>Ga0067045_1030864_pt1 | contig 13874 bp, 10 predicted proteins | sample TerdegcTABiofilm_FD_59184 | JGI IMG/M metagenome (GOLD analysis project Ga0067045, IMG submission 59184) | Combined Assembly of (Gp0054472, Gp0054536) Wastewater bioreactor microbial communities from Singapore -Terephthalate degrading...
GATCGCCCGCCGGTTCGCCGCGGAAGGCGCGGCAGTGGCCATCGGCGAGATCGCCGCCGAACGGGGCCTGGCCGTCGTGGAGCAGATCGAGAAAGCCGGCGGCCGGGCGCTGTTCGTGCCCACGGATATCGCCGTCCCTGACCAGATCGACCGGCTCTTCGACCGGACGCTGGCCGAGTATGGCAAGATCGACATCCTGGTGAACAATGCCTATGGACCGTTCGCGCTCACCAAGCGGGACGGGCTCCTGCTGGACGTCGACGGGGCGCTGTGGGACACCGTGATGCACACCACGCTGCGCAGCGTGTTCTGGGCCATGCGGCGCGCCGTGCGCGAGATGCTGCGCACGGGCGGCGGCAGCATCGTCAACATGTCGTCGGTCAACGGCCTGTTCGCCTTCGGCCAGGTGGCGTACTCGACCGCCAAAGGCGCCATCATCGCGCTGACCCGCACCGCCTCCATGCAGTACGCCGACCAAGGCATCCGCATGAACGTGATCGCGCCTGGCACTGTGGAGACCGAGTCCACCAAGCCCATGTTGGCGGACCCAGAGACGCGCCGACGCACCGAATCGCTCTATCCCCGCGGATCGGTGGGGCAGCCCGAGGAAATCGCCGCCGCCGCGCTGTTCCTGGCTTCCGACGAATCCAGCTTCGTGAACGGCGCGGTGCTGGTCGTCGACGGCGGCCTCACGGTCGGGCCGAAGGAGTTCACGCTGGTCAAGCGTCTCAACGAACTGGGGAAGTCCTAGAAGCCTCTGCCGCCGGGTCGCAGCCGGCCGCCCGCCGCACTGCTCAACGGCCCAACACGGCACCTGCCTGCAGGACGAAGGCCCCCAGCGTGGCCGCCGCGCACGCAGCAGCCGCGGCGTAGCTCCATGGTCCCTCGCCTCCCGGGCTGCGTCCGAACACGTAGGCCGTGCCGTATCCCCCCACGAAACCGCCCGCGTGGGCCCAGTTGTCCACGCCCGGGAAGACCAGCCCGAACACGAACAGGATCAGGGCCCACTGCAGGAACTGGCGCGTCCAGAGCTGGGCCCCGGTGCGGCGAAAGTACTCGATCGCCGCTGCCAACAGTCCGAAGATGGCGCCCGAAGCGCCCAGGGTCAGCCCGTGTCCCATGCGCACCGAGACGAGGAACCCGCAGACGCCCGCGATCGTGAAGATGACGAAGAGCCGGAATGGACCGAAGCCCCGCTCGACGACCGGCCCGAGTTGGCGCACCCACATCATGTTGAACAAGATGTGCAGCAGTCCCCCGTGCAGGTAGATGGCGGTGACCAGCGTCCACCAGTGACCACGGCCGAGCACGGGGAAGGCTCCCGTGGCGCCGAACCGGAGGGCGGCCCGAGGAGTAGGGGCCAGCAGCGTCATGATGCCGCTGCGCGCGAACACCCCTCGCGGGTCGCTCAACAGGGCCGCCACATAGATGCCGCTGCACAGGTACACGATCCAGCGCGAGAAGTCCGCTCGCTCCACCCAGCGCTGGAGCATCCGCGCGAAACCGAGCAACCCGGGCCGCCGCAAGCCGCAGAACGGGCACGAGGGCACGTCGCTGCTGATCAGCTTGCGGCATCTGGGACACAGAATAGCCGGCATCGCTTCTCCTCGTCACAGCGCGGACGGCGTGAGGCGCACCCCCGTCAGCCTCTCGATGCCATCGGGGTCCCATTCGACGCCCAGGCCCGGAGCGGCAGGAATCTGGAGCATGCCCGCCTCGTCCAGCGTGAACGGCTGTCTGACGAGTGTCTCGATGTACGGAGCCGGAGTGATGTACTCGACCCAGCGCGCCGTAGGCACGGCGGCCACCAACTGCAGATCGGCCGCCAGCCCCACCGCGGTATTCCAGCCATGCGGCACGAACAGCACGGCGTGCTCGTACGCGTGCATGGCGATGCGGTATTCCTCGGTCAGCCCCCCCACCTTGGTGACATCGGGCTGCAGGTAGTCCACTGCCCGCTGCTCGATCCACGGAGCGAACGACTGCCTGCGCGTGAGGACCTCACCGGCCGCGATGGGCAGCGGGGCGTGCTCCGTCAGCCGCACGTATCCAGCCAGATCATCGGGCCGCAGCGGCTCCTCGAACCACGCCACCTCGTAGTCCCGCAGCATCTGGGCGGTGGTCAGCGCCCACTTGTATCCGTGGGGCCAAAAACGGTCCGAACCCCCGGCGTCGACCATGAGCTCCACCTCGTCGCCGACGGTCTTGCGGGCCGTCCGGACGATCGCCTCGTCCAGCGTTCGCGACTCGCGGCCAAAGGGACCCCACCCCATCTTGATCGCCTTGAAGCCGCGCGCCAGCGCCTCCTCCAGACGAGCCGGCAAGAGCTCCGGCCTCGCCATCAGCAGCGAGCCGTACGGCTTGATGCGTTCGCGGTACCGGCCGCCGAGCAGCCGGCTGATGGGCTGCCCCGTCACTTTGCCGAAGATATCCCACAGCGCGATATCGATGCCCGAGATGGCGTGCGTGACCGCCCCGCCGCGCCCCTGCCAGAAGGTCGACTGGTGCAGCGTCTCGGCGATCCGCGCCGGTTCCTGCGCATCTTGGCCGATCAGCAGCGGCCTGAGCAGCGCCACCGCACCTTGCACCAGGCTGGCCGACGTGTACACGCTGCCCAGCCCGCTCACGCCGTCCTCGGTCACCACCTCCACCAGCGTGTGCAGATTCTCCTGCGCATCGAAGCCCTGCGCCCAGCCGCCATCCGGCGTCGCCCCGCGCAGCGGCAGCAGACGAACCTCGCGGACCTTCATCGTGTGACCGTGTCCCTCCCTCTGCGCTGTTTCCCATAGCCAGGCCGCGGGTCGGTGTCAACCTCGGGCCCGATGTCCCGTGTGCCAGGGCGCACCTCGAACCCACAGCTGCGGCCGGTGGATCCGGTTCCCCGTCGCTGGCGGGCAGCAGCTGCATCGCCGGCGCTCCTGGGCGTGCCCCGGCGACGGATCGTGGCAACCCCCACAGCCCCCGAGCGCCGCGCCGCATCACCTGCGGTTCGCGCGCTGCGGCCGCAGCGGGCCGCGACCGGTCTCGCCAATGGGCACCGGGGCCGCCAGTTCGATGAGCGTATCCAGGTCGAACGACGGAAGCAGGCCCGGACAGAACAGAGGCGCTGCCGTGCTGTAGCTGACCGGCCAGTCGAGCAGCCGATGGAGCGAATCCATCAGCCCGGCGGTGCGCAGCGACCGCACCAGATGCGGCTCCAGCGCCGTGGCCGCCAGCGCGACCACGCAGACGACCTGACCCGAGGCCTCCAGATGGCACGGCTGCCCGCAGGATTCGGCAATCCAGTTCTCCAAGGCGAGCAGTTGTCGCACCAGAATGCCGAGCGGCCGCTCGCCCGCCGCGCCGAGCAGCATGTGGCACTGCCAGGTAGCCGGCAGTTCGCCGGTGCCGGTCAGATCCGCAACGAACACGCGGCGTCCCCTCGCGCAGGCATCCTGAGCCATCGTCGCGCCGACAGACCGACCGCCGTCGGCGATGATGAGGTGAGGCTCTGCGGCACCAACCGGCGCGAATTCGGTGACCGGCAGGCTCCAGGTGCCGTCCACTGCAAGGATGGACTGCTGGACGCGCAGGCCGCGGCTGGCGCGAGGTCGACCAACGGGGCGCGCCGCCTCACCGCTGGCCGCTGGGACGCGGAGCACCTGGCGCAGCCGGCGCCGGGCCCGTTCTCTGGGCATGGGCAGGCCGACCGTGCGCCGGCAGACAGGGAGCGCGGAGCGAGCCAACGACAGAAGCGTCTGTTGGTCAGGCGGCAGGTCCACTGCCAGCTCCTGCTCGCTGAAGACCTCGTCTTCCCAGGGCAGATCACCGTCCGCCGTTCGCAGGCCGAAGAACTCGTCGAGGAATCGATACAACTGACGCCGGTTGTCGGCGTCGTAGTTGTGAGTGCCGGGGTCGAGGTTGTCGTACAGACGGAAGCGGTCAGCCGCTCCCAGGAGCTCGTACACAGGCCGAACCGCCCGATACACCGATTGGCGCGTGCGGCGGGTCTGGAAGCAGCAATCATCGTTGTGGTTGTAGATCAGCAGCGCCGGCCGCGGGGCGAACATGGCGGTGAGCACGTCGTAGTCCGCGACGGTGCACAGGTCCACGGGATCCTGTTCCAGGTCGCCGATGTCGGACGGGCAGCCGACCCGCTGCCAGATAGGCGAGTGTCCGGCCACCGGCACGATGACCTTCACCCGCGGATCCAGCGCGGATAGGACCGCGGTCTGCCAGCCGCCTCCGGACAGACCGGTCATGGCTATCCGCTCGGGATCCGCGTGGTCGTGGGCCAGCAGCACGTCGAGCCCCCGCTTCATGGCCAAGTAGAAAACCCCGACGCCGGCCCTGCCGCACAGATCGAGGTGCGCGATCCGGTTGTGCTCCACATCGGCCCGCAGATCGCCCATGCCGATGAACTCGGTGCTCAAGGCCAACATCCCACGCTTCGCCAGATTGATGCACCGGGCCTGCTTGTAGGCCATGGCCTTGCCGCCACCGTGGTGACCGTTGGCGTTGAGCACTCCCGGAACGCGGCCCGCCAGCAACACGGGCTCGTACAGCAGCGCCGGGATCCACATCCCCGGGTAGCCTTCGTACCGCAGCTTGCGCACGCAGTAGCCGTTCCCCGAGTCCAGCGTCTCCAGCCACTCCACGCGGGGCGGCAACTCCAGCAGACCGGGTGGGTGCCCGCGGAAGAACAGCTCCAGGACGCGACGCCGCACGGCCGCAGCCCGGCGCTGCCAGGCTGCGGCCGACGGGGGCACCTCCAGCCGGGGCAGCCGCGCTCGCAGGAAGGCCTGCAGCTCGCGCTGACCTCTGCGCCCCACCAGAACCCTGCTCAGAGCCTGCTGCATACCGACCCCCCCCCTGTTCGGACCACTCAGCTTAGCCCTCGGCTCGCCGCCGGCAGGCAGCCCCGCCCCTGCAGCCGCGCCGCTCGCGGGCGCTGGCTCACGGCCGTGCCTGCGGAAGATCGCCTGCGCGGACTGCGGCCTGTGGTGCCGGCCCCCAGGCACAGCTCTGCTCGGCGGCTCGTCCGCGGGGCCGAGGGCGAAGCCCGTCACCGACCGATCCGCCGCTCCGTCGAGACATGCGGGCGCGCCCTACTCGCCGTTCTCTGGCCCCTCGTATTCCAGCAGGGCATCGTAGAGCAACAGCCCGACGGCAATGCCGACGATCAGACCTAGCAGCAGCGTTCGCATGGCAGCCTGCCTTCGCTCCTTTCAGGATTCTGCCGGCCCCTCGGGCTCATCACCACCGGCTGCTGGCTGTTCACCAGCGCCCGCCGGGGAGGCTTTCGCGCCCTCCAGGATCGCGGCCAGGGCGCGTTCGTGCTGGCGAATCTCGGCATGGATGCCGTCGATGCGCACGCGGAACTCCTGGAGCACTGGATCATCCTGCAGGCTGCCGCCCTTCTGCGCTGACAGTCTCGCGTAGACCTCTTCCCCCAGACCGGCGCAGGCGCTCCGCAGCCGCCTCTTGGCGGCCGCGATCTCCGCTCGGACCCTCAGAGCCTGCGCCAGTACTCGAGCCCTCTCCCGCACCTCGGCAAAGCGTGTCCTGATCTGCTCGCGAATCTCCTCCTTGGTGATCATCTGCGCCCTCTCCTCGTGAAGGTCCAGCGCCGCTCGTACTCGATGGCGAGGCTCCGCTCGCTGTGGGAATTTCGTTCTGTGCGCACGCGCCGGCATCGCGACAGAGTCGCCCCGCCCGCATCGCGTCTTTCCCTTTATACGAAGCGCGGCCCCCGGAGGCAAAAGCCGGCGCCGTGGCCGCCTCGCGTCCCTGTTGCGCGCGACACCCAGAGCTTAGTTTGCAGCGCCCGCAGCCATGCCGGCCTGGAGCGAGCCCGGTTTCGTCCGCTGGTTGGCCAGGATTCGGCTGGCTGCCACCGACAGGAGCGCCGAGGCCATGCGCGTCGCCCTGATCAACACCAACCGCACGCAACCACCCTTGGCCCCCATCGGCCTGGAGTATGTCGCCGCGGCCGTGCACGCTGCCGGACACCAGGTGCGCATCCTCGACCTGTGCTGGGAACCCTCCTGGGAAAGCGCCATCGCGCGCTTCTTCGCCGCAGAGGAATGCCAACTTGTCGGCCTGACCCTGCGGAACACAGACGACTGCATGATGTCCGGCGGCCGGAGCTACCTCGCCGCCTTCGCGTCCATGGTCAGCGCGGTGCGACAGGCCACGGCGGCACCCATCGTCGTCGGCGGAGTAGGCTTCTCGGTCCTCCCCGACACGGTCATGCGCCTGTGCCAGGCCACGTGGGGAATCTGGGGAGACGGCGAGTTCGCCCTGACCGAGCTGGCACGCCGCCTGGAGCGCGGCGAACCGTGGATCGACGTGCCGCAGTTGGTGCACCGGGACGCGGGGGGCTGGCGCGTCAACCCCGCGGCGTCCGTCGATCTGGCCTCGCTGCCCCCGATGAGCCGCGACTGGGTGGACAACCGCCGGTACTTCCGCGAGGGAGGCCAGGGTGGGTTCGAGACCCACCGAGGCTGCCCGTGCACCTGCACCTACTGCGCGGATCCGGTAGCCAAGGGACGGCGGGTGCGCTGCCGACCGCCAGCGGCTGTAGCGGCGGAGATCGACGCCCTTCTGGGGCAGGGCATCGACCACCTGCACACCTGCGACTCCGAATTCAACATTCCTGTGGAGCACGCCCTGGCGGTATGCGCCGAACTGCGGCGCCGCAGGTTCCAGACCCGGCTGCGCTGGTACGCGTACTGCGCTCCCGAACCCTTCCCGCCGGAGTTGGCGCGCGCCATGCGCGCCGCCGGCTGCGTCGGCATCAACTTCGGCGCCGACAGCGCCGACCCGGAGATGCTGCGCCGACTGCGCCGCACCCACACCCCGGCGGCGATCGCGGCGGCAGTGCAAAGCTGCAAGGCGAACGGGATCGCCACCATGGTCGACCTGCTCCTCGGCAGCCCAGGGGAAACCCTGGCCTCGATCCGCCGTTCGATCGAGGCCATGCGAAAGATCGCTCCGGACTGCGTCGGCGTGTCGCTCGGCGTGCGCGTGTACCCTGGAACCGAGTTGGCGGCCCGAGTCCGCCACGACCTCGCTGCCGGTCTGGTCGGCACCGCCACCGCGCCGGAGGCCTGGCCGGGGGAGCCGGTGTACTACCTCGCTCCGGCAGTAGCGGCCGAGGCCGACGCGCTCCTGCAGGCGTTGATCGGCGACGACAACCGCTTCTTCTACGCCCCATCGGGCCCACAGCGGGACTACAACTACGCCGACAACCGCACCCTGGTCGAAGCCATCGCCCGAGGCCGCCGGGGCGCCTACTGGGACATCCTCCGGAGGCTGCAGCGCGACTGAGCCGGCGGGCTGACGCCCGCCCCCTGACCTCATGGAGCCGCAGCCGCGTCGAGGCCTCACCCACGCGTCAGGTGGCCGGTGCGGGATCGAATCCATGGGCGCGGTGCTGCCACACCCCGTTCACCATCGTTCCCACGACCCGCGCCTGCAGGATCTCCATGGGCGGGACGCTGAAGATGTCGCGGTCCAGGACCACCAGATCGGCCAGCTTGCCCGCGGCCAGCGACCCCTTGTCGGGCTCTTCGCCGGCAGCGAAGGCGGCACCCAGCGTGTACCCGTGCACGGCCTGCGCCATGTCGAGCCGCTGCTCTGGGCACCAACCCGCTTCTCCGGGTGAACCGTCCGCACGACGGCGCGTCACGGCCGCGTGGATGCCCGCCAACGGGGAGATCGTCTCGACTGGGGCATCCGAGCCGAACGCCAGCCGCACGCCTCGTTCGAGCAGCGTGCGGAACGCGTACGCGCCCTTCCTGCGCGCCCCCCAGTGCCGCTCGACCAGCCGCATATCCGAGGTGGCGTGGATCGGCTGCATCGAGGCGATCACCCCCAACTCGGCCAGCCGATCCCAGTCCGCCGCGTCGAGGCACTGGGCATGCTCGAGGCGGTGGCGCAAGCGTTCGCCGGGTCCGATCTCCTGCTGGCGGGCGCTGGCCAGGATATCGAGCACCTCGCGGTTGGCCCGGTCGCCGATGGCATGGACCAGCACCGCCAAGCCTGCTGCCGCGGCGCGCAGAACCCGCGCGCGCAGCTCGCCAGGGTCGACCACGGGCATGCCGCAGTACGCGGCCTCGCCTTCGTACGGCGCCAGCATCCACGCGGTCCGCGGTCCCAGCGCTCCATCGGCGAACAGCTTCACCCCGCCGATCCGCACCCAAGCGTCACCCAGACCGCTGCGCAGCCCGAGCGCGATGGCTTGCTCGAGCAGGTGACCCGGAATGCTCTTCCACACGCGCAGGCGCAGGCGACCACGAGCACGGAGGATCTGCCAGGCCTCCAGGGCCATGCGGCCGTCCACATCGTGGACGCCGGTCAGTCCCAACGCGAGCGCCTGCTGCTGCGCAGCGTCCATGGCCGCGACTGTCTGCTCCAGCGACGGCTCCGGGATGGCGCGATCGATCAGGGCCTGGGCATTCTCCAGGAAGATCCCCGTGGGAACTCCCTGGGCGTCGCGGAGAATCTGCCCTCCAGCCGGCGCAGCCGTGCGGGCATCCACCTCGGCCAGACGCATGGCGAGGCTGTTCGCCCAGCCCGCATGGCCACTCTTGGCGCGCAGAAAGACCGGATGGTCGGGCGCCGCCCGATCGAGCACCGACCTGTCCGGAAATACCCCGCCCCACGAGTGGTGATTCCAGCCGAAACCCACGATCCAGGTCCCCGGCGCCTGCGCCGCTGCCCGTTCGCGGAGGCGCTGCTGCAGCTCCTCCACGGTCGCCGTCTCCGGATCCACTTGAGCCAGCTTCTCGGCATACAACGCGAAATGCAGATGACAATCCGTCAGCCCCGGGAGCACGCACAGCCCCCCGAGATCCACGCGGCTGGCAGCCGCAGCGCGGCGCGCCATCTGTTCGGCCTGCACGCCGACGGCCACGATGCGCCCCCCAGCCACCGCCAGAGTGCGGACCAGAGGATGGCGCGCATCCAGCGTGCGGATGCACCCGTTCTCCAGCACCTGTTCGATCATCGCCCGCCCCTCCGCTTCGTTCGCGTCCCGTGGTTTCCCCTGCTGTCCACGCCGAGTCCGATGGTTGCCCAGCCGCACATCGAGGCCGTTCTTGTGTCGGTCCCGACCGATCCTCCCTTCCTCTGGAGTGCACCCATGGACAGCATCGTCTATCGCGACTTTCGCTCGTTCGCCCGCGACCACCACATCGATGCCTCACAGCCGACCGGCGTCCGCCTCGCTCCGACCTTGCTGCTCACCCACGAGATGGGCGTCAACGGCGAGGTCGCGGAGGAGCTCAGCGCGACGGACTGGGCGCGCGTGGAGTTCCACCTGCCCTGGACCGACAGCGCCGGCGGCGAGCTTCTGTTCTACGTTAACAGCGACACGCGCACGCAGCGCCGGCCGATGCAGATCCGCGTCAACGGCCGGCGGCTGCTCCATCGGCAGAAGCCGGAGCGCATGCTCACTGGCGGCTGGGACCGATGCCGTATCCCCGCGGGCTACCTGCGCCCTGGCGCCAACGAATTCGTCTTCTCCGGCAACGGCGTGCTCCATGTCGATCCAGCCCCGGGCGGTCTGCCGTCGGTGGCCCCCGGGCACAGCCGCCGCAGCTTCGACGGCGGCCGCACGTGGCACCAGAGCGCCCATGGCCCGAGCCGCGACCTCGCCGGCGAGTATCTGGTCCGCCTCTGCCTCAAAGGCTACGCACCGCACGGGGTACTCACCGGCCCCGTGGTCGACCTCGCCAGCCCGTCCGGGGATACCGGCATCGCCCCGTCCGAGTATAGCGCCGACGTCAAGCTGAGCAGCGATGCCCGCGTCCCCAAGGGCACATCCGTCGAGTTCGAAACGCGCACCGGGTCCACGCCAGCATTCGATCCGCAGACCTGGTCTCCGTGGCAAGCTGGGACCGAGGCCCTGCGCGCCCAGCGTTTCCTGCAATGGCGCGTGCGGTTGCGCACGACAGCGGCCGCCCTCACGCCCCACCTGCGCCGCGTCCGCCTGGAGATCTGCCCAGCAGCCTCACCGGTGACTTCGACCGACGCACGCCTGATCGAGACAGATCAGCCGTCGCTGGCGCGCAGCTCCTACTCGTTCACCTTCATGGGCCCGAACCCGCGCCAGCGGAGGCTCCGGCAGCAGTACCGCCTCGACGAGGTGATCGCGCCCGGCCGCACCGAGTTGGAGCAGTTGGCGCTGTTGCGCGACTGGGTGCACAGCCAGTGGCTCGGCTGGCAGTCGGACAAGTACCCCTACTGCCCTTCTTGGGATCCGCTGGAGATCCTGGAGACCACCAAGGGCAACTGGGGGTTCGGCATGTGCACCCACTACGCCGCCACCTTCGTGGGCTGCGCTGCAGCGCTGGGTTTCGTCAGTCGCGCGGTCATCGTCGACCACCACTGCCTGGCCGAGGTCTGGTCGGAAGATCTCCAGAAATGGAGCCTGGAGGACCCGGGTCCTGCCCGCGAGTACGATGCCACCTACGAGTTGGATGGCGTGCCGCTGAGTGCCCTGGAGCTGCACGAGCTGCTGCGCCGCGGCGAGCAGGGGCGCGTGCTGGCGAACAAACTCCCCCAGGGACAGGCGGAGCCCATGGCGGCGCACGTGACCACGTTCGTGCGCTTCGGCATCCCCCTGCGCAACGATCACCTGCTGAACCCCGAACCAGCCGAGTTGCACCACGGCCAGAGGCAGTACCACTGGGACGGGTACCTGTGGTGGTCGGACGAGGCCGTGCCCAAGTACCCCGAGTACTCGCTGCAGAGTAGCCGCGCCGAGGACTTCTATTGGCCAGCCAACCAGACGCGGATATTCCTCGAAGCGACGCCTGAGCGAGCGGTCCTGCGCGTGCTGTTCGAGCATACCATGCCCAATTTCGACCACTTTCTCGTCCGCCATGACGAGGGTGCGTGGGAGGAGCACGCGCCGCTGACGCTCGATTGGCGGCTGCATCGCGGGGTGAACCGCCTCCAGGCCGCGGCGGTCAACGCGTACGGCCGGCGCGGCCGCAGCGCGATGGTCGCCGTCGAATTGCGGGAGGCGCCGTGATGCCGGCAGCTTCGGCGGCATCGCCCGCAGCGACCACGCCGCAGAGCCGACCGCCGCGCGCCAGGGGGAATCGCTGATCTTGGCCGAATCTTCGTCGTTGGCGACGCGCGCGTCGCGTGGGGTGCTCTGGACGGGCGGGGCCGCGGTCCTGCAGCTCGTCTCCATCCTCGTGCTGTACCGCCTGGTGCCGATCGCCAGCATGGGCCGCTTCGAGTACGCACTCATCCTGGTGATGTTCCTGGCCCTGGTGGCCAGCCTCGGTCTGGGGGCCGCGCTGGTCCAGCGCCGTGACGTGGGAGACGAACACTTCGATGCCGCGTTCTGGTTGAGTCTGGTGGCCGGTGTCGCCTCCTGCGCCGGGCTCGTGGGCGCCGCCGGACCGCTGGCCGTGCTTCTCGGGGGGCAGGCGACGGCGGAGTTTCGGCACGCCCTGCGCATCCTCGCCTTCATCCTCCCGTGGGCGGCCATCTCCGGCATCTTCCGCGCCCGCCTGCAGCGCGAACTCGACTTCGCTGCCATCGCCCGCGCGGAGCTGACCTCGGTGCTCGCGTTCGGCCTGTACGTGGTGCCGCTGGTGCTCGTCCGGCCGGCATGGGGCGTGTCGATCCCGCTCACGGGCTCGGTTCTGCGCGAGTTCGCCCTGCTGATCGCCCTGTGGTACTACGCGCGCTGGACTCCCCGCTGCCGCTGCCGCCTGGCCGCCCTGCGCGCCATGCTGCCGTTCGGCCTGAATTTCACCGGATCGCGGGCGGTGGCCTACATCAACAGCAACATCGCCAGCCTCTACATCTTCCCACTCCTCGGCGAGACGGCGCAGGGCTACTATCGCCTGGCGGAGAGGCTCACCATCAATCCCCTGACGCGCCTCTCCACGACGATCACGTACGTCTCCCTGCCGACATTCTCGACCGTGCAGGACGACGATCAGCGTCTGGCCCGTGGGTACCTGCGCAGCGTGCAGGTCCTCGTGCTCTTCCTCGGGCCCCTGCTGGCTGGCATGGCGGTGTTCTCGCCGGAGATCCTGGCGATCCTCGGACAGCAGCCGGCATTGACAGTCCTGCGCCTGCTTACCGCAGCCACCCTGTTCCGGGCGATGGGCACCATGGTGGGTTCGGCGTTCATGGCCAAGGGGCGTGCCAACTGGTTGTTCCACTGGTCCGTCTTCTGTCTAGCCGTGCTGGTACCGGCCTTGTTCCTCAGCGTGCGGCAGGGCATCACCGCCGTCGCGCTGGTCATGGCCGCCAGCTCGCTGCTCTTCTTGATCATCTCCCAGCACTGGGTGAATCGCCTGTTGGGCCTGCCGGCAGGTGCGTACCTGGCCAGCATGGGGCCGCCCGCAGCGGTGACCGCGGCGGTCGGCGTCTGCGGCATCCTGGCCAGGCCCTGGCTGCCAGGGCCGCCAACGGCCGTGCTCGCTCAGGGGACGATCGCAGGCGCCGTCGGCGGGGCCATCGCCTTGCGCGCGTTTGCCTGGCCCCTGCTGCTCGACTGCTACCGCAATGTGCGCGGGCGGAAGGCAGCTCACCCCAGTCGAATGCCGCCTCCAGAATCCGGCGGGTGAGCAGCGCAACGGCACCTGCGCAGTCCAACAGCGAGGGAGCGGACGGCGCCGCTAGGCCTGTGGCCGTCCTGTCCGCGGCAGCGGCGCCACTGCCCGAGAGCGCGTCCAACACGGCACCGTGGAGCAGCCGCTCCATCGCGCCGGCCCGGGCCCGGCCGCCAGGACGGCGGCAGACCAAGGCTGGCGCTTCCGCCTGTCACCGGGGTCTTTGCGTGCTCGGCGGTGCTCGACTAACTTCTGGCCCGTGAGACGATAGGGCTCTGCGACAGCGCACCGAACGAGGGCGCCTGCGCGCCCGGGAGCACGAGATGAACGCACAAGAGCAGACCAGCAGCGGGACGCTGCGCCTGAAGACCGGCCTGGCCGAGATGCTGAAGGGCGGCGTGATCATGGACGTGGTTACGGCTGAGCACGCGAAGATCGCCGAAGACGCCGGCGCGGTGGCGGTCATGGCCTTGGAGCGCGTGCCAGCAGACATCCGCGCAGCCGGCGGCGTGGCGCGCATGGCCAGCATCGAGAAGATCCGCGAGATCATGGAGAGCGTGTCGATCCCGGTGATGGCCAAGTGTCGGATCGGCCACTTCGCCGAAGCGCAGATGCTGCAGGCGCTGGGCGTCGACTACGTGGACGAAAGCGAAGTGCTGACCCCGGCGGACGAGGAGCACCACATCGACAAGTTCGCCTTCGAGGTCCCGTTCGTGTGCGGCTGCCGCGATCTGGGCGAGGCCCTGCGGCGCATCGGCGAGGGCGCGGCGCTGATCCGCACCAAGGGCGAGGCTGGCTCGGGCAATATCGTCGAAGCCGTGCGGCACATGCGCCGCGTCACCGACGCCATCCGTCAGTTGACCGCGCTCCGGCCCGAGCAGTTGATGCACGCAGCCAAAGAGCTGGGCGCTCCGTACGAGCTGGTCCGCTGGGTGGCCGAGAACGGCAAGCTGCCCGTGCCCAATTTCGCCGCTGGCGGGGTCGCCACACCGGCCGATGCCTCGCTGATGATGCAGCTCGGCGCCGAGGCGGTGTTCGTGGGCTCGGGCATCTTCAAGTCCGGCGACCCGGAGCGTCGTGCCAAGGCCATCGTCGAAGCCACCACCCACTACGACGATCCGGAGGTTCTCATCCGCGTCTCCGAGAACCTCGGCGAGGCCATGGTCGGCATCGACATGAACGACATCGCAGAGAAGGACCGGCTGCAGACGCGGGGCTGGTAGGCGCACGGTGATCGGGGTACTGGGTCTGCAGGGAGACTTCGCGGCGCACGGCGCCATGTTGACCCGCCTCGGCACGGCGTGG
>Ga0067045_1030865_pt1 | contig 13872 bp, 12 predicted proteins | sample TerdegcTABiofilm_FD_59184 | JGI IMG/M metagenome (GOLD analysis project Ga0067045, IMG submission 59184) | Combined Assembly of (Gp0054472, Gp0054536) Wastewater bioreactor microbial communities from Singapore -Terephthalate degrading...
CGGAACGCCACGGAGGGCGTTCCCTACAGGCTGCTCAACAGAATGAACGGCCAATAGGGGAAGGGAAAAGGAAAAACTCTGGAGAAATGGGAAAGGCAAGAAACCGTGCCCTGAGGAAGCAATTCTGAATGGAAACCCTCTCCTCCTCCTTTTTCCCCTTTGGTCTCCGCTTTTTCCTTTTCCCTTCTCCTTTTCCTGCAACTTCCTACGGCTGAAGTATTACGTGGATTGGAGTGAGTCGAGACGGTGGGGGGCGGCGGCGGTGTCGCGTTCGAGATACGGGACGCCGAAGAGCCAGAGGATCCCGCCCAAGAGCATGAACGCCGAGACCACGCCGAACCCCACGTCCAGGCTCGAACGGTCGGCAATCGCGCCAATCAGGAAAGGCGAGGCCGCGTCCCCGAACAAATGGATGATCAAAATGTTCACCGCGAACCCCGTGGCCCGCATCGCCGGATGGGTCACGTTGGCCAGGATCGTGTTGCTCGGGCCGGTGTTGAAGAAGACGAAGAACTCGGCCAGGAAGATGAACAACCAGGCCAGCGGAAACGGCACCACGAGGAACGCCAGGGCACACGGAACGCCCAAACAGAGCCCCACGCCCGAGACGACGAAGTAGGAACCGCGGATGCGCTCGCGCAGGGCGTCACCGGCGAATCCCCCGGCCAAGGTGGCCAACAGGCCGGCGACCGCCGTGATGATGCCGAACAGCGGCACCGGCTCGATACCCCAGAAGGGCGGGATCTCGTGCTCCTTGAGATACGCCGGCATCCAGTAGGCCAACGCGCCGATGGCGAAGGTCATCGCGGTCATTCCCAGGGTGTTCAACACGTAGGACGGCGTGCGGAGGAGGATGAGGTAATCCTTCATCGTGGCCCGCCGCGACGGCTCGAGCCGGTCGGCTGCGCCTCGCTGCGGCTCGCGCATGAAGAGGGACCAAAGGGCCAGGAGGAGCCCGGGAACTACCACCGCGTAGAACGCCCAGCGCCAGCTCTCGGCGCCCGGATCGAGCCGGGCGATCTGGCCGCCCAGCACGAATCCCAGCGCGCTGCCGACCGGAATGGCGACATAGAAGAGCGAGAGGATGCGTCCCCGCTTCGCGACCGGATAGAAGTCGGACAAGACGGTCGGCGCCACCGGCCCGTAGGCCCCTTCGCCGATTCCCACGAGACATCGCGTCAACAGCAAGACGCCGAACGAGCCGGCCAGCCCGCTCGCCCCGCTCGCCAGGCTCCAAAGCGTCACGCCGACGGCGATCAACAGCCACCGCCTCGTCCGCTCGGCCAGGAAGCCGAAGATCGGGGCGGCGAGCATGTAGGAGACCATGAAGGCCGTCGAGAGCAGGCCCATCTTGGCCTTGACGTTCGGATCGTCGGGGTCGGCGGCCAGGAGGAGGGTCTCGCGGATGTCGGGCTCCGTGGCCGCGAGCACGTACCGGTCGATGTAGTTGAATAGATTGATCGCCAGCAGAAGCGCGAGGGCCACGCCGGCGCCGCGGACCCTCGCCACGCTCCCAAGAGCGTCGCTATCCCCGTTCGGCGACTCCTTCGTCTCGCGGGACGACATCGCTGCCTCTATAGTTCCTTGACGCGGAGGTTGCGGAACTCGAGACTGTCGCCGTGCCCGAGGAAGCCGATCCGGCCCGTCTCACGTTTCAGCCCGGGGTGCTCCTTGTGGTCCAGGGTCTTGCCCCCGTTCTTGGCGACCGCTTCGTCGAGGTCGGCGTCGACGATGACCGTGCCGTTGAGCGTCACCTTGACGCGGCGTCCGTTGGCGCAAATCTCTTGGCTGTTCCACTGGCCGGCCGGCTTCTGGAAGCCCGTCTTGGCAGCCACCACGCCGTAGACCGAGCCGTGGTGCTGGTAGTCCTTGAGCCATCCCTTGTACTTCTCGTGGGTATCGTCGAGGATCTGGATCTCCATGCCCGAGTAAGCCCCGTCGCCCGTCGCCGGCATGCGGATGCCCACCCCGTTGTTGGCCCCGGGCGTGAGTTTGAACTCGAAGCGGAAGATGAAGTTGGCATAGTCCTTCTTGGTCACCAGGTTTCCGCCGCCGCCTTTCTCGCAGACGAGCCTGCGGCCCTCCGCGGGATCGTCCTTCACCACGTATCCCTTGGTGGCCCCCTGCCACACCTCGGTGAGATCCTCGTTCGCCAACAGGTTCACGAATCCCTCCTTGGCCTCCTCGGCCGAGAGTCCGGCCTTCCCACCTTTCGCCTCGTCCGAGGCTCGTGAGAGATCCGCGGGCAGGAACCAACCAACTCCAACGAACATCGCGATCCAACCAACGCGGCGCACCATGGGATTCTCCTTCCAGCTCCGAAACGCAGGAAATGCTCGCCGGACTCGATTTGCGACCATTGTGCCCGGGGCCTGACGCCAAGTCAAGCGACACCCAGCCATCTCTCCGGACTCGGCCCGGCCGTTCACCATTCCCTCAACACGGCCGACACGTTTTCCCCACCGTTAATGGTCGTCAGGGATTCCACATCGTGCGGGTCGAGTGATTCCTGCAGGAACCGCACGCTCCCGTCGGCCAGGCCGACTTGGGCCCCGCCGGGGTGCCGGCTGGCGATGCCGAAGGATTCCGGATCGTTGATCCTGAAGGTCATCTGGTCGGCCCGAAGGTCCCGCGGCTCGTACCGGGGAACGTCCAAGCCGTAGGTCTCGACCACGGCGATTGTGTTGGCGGGGCCGTCGGTGATGTCCTTCAAGCGGACCGAAGCCGGGCCGTTGGAGATCGTGTGCGGGCCGAGGATCATGACGTGGTTGGTCGTCGCTCCCTGGTTCTCCTTGTCGGAGGGGCACCAGAAGACGCGGGGCATCGGATGCGAGTAGGCAGACCCGGCCGATCCGAAGACCGCTTGATTGTGCGGGCTGTCGTAGGACGCGCCGAGCCGGATGCGCTCGTAAAGGGCCTGCTCTTCCAGGAACGGAAGCAGCAGGACGCGCCAAGTGTGGAGCGGTCGGCCGTTCTTGTCGAGGGTGTAAGCTGGCGGGAGGCAGCCGTACTTGTCGTGGTAGTTGTGCATCGCCAGCATGATCCGTCTCAGGTTGTTGCTGCATAGCGAACGTCGTGCGGCCTGCGGCGCCGCGCCGACGGAAGGGAGGGCCAATGCGACGAGCAGGCCGAAGAGCACGAACCAGCCGAGGCCCGTGAGCACCTCGCGCACGGCGCCGCGTCGACGACGAGCGTAGGGATTCACCGCGCGATAGAGGGAAAGGAAACCGAGGCCCAAGGGAAGCAACAGCAGGAAGACGAATAGGATTCCGAGAGCGTCGTCCATCGTACTCTCCTTCCGCAGAGCGGTCAGGGGGGCATGCCGTCACGCGGCGTTAGCCGCGCTCTCGGCATGGAGGACGCCAAGGCGATTCCCATGCGCAGTGCGACGCTTCGCGTCGTGAGGGCATGCCACCCACCGCTCGGGCATTCCATCCTTGATGGGACGTGGGGGCGATGGCGACGGGCGGGCAAGCCCGCCCGCTAAACGGAGGTGGGAAGAACACGGTGCGTCCCACCCCCTGAAATACGCGCCCCTCATCCCTCATCATTCATCCCTCATCATTCATCCCTCATCATTCATCATTCATCATTCATCATTCATCATTCAACTGCTCGCACTACGATAACTCCCCAGCGCCCGGTTGAAAACCCAGCGGCTGGCGGCGAGGCTGACGACGGCGGCGGCCAGGGTGAAGGCGGGCAGGAGCCAGTCGTCGGCGGTTTGCGGGCGTAGGCTTCGCACGAGGAAGCGGGCCGGGACGTTGATCACCACCAGCACCGGGATGATGAACGTGAAGAACCAGCGGAGCGGGTCGCCGTATTTGCCGCGGTAGATTTCCCGCGGATAGCGGGAGAAATTGGTGATGTAGAACCAGAAATCATAAAGCGTCTGGTTCCGCCCGAGCCACACGCTCGAAGCCGCCAGGGCGATCATCAGCGAGTAGAGGATCGTCACGCCGCACGCCACGTAGACGAGATAGAGGCCGATCTGCGCGAGGCCCGGCGCCTGGTCGAGCTTTCCCGAGGCGTAGACGATCAGCACCAGCCCGAACACCAGGTTGCCGGCCGACGACCACTCGATCCGCTGCAAGGAGACGAGGAACTGGGTGTCGATCGGCTTGAGGAGGGCGAAATCCAACGAGCCGGTGCGGATCAGCTCGCTGAACTCGTCGGCGTTGGTCATAAAAAGGGCCTGGACAATGCTGTTGACCACCAGGGTCGTCGCAAGGAAGAGGAAGAACTCGTACTTGCCCCAGCCGCTGTCGGCCCCGAGCATCGGCGTGTATTGGAAGACGAGGGCGTAGAAGGCCAGATTCATGGCCATCCAGGCGATTGAAGAGATCGTGTCGATGATGAAATTGGCGCGGAAGGTCATGTCGCGCACGAGGCTGTTGCGTGCGAAGATCAGGAAGACCTTCAGATAGGACGGTCGGTCAGGCATGCCTCACCCTCCAAACCCGCTGTAACGCCGCACGCCGAAATGAAACGCCACGCGGCTGGCGGCCATGAAGAACACCAACCACGCCAGTTGCACGGCCAGCCCCCACGCGAGGTCCGCGCCCGTGATCTTTCCAAGGAACACAGCCGAAGGAAAATAGGCCAGGTATTGGAGGGGGAGGAGCCGCACCAGATCGCCCCAGATGCCCGGCAGCATGTCGATCGGGAACATGTGGCCGGAGAAAAAGAAGTTGAAGAGCATGTAGACGAACAGGAGCGAGCTGACTTCGAGGAACCAGAACCCGATCATGCCCAGGGTCGCTTCCAGGAAGAACCCCAGAAGAAACGACATCCCCAGCGACGCCAGGAACCCAAGCAGCGTTATCGCGCCCGGCCAGCCGGGAAAGAACCCGCGGCACAGGTAGAAGACCAAAGCAAACGGCGCGGCGGCCACGAGGTAGTAGACCAGCTTGTGCGCGATCCGATAGAGGAGCAGGAAGCCCAGCATGTCGATCGGCTGGATGAGATACTTCTTGACGGTCCCGTCGCGGATGTCCCGGGCAATGCCGGTGGCCAGGCCCGGCATGCTGGAAAAGGCCCGGGCGATCATGGTCAGGAGGTAATAGGCGATGAAGTCGCGGTACGAATAGCCGGCGACCCGGGACCCGCCCGCCGTCGCACCGATCGCCGAGAAGACCGCGCCCCAGAGGAAGATCTGCGTGACGATCGGCAAGAACCGCATCAGCGTCCCCAGCGCGAAGTCGCCCCGGTAGACCAGCCGTTCTTCGAGGCTGATCCGCAGGATCGTCCACCAGGTTGCGAGGCGGGAGAGCATCAGAAGGATGAACGATGAAGGACGAGGGACAGCAGACGCGGAGACACGGAGACGCGGAGACGCGGAGAGGGGAAGACGCGTAGACGTGGAGAAGGGGAGACATGGAGCGCGGGAAACGGAGAGCGCGGGAGAGGGGGAAACTGCGAGATGAACGCGTGCTCGATCGTCGTCTCTCCGCGTCTCCGCGTCTCCGTGTCTCCGCGTCTTCTCATCTATCGTTCATCCTTCCTGCCTGAACATCGCCGCGATGACCTGCTCCAGGGGCGGGTCTTCGACGCTGACGTCCTCCACGGAACAGGCGGCGAGGATCTCGCCGAGGACTTGCGGCACCACGCTCCGCTCGACCCGGAGTTTGACCCGCGGCGGCTCCACGGAGACGACCTCGCCATAACGGGCCATGTCGGCGGGCATTTGGCCATCGCTCATTTGCAGCGAGATGACCTTGTGGCCGCCGAAGCGGTCGATGATCCCGCCGAGCGAGCCGTCGTAGATGATCCGGCCCAGCGAAATCACCACGACGCGGCGGCACAACGCGGCCACGTCCTTCATGTAGTGGCTGGTCAGGAGGATGGTGATCCGCCGCGTCTGTTGATAGTGGCGCAAGAAGCCCTGCACGTTGTACTGCGCGACCACGTCGAGCCCGATGGTCGGCTCGTCCAGGAAAAGCACGTCCGGCGAGTGGAGCAAGGCGGCGATCAGCTCCATCTTCATCCGCTCGCCGAGGGAAAGCTCCCGGACCGGCTGCGACAGGAGGTGCCGGACGCCGAGCATCGAGGTCAACTCGTCGCGGGTCGCCTCGAAGCGGGGTTTCTCGATGCGGTAGATCTGCTGGTGGAGCCTAAAGGACTCGGCCGCGGGCAGGTCCCACCAAAGCTGATTCTTCTGGCCCATCACCAGGGCGAACCGCCGCCGGTAGGCGTTCTCCCGCTTCCAAGGGATGTGGCCGAGGACCCGGGCCATCCCCGCCGTGGGGGTAATCACGCCGGAAAGGAGTTTCAGGGTGGTCGTCTTGCCTGCCCCGTTTGGACCCAGGAAGGCCACGAACTCGCCTTCTTCGACCTGCAAGTCGATCGCGCGGACCGCCTCCACGTGGCGATACTGGCGGCGGAACAACCCGGCCAACGAGGCCCTTAGTCCCTCCTTCTTCTGATAGACGCGGTAGGACTTCGAGAGTCCCGCGATTTCAATCACAGCCATAGCCTTCGATTATACCGCGGCCCGAAGCCGTTACGAAGGGCCGGGCAGACTAGGCCGCCGGGTATCCCGGCCCCTGACACGGCGGCGGCGACTGCTACAATGGTGCAGGCCGGTCCGGGGAGTTTCGAGCCGGCCTTTGTTTGAGGGAGTCCTACGATGGCCCGATTTGCCTCCTCCGTTTCTGCCGTCTTTCTAGTCCTCCTGCTGTCGGGGCCGTTCGCCTCGCTGCACGCCGGCGAGCCGGCGATCACGCTCTGGCCGCAGGGCGCCCCCGGCGCGTTGGGCACCTCGGCCAAAGACATCCCCACGCTCACGCCGCACCGGCCGGCCAGGCCCAACGGCGCGGCGATCGTCCTCATTCCCGGCGGCAGCTACGCCGGGATCTTCGAGCCGCAGGCCGATCCCTTTGCCCGATGGCTCAGCGAGCAGGGGCTCACCGTCTTCGTGCTCCGCTACCGGCTCGGAACGGCGGGCTACCGCTATCCCGCGCAGTTGCAGGACGCGGTCCGGGCGATGCGTTGGGTGCGAGAGCACGCCGCGGAGCGGAAGATCGCAGCGAACCGGATCGGGGTGATGGGCTTCTCCGCGGGCGGACACCTGGTGGCCACCTTGATTACCCGGCCGGAAGACGGCGAAGTCGCCACAGCCGACCCGGCCCGGCGCACGAGTCCGCGGCCCGACCTGGCGATCCTCTGCTATCCCGTCATCAGCATGACCACGAAGCCGCACGCCGAGTCGCGCAAGAACCTCATTGGTCCCTCGCCCGACGAGGAACTCGTGCGCAAGACGTCGAGCGAACTTCAGGTGCGGCCGGACACGCCGCCGTGTTTCGTCTGGCACACGGGCGAGGACAAGATGGTGCCCGACGACCATAGCCTGCTGTTTGCCGACGCCCTGCACGAACACGGCGTGCCCCACGACCTTCACCTCTACCAGAAGGGCGACCACGGCACCGGATTGATGGGCACCGAGCATCCCTGGTTCGCCGACCTGTTGTTCTGGCTGCGGGCACAGGGGTTCATCCGATGAAGAACGTCTCGTTGTAGGACGGGTTTCCAACCCGTCCGTGAACCGGGACGGCTTGGAAAGCCGTCCCACCTCCAATTGAGGAACACAACATGGACACAACGACCATCCGTCGTAGGAACGTCGCTTTGACGCTGGCCCTGCTGAGCGGCCTGACCGGGATTGCCGGGTCCGCCGCGGCGGCCGAAAACCAGTGGAACCTCGCGTCGCCCAGCGGCAAGTTGGCGATCACCCTGGGACTCCGGGCCGACGAGGGCTCGGGCGGGAACAAGCTGCGGGCCTGTTACCGGGTCGAGCACGGCGACGGGGCGGCGCGCGTCGAGGTGCTCCCCTGGTCACCCTTGGGCCTGGTGCGGAGCGACCAGGCCTTCGTCGACGGGCTCACGCTCAAGGCAATCGGACGCGTGGAGACGATCGACGAGACGTACACCCTGCCACACGGCAAACAAAGCGCGTGCCGCAGCCGGGCACGCCAGCAGACGATCGCCCTGGCCAACCCGAGCGGGGCGGTCGTCGAGATCGTCCTGCGGGCGGCCGACGACGGCGTCGCATTCCGTTACCGTTTCCCCGACGCCGCCAAGGGGCCGGTGAAGATCCAGCGGGAATTGACCGGGTTTCAGTTCCCGGCCGACGCGAAGGCCTGGATGGCCCCCTACTCTGAATCGACCAAGTGGACCCCGGCCTACGAAGAGTATTACCTGAACGCCATCGCGGCCGGCACCGAGTCGCCCAAGAAACACGGCTGGGCCTTCCCCGCCCTGTTCCACACCCGCGGCCGCTGGGTGCTCGTGACCGAGGCCGCCAACGACGGCACCTACTGCGGGTGCCGGTTGGCCTCGCAGGCCCCCGGCGGGCTCTACCGCATCCGCTTCCCGGACCCTGAGGAAGGCTGGGGGCAGGGCGACGTGCAGCCCTCGGGCAAGCTCCCCTGGGCTTCTTGGGCAATACCGTGGCGCGTGCTGATCGTCGCCGATTCGCCGGCCGGGATCGTCGAGTCGACCCTCGTCACCGATCTGAATCCCCCCTCCCGCGTCAAGGACACGTCGTGGATCAAGCCGGGCCGCGTAGCCTGGAGTTGGTGGTCCGACCACGACAGCCCGCAGCACTACCAGAAAATGCTGGAGTTCATCGACCTCGCCGCCGAGATGGGCTGGGAGTATTTCCTGGTCGACGCCAACTGGGACATCATGGAAGGGGGTAACTTCCACCAGTTGATCGACTATGCCAAGAAAAAGGGCGTCGGCATCCTACTGTGGTACAACTCGGGCGGCGAGCACAACATCGTCACCGAACGTCCTCGGGGTTATATGAAGTCGACGGAGGTCCGCCGCTACGAATTCGAGCTCTTGCGCAAGTGGGGCGTCAAGGGGATCAAGGTCGACTTCTTTCAGAGCGACAAGCAGAACATCCTCGACCTCTACCACGGTATCCTCCGCGACGCGGCCGACTTCCACATCATGATCAACTTCCACGGCTGCACCGTGCCGCGGGGCTGGGAGCGGACCTGGCCGCACCTGATGAGCATGGAGTCGGTCAAGGGGGAGGAGTGCTACACCTTCGGGCCCGAGTACCCGGCCAAGGCCCCACAGTACAACACGATCCTCCCCTTCACCCGCAACGCCGTGGGCCCGATGGACTACACGCCCTGCGGCTTCAGCGACGACAAGTACCCGCACCGGACCACCAACGCCCACGAGTTGGCCCTGGCCGTCTTGTTCGAGACCGGCTGGCTGCACTTCGCCGACCGGGTGAGCGCGTACCGCCAGTTGCCCGAGGCCCCGAAACAGATGCTCCGCGAGGTGCCGGTCGCCTGGGACGAGACCCGCTATGTGGCCGGCGAGCCGGGCAAGCTGGCCGCCCTGGCCCGCCGCAAGGGCAAGGACTGGTACGTGGCCGTGATCAACGGGGAGAACCAACCCAAGCGGCTGACGCTCCCCCTGGCGTTCCTTGAAGGTGGATACCAGGGAACCCTGGTCGGCGATGGCCCCGGGCCGAGGACCTTCGCCTCGCAGGAAGTGACGATCCAGGCCGGCCAGCCACTGACCGTCTCGCTCCTTCCCTACGGGGGGGCTCTGGTGCGGCTGAGTCCGAAACGCGGTCGATAGGTCGGCAGTCCATGTGGCATGCCGTCGCGAAGCGTCGGCATGTCCCCGTGACGGCATGCCACCCTGACTGGGCTTCACAGCCGAGGGCGGCTGTGCCACACCGTCCCCCGCGGTTCGTCGCACTTCGCGTTGTCGGTTCGGCCTCCGCCGGGTATAATCCCGTCACGTTTGTGATGCTAACCTGCATTGGGAGTAGGAGATACGCTTACGCGAGGACCACGGGTCGGGATCGGCCACGACACCCATCGGCTTCGGCCCGGGGGGGCTCTGCTTCTTGGGGGAGTACACATTCCCCACGACAGGGCGCTTGTGGGCCATAGCGATGCCGACGTGCTCCTGCACGCCGTGACCGATGCCTTGCTCGGCGCCGCGGCCTTGGGCGACATCGGCGAGATGTTCCCCGACACCGACCCGGCCAATCGCGGGCGCAGCTCGATTGAAATGCTTGCAGCGGCAAGAGATGCGGTTGCGTCGGCAGGCTGGCGGATCGGCAATATCGACTGCATCGTACTGGCCGAGCGGCCGAAGCTTCAGCCGCACAAGCAGGCGATCCGCCGCGTGCTGGCGGAGACCCTGGGGTTAGCCATCGACCAGGTGGGGCTCCAGGCCAAGACCGGCGAAGGCGTGGGCGAGATCGGACGCGAGGAGGTCATCGCCGCCCAGTGTGTCGCGTTGTTGGAGCCCGCAGTGCGGCCGGAGAAGGGTTCGGGGTTCAGGGTTCAGGAGTCTCGGAATCAGCCGTAGGGTGCTCTGCGAGCACCATGACACGGTGCTCGCAGAGCACCCTACATGCTGAACCCCGAACCCTGGCCCCTCGCAGAGGAACGAATCATTCGTCGTACGGAGGCAGAAAACCAGCATGATCCGAGTCTACAACACGCTTTCCAAGAACAAAGAGCCTTTCGAGACCGTCCGGCCCGGCAAGGTGGGGATCTATCTCTGTGGGCCCACGGTCTATAAGCCGAGTCACATCGGCCACATGGTCGGGCCGGTGATCTTCGACGCCGTCAAGCGTTACCTCACGTATTCCGGCTACGAGGTGACCTTGGTCATCAACATGACCGATGTCGACGACAAGCTCATCTCCGAGTCCAATGCCCGGGGAATGCCCATGGTCCAGTTGGCCGAGGAGATGATCGCCGACTACATGGCCAACCTCAGCGCCATGGGCATCGACAGCGTGGATCACTTCCCCCGCGCCACGGAGCACATCGGGCACATCATCGACTTTACGGCCGCGCTGGCCGAGAAAGGGGCGGCCTACGAGTCGGAGGGCGACGTGTACTTCGACATCAGCAAGGCCCAGGACTACGGGAAGCTGAGCCACCGCACCCTCGAATCCATGCAGCTCGAAGGGGGCTCGACGGCCGAGCGCAAACGCAACGCGGCGGATTTCGCCCTGTGGAAGAGCGCGAAGCCGGGCGAGCCTTTCTGGCCCAGCCCCTGGGGAAACGGCCGGCCCGGCTGGCACATCGAGTGCTCGGTGATGAGCGGGCGGCTGCTCGGGGAGACGTTCGACATCCACGGCGGCGGCCTGGACCTGGTCTTCCCGCATCACGAGAACGAGATTGCCCAGAGCGAGGCCCGCTACGGCAAGCCCATGGCCCGCTACTGGATGCACAACGGCCTGATGCAGGCCTCCGACGAGGTCGGCAAGGTCGGCGGGCGCCACACCCGGGCGGCCGAAGGCGACATCGTCTCCCAGGACAAGGGCAAGATCAGCAAATCGCGCGGGGCCAGCCCGTTCCGCGAGATGTTGGCCGACTTCCAGCCCGAGACGATCCGCTTCTTCCTCCTCTCGACCCACTACCGCCGGCCGATCGACTTCGGCGAGGGGCGGCTCCGCGAAGTCGAGACGGGCCTGAGCACGTTCTACCGATTCTTCAAGCGTTTTCAGCGGGTGACCGGCAAGTCGTTCTACGACATCGTCCCGCCGCAGCGGCGCACGGAAGGCGATTTCGACCCGAAGGACGATCCGCTGCTGAAGGCCGTGGCCGAGCACCGCACGCGGTTCCTCGACGCCATGGACGACGACTTCAACACCGGCGGGGCGGTAGGCGTGTTGTTCGACCTGGTGCGCCGGCTCAATAAGTTCGCCGACGACGAGAAGCTCGAGGAAGCGGCCAAACGCGACGCCGCCAGGCTGGCCGCCCTGGAACAAGGGGCCAAGACGCTCCGCGAACTGGGCGCGACGCTCGGCCTGTTCCGCAAGCCGCCGACCCCAACCACCGGGACGTTGTCCCACGGAGCGGACGCGTTTCTCGTACGCGGCCCCGACGCACTCATTCCACAACTCCTTGACTTGCTCGTGGAACTACGCACCAACGCCCGCAAGGCGAAAGACTTCGCCTCCGCCGACCGGATCCGCACGCGCTTGGCGGAACTGGGAGTGACCCTTGAGGATCGTCCCGGCGGCACGGAATGGGCGCTGGGCAAATAACGCGGCTGCGCCAACCACCAGGACACGACGGACGGAACGCTACGGGAAGAGGCTTCGCTGCGGGCCGGACGAATCGTCGGTCGGAGTGAGACCGAGGTGCTCAAACCCTGCCGGCGTCAGTCGCCTGCCCCGCGGGGTGCGCACCACCAACTCGCACCGCAAGAGATACGGCTCGACCTCGTCGATCAGGGTGTCGGCCGAGACGTTCATCGTGTGAGCCACCGCCTCCACACCGACTGGCCCGCCGACGAAGACCCGGGCGATCGTCGTCAGGTACTTCCGGTCCAGGGAATCCAGCCCGAGGGAATCGATCTCCTGCATGGCCAGGGCGTCCCGGGCCACGGCAAGCGTGATCCGCCCGTCGGCCCGGCTGATGGCATAGTCGCGAACCCAGCGGAGGCGGTTGTTGGCCAACCGGGGGGTGCCTCGGCTTCGTGAGGCGATCTCGTCGGCCGCGTCGTCGGTGGTGGGAGCGCGCAGCTTGCCGGCATTGCGACGCACAATCTCCGACAGCTCGTCCACCGTATAGAAATCCAGGTGCTCGCGCATCTGAAAACGGTCGCGCAAGGGGGCGGAAAGGAGCCCGGTCCGGGTCGTGGCCCCGATGAGCGTGAACGGCCGCAGCGGCATGTTGAGCGTCCGCGCGTTGACCCCCTCGCCGAGCGTCAGGTCGATGCGAAAATCCTCCATCGCCGGGTAGAGGAACTCTTCCACCGCCTTCTGCATGCGGTGGATCTCGTCGATGAACAGGACCGACCGCTCCTCCGCGTTGGTGAGGTAGGGTACCAGGTCCTTGGGGGCCTTGAGCGTCGCCCCACTGCCGATCTGGACGTTGACCCCCAAGTCCCGCGGAATGCAGGTGGCAAAGGTGGTCTTGCCCAGCCCCGGCGGGCCGTCGAAGAGGATGTGGCCCAAGGGCTCGCCCCGCTTGTTGGCCGCGTCGATGGCGATTTGCAGCCGGGCGTACACCTCCCGCTGCCCGACCATCTCCCGCATGTGCTGCGGGCGCAAGTCGCGGTCGTCATCGGCAGGCGCGGGCGGCGGCGTAAGAATCGGCTCACGGGGCATGGGCGCAAGTATAGCAGTTGGAGCCGGTTACAGTAAGGCCATGCCCGTGAGACGCCACCAAGGCGTAGGGCGGACCGAGCGAAGCGAGGCCGCCACCGCGTGTTCCTGCACGGGCTCTTGACATTGGGCAACGCTGGCCTCTACGGTGGCTATGGGGCAAGACAGACCACCGGAACGGTCCTTTCGGGAAAGTCCATTGGGTCTTCCTTCCGACGCTTGTTCCAAGAGAACGGGTGCAGCATCGGCGTGGTGGTTGGGGTTCCATAATGCAGCAGTCGTTGCGAACGGAGGCTGAGTCTGTCGCCATCGCTTTGGAGATCAGCTTGTTTGACGTGGCTGCCGCAGTTCGTTGGGCTGATCGCCAGATTGAACAGGCGGACGTGCCACACGTTGCGATTTGTGACGTCGCGTTGGCGGCCTCAAAGCATCCCCAGGATGTCGCCTTCATGCTTCGCCAAGTTCCGGGGGAATGCGATCACCCGCAGGCGGTGCGGCTTGTTCTGCGTTACGCTCTTGCAGCGCTCGAAGAACGAGAACGGGATCCACGCCAGATTGCCCACGGGCTTTTCGATTTGGCCTGTGCTGACGATCTCCCCGAAAGCGACCTTAAGCATCACGCATGGGGCTATTGGGATGCCCTTGACCTTGCTCGCGACGGCTACGTTGACCAAACCGAAGAACAGATCGTATCTCACATGATTTCGACGCTAAAGAGTTTCCTCGCAGGCGAGACAAGGCGGGCGGACCGAACGGAGTGAGGG
>Ga0067045_1003962_pt1 | contig 13866 bp, 13 predicted proteins | sample TerdegcTABiofilm_FD_59184 | JGI IMG/M metagenome (GOLD analysis project Ga0067045, IMG submission 59184) | Combined Assembly of (Gp0054472, Gp0054536) Wastewater bioreactor microbial communities from Singapore -Terephthalate degrading...
GAGTTAACAAATAAAAAAGAGAGTTAACAAAAAGGGGGAACCGTGCCAAAATTGTATCGAACACCAATCAATACGAAAGGAGGCACAGTTCCCCGTGATCAAAGTTATTATACCAGAAAAATCATTAGAANCTATTGCGAAAATTGNCTTTAAGAGGTCAAGGAGGATGTTTACGAGGAAATATTCAGATTTAGACATATTACGAGTCATCATTGCGATGTGTTTGACGAAATGTCAGTATGTGAGGGAGTTTGACCGGACTATCAAGCTCAATTTAAAAAGGGAAATGAGTATATTAAAAGCTGAGGTTGAACAGCAAAGGGGGAATGTAATTATGGCACGCGGAAAAAGCATCAACTTATTCCTAATGGACGGGGACGCCAATGGCATGATCAAGTGTACACTGGCGAACTGGATAGGCATTGCATATAGAATTCCGCGTACCAGTCTGGACAAGTGCAAGAATCGGGCTGACTTGAAGCAGGCGGGCGTTTACTTCCTATTCGGTGTCTCTGATACGACGGGAAAGCCTGTCGTGTATGTTGGTCAGGCTGGGAACCGTAAGAACGGTGAGGGAATCCTGAAGCGCCTACAGGAGCATAAAAGAAACCCAAAGGAAGATTACTGGACTGAGGCGGTAGTGTTTACCACATCCAATAATTCCTTTGGGCCGACCGAAATCAGCTATCTTGAAAATCGTTTCTGCAATCTGGCTGTGACAGCAAAGAGGTACGAGGTGAAAAACGGGAATGACCCGTCTCCGGGAAACATCACGGAGGAGAAGGAAAGCGAGCTTGAAGATTTCATCGAACATGCGGAGCTGATTATGGGGACGCTCGGCTATAAGGTGTTTGTTCCATATATTAATACGACTGCAACCTCGACGGCTACACAGACAGTGAGCTCTGCGGGCAGTGGCGATAAGCCGGAAATGTATCTTTCAAGAGAAATCAGAAAGTCTGGTATCAAAGTAACGGCTACTGGAAAGCAGACGAACGAAGGTTTTGTGGTGTTGAAAGGTAGCATCATATCACCAGATGATGATGGCACGATTCCTCCTGGAGTTAAGAAATTGCGTCAGAACTCTCAGATCGATTCTAACCATGTTCTTCAGGAAGATGTTCTGCTCGGAAGTCCGTCGAGTGCGGCGATGTTTGTTATAGGCAAAAGCTCAAATGGGTGGACTGCATGGAGGACCAGGGACGGAAAGACACTGCATGATCTTGAGAGTACAGAGAAGTGATTGCAAAATAGGGGGCAAGGCGATGGCAAAACAGGGTTGAGACGATTGCATTTCAAACTTATTTCCGCAGACCTTACCATTGAGACAATCGGTAAACCATCGGATTGCATATAATAAGTATTGGCATCGCCTTTGACCGGTTTCCGAGTATGAACGAGAAATAATCTTGACTACATTTTCACTGATTTTGCCCTTGAATAAATTTCCGCATACGAACGGCAGACTACCCGTCATAGATTAACATCAATCTGAAGCAATCGAGCCACGTCGAAAATGTTGTACTAATGCAAAGAATAGATTGAAATATTTTTTAGAACCAAATTCATCCTGACTGACCAAATAAATTAATCAGAATAATTAAATAAGGAGCGTTTGATGAATCTCAAAGAGAAAGCAAAGTCCATAAAGATATTTATTCCAGCCCTTTTCATTGCTATGAAAAAGCCAAATACACCAATTCTTGCCAAGATTCTTGCAGGAATTACCGTAGGATATGCATTGTCACCTATTGATTTGATACCAGACTTCATTCCCGTAATTGGGTATTTGGATGATCTTATCATACTTCCACTGCTAGCAGCTTTGACGATAAAATTTATTCCAGAACAAATATTGGAAGAATGCAAAGCAGAAGCAAAAGAAATGTGGAAGGACGGGAAGCCTAAGAAGTGGTACTATGCAATACCAATTGTATTTGTGTGGTTGTTGATCATATGGTGGATTGTAAGATTAGTTTTCTGAATTAAGAAGGATATTTTGTTGAGCAGATGCACAAAAGCATATTAGAGGTGATTCGAATGAAGAGTTGGACTACATTGATTTTGAAAGTAGCGATTGTATTATTTGGAATATTTGTTGTTGTATTTTGCATATTTGGACTATCTTCGATAGCTATGGATGCATCAAAGTCGACGCAAAGCATGGCAAAGTTCATATATCCAATAATAGTAGTAATGTACATAGCAGCCGTACCTGTTCTCATAGCTCTTTACCAGAGTTTCAAATTCATCAGTTACGTTGATAAGAATATAACATTCACAGAACAGTCTATAAAGATATTCAAGAACATTAGGTATTGCGCAATGACAATGGCTGGCTTACATACGGCTGCTTTGCCATTTTTTGCAATTCTGGGAGAGTTAGATGATGCTCCTGGAGCTATCGTAATAGGATTTGGATTTATATTTGTCCCAATCGTGATTGCAAGCCTCGCAAAGCTTTTTGAAGGACTCTTCAAGCAGATCATGTCCAGCCAAAAGATAGATTAATTTCACTGCAAGCATGTAAATGATAGGAAGGGACGAAATAAGCATGACGATAAGAATGATAAATGCGAATGGTGTCGATGTTGCAATTGTAAATAGTGATGAAATATTGATAAAAGACGTACAATCGGCACTTGATTTGATGGTGAGCGTATTGTACGATAATGGATGCGAGCGAATAGTTATAAACAAAGAAGCAATTTGCGAGGAGTTCTTTGATTTGAGCACAAGGCTTGCAGGAGAGATATTGCAAAAGTTCGTTAATTATCACATCAAAATAGCTATTGTAGGTGATTTTTCCAAATATACAAGCAAGAGTTTAAGAGATTTCATATACGAAAGCAACTACGGAAAGCACGTTTTCTTCTTACCAGATGAAATGCAAGCTGTCCAGAAAATAAGCTCAGTCTAACGGCAAAACTAAAAACCATAGAATAGCAAAAGAATAGCAAATCGCTGCCTTGAAAGGTCATTGTATGAAACATGGTAGTGATTTTTTGTTTATAATACTGCAGCACAAAACATCTTTGTTATGATGAGAAATTCTACTTTGTAAATTTCTTGTGGAATAACGTTAAATAAGTTGCAATCTATGATATAATTAAGACGAACTGTTTCGTGAGAATTTCATGCTTTTCTGTCAGGAATCTACTGCTTTACAAGTTATTATATAGAGTACTGAATCTATTTCATATTAAATTAAAGGAGCAGTGGAACAGAATGGTCGATACGGATGATGCAATAACTAATAGTGTAGAAATTTTTGACATAGCATATAATACGAATCTTGAAGACACTGTAGAAGTTATCAGTGAAAATACACTCAAAATAATCAAAAATGGCAGGACTTTTTTAGTACCAAGAGAAATTGCAGGTAGGTACGAAGTGGACAGTATACTTAGCGCAAGTACTGGATTTGGATTAATATTAATTGCGTACGACAAAAAGCTTTTTGGTAAGAAGGTACTAATTAAGGCAACAAATTACAAAGGTAAAATTGCAAGGAATAATTTGGATAGCAAAAACATGATTGTGAAAAGAAGAAAAGAAATAAAATATGAGAAAGATGTACTGATACAGCTTCAGAAACTCGGTATACCAAACGTTCCTGCCATATGTGGTTACGAAATCGGTTATTGTCCGTCGATTGCTTGGCCAGAAGGTATAATAGATAGTAAAAAACGATTTCTAACAGATGAGGCATTTGAAGAACCCTACATAATACTTCAATACATTGAAGGTACAACATTGAATGATTATGTTCAATCAAACAAAATAGACAAGGAGTCTCCTCAATGGCAATACAAAGTACTCAAGTTGACAAAACAACTTTTGAAAGTTTTTGAGGTTATGCAAAAAGGTAATAGCAATGGAGCCAAATTCATATATCAAGATCTGAAACCACAAAATGTGATAATCAGTCCAAATAATACTTTTACATTAATTGATTTCGGTGCCACTGCAATAGTATACAATGGTCAAATAATTAATCGTGGTATAGGGACTCCAGGTTACATGGCACCAGAGGTTAAAGACAGAAATTTGCCATTTGATGGTAGAGTTGACATTTACTCAATGGGGGTTATGATGTACGATTTACTTAATAACACAGGAATTCTGAATTTTGTTACTGAAAAAGGCCTGGTTGATAACTTGAGCTTCAATAATCTAAGAGTAGACGAAAGTATTAAATCTATCATTTTAACGGCTACACGTATGAATCCCGATGATAGATATCAATCAGCACGAGACATGCTGAAAGATATATTTTCAAGTATGAAAAAGATTTCCAAAGATTATAAAATCATTTCAGACGAAGGAAATGAGTGGTGATAGCAATGGCGTACATTCAGATTACAAGTGAACAAACTGATATACTAAAAGTCAAGAGTATCAGCTGGAGAAACGAATTTGGTGTCTTTATGAAGAAACCTGAAATTGAAGGCATATTCTACCCTATCATAAGTTCGCAAGTTCCAAAGAACGAAGCTTGGTTCATAAAGAAAGAGAATTTGAAACAACTGACTGAAATTGAGCTAGACTCAGATGGCATAACCAAGGTATTGTTAAACATTATTGAAATAATGGAAAATTGTGAAAAAATGGGATATAAGTTCCTGATGATCGATCCAAGAACTATCTATATTTCAGAAAACCTTGAACCTTCAATCTATCTTTACTATCCAATTTTTGGTAAGGAAGACTTTGCAGAGTTGAACAGCTTCAATTTACCAATAACCATAAAAACAAGAAACTCTGACTACAAGCAAAAGAACTCGTATCTGATTGCCGAATTATTCGCAATGTTGAGATACAAACGTGATTACACTAGTTTAGATAGTAGTAAGGAGAAACTCTTATACGTACGTGAAAAACTAATAGATTCAGAAGAGTACGATTACAATTTTTGGTTTAAGAGGGCATTTAAGAATCACTTTACAATTCAGGAAACTAAGCAAAGTTTAAACGAAATTCTGAGACATGTACAAAAAAGGAAGATTGATCAAAAAAAAGTAATTAAATTGGCTAGAAGTACAAGAACATACGAAGGCACTACGAAATTGAAAGAAGATGACGATTATGTAGATGATCCAAATCAGGACTCATATTTCTACAATGTGAGAACCGATAGAGCAATTTTTGCAGTAATGGATGGGGTATCAAATTCAAAAGTTGGAAATGGCAGGGTAGCTTCAAATATTGTAAGAGATGTTTTAAGTGAATTATGGAATACGTTACAGGATATAACAAATGAAACTGTTGAGGCGTTCTTCAAAAACGTAATTGAAGAATCAAACAAGAGAATCTATGAAAAGGCCAAGACATTGGTTGACGAATTTTTACCAAGTGATTTAATGTCAACAACATTTGCTGCAGTAATTTTGAAAGATGATGATTTATACATACTTTCCATTGGTGATTCAAATGTGTACTTGTTTCATAAAGACTATTTCCTAAAATTGAATCCAGAACACAATGTGATGAAAGAAAGAGTAGTTGAGAAAAAGCTCAGATCGGGTAATGAGGATGATCTTACTGAGTATATAGGAAAGTTCAAGAAAGTTGATCAGAAAATTGTACCTGATACTATCAACTATTACTTTGCAAAAACAAAGATACTCGATGATGAAATTCTTGTAATATGTTCTGATGGTGTTATTGATTATTGGCCCAGAGAATCTGAAGAAGAATCTGAAGAAAAGTTCCATAGAGACTTTTATGATATTTATGAAAAGTACAGAATATTGAAAGTGGCAAGCCAAAGAATCATCAGTATACTTGATTTTAGCGATGTACGCGATAATGTTACAATTCATTTGGTGAAACCGGTGTTCCTGGAAGAGAAATCTGAAATCTCAAATCTTATGTCAAACACTGAAAGATAATTCACAGTAAATGTGGAGGTGACGTTCATTTATGAAAGTATGTCAACTTTGTGGTAAGGAATACCCAGATACTGATGAAGAATTTTGCGAATGTGGAGGGCCATTAGTTTACGTTTATGTTGGAAAAAATGGTGATATTGAAAAGATCGATGAAAGTGAGAGTATTGAAGATGTTAAAAATTCAAATGCTAAGATGCTTCACACAGATTCAAGTGAGCCTATTATCATAGACATATCTGCAATATTCGGCGAAGATGAAGACGGAATAGATTTACAAGGTGAAACAGCAGCGGAGCCTTATATCGAAGATACACCATTTATTGATGAAGGAACTGCACAGAATCAATCGTCAACTTCTGTTGAGAATTCAGACTTTTCTGACGGATTAACTATTCAAGTTTACAAAGACGGGAAGATGATGGACGAGAGGTTATTTATGTACGATGAAATAAACATTGGGAGGCAACAAATAGGACTTGATATTGACCTTGAGCAAATTGATTCGGAAAAGCACATAAGTAGAAATCATGTAAAATTAGTGCGTGAGAATAACGAGTATTATCTAATAAGGACATCGAAGAAAACTCCTACCTATCTGAATGGTAAAGCTGTGAATCCTGATGAAAAAGTAAAATTACTGCACGGAGACAAAATAGTTTTGTCTGAACACATCGGAATAAAAATATCTTGATAATTTTTGGTCATTTGTTAATGAATTCTTGTATCAAACAAATTTTTGTTAAGGGAGGTGCATTCTTTGAAAGAACTTGAACTTTCTTACAATTTTGATAATCCTTACGTCTATTCAAAGTCAGATAAAGATACTTACGTAAATCTATTCTTAGAACTTAAACCAGGAAATGAACTTCGGAAAGAAGAGTACATTGTTCGTGGTATTGACTTTTGTATAGTATTGGATGCTTCAGGTTCCATGAATGAATGCATAGAAGGTAATGTGACAAAGATAGAGACTGCTGTGAAATCTATCAAGAATCTCTATCAATTCTTAACGTCAGATGATAGTGTAAGCCTAATAGTTTACTCTTCTCGACCTCAAGTGATACTTGACCATTCAAAGAATATGACAAAAGAAGACTTCTACAATGCGGTAGACAAGAGTTACAGTTACTCTGGTTCAACAAATATATCCGCAGCTTTGAGAAAATCTCGAGAACTTTTGGCAAAGAACACTGGAAACTCGAAAAAGATAATTTTCTTGACAGACGGTTTGCCAGTAGATGATACAGAAGAAGATGGCATCAAAGAAGGAGAGTTAATAGGTGAGGCGAACATAAGCATAACTGCATTTGGAATCGGCAACGACTTCAATTATGCCTTCATAGAGAATGTTGTCAAACCGGGCAGAGGTACAACAGAATGGATCAAGAATCCTTCACAATCAAATCGTGTATTTGAGCAGACACTTAAAAGAGCAAAATCGGTTGTACTGAATGAAGTCGAAATAGAATTGAAAGTATCTGAGAAAGTACGAATAAACGACTATTACAGAGTTACACCTGAAACAACTTATTATGGAAAGATACAATTAAATAGAGAAAGGGAATATCGAATAAAGCTGGATGACATAGAAAACAACAGATATTATAGATACTTATTCGAAGTTGCGATACCTGCAATTAACAATCCATTTGATGGAAAGTTTAAAGTAATGACAGCAACATTGAGATACAAAATTCCAGCTACTAACAGATATGAAGAACAGAAAATAGACATAACATTGGAAATGACGACGGATATCGATAAATCTAACTATGTTTACCAAACTATCAAAGATACGGCAAAGAAATGCACAATCCAAAAACTCGATTTATTCTTGAATGAATATCTAAAACAAGGTAATGATAAGGCAGTACTGAAAGTCTTGGATGAAATAATTGAGACCGCTCAAGATATTGGTGAGGATGAAATAGCTGCTAATTATAAAAATATCAGAGAAAGTTACATAGCTTCAAGAAATATACCAAGGAACTTACTGATCACAGCATCCAATTCTTCAACGAAAATAAACGATGAGGGATACATTGAAGAGAGCATTGACGATGGTTTGATCAACCAAATATTTGGTAATGATTAAACAATGGCTAGATATTGAAAAGTGCGTAGAATTTTTTCTGCTCGGTAGATTCGTACATTATAATACTTACACTACGGAGTTTTTGTATCTTTTGAATTTGAGGTGCTGATTAAACCATCCCGCCACCTATAGAGGTGGGAGATTTTGAGAGAAGTTTGGTCAAACGACCCTTATTCTCTCAGGCTGGTCTAAACAACCTCTACACTGTAGAGCCAACAGGCTCATCAGTTTACTTATCCGCACAAGTGTGCGCCAAAGGTATTTGTTGGTATAATTATATCACATATTTCTTTGTTTTGCTAGTATCTAATAAGAAAGGAGGGTTGGCGATTCCTCTCCAACTTGCAGAAGTTGGAGTCTCCTCGCTGATTGAAGATGAAAGAAAGAAATTATGAAAGTATATTTGAAAATTTATTTAATGAACAAAACGATGCTAAACCAGTTCTTGAATTCTATTACAAGGGAAAATTGATAATGACACGTGAGGTACTCTACGATGAAATAACTCTTGGCAGAAATTCTAGTTCAATTAGAGTAGATATAGATCTTACGGAATTTGATATCGAAAACTCATTTTCACGGAACATGCTTAAGATTTTGTACGAAGATGGGGAATACTATGCCATAAGTATGGCAAAAAATCCTATTTTTCTAAACATGAATAGAATGGAAATCGGCAAGAAGTACTTACTGAAAGGTAATGACAAAATAATTATAACAAATAGCTTTGGAATAAAATTTTCAAAATATTAGTGCTAAGCCATAACTAATGATGATGCCGTCATTGTAGTATCAAAAAACATTATTGCATTGTTTAATAAATTTGGCTAATACTATCGGTAAAATCAAAGGAGATGGTAAACATAAAGTGGGAGAAGCCAAAATACGATGATTTGGATAATAAAGAAAAATACATAATCAAAAGAGCACGTGAGTTGGCAAAGAGTTTTAAAATACACGCCATAAAGAGTGATGCTTTCAGAGGTATCACTTTTCTTAGGTATAGAATTTCTGTCGACTTTGAACAAGAACTTAAAAAGAAAAAGGAAAAATTGCTGGAAAGAATAGTAAAAGTGAGTAATATTGCACAAACCAATTCATTAGCTGAAGTAGTGGATATACATCCATTTGTGAACAGCCTGGGACAAATAGATAAGGAAGTGGTAGTGGAGTTCTTTAGGGGATTCATACTGGAAGATGCCATAAAAGACCTTGTCATTTATTCTAAACAACAACAAAAGGATACGAATACAATAGCCTCAAGAAGAATAATGAGAAATATTGTTCCATCTATAATCAACTTTCAAGAAGATTTGTATGAAAAAGGAATTGTTCATGTTGGCCTATTTCCAGAGCATATAATTATTTTGAAAGACGATATATTGAAATTCAAGGGTCTTAGATACATCATCAGACACAAAAGCGGTGTAATAGATGACAAAGCAATATTAAATGAAGAATTATATGGAAATATAATTGACGAAAGATATACGCCAGATGAACTGAAAGAATACATAAACAGCGGTGGAGAAACAAGAATAATGGCTAAACCATTGATTTCATATCAACTTGGTGTGTTACTCTTTGACATATTCACGAAACAGGAATATACTCAACAACCATTTAGACCAGAACTCGTGCAGAATGCTATCTACCATATCCCTGGAAGTGATGTAGAGTTAGCAAAAAATTTCATAACTAAACTAGTCGCTCGAGACCCTAATCTTCGAGAAACTAATTTAGATAGAATAAGAAAGATGGCACATGATTTTGCAAATTCAGGTTCAAGAAATAATTGATACGATACTGTGATAGTAATATGATGTTCCTTCAATAATGTTTTCAATATTCTTCTCCATTCGTAAGCCTACGAAATAAACAGCAGCTTCAAGTCTAAGAACACCTGTTAAAATAGCATAGAATAATGTATCCATAGAAAACCAGAGAGGATGATAGCTGCTTGAATGCACTTACATTGAAGTTTAAGGAAGTGCTGTATTCAGTTCTCCCAATTGTTCTAAACAAGACTTATGGTATTTACAAATAGGAAAACATTACAAGCACAAAGGTCTTGAAAATTCAGGCAAGTAAATATATGTACTAGAGTAACTGTGTGCTTAACATAATTATCTGACCCTACCGATTCTTCTTATCTGAGTTTTCAGATATTTTCCGTATTCGTCTTTATCCAGGGTTGTTATAGAAACGCACATCTCATGACCGTTGGCATGAACAATCCTTCCTTCACCTAAATACATCATAACGTGCCCTTCCATGAAGAGCAAATCGCCAGGTTCTGGAAATTCTACGCTTTCAAGATGTCTTTCTTGTTCTCCGGCATCACGTGGCAGTTTCTTACCAACTAAATCGTAGAGTCTATTAACAAAACCAGAGCAATCGAAGCCATAAGAGGAAGTACCACCCCAAAGATAGGGAACTCCAAGAAAATCAAGTGCTAAATCAGTGACGTTGTCATGCGTACTGATTGGAGAGTCTACTAAAGAATAAACCGTTCCATTTGGCAATAAGTATTTGTTTTCCGACAGTTCATACAACCTACTTCCAACAGGAAGAATGAAGGATAGGTCACCAGCAGTCCTACAAAAAGGGACGGAGACTTTTAAAATTCGAAGCTTATTCATTTGAGAATACTCATCTTCAGACAAAATATGCAAAGTGTTCTTATTGACATACCCTTGATAATCCAACCTTGTATCACGCACGTATAGATATTCGCTGTCTATACGCTGTTCAAGTATCTCAACTATCTCTCCAAAAACAACCTGATGCATTCTCTCGCTCCTGAATTTCGGCTCCGCCCTAACATCGACAACCGGTTTAATGGCCATAGCTAATTCATTATGTTTACTTTTTTTGATATCACTGATTTCAGACATCATGTTCCCCCCATTCGAACAACACACTTGAGTATTTTTTACATTGATCCTATTTTAACATTTTCGGTCATTTTCTCCAAACTTTATGCGACTTTAGAAAAGTTTCATCCTAAAGACTGTTTCTCACAAGGGTGCTATAATAATTTTGATCTTTGGATGTGGAAGTGATGTTGTATGGCTAAAGTCATTTGCAAGAGTATCCTTACGAAGAGCAAACTTCCCGGCGCGGATTATTGTTGCAACATATATGTCGGATGCACGCATGCTTGTACGTATTACTACGCATCTTTCATGAGCCGGTTCACTGGCCACATGAACGATATGTGGGGAAGATTTGTCGACTACAAAGTAAATGCGCCGGAAGTGTTGAAAAAAGAAATTTCAAAAGTGCGCTGGAATGAACACATATTGCTTGCCAGTGTCACGGATGATTATCAACCCATTGAGAGAAAATTGGAATTGACGCGTGAGTGCCTGAAAATCATGGCTGATTACGATGCCAGCATCGATATTCTCACAAAATCGAGTCTTGTACTCAGAGATGTTGACGTTTTGAAGAGATTCTCGCAATGTGAGGTAGGTATAAGCTGTGGAATAGATGACAGCCGTGCATCGATAATTCTTGAACCTGGCGCAACCCCCATCGATGAACGGTTTGAAACTTTGAAAACACTCAAACAAAACGGAGTGAGATGCTATGCATTTGTCAGCCCAATGATACCATACATCACCAACTTGGAAAACATCGTTCGTAGCATAGCCGGTAATGTGGACTATGTGATGTTCGAGGCTATAAACGTCAACTACCCACCGCCTAAAGAGGCGGGGGCTTGTAGAAATGCAAGCTCGATTGATTAGCCTAAGTCATCAGCTATCGCTACTGACTACGTTATAGCAGAATATATAGTCACCTTGGGATGCTCCACAAGTCCCATGCTCTGAGGGTAATAGTTAAACAACTCTGAGGGGTAGGAGTAGTTCTATTACCATTAAACCTGCTATAACTTTGGCGATGTGGACCTACAGGCTTCGGCCTGACTTATCTTAAAGGAGATTTTGCGTATGGTATATGTATTATCTGTTGAAGGTAAACCCTTGATGCCTACTAAGAGGCATGGCAAAGTTAGACGTCTCTTAAAACAACACCTTGCTAAGGTAGTTAAAACTAAACCTTTTACTATTCAGCTATTGTATGAAACTACTAGCTATACACAAAATATCACACTTGGTATAGATAGTGGCTATAACTACATAGGTTTCTCTGCTGTCACAGAAAAAGAGGAATTAATATGTGGTGAAGTTAAACTAAGGGATGATATATCTGAGCTTCTTAAAGAAAGGCGGATGTATCGTAGAATTAGGCGCAGTAGACTTAGATATAGGAAACGTAGATTTGATAACAGAATTTCAACTAAGAAAGAAGGTTGGTTAGCAACATCTATTAAACACAAGTTAGATTCTCATGTTAGGTTTGTTGATTATCTCAAAAAGATATTGCCTATAACCAATATAGTTGTAGAAGTAGCTAACTTTGATACTCATAAGCTTAAAAACCCAGATGTAGCTGGTAAAGGCTATCAGCAAGGTGAACAACAAGATTTTTGGAATGTAAGAGAATACGTTCTGTATAGAGATAATTATACCTGCCAGCTATGTAGCAAGAAAAACACCATACTTGAGGTACACCATATAGGCTATTGGAAAGAAGATAGAACGGATAGACCAGGCAATCTAATAACGTTATGTACCAAATGTCACAGTCCTAGTAATCACAAAGCTGGAGGTAAATTGTATGGGATGGAGCCAGTTCAAAAACCATTGAAGGGTGCAACATTTATGTCTACTATAAGATGGAAATTGGTCAATATGCTGATGTGTGGTTACACTTACGGCTACATTACAAAATCCAAAAGAGTAAGTCTTGGTATGGAAAAGATACATTACAACGATGCATTTTGCATAGCAGGAGGAATTAATCAACAGAGAATAGAACCAATCTATTTTGAGCAAAATAGGAGAAACAATCGTTCACTCGAAAAGTTCTACGATGCAAAATATGTAGATACAAGAGATAAGACTATAAAAACAGGACAAGAACTTTCCTGTGGTAGAAGAACGCGGAACAAAAACTTAAATGAAGAAAATCTTCGTAAGTATCGTGGGACAAAAGTATCGAAAGGCAGGAGAAATATTCGTAAGCAAAGATATGCATATCAGCCAAAGGATATAGTCATCTTTGAGGGCAAAAAGTATACAGTTCAAGGAGTACAGAACAAAGGCGAGTATATTAAGCTAAGGGAAAAGTCAAAGCCAGTTAAAACAAATTTAGTAAAGGCCTATATGTTTAGTAAAGGATATAGTATGGTTTACAACTGCAATTCATCTCCCACTTATAGAAGTGGGAGTCTTCTTGCAGGAAAATGATAAAAGCAGCTAGTAAGGGATTATTGTTTAAGAACTCGTTGACAAGCTTAGTAGGTGGTCAAACGTATGGAAAGATAATAAGCAGCGCCATGAGCAATCACTACTGGGATGATATGCAAGAGAAGGCCGCTAAGTTGTGCGAGAGGTACGGCGTCGAAATGGCAGGATTTTTCAGGCATGATAATAATGAGTAATTTTGAGTAAATAAGAATCTCTGAACAGTCTTCAACCGTCAAACCTTGGAAATCGCCTTGACAGCTTATGATAAAACATGCATGAGGATCATATAAGTCACTTTGTTTTGTTAATATTCATTATCTTCCAAATTGCCATAGGATGTTCTCTAATATTTTCTAATAGACCCTGGCCAAAGTGGGATGTGAAATTGGAGGGATGAGTTAACAAATAAAAAAGAGAATTAACAAAAAAGAGGAACCGTGCCAAAATTGTATTGAACACCAATCAATACGAAAGGAGGCACAGTTCCCCGTGATCAAAGTTATTATACCAGAAAAATCATTAGAAGCTATTGCGAAAATTGTCTTTAAGAGGTCAA
>Ga0067045_1030866_pt1 | contig 13864 bp, 15 predicted proteins | sample TerdegcTABiofilm_FD_59184 | JGI IMG/M metagenome (GOLD analysis project Ga0067045, IMG submission 59184) | Combined Assembly of (Gp0054472, Gp0054536) Wastewater bioreactor microbial communities from Singapore -Terephthalate degrading...
CAGCCATTCCAGCAAACAAGCGAACAATAGAACCTATTGGGTCATTGAAAACATTGGCAAGGAATTCTGCAACTGATGCAATAACATTCCAAATGGCAGCCACCACATCAACAATTAAATTCCATAAACCAACAAACAGGTTACCAATAAAAGCAAGTGCAACCATAAAAGCACCAGCAATAATTCCAGTTGCGCTGATTGATGTACCCGCAAATTTATTTATTGCACCAATAGCTGCATAAAAAAGTACAACCAAAGCAATAATCAATATGATAATCCAAGTCAAAGGACAAGCATATAAAGCCGCATTTAAACCATACTGTGCCGCTGTATAAGAAAATGTTGCATCAGTTGCAAGTGCCTTGGATGCCGCAGCAACTTTATCAGCAAATGCTTGTGCCATTATTATTCCATTCGTTATTAAAGCAACAGCATTATAAGCAATAAAAGCTGCCACAATTCCCCAAACAACAGGTTCAATCCATGACCAATTATCAGAAATAAAGCCTGAAATAGAACTTAATATTTCAAATAAACCAATGGCGGCATTGGCAATGATAACTAAACCACCGACAATATTATTAACCAAGGTTTGGAAGTCATCATTTTGTGTAATCTGACTTATTTTTGCAAGTACAGGGTCAAATGCTTTTACTGCTTTATTTGTGATGGAAGTCCATACTTGCCCCCATGTTACTGGTAATTCATTAAATTTCTTGTTTGTTTCATCTGCCGCAGCAAACATTGCATTTTTGATAATATCAGCAGTGATTTTACCATCAGCAGACATTTGACGTAAATCACCCATTGATTTTCCTGTATATTCTGCAATGGCTTGTGCTAACATTGGCGCATTTTCCATAATTGACCTGAATTCATCACCTTGAAGCCTTCCTGATGCCATTGCTTGGGTCAACTGATACATAGCTGCTGTTTGTTCCTGGATGCTTGCGCCGCCAATTTTAAATTGTTTATTCATTTGTTCAGCAAAAGCAACCATTTCTTTATTACTTGAAAAAGCATCTTTTGCCAAGATTCCAAGCTTTGCAACAGCTTGGGCAGTATCAAGATAAGAAGTTCTTGACCTTTGTGCAGAAGCATAAATCATATTTTGAAGTTCAGCAGTAGTTTGTAAACCATCATTCATTAGGTCAAGTCTTGCCTTTGTGGAAGTCAATTCATCAGCAAAATCAAGGGTTTTTGTTATACCAAGATAAGCCCCAACCGCAGCAGCAATTTGTGTGATTTTCCCACGAAGCCCATCAGCAGCACTTTGACCATTATGAATAGTTTCATTAAACCGCTGCTGTTGTAGATTGGCTTCCCTGATTTCTCTTTCAACATCATTGAAGGATGTTTCAGCCCTTGCCAATTCTTCCCTTGCTCTTTGAATACTGCTGGTATCAACAGCATTATGTGAAGCTGTTTGAAGTGCTTCAAAGCTGTTCAAAACAATATTCATTGCTTTGTTCATACTTCTAAAAGCTGGTGACATACCATCAGTAATTTGGATTGCAGTTCTTATTGTTGCCATGTTCTCACCTGCCTTTACAAAGAAAAGCAGGATGGTCACTGCAATAAACCATCCTGCTATCTTCTTTTAGGTTTCTTTATTTGTTTTTCCCGCTTCTTATCTTCTTCCATCTTTATTTGAATTGCAGCCACAATAAAAGCCCTTTCCTGCCTATCAAGCTGTAAAAATTGAGATGGAAGTAAATGAAATTTGTGAAGGCAATAATAAGCAATATTTGCTTCAAAATCACCTTCACTTATTAGTTTTTTGCTTCATCAACCGCATCTTCAAAGGTTATTTCAAACCCATTGACTTCCTGAACCTTTGTCAAGTAATCAGCATATTCCCCAGGTGTCAGCATGGTTTTAAGCAGTGCATCCGCACCCATAACACCATAACTGTTTTGAAGTTCAGCATCATCAAGGTTTGGATAAGCTGTGCATTTTGCAGCAAGCTTTCCAAGATAAAGGTTGTAATCAGTTTCTTGGGTGAACTGATTGCGCTTCCCAGGAACAGGAACACGTCTTGTGCAAGCTTTTCTTAATGCTTCATCTTCAGTGGAAGTAATACAGCAAATTTCCCAAGGAATTGGTTGACCATTTTCATCAAGAAATCTTTTTGAAGCTACATATTTTACATTCTCAACTTTAAGCGCATTTTGCGCTAAAAATCCTGATAAATTACCCATTCAAATCATCCTTTCTTCTATCTCATACCAGCAAGTAAGTTAAATTTTTCAGGGATTTCAAAATCTTCAAAGGTGAAATCAATATTTTCATCCAAGTATTCTGCATCAGCATCAAATTTGGTAAGAAGTCCACCATCAAGGTTGCACCCCTTCAATATAACTGTTTGCCTTCCAACACTGGATGTGGGGTCTTCATTTGTAACCTGGATGTCAAAATAAATATCTTCACCAGTGTTCTTATATCTGTAAAGAAGTTCCCTGAAAATACTGGTGTTATAATGGAAAGTTGCATTACCTGTTCCTTTCCAACCAGTTGACTTATTTCCTTTTCCTGTCTTTCCGAGAATAGGAACTTCAGTCTTATTCTTTTCAAAATTAGCTTCCAGATTAATTGCTTGCATGAAATTATATCTGTTTCCTTCAATTGTGACAAAACATTCAGCAAGGGAAGCACTAACAGCATCTTTTGCGTTCATTACATTAGCCATTCATTACACCCCTTTCTTATTGAACTACAACCGACATATACAGTTGTGCCATTGCATTAACTGGTGTTACAACATCACTTACTACAACAGCTTTTTTGGTGTTTCCTGCTTCAACAACAACCAAATCAGGGTTGAAATCTTCAATTGCTCTAATGGTCTGCAACTGCTGATGATGTGTAACAATATCATTCCACAAGCTTATTCTTCCAGCAGCATCATTTGGAACATTTCCTAAATACTTTGTATTAAACAAAGAAGCAATATCATTTGCTATTTGGTCAAGAACTCTGATGGTTTGATTACTGCTGAAATCACTTGATTTTTCATCTGTAACAGTGATGAATGTGTTAATATCTTCAAGCACACGAACCTTGTCACCAACCTTATGGAATATAAACTTTCCACCAAGAAGTGCAGCTTCAAGTTCAGATTGTTTATAATTGGTGTCAACAGTGAATTCACCATCATAAAGCTTATTTGTAAGGCTTCTGTTTACCGCACAACCTGCTTCAGCACCAGTTGCCCAAAATACCAATGATGATTCAGCAACCCCAGCATCAAGAACTTTGTTTTCAACAGAAATAATTCCTTCATGGTCAGAATAGGTTCTGTAAACAACAGCCTGGAACTTAACACCAACTTCATCCCGCATCCTTTTTGTGAACTGAACAACCAAATCAATTATGGGTGCTGTTGTTGCCAAACAACCTATTGTATTAAAACTGTAAGCTTCAAAAGCATCCAAAGCCGCTTGATATTCAGTTCCAGTAATTGCATCACCGTTTGAACCCAAAGTCAAAGATAAACCAGCAGTTGCATTAAGAACCACGTTTGATTTCCAAACAACCCAATCATTATCAACCAAGTTATCAGTGTTTGGAAGAACTGTCTGCTTATCAACAAGAACTGTTCCAAGATATGTGGAAACATCCATCTTACTTGCATCATCAACATTAACTGCAATAACTGTTTTCAGGTCATTCCCTCTAACACCTTTACACTTTGCAGTACAATAAGTGTTTGAAGCCGCAACCCCTGATTTCATAAGTTTAAAGAAATGTCCAGTATTGATGTTTTTGAACAAATCCCTTAAACCTTTCATTTTTGCATGGTCATAAGAATAACCAAACAGCTTCAAAGAATCTTTTTGGAATTCTTCTGATGTTACTGTAAACACCGCATCATCAACACCCCAATCAAGTTCAAGCGGCAATGCAGCAACACCCCTGTCTGAAAGGGTTGCTGATGCTCTTGCAGCACTGATGAAGTTGATATATGTGCCAGGTAACACCTTGTTTTGCACTAAAAAAGTACCACCACCAAGTGCCATATTAGTTCACCTTCTCTTTCATAAAATTTTCAATCAGGTCATCCACTTCTTTAAGGGTGTATGACTGACCATCTTTCAGAACTACATTCACAACATCCTTCCTGTGAACATATCTTTTGGCTGAAACAATTTGTTCTTTTGTGAAAGTGACAACTTCAGCCTTTTGTTCACTTTCAACAGCTTTATTTTTATTTGCCATGTAATCACCCTTTCACATCATTATTTACCGTTAAGGTTTCCATGTTCTCACTTTCAACAATCTTCCTGACATGCAAGTTATATTGAACAAAGAAATGAAGAACATCATCAACCTTTTCATAGTGCATTTCAGTACCACGAACCAAATCACCATTTAACAGGGTTATATATTCCAGGGCATCAAACAATTGAGAAGCCACACTTTGAATTTCTTCATTATCCCCTTGTTTAGAAGGAAAGTAATGAATGTCAAAAGGGTGCTGCCTGAAGTATCTATTCCCCATCACTTGGGTTTGTGATGGGTTCAGAACAGCAATGAAAAAGCAAGGTTCTTTCAAACCTTGCTTCACCAAATCACTTATAATCTGTTTCCCATCACCAAATACTTGGTTCAATTTTATTGAAATGCCATCAATCAAATCAGTTATCATTGAAACATTCCCCCAAGTATTTTTTCAGCTTATTTTCCAAAATCTTTGGTGATTGTGTGTCCAATTCAGTTTCTGATATTGTAAGCATGAACCTTCCTTCAACCCAGCCTTTGTGATTTCTTGTCCTGTGTCCATATTCAACATAAGAAGCATAATGAACTGGATTGATGATTTCAATTTGGTACACATCACCTGCTTTTGTTACCGTCAAAGATTCAGCATATTCTTTGGCATTTGGAACACCACCTGCTTTGGCTTCTTCTTCTGTTTTTGCTGTCCAGCCCCGCCTTAAAGTGCCGCCAGTTTTACCAGTTGAAGATTCATATTGTCCAACTGGTGTTCTTTTAATAACCTTTGCCAATAACCTTGCAGCAAGTTCCTTTGTAGCAGCTTTACAGAAATCATCAAAGTCTTTTTTCTGCATCCGTTCCATTTTCTTTTGCAGGTTTTGAAATTGCTTGTAATCACAATTCCCCCATCTTGCCATTAAGCCCACCCCTTGAACAGTTCAAGCACAATTTCCTGATGGTAACTATAAACCCCAGGTTCACCACTGTTTTGGTAATCTGCTGTTTTACCGTTTTGGGTAACAGTGATTTTACAACCAGGGGGAATCACCAATTCAGGTGCAATGAATAACTTGACTGATTGTGTCACTTGCGCTGCATTGCTGTTTTCTGTTGTTTGCTTAATGGTTTCAAATGACAGTTTACATGGCTGGTCAGTATAAATTGCCTTTTCAACAAACTTACTTCTTTTATTGGTCTGATTCTTCACTTCATCTTGAATATATATGGTGCATTTACCTTTCCATAATGATTCAATTGCTTTTTTATGCCCCATCACCATTTTATACACCTGTATGAAACAAATTCACTCTTTCCAAAATTCATTAGATATGAAAGCAAAGAATCAAACCGCTGTTCAGGTGTCAGGCTTCCATCACCAATTGCAAAAGTTACACTGGTATCACCTTCTTGAACCTGTTTAATTGCAGCTTCAAAATCAAATCCAACCAGTTTTCCACTGCCTTTCAAAGTGAATAAAAATTGACCAACCGTCATATTAACTGCCACATAATACAAGCCTTGGGGAACAACAGAAACATTACATTCATTCTTGATGTAATTCTCAACCTTTTGAATGATAAAGCCCAACAGCCAATCATCTTCAGGTTTCAAATTATAACCAAGTGATTCAAGCAACTTTGAAACATCAAATAAAAACTGACCGCCAAAATCTTGAATTGCCTGTTGTGAAAATGAAAGGGAAGCCAGCCTTGTTTCAACATCAGTCAGCATATCATCACCACCTATTCTGTTTTATTCCCCGCTTGCCTTTTATTTCTCTTTGGTTTTTCAACTTCCTGTGTTTCTTCAGGTTCAATTTCCTGTTTTTCTTCCTGTGTTTCTTCAGGTTCAATAACAGGGTCAGGAACAGGAAGTTTTAATTCTGCTGCATCAAGTTCAACTGTATAACCTTTTGAATTGAACCAATCAATTAAATAGGGGTTGCCACAATCAGCAACCCCCTTTGAAAACTTAATGCCCGCAGTTATTCCATCATATTCTTTATTTGGCGCAAGTATTTTTGCCATTATTATTCACCATCCTTTAAGCTTTTACTTCAACTTCAACCGTTGCGGTTTTATTTGCAGTATTGGCAAAAGGTGTTGGTATATCACCTAATGTTGCAGTGAAGGTGTATTTTCCAGCAACAGCCTTGTTATAAGTATCAGTATCAACCCATGCTGTTACAGGAACTGTTGCCTTTATGCCATTTTCAAATGTTGCAGTGACTTTTGTTGGTAATGCTGCAATAACTGCATCTTTATCAACAAAAACAGGTTCTGCAACTGTTCCACCATCAACATCAGGAATTGCATCAAAAGCAGTTATTTCAATTTTCATCAATGTGATTAAAGCGGTTTCAATTGCCGCAACCAATTCTGCTTTTGTCATATCAGTTGGGTCAATTCCAGCATAAGGTGCAAATATTACCAACTGTTCAACAGGCAACAAATCCCAAGGGGATAATGTATCAGAACCTGGAACAACTGTGTAACCCTGATTCGTAAACCAAGCTATTAACTTGGTATCTGCATCAGGAACAGCGGCAACACCATTTATAAAATCAACACCATAATCACAATTATGATGTTGATTTATAGAATATATCCTTGCCATAAAATTTCACCCTTTCTTATTGAACTTTGATTTTTCTTAAAATACCAGCAGCCTTTGTTGCTTTAAGAACAACAGCAGCAACCATTTCAACTTCACCTGTCTTAACAGCACCTGAAGTTGTGTAATCAGGCAACCAGCTTTGAACAGGTGCAACACCAGCCATAGAAACTGCATGGAAGCCATCCAAACCAAGTCTTGCAGCATAAAGCGAAGTTTCACCAGTTGCCACATCAGTTGCAATAACAGGGTCATTGCTGCCAGGCTTGCTTCCAAAGTCAACAAAAGGAATATTGCCATAGGATTCAACTTGCTGACCAAAGTCATTCTTTGTTACCTGGTACATTCCAGCCCTTCTTGCACATGCACGAAGTTTGGCAATCAGTTTTGTATTACCGCCAATGAATGAAGGTGTTCCATCCAAGCCCATCAAGAATTCATCCAGGATGTCAAGGAACAGCATATAATTGCTTGTGACATTTGCAGAAGTGGAAAGGTCAATTGCAGCACCAGGAATATATTCTGTGGAAGAACCTGTTACCGCCTTTTCAAGTCCATCAAAAGCATTTGCATCAACACCGCTGTCACCATTGATTACAGTATCATTGAACAAAGCCGCAGCCGCTTTGATTTTCTGCTGCATCTGAAGGGTTACTTCAGAAACAATACCGCCCATGTTTGCAATGATTCTGTCAATTTGGAAGCTTCCACCGAACACTTTTAAATCAGCAGTATAACGCTGCTTTGAAACTTCCTGTGGTACATATTCAGTATTTACCGCCCTGAAAGATGCTGTTGGCTGTGTGATAAGTCTTGTGTACCCATAAGTAAGGGTTGCGCCGCCACCTGTTGGGGAAACACAATCATCAAAAGTTAAATTATCAAACAAGAAGTTTGACTTCTGGAATTCATCAATAACCCCCATCTGAAGGGCATCTTGAACATTTTTCTTTGCTTCATTAAGTGTAACTGCCATAATAAATTAACCACCTTTCATAATTTTAATTTTTAGGTTCAAAGTACATCTTCACCGCATCTGCCAGGGAAGATGGTTTTTCACTTCCTGGTGTACCATCTTTCTTTTCACCAGGATTGATTCCCTTAAAAGCAGGTTTACCAGGTTTGGTTTCCACATTGAAAAGGAATTTTGTATCTTCCGATTCAACCAGCTTTTTGATTTCATCATCCAATCCTTTTATGTTTTCACCATCCAGTTCAGCTTTTTCAAGGAATCCAGCAAGCAGTGCTTTAACTGCAATAGTGTTTTTTGCCTTTGCAGCAACAAGTGCTTTTTCAACAGCATTATCAACCTGCATTTTTTTCACTTGCGCTTCATAATCAGCTTTGTCTTTTGCATTTTGGGTCTGAAGGGTTGCAATCTGTGCTTTCAATGCTTCCACATCACCTGTAGATTTTTTCAAAGTTTCAAGTTGTTCATCCCTGGTTGCAACATCCTTTTCAAGTTGCTTCTTGGCATCATTTACTTCATCAAATCTTGACTTTGGAATAAATCCTTTTAATTCTTCTGTGGAAGCTTCCGCAACCTTTATCGCTGTTGCTTCATCTAAACCCAATTTAATTAAATCTTCTTTTTTCATGATATAATCCCATCCTTTCAAAATCATTTTTAACCTGGTTCAGTCCAGTTCTTTTTGTCTTGTTCTTTATCGTCAACAATACCAAAATGACGATTATTTCAATGAATCAATCTTTGCTTGAACCGCAGCAATATAATTGGTGTTATTTGAAACCCTTATATGACTTTCTAATAACCAAATGCTGTTGGTTCTTGGAATAAGGTTTCTTTCCACATTCCTTTTCACTACATGGGCAATCCCAAGGTGAAGAATATGGGTGTGTTTTCTGAAATCATTTGGGTTGTAAACAATGAATGTGTCATTAAATCTTGATTTCTTTATTTTCAATAGGTCATTAGTTCCTTTTCATAACATCACCCCTTAAAATAACCCATAGAAAAAGCACCTGCATTTCTGCAAGTGCTTAATCAATAAACAATGTCATCAACTTCATAAATTGGAATTTTACCAATATCACCATCCGCTTTAATTTCTACCGGTGAACCTTCATCAAAGAAAGTTGATTCAAGAACACCATAAGCTGCCAACAAACTATTTTCAGGGGGATGGTATGTTCCACCAATTGCGGGTGCTTCTTTTAAAAGCTGATTGAAGTTTGATTGAATTGTTTCATCATATTCACCATCAACTTCAATAATTGGAAAGCCATCTTCTATGAAACATTCAATTTCCCTCACAATCCCAAGGTATTTACCCTTTGCAATTATCTTTGCCATGCCATCACCTTCTTTCTAAAATAATGATAAAATACCGTAAATAAAAGTTGCAAAATCTTCATCTTCCCATAACCTTGTTGGGTTCGCATAAGCATATTCAAAACCCATTGAAACTAATTCATAAGCACTACCACCATAATCTTTACCCATGTATTTATCAAGGAATTTATCAAACCTTGACTTTTCTGAATAATCATAGTGACCGCCCAACCATTGAAGGGTTTCACCTGCTGTTCTTCTTTCATAGAACACTTTTTCAGCATCCCTTATTCCAGGAATAGCCCTTTCAAATCTGTGACCTAATTCATGAATTGCAGTTTCAATATAACCATTTTCATTCCATCCACTGATTGCAATTTCCCGCCTGAAGTCAGAATAATAACCCCTGTCAACTTTCTTTGGTGTTAATGTGCTTTTATTGACAGATTTTTCAACCCAATCTGTTGGGTAATAATCATAAGCTTCTTTTACAACTTTCCGCATTGGTGACCTGCTATTATTCAAGTGTGCATCAATGTTAAAAGAAGCATTGCCCATATTCCTGATTTCAGAAAGCTTATCCTTCAATTCTGCCGCATTATCCTTTAAAGTTCCCCTGTATTTTGCTTTTGCTTCTCTTAATTTGGTTTCCAGTTCTGAAGTAACTGAATTCAATTGGAATTTTTTCTGCATCAATTCATCATATTTTATGCTTAATGATTCCATGTCCTTCAGTCCAATTTCCTCAAGGTCAACCAAACCCCTTCTTGCTTGTCTTAATTTTGAAAGTTGATTTTCAACATCATCAATTTCAGTTTCTTTATACTGTTTCTGCAATGTTTCAATTTCAGCTTTCAAATCAGCCCGCTTAACCTGAAGTTCATCTTGAAGAATTTTTCCAGCTTGTTGAATGTCACTTTCTTCTATTTTACCACCTTTACTGGAAATTGCATCTTTTATTTCTTGAATTTTATCTTTGAAGGTTTTATTCTTTATGGCATCCGCTGGAACAACTTCTTCCAAACCATTCTTTGAACCACTGTCAACAAACTTTTCTTTCCAATCCTTATATTTCATATCCCCTGGAACATAATAAATTTTACCATCCGCACCCCTTGCTGCTCTTTCTGTATAATTATCTTCAAAGTAAGGAACTGTTGTGGTTCTACACCAAGGATGAAATGGGGGTGCTGTCACACCAACTTCAAAATCCTTCGTATCAAATATTTCACCATCAAGTTCCTGACAAATTTCAGAAGTATGTGAATCCAGGGTTGCCACAATTTCAAACCTTTCAACATCAAGTGCATTGAAGCAATCCTTCTGTGATGCAGAAGCAAAAGCAGCAGATTCAGTCATTACCAACCTTCCTGCTTTATTCTTATCAACATTAAATTGGTTTGATATTGCTTTGATAGTTTTATCAGGTGATTGCCCCCTAATGACCGCCTGTGAAAGCTGTGTTTGCAATGAACCAATAAGTTGCTGTTTATTACTCCAAAGCCTATCACTGAAAGTTCTTTTATCTAATGTCCAAGGTCTTGAAAGAACCTTATCAAGTTCATTGCTGTTCAGGTCATGTAAATCCCAGCCTATATTGAAACCCTTTTGAATTTCCCAGGCTGTATGATAATATCCTTCAGAATAAACATCCCTTAACAGCTTATCCAATCCATCTTGCTGGTTACCATAGAGAACTTCAACCTGCTGTTGCATCTGAAGCTTTAAAGCTTCCAACCTGGAAACATGAACCCTTGCTGAAGCATTTTCAAGTTCCTTCATCCATTGCTGATTCAAAGCATTTTCCTGACCATATTTGATGTATTCTTTAACATCCCATTTGAATTCAGCAAGTTCCTTGGTTGAAAGAAGCTTCTTTGCTTCAGCCATTGTTATATTGTTATTGATTGCAAATCTTGAATACCAGGTTGATATTTCTTTTTCAATGTTTTGTGAAGCAATTCTATATTGCTTTTCAAGGTCTGCAATATAACTTTGCCCCTTTTTCAGTTGTGCTTCTTCAAGTAGTTCCATTCTTTTTGCCCAATAAGATGAAGCTGGTCTTTTCTTCAGTTGGTCAATTGTTATTGCCATTTATATCACCGCCCCCATTACCTGATGGGTTTACAGGATTGAAAGCATTGGCATATTCATCAATCACTTCTTGTTTTTCATCCTTAACCCGCTGAAGTTCCTTATCAACATCAGAAGTCCAAGGATGCTGTGAAATAACTGTTTCATTTGAAAGAATACCAACTGACTTGGAACAATTTTCAATGGTTTCAGATTCGTTAATAAGAATATCCCTGTTGAATATCACATCAACTTCCTGTCCATCAAAGTTCCCAACACCAGTATTTGCAAAATGAGTATTCACAAACCAAAGTAATTCTTCAAAAGCAGCTTGATATTCAGTTTCCATTCCATTGGCATCCAAATCAATATCTGAATACATGCTTTGGATATTCATTTGGTTTGGATTGCCATTCATCCTGTCATCTTTGGCATCATAACCCCTTGCATTTTCAATCAATGCTTTTTTGAACAATTCCAGGATTGCTTTATAATTTTCTGCATTGACTTCCACTGTTAAAGTGTCAACTTCACCAGCTTGACCTTCAATAGTTTTAACCTTAACTGCACCATAAGTTGCCAGGTTATGCCTGAATTCAGCAAGGTTTGTTCCATCAAGGTTCTTAATAACAAGAATGGTGTTCCTGGAATCTTCCTGCATGTTATTCTGAAAATCAGAAAGCATTTCATTGATTCCATCTTGTAAGGATTTTACCCTTTTAATCAGCGGCATTTCCTTATTGTTGTACTTAAAGGGTATCAGGGGAATTCTGCCCCAATTGTAACCTGTTTCATTTCCTTCATCATCAATAACAACCATGTGTGTACTGCTTGGGTTTTCAACATCAGGAATCAAACTTCCATTCTGTAAAACAAAACGCTGAATTCCATTTGCATCATACACTTCAACTTTTTCAATGATTTTTTCTTTTGTACCTTCATAAGCTTCAACTTCATACAATCTGACAGCACTTTCAAGAATAGTATGCGCTGCATCCTGCCAAAACGGAAGTATTTCATAAGGTTCAAACTTCTTGAATACCAGTTCACCAGCTTCATTATAAAAAGGATAAAGCCAACCAATACCACCATTCAAGGAATCTTCCCCAATGTTCTTCAGTGTTCTTTGAAACTTCTTATTGAACACTTTCTTCAGTGCATCTTCATATTGTTTATTATCAGTATCAAAAGTAAGCGGTTTTCCCAGCAGGTAATTAACCTTTTGGTCAACCATTTTTCCATACTGATTATCAACAATCTTGTTATTTGGTAAGTTTTCAACCACCTGAAGCAATCCATCCTGACCAATAACAGTTCTTTTGCGGTTCAGAATGTCATGTTCACCAGCATAATACTTTTCACCAGTAATCATGGCTTTTCTTTTGGGTGATTTCTTCCACTTATTAATTTCACGTTCAAGAAACTGTTTATCAGTCATCCTGGTCTTTGCGCCTTGTTTGATAATATTATTTATTCTTGAAGTTTCACTTTCAAAATTAAAGCTGAACATATAGTTTCACCCCTTTCTTAATCAAAGCTGAATTTGCTACCCTGACCAATCTTTTCTGCAATACCTGTTGTTGCATCAGGTGCATCATCATGAAGGTTCTTACCTTCCTTTTGATATTTGGTCATTGCCGCATAATATTCAGGAAATCTGTCTGCCCAATTAACAGGGAAGTAAACATGATTCATAACCCATGTTGAATTGGAAAGAATTCTTGCCTGTTTATTCTTGGATTGATGGAATGGGTTCACTTGAATTCTGTTGGTCTTATAAACATCTCGCAGGATTCGTTCAATTGACCTTGCAAAACCCCGCCCACCATTATTTGATTCAATATCTGCAACATTAACACCATCTTCATAAAGCATCTTTGCTGTCGCAGGTTCTGTAATTTCCATACCTTCCTTGGTGTAAAGCACATTAAGAACATAAGCTTCACCCTGGTAAACACCATAATCAATGCTGCAATGGTAATCATCACCCTGGTCAGCAGTATCAGTGTAATTCCTGATTTCAGTAAATAGAAGGTTGCCCCTTTCATCTTTGGGAAGCTTGGTGTATGTTTTGAAGCTGGTATATAATTTTCCTTTTATATCAATAGGTTCTTGCTGATAGTTTGCTGAAGCTATATCCAAACCCATTGCTTTAATCTTTGCCTGGTATGACCTATATGAAAGAACTTCATCACAAAGCATTGTTCCATCATCCTGCAATGCTTTCAAGGTAATATGCTTTATTTTTGCACCCTGTTCTTTGTAATGTTCCAAAGCCCTTCCAGCCAAATCACCAGTTGCCCACCTGGTCATAATAATAATTATCTTTCCACCTTCTTCAAGCCTGGAAAGCATTGTGTTTGTGAACCAATCCCAATGTTTCTGAAGGGTTTCTTCATTGTAAGCTTCTTGTGCATTTTTGATAAGGTCATCAATAATCATCAGGGTACAACCAAAACCTGTTGCAGTACCTGTTGGAGAAGTCGCAAGGTAATTGTTGTATCCACCTTCTAATGACCAAAGGTTCATTGCCCCATCACCTTGTTTAATTTTGGTGTCAGGAAAAACATCAGAATAAACAGGTTTTAATTCATCAACCTTTTCTTCTTGGATGCTGTTTCTGACATTCTTTGAAAACATGGTTGAAAGGGTTTCATTATATGAACC
>Ga0067045_1030867_pt1 | contig 13862 bp, 10 predicted proteins | sample TerdegcTABiofilm_FD_59184 | JGI IMG/M metagenome (GOLD analysis project Ga0067045, IMG submission 59184) | Combined Assembly of (Gp0054472, Gp0054536) Wastewater bioreactor microbial communities from Singapore -Terephthalate degrading...
GTGGGTTTGACCGCCGCCAGCGGACCGGCGGCGGGTTTTCTCGGAAATCTCCTCGGGGCCGTGAACTTCCTCGCCAAGTGTCTGGCGGGCGTGGTGTTCATGATGTGGCTCCGCTGGACGCTGCCCCGCCTGCGCATCGACCAGGTGATTGCCATGTGTTGGAAGTATTGCTTCCCGTTGGTGTGCGGGGCCTTCGTGGGGGCCGTGCTGTGGACGTACTTTTTCCCCGGCGGTTTGATTTTCGGGCGGCCCCTGGGAACCGTGCCCGAGGTCGTATCCCCCGGCGTACCCCGCGTCGTTGCGACGGAGGTCGCGGAACGGACCGGGACGTCGGCTTCACAGGACCCGGGCGGAGGCTGCCGGTTTTGCCGAGTGGGGATCGCCGCCCGCGATCCCGAGCAAGCTCGGTCGAAGTCAGCTTCGGAGGGCCGCTCCGGCGGGTGAAAACGTCATGGATTGGAATTGGGTCTTTTTCATCATCCTCGCCGCGATCACGATTACGGCCGCCGTGTCGGCCGTAATCACGACGCATATCGTGCGCATGGCCTTTTACTTGGTCGTCTGCCTGGGGGCCGTGGCGGGCCTGTTTTTCTTGGCGGGCGCGTATTTCGTGGGCGCCATGCAATTGATGGTCTACGTCGGCGGCACGGTCGTGCTGATCGCCTTCGGCGTGATGCTGACCGCCCGAACTCCCTTCGTACGGATGCAAACCACTCCCGATCAATGGTTGCTGGCCTTGGCGACGGCGGCGACGCTGTCGGTGCTGCTGGTTCAGGCGAACCTGCGGTTTCCCCGACCGATCGACGCGCAACCGCCGACTGCGGAAGCGGTTTCACCCGGCCGGCTGGGGGCGGCGCTCTTGGGGCTGCGGATCGACGCGGCCTCTTCCGCGGAAGCGGGCACGGACGCTGCGGCGACGTTCGGCTTGGCGTACTTGCTGCCCTTCGAGCTGGTTTCCGTCCACTTGCTGACGGTGCTGATCGGGGCGGCCTACTTGGCCCGGCTCCGGCGTCCGGCAGGCACGCGATCCGAGGGGCGTCCAGAACCGGCTTGGCAACAGTCGGATCATCCGGATGCGGCCCTCACCGCCCTCGCCGCCGGGCAGGACGGCGGAACGTGACGTCCTTCGCCGCGGCGCGCAGTCGGCATCCCGAAACGGTTTCGGAAGGCCGGGGAACGCATTACGAGGAACTTGGCCCACAACGATAAGTCAACGAAGATACCGGGTATCCATGATCGATCCGCCGCTCGCTCAGATTCCGCTCGCCGCCTATTTGTTGGTGGGAACCGTCCTGTTTGTGACGGGTATCGCCTGCATGATCGCCAAGCGGAACTTGATCGGCATTTTGATCGGGATCGAGCTGATTCTGAACGCAGGAACGATCAACCTGGTGGCGATGTCCGGCCCGTTCGTGGCCGGGAGCACCCTGCCCGCCTTGGACGGCCAAATCTTCGCCCTGTTCGTAATTCTTCTGGCCGCCGCCGAGGCGGCTGCGGCCCTGGCCATCGCTTTGACATTCTACGGCGGTTACGCGACGATCGACGTCGATCATGGTGATCGGTTGAACGGATGATGGAACCTCACACGGCAATTCCGAGCTTGCTGGCGGCGGCTTGTTTGGCGCCGCTGGCCTCGTTCGTGGTGATCTTGCTTGCCGGGCCGCGCTTGGGACGCGGAGGCCGTTGGGCCGGCTACATCGCCACGGCGGCCATTGCGATTTCGTTCGTGCTCTCCGTGGCGGCCGCATACCAGTGGTTCACCGCCCATCCGCTCTCGCCATCCGTTGCGAGCCACGAGGCGGCGGATGTTCACGCTTCCGGCGATCACACCGGCGTCGCGCCGTCTCCTCTGAGCGGGACGTGGTACACGCTCGCCCGCTTCGGCGAGCTGCAACTCAGCGTCGGGTACTATATCGACTCGCTAACGATCGCGATGTTCCTCATGGTCGGCTTCGTCGCGACCTGCATCCACGTTTACTCCTTCGGCTACATGCATGAGGAGTTGCACGAATTCCACGACGGCGAAGTCCGCGGAGACGACGGCGAGCCGCTGGTGCGACCCGGGCGTTTCCACCGGTTCTTCCAGTTCTTATCGCTGTTTTGTTTCAGCATGTTGGGACTGGCGGCGTCGGGCAATCTTTTCATGGTCTTCGCATTTTGGGAATTGGTGGGCGTCTGCTCGTACTTCCTCATCGGCTTCTACGTCGAACGCCGCTCGGCCTCCACCGCCGCCAACAAGGCGTTTATCGTCAATCGGGTGGGCGATTTCGGCATGGTGTTCGGGTTGATGATCTTGCTGGGTACGCTGGGCACGCTCGATTTCGGCGACGTGCCGGGACCCCGCGGTGAACTGCGACCCGGGATGTTCTCCCTGGTTCGCGCCGAGGCCGAGCATCACGCCCTGACCGTGCCGGAGGGAATGCGGCAATTCGCGGGCGGGGCCGTGCCTTCCGGCGAGAACGCGGAGGGATCGGCGGACCGGGCCGAGGTGGCACACGGGGCGGCCGCCGACGATTCCCGACAAGGAGCCGCTCCGCGCCGCGGCGCACCGTCGGGCTACGTGTGGTTGATCCTGGCGGGCCTGGGGGTTTTCTGCGGGTGCGTGGGCAAGAGCGCTCAGTTCCCCTTGCACGTCTGGTTGCCCGACGCCATGGAAGGCCCCACGCCCGTCAGCGCCTTGATTCACGCCGCGACCATGGTGGCCGCCGGCGTGTATTTGGTGGGACGCTGTTATCCCCTCTTCACGCCCGAGGTTCTCTACGTCGTGGCCGTGGTCGGTACCATCACGCTGTTGATTGCGGCCAGTATTGCCTTGACGGCGACGGATATCAAGCGCGTATTAGCCTATTCGACGGTCAGTCAGTTGGGTTACATGATGCTGGCCTTAGGAGTCGGCGGTTGGGTCGCCGGTCTGTTCCACCTGCTGACCCACGCCTTTTTTAAGGCCCTGTTGTTCTTGTGCTCGGGTTCGGTCATTCATGCCTGCGGGACCAACGAAATGCCGCGGATGGGCGGTCTGTGGCGGAAAATGCCCTGGACCGCCGGCACCATGCTCATCGGCTGTCTGGCGATCTCCGGAGTGGGAATCCCGCTGTGGTTCGGCCTCAGCGGCTTCCACTCCAAGGACGCCGTCATTGCCCAGGTCTTGCTGTTCCAGCGTGCCAATCCGATCTACGGTTGGGTGCTTTACGCGGCGGTGATCGGAGCGGCGATGACGGGCTTCTACATGTTCCGGCTGTGGTTCATGACGTTCGCCGGGACGCCGCGGGATGAGCACGTGTTCGCCCACGCCCATGAATCGCCGCCGTCCATGGTCGTCCCGCTGGCGGTGTTGGCGATCATGGCGGTTGTGGCGGGATGGCAGGTGCCGGGGACGGAGTTCAGCATCCCGAACATCTTAGAGCAAGGGCGACCGGCCGGGACGGGCGAAGCGGCGTTTGCCGGAGCGGCCTGGACGGCGTTGACCGTGCCGCCGGAGCACGAGTCGCACCAAGCCGTCATCCATGCGGCGGCCTCTTGGGCGGCCTTCGCCGCGGCGGCCCTCGGCATCGGCTTGGCCGTCGTCTTCTACGGCACGCGGAAGGTCGATCCGGCTCGGGTCGCGGCGGCCGTTCGGCCGGTGTACGTGTTCCTCAAAAACAAGTGGTATTTCGACGAACTTTATGCCCGGCTTTGGGTTCGTCCCACGCTCTTTCTGGCCGGCTGTGCGGCCTGGGTGGATCGGCAAGTGATCGACCGGTTGGCCGACGGTTCCGCCGCCGCCGTCCGCGAGTTTGCCGTATGGGACGACGTGTTCGACCGCCTGTTCGTGGACCGAGCGGTGAACGGTTTGGCGGAGGTGACGTATCGCCTGGGCCTGAGCCTGAGACGGATTCAAACCGGTAGAATCCGGCTGTATATCGTGTGGTTGGCCGCGGGGACGGCCGCCTTGTTCGTCCTCGCTTCGTTGTATTGGCAATTCTTGACGACATAATCCAATCGGCCGCGGCCCGGTCGCAAGCGCGCAGCCGATCGCACGCTTGCGGCTGCGGCGGGATCGCCCGCCCGCATCGACCGGCGAAGCCGAAAACGGAATACGCGAATGGGACATGCGCGCCCCCGTGCGGCGCGTCGAGGACAACTTCGGATACGATCGCAGACCATGGCTGCCGCAATTGTCTTGAGCTTGATTATCTTCCTGCCCACGCTGGTGGCGTTGATCCTGCTTTTCATCCCGGCTCGGGCGACGGAAGCCATTCGCCGGTTGACGCTGGGGGCGACGCTGGTCGTGTTTCTGCTAAGCCTGCGGCTGATCTTGCCGGGCTTCGGAGACTCCGACAACCCGGTGGAACGGGCGGTATCGCAGGCGCGATTCACGGCGGGCGAGCCGGGTTTCCAAAACCTGGTGCAAATCCCCTGGATCCCCTCGTTCGACATCTATTACTTCCTCGGATTGGACGGCCTGAGCCTGCCGCTGGTCCTCCTGACGGCGTTTCTCAGCGTCTTGGCGGCCGCCGCAAGCTGGTCCATCACCAAGCACGTCAAGGCTTACAGCATCCTGTTTCTGCTTTTAGAGACGGGCATGCTGGGAGTGTTTACCGCCCTGGACTTTTTCCTCTTCTACGTGTTCTGGGAGGTGGTCCTGCTGCCGATGTATTTCCTGATCGGCATTTGGGGCGGACCGCGCCGGGAGTACGCCGCCATCAAGTTTTTCCTATTCACGCTGGTCGGCTCCGTGCTTATGCTGATCGCGCTCTTGGTGATGTACTACAACAGCGACGTCCGCCGGCTGTCCGAGCAGCAGCGGCGCGACGCCTTGCTGCACGAATCGGTCATCACCAAGTCTTTGGCGCCGAGTGAAAAACCCCTGCACACGTTCAGTCTTCCGGCCTTGGCGGAACTGGGCCGATTACCGGATTCGCCTTTCCTCCGGCCGGCCCTCTTCGGCAAGTCTCTTGCCTGGTGGTGCTTCCTGCTGCTCTTGATCGGCTTCCTGATCAAGGTGCCCTCCGTGCCGGTCCACACCTGGTTGCCGGACGCCCACGTCGAGGCGCCCACGCCGATCTCGATGATTCTGGCGGGGATTCTGCTCAAGATGGGCGGGTACGGCATCCTGCGGATCTGCTATCCGATCTTTCCGTCGGCGGCCTTCGAATTGGCTTGGCTGGTTTGCCTGCTGGGACTGGTGAGCATGGTTTACGGCGCCTTGGCCGCCATGGCGCAGAAGGATTTCAAGCGGCTGGTGGCGTACAGCTCGGTCAGTCACATGGGCTACGTGGTGCTCGGTATCGGAGCCTGGAGCCTGGTTCCCGGCATTTGGGACGGCCAGTACTGGAAGATGGGAATGAACGGGGCGATGTTCCAGATGATCGCCCACGGGTTGTCCTCGGCCGGCATGTTCTTTTTGGTGGGCGTGCTGTACGACCGCGTGCACCACCGGGAAATCGACCGCTTCGGCGGCATTTACGGCCGAATGCCCGCCTATTCGGCCTTGGCCTTCGGGCTGTTCTTCGCCGCGCTGGGGCTTCCCGGCCTGTGCGGGTTCATCGGCGAAGTCTTGGTGGTTCTCGCTTCCTTCCGCTACAGCGTGGTCATGGCGATCATCGCGGCGTCGGTGATGATTCTGACGGCGGGTTACATCCTGTGGACGATCCAGCGGGTCTATCTGGGGCCGGAATACCGTGGGCCGCACCCCGAGGGGCTGACGCCCCTCACCGCCCGGGAATTCATGATCGGTGCGGCGCTGTTGATACCGGCCGTCGTCTTGGGCGTCTATCCTCAATCGCTGTTCCAGTACATGGCTCCCAGCGTGGATCGCACGGTGGACGAAATCTCGGCCTGGATGCGACGCGCGGAAGCCGCGGAGCCGGAGGGGACCCCGACGGCGGATCTGCCCGCCTCCACGCGAGAAGGCTGGCTGCAAGCCTTGAAATCCGACGGCAAGGCGGAAGGGGGATGATTCGAATCCGTTGCCCGGGCCGCAGCCGAGCGGGTCGGCGTTCCCTGTGCGGCATGAAGCGTATTCCCTGGAACCGTTTTCGGGACGTGAATCGATCGTGAATCTGCTTTATTTGCTCGAGCGACTCGAAGGCGACGTCTCTCTCTCCCTACGGCTATTCGCGCCGGAGGGGTTGGTCTGCGTCACCATGCTGTTGCTGCTGTTGTCGCGGATGTTCCTGCCGTCGCGCCGGAGGTTGCCGTACTCGCTGGCATTTCTCGGGGTGCTGGCGGCCTTGGCGGCAGCCGTCCTGCAATGGTCCTCGTTGGCGCTCCTTCCGCACCGGCCCCCTACCGCCGTGAGCGGCTTCACCGGTCTGTTGCGGTTCGATCTTTTAGGGCTGTTTTTCCGCATCCTGTTTCTGGGGTTCAGCGCGGTGTTCGTCGTTTTTCTGGCCATGACGCGGCTGCCCGAGGATGAGGACGCCGGGGAATTCCTGGTGCTTTATCTGGCATCCATTTTGGGCCTGTGCGTCATGGCTTCGGCCGATCACTTGTTGATGGTGCTGTTGGGCATGGAGATGGCCGGCGTTCCCGGGTACATTCTGGCCGGTTTTATCAAATCGCGTCGGGCGTCGGGCGAAGCGGCCGTCAAATTCGCCCTGTTCGGAGCGGCGGCGGCGGGTACCATGCTGTACGGCATGACGCTGCTGGCCGGCAGCCTCGGTTCGTTCCATTTACCCGCCATGGGGGCACGATTGGCCGCGTTGACCGATCCTTCCGCCTTTGCCGCCCATGCCCCCGTCCTCGTGCTTGGACTGTTGATGCTGCTGGTGGGCTTGGCCTTCAAGCTCTCGGCGTTTCCTTTCCATTTTTGGGTTCCGGACGTTTTCGAGGGGGCGGCCGCCGAAGTCGGGGCCTACCTCTCCACCGTGTCTAAGGCGGGCGCGCTGATCCTGTTGATCCGCGTGACGGCGGGCTTGCTGGGGGCGGATCCGACCGTCAACCGTCTCCCGGAGCCGGCCCAGTTCGCCGCGGCGAAGCGGGGCATCACTGCCGAGTCCGCCCGGCTCGCCGTGACGCTGCCGAACGCCGTCCCCACTGCGGCGACCCTCGCGGCTCCCGGCGCGGACCGCGACGCTGCGCCGGCCCGACCGGTTTCGCTGTCATCGCCGGCCGCCGTGCCGGGTCGCTATTCTCCTACGGAGGTGGTGGGCCGATTCTTGGCCGCCGTGCTCGCCGTCTTGGCCGCCGTCAGTTGCACGTTCGGTAATCTGGCTGCGTACGGGCAGAGGAATTTTAAGCGGCTGTTGGGGTACTCCACGATAGCGCACGCGGGCTACATGCTGATGCCCGTCGCCGCCGCGGCCATGCTGTGGCCTTCCCAGCCCGAGCTTGCCCGCTGGGCCTTGGCCGCGACCGCCTTTTACGTGGCCGTCTATTTGATTATGAATTTGGGCGCGTTCGCGGCGACGGCCTTCCTGCGAGATACCTTCCGCAGCGAGACGATCGACGACTTTGCGGGCTGGGTCCGCGTCTCGCCGGGATTGACGGCGGCCGTGACCGTGATCATGTTCAGTCTGATCGGTTTGCCGCCCTTGGCGGGTTTTGCGGCCAAGTTCGCGGCGTTCGCCTCACTGACCTATGCCGGGTTGTGGGCCTTGCTGGTGGTCGGCGCCGTCAACACGGCGATCAGCTTGTTCTATTACTTGCGCGTCGTCAAAGTCATGGTGTTGGACTCGCCTGGCGAGGCCGTTGCCGGGGAGCAGCCGGGCGTCGGCATCCCCGCCGCGATGTTCGTATCCTCGTTGGCCCTGGCGCTGATCGTGCTGGGCGTACTCTGGCAGCCCTTGTTCGGTTGGGCCAAGGCCGCGGCCGGTCTGCCGTGAGGCGCCGCACGACGCTTCTTCGGCGGCGAGGCGTCCCGCGCACGGCCGAATCAACGGGCGTACGCAGCCGCGGTTGCACGCTTACAGAATGGGAAAAAACGACTCGTGATGGAAACACAACTGGAACCCTTTTCCCAGGCTTCCTTCGGCAACGAAACGGCGGGAGCTTCCGATTCCTTCCGGAGCCGAAATGATGACGACAGGGCGGCCTCGGACGGCGGACTTTTGAATCGGATGCTGACGTTGACCGCCCGTTCGTTGCCCTCCTATTTGTATCGGGCCCGGCCTTGGGTGCCGGGTCGATTCGTCGATCTTTGGGACGCCATGCAGGAGATCGCGGGAGAGCACCGGGAATTCGCCGCGAAGGTGGCCGAGCATATCGTGCGTCGCGGCGGAATGCCCGATCCCGGCAATTACCCCGCCGTGTACACCGCGTGGCACGATCTGGCGCTCGACTTTCTGGCGGATAAGACGATCCGCGAGTTGCGAGACGGGGCGGCGGAGTTGGAGGCGGCCGCGGGCGGTTCCGGCCTCGACCCCGCCGTTGCCAAGTCGGCGGAATCGCTGCGACGGCTTTTCCTCGACGAAGCCGAGCGGTTGCAAACGTTGTTGGATGACTTACGACAAGTATCGCCCGCCTCGCCCGAGGATGCGGGATGACCGCCCGCCGCGCTCGCGGATCGCTCAAGGCTGGATTTGCAGGATAGGGCGGGAATCGGACGGCGAGAGAAGGATTCCCGAGCCGGTCGCCGCGGATGGAAAGGCCCCCCGCCATGCCAACGGATCGCAATGTCCCGCCCGGATTGTGGTTCGACACGCACGCCCATCTCTACCTGTTGGACGAGCAGTCGCCGCGGGATGAGATGCTCCGCCGCGCGGAGGAGGCCGTACACGCGGCGAACGAAGTCGGTGTTTGCGGCATTCTTTGTCCCGGCATCGACACGCCGAGCAACGAGGCCGCGATGGAATTGGCGCGGCGATGTCCCGGCGTGGTCTGGGCGGCGGTCGGCGTTCATCCCAATACGGCGGCGGAATGCGGCGAGGAAGATTGGGAACGGGTCGCGGCCTGGGTCCGCGATCCCCGGGTCAAGGCGATCGGCGAAACGGGCCTCGACCGCTACCGTGATTACACCCCGTGGCATGTGCAATGCGACTGGTTTCGCCGTCACTTGGAGCTGGCTGTGCGGAGCGGACTGCCGGCGATCATCCACTGCCGCGACGCCGAGGAGGAAATCACGCCCCTGCTAAGCGAGTTCGCGGCGCGGGGACTTCGCGGCGTGATGCACGCCTGTGCGGCCGCCTGGGATCATGTTGAACGGTGGCTGGAGTGGGGTTTCTACATCAGCTTTGCCGGCTCGGCGACCTACCGCAATCGCAAGTTCGACGTGATTCGGGAGACGGCGCGGCGGGTACCGCTCGACCGGATTCTCGTGGAGACCGACGCCCCCTATCTGACGCCGGAACCGCTGCGGGGACGCGTCCCGCAATGCCGCGTGGAATACGTGGTCCATACGGGAACGTTTCTGGCGGGTTTGCGCGGCATGGCCGTCGAGGAGTTCGCCGCCCAAACGCGCCGCAACGCGGCCTCGCTCTTCGGCATAGCGCCTTGAGAACCGCGCTCGGCAAAGCCTTGGAGTCGCGCGCTCGACCGAGTAGACTACGATCGCGACGGTTTCAGAAGTTGAACTCGGCCGCGCTGACGGCGGACAAACCAAGCGGCGTTCACGATCTCAGGTGATTGGACTCGGCAGGAGAGGCAACGACATGCGACGCGGCTACGCAGGGTTGGGCTGGGCTGTGATTTTCGGTTTTTGCGCGGGCTGGGGAGCGGCCGAAGACGCCCCACCGCCGGCGGCAGCCGCGCAACAGGCGATCGGCGAACCGGTGCCGAGCCGTTTGCCGCCCGGCAAACAGTGGAAATTGGTGTGGAATGACGAATTCGACGGCAAGGAGCTGGACCGCGACAAATGGGGATTCCGTCTCCACATGATGCACCGGCGTCACGAAACTTGGGTCGAAGACGCCTGGTATCTGGACGGCAAGGGACGTTTGGTGCTGACGGTCTACGAAAAGGACGGCGACTATTTCACGTCGCAGTTGCAGACCGGCGCCAACTTTATGGACCGGCCGCCGGACAGCACCTTTACGCAGAAGTTCGTCTGGCCGATCGCCGAACTGGAGCCGCCGCGCTTCGTCCACAAGTACGGCTACTATGAGATTCGCTGCAAACTGCCGACGCAGCCCGGCTGGTGGGTCGCCTTCTGGTTGCAATCGCCCTGCATCGGGGCGACGCTCGACCCGGGCGATTCGGGCGTGGAGATCGACATCATGGAGAATTTCTCTCGGGACGGCGTCATTTCCCATGCCGTGCACACCGGCAGATACGGCAAGAACCGAAAGAGCAAAGGTTCCGGACCGGTGAAGCTCGAGGAATCGCCGGACGGATTTCACACCTTCGGCCTGCTGTGGACGCCGCGGGAGTACGTATTCTATGCGGACGGCAAGGAGACCTGGCGGATCGATGAGCCGATCTCGCACCGCGAACAATTCATTCTCGTCTCGGCGGAGTGCATGGGGTATCGGCGCGAGGGCCGCCCCAGCCCGGAACTCAAGGCCGCCGAACTTCCCGATGAATTCGTCGTGGACTACGTCCGCGTCTTCGATGAGGTTCCGTGACCGGAATGCGGACAGGGGGCAAGCTGCGGGCGGTCTTCCTGCCCCAATCGCGGCGTGACGCTTGACGGCGTCCCCGCCGCGAACCATGATGACGGGATTGCATCGGCGACGTTGCCGTGAAGCAATCGCCCCGCCTGAGACAGCGCCGAAGTTTCCTTTCGGCGCCGCAAGGTCTCCGATTCGGCTTCGTTGTACTTGTGTTTCCGTTGTTTCAATCCCTAGGAGGTAGGTATGCGCACGTTGCTTGGGATCTTCTGTTGCAGCGCGGCCGTGTGGTGGGCCGTTTCGGCTCCCTTGTCGGCCGAGGAATGGGTCAGCGGCAAGGTTTGGGAAGAGCCGCCGGTCGTCACTCCCGGCCAGGACGGCGGGCCGCCTTCGGACGCCGTCGTACTTTTCGACGGCAAGGATTTGTCGCAATGGGAGAACGGCGAAAACTGGATCGTGGAAAACGGTTATGCCATTTCGCACGGCACCGGAATCACCAGCAAGCAGAAGTTCGGCGACTGCCAAGTGCATCTCGAATTCGCCACGCCGGAGAAGGTGGAGGGGTCGGGGCAAGGACGCGGCAACAGCGGACTGTACATGATGAACCGCTACGAAATCCAGATTCTCGATTCCCACGAAAACCCCACCTATTTCGACGGTCAATGCGGGGCGATCTATAAGCAGCATCCGCCGCTCGTCAATGCCTCGCGGGGGCCCGGCCAGTGGCAGACCTACGACATCATCTTCACGGCCCCGCGTTTCGATGAGTCGGGAAATCTGGTGAAGCCCGCCTACGTCACCGTCATTCACAACGGCGTGGTGGTGCAGAATCATTTCGAAATCGAAGGGGCCACGGCGTGGGAAAAGGCGCCCGCTTACACCCCGCACGGCGAAAAGGAACCGATCCACCTGCAATTCCACGGCAACCCCGTGCGTTTCCGCAACATTTGGGTCCGTGAGTTGCGCGAGCTGGGCTGCCGGCAGGGCGAGGCCAAGGCGTCGCACTGAACCCCGCCGCCGTTCTCCGTCGTCCCAACACATTTCCCTATCTCCTTGCGCCCAGGGCGTCGAGGGGATGGGGTTTTTGTTGCGCGGCGGCCGACGCAGGCGTTTGTGAAGCGTCACGGCGCGCGGCGACCGCGAGCGGAGACTCAGCCGGCATCGTCCTCGGGATGCGGTTCGACGTGGATCGTCACGCGGTGCAGGGCGGGGAATGCGTTGCGTAATCGCCGCTCCAATCCGCGCGAGATCTCGTGCGCCTCGTGGATGGGCAATGCGCCGTCCAAGTGGACGTGAAAAGACAGCGCGAGACCCAACCCCGTCCGCTGAAAGCGAAAGTCGTGCGCGTGTCCGACCGCCCCCAAGGAGGCCAAGAACTCGGTGATTACCTTCTCGACGCCGGCCTCGTCGCCGGGGAGGGATTCCGCCGGTTGGCTGGCGGACCACGGCTCCAGATGCGTGATGACCTCGTCGATATCGGCAAACTGGCTCTTCATCTCCTCCTCGAAACGCGAAGCCCGTTCATGGGCCTGTTTGAGGTTGAGCGCCGGGTCCAGTTCGACGTGCAATTCGACGGTTTGACGGCCGTTCTCCTCATGGATGGCGTGGACGTCGTGGGCCTCCAGGCCGTGACGCTTGGCCAGCACGCGAATCGTGGTGACGCGATCCTCCTCGGCCCGGGCGGTAGGTTCGGAATGCACGATCACGTCGGCGTTGGGTACGGCTTGGCGCACGGCTGAAACAACATTGCTCACCAATTGGTGGGCGGCCTCCATGTTCAGATCGCGCGGGATGACGGCCGTCAAGTCGGCGAAAACTCCGGCCCCGCTTTGCCGCACGCGGACGTCCTTGACGTCCAAGACGCCTTCCACGCGGCCCGCCGCCGCAATCCGCTCCACCAATTCTTCGGAGGTTTGATCGGAGAGGACGGCCACCGAGCGCATCCCCAGACGCATGCTGACGTAGATAACCAGGGCGCTTACCGAAAGGGCGGCGAGGGCATCGAGCTTTTCCAGCCCAGGCACACCCCATCGCTGTCCCAACCAGACGCCGGTCAGGCCAACCAAGACCACCAGCGAGGACCAGACGTCGGTGGAGAAATGCAAGGCATCGGCTTCGAGGGCCTGGCTGTGATATTTCGCGGCGGCCCGCTTCAGCACGCCCGCCCGCCAGACATCCACGCCGATGGACCCCAGTACGACGAGGAATGCCCACACGCTCGGCTCGATCTCGACGTTCTCACGAAAGAAGAGGCGTGCCGCGGCTTCATAGATCACCCAGCCGGCGGTGATCAGCAGCAGCAAAGTCTGCCCCAGAGCCGAGAGGTTCTCGAACTTGCCGTGACCGTACGTATGGTTGCGGTCGGGCGGTTTTTCGGCCAGCCGAACCGCCCACAACGTCATGGCCGTGGCGATCAAATCGAGGCCGGAGTGCAAGGCCTCGGCGATGATTCCCAAGCTATTCGTCAACACGCCCACCAGCAGCTTGCCGGCGGTCATTCCCGCCGCGGCCAAGAGCGACCAGAGCGCGACGGCGATCTTTTCGTGCTTGGAAAGCATGGCGCTGGATCGGATTCGGCCGGGATGCCGCCGGGTCAGGGAAAGCCCACGAGGCCGACTTCGCGCGTTTCCACCTGGATCAACGGCAGATCGAACTTGCGGTTCTGTCCCAGATAGCGGACCGGATTATTGTGAAAGACCTCGATCGCCTCTTGGAGGGAGTGCCCGCGGCGGCGAAAATCGAAGATGCACTCGTGCAGCGTGGCCGGGTCGCTGGGCCCCCAATCCGCGGAGGAATTGATCAGCGTCCGCTCCCAGCCGTAACGTTCCAGCATGTCCACGGCCCGACGGGGCGAACATTTCGTGATGGGGTACAACGTGAAGCCCAGCCAGTAGCCTGCATCCTTGACCATCCGAATCGTGTGTTCCTCCACGTGGTCGATCCAGACCTTGTCGGGATCGAGGCGAAAGTTCTTCAGCACCTCCAAAATGCGTTTCGTACCGAACAGCTTGTCGGCCAGATGCGGGGTGTGCACGAGCAGGAGCTGATCGTGCTGAAGGGCCAGCTCGATCTGGGCCTCGAAGATTTCGATTTCGTGGGGCGTGCTCTTGTGAAGCCCGGTCTCGCCCACTCCCAGCACGGTCGGTTTTTGGAAGAATTCCGGCATTTTTTCCAGGACGGCGCGGCTCAGCTCGGGATTCTCTGCCTCCTTGGGGTTGACCGCCACCCAACAGAAATGCCGGATGCCGTACTGGGCGGCCCGAGTCGGCTCGAACTCGCTGATTTGCCGAAAATAGTCGATGAACGTCTCGGGATACCGGCGGTCGAACCCCGCCCAAAATGCCGGCTCCGCCACGGCGACGACGCCGGCGGCCGCCATCCGTTCGTAATCTTGGG
>Ga0067045_1003992_pt1 | contig 13859 bp, 9 predicted proteins | sample TerdegcTABiofilm_FD_59184 | JGI IMG/M metagenome (GOLD analysis project Ga0067045, IMG submission 59184) | Combined Assembly of (Gp0054472, Gp0054536) Wastewater bioreactor microbial communities from Singapore -Terephthalate degrading...
GCTCTCCGCGGAGGCGTGGCGATCGAGCAGGTCGGAGTAATCCACCCGTCGTTTGGCGAAGTAGTCGACCGAGAAGGTCTGGGACGAGAAGGTTCTGCCGCATTCCCGGCACCGGAACCTGCGGACGAGCCCGAAGGCTCCGGTGGGGTAGAATCCGAAGGGTACGAACCAGGCCGGGGGCGGGGAGACGATATGCAAACTGCACTTAGGGTTAGGGCAGAATGGGAACCGGGGCATAGGTACCTCCTGGAGATGCAAAGATTCCAGGATCTAATCCGCTCTATTCCTCTACCTCTGCTTGCGTCATCACAAGGTTCGTAACACTATTGACCTTGCACCAATTCTCCATTTCCAGTAGAGTGCGCCCATGCGAGACCCGACCTGTATCCGTAATTTCTGTATCATCGCTCACATCGATCACGGTAAATCCACCCTGGCGGACCGATTTATCCAAATGGCCCACATCGTGGACGACCGCAAGTTCCAGAACCAGATGCTGGACAACATGGATATTGAACGGGAACGCGGGATAACGATCAAGAGCCAGGCGGTTTCCATCCCCTATACGGCCTCGGACGGAGTCACGTATACCCTGAACCTGGTGGACACTCCAGGACACGTGGACTTCTCCTACGAAGTAAGCCGGGCTATTTCATCCTGCGAGGGCGCGATCCTCCTAATCGACGCGTCCCAGGGGGTTGAGGCCCAAACGCTGTCCAACATGTACATGGCATTGGAACACGATTTGGAAATCCTGCCGGTGATCAACAAGATTGACATGCCCGCGGCGGACGTGCCGGGGGTGCGAGAGCAGATCTCCCGCGAATTGGGACTGGACGGGGACGAGGCTCTTGCGGTTTCCGCCAAGCTGGGTACCGGCCTTCCCGAGCTCTTCGAGGCCATTGTACGGCGCTTCCCGGCCCCTCGGGGATCCGCGGACGCGCCGTGTCGAGCCTTGATCTTCGATTCTCGGTACGACCCGTTCCGGGGAGTGCTTGTTCATATCCGTGTGATCGACGGACGGATACGGCCGGGGGACCGGATTCTTCTAATGAACACCGGGGCGGTCCACGAGGTTGAGGAGGTTGGTTTTTTCCGGATCGAGTTAGCCAAGACCGACGAACTGGCCGCCGGGGATGTGGGCTACCTTGTGGCAGGTATCAAGACCGTGTCGGACGTGCGGGTCGGAGATACTATCACGAACGCGGATGTTCCGGCCTCGGAGCCTCTGCCGGGTTTTCGCGAGGTCAAGCCCGTAGTCTTCTCCTCCATCTACCCTATGGACACGAATGACTATGACGAGCTCAAGATCGCGATGGAAAAGCTCAAGCTGAACGACGCCTCCCTGATCTACGACAAGGACAATTCCGTGGCCCTGGGCTTCGGGTTTCGTTGCGGGTTCTTGGGATTGCTCCACCTGGAGGTCGTCCAGGAGAGGCTGGAGCGGGAGTTCGACCAGTCCATCATCATGACCGCCCCCAGTGTCCGGTACAAGATTTTCCTCAAGAACGGCCAAGAGATCTTCGTGGATAACCCCTCGGAATACCCCGATCCGGGCCGTATCGAGCGTACGGAGGAGCCCTACATCAAGGCCCAGATTATCACCCCCGTGGCCTATGTGGGCAACCTCATCTCCCTGTGCGTGCAGAAACGGGGCGTCCAGACCTCCTTCACCCACCTGGACGAGAAGCGGGTGGAGATGATCTTCGAGATGCCCCTCGCGGAAGTCCTCTTCGATTTCTACGACAAGCTGAAGAGCACGAGCCGCGGTTATGCCTCCTTCGAGTACGACATGATCGGCTACCGACCCTCGGAGCTTGTCAAGCTGGATATCCTGATCAACGGAAAGCCCGTGGACGCCCTGTCCCAGCTTGTCTTCAAGCCCGGCGCCTACGAGAGGGCACGGAAGGTCTGTGAGCGCCTCCAGGGAGCTATTGCCCGTCAGCAGTTCAAGATCGCGATCCAGGGGGCCATAGGGGGGCAGATCATCGCCCGGGAGACGGTGAACCCCGTAAGGAAGGACGTCCTGGCCAAGTGCTACGGCGGTGACATCACCCGGAAGCGCAAGCTCCTGGAAAAGCAGAAGGAGGGCAAGAAGCGGATGAAGTCCGTGGGGGATGTGGACCTGCCCCAGGAGGCCTTCCTGGCGGTGCTCAGGACGAACGAGGACGAGGGCTGATTATTTCAGAATGACTCGTTGCCCCGTATTCGACGAAACCCGGGCGGCTTCCATCAGGCGTAGGGTTTCCAGGGCTCCTTCCGGATCCACAGGAAAACCGCCGGTTCCGTCCAGGGCCGAGGCCAGGGAACGGTAGAATTCCCGCCAGTCTCCTCCGACAAGATCCAGCCTCTCCTCGGTCCCGTCCGTCCGGATTAAAAGCCCGGCTCCGGGCATCGTGCCCCAGCCGGGACAACCGGGCAGGTCGCCAGCCCTGAGATGGGCTTCCTGTCCGTCCTCGCCGAAGGTCCGGAAGGTACCCAGGGAGCCGTGGATCCGGTAGTGATGTCCCGGATCCGGGGCAAGGCAGCCCGCGTGCAGGATGATTCTGCGCGAACCGCCCCCGAGCACGACGTGGAACCAGTCGTCCACCCGGGCCCCGGGTCTCTGGGCAGCGACGTCCGCCAGCACCCATTCGAAAGGGCCGAATAGCCGCAGAGCCTGGTCGAAGAGGTGCGGACCCAGGTCCCACAGAAGCCCGGAGCCCGGGCCGGGGCGCTCTTTCCATCGGTCCTGGACGGAAGGGCGGAATCGTTCCCAGCGGAATTCGGCTTCCGATATATCCCCTAGGCCTCGGTCCTTTAGAATCCTTTCCAGGGTACGGAAGTCGGCGTCCCAGCGGCGGTTGTGGAAGATCTGAAGGGGTTTGCCGCAGGATTCGGAGAGGCGGACCAGGGTCTCCCCCTCCTGGACGCTCGATGCGAAGGGTTTCTCAAGGACTACCGCCAGCCCTGCTTCCAAGGCCGCCCGGGCGTGTGCGGCATGCAGGCCGCTGGGAGTGGCGACCACCGCGAGATCCAGGCCCGGAAGGCGGAAGAGTTCCTCCGCGGTTCGAACGATCCGAACCCCAGGTAGGTCCTTTCGGGCCTCTTCGCATCGGCTTCCGGCGGCCACCGCGGAAAGTTCATACTCCCGGGGCAAGGATCGGATAAGGGGGATGTGGAAGGTTCTTCCGGCGAGGCCGTAGCCCGCCAGCCCGACGGCATAGCTCATGGTTCCTCCAGGGCTTCCCGGGATTCCCGGATCCTTCGCCTCCAATCCAGGGTTTCGGCCAATAGGCGGTTGCGGATATCCGGTGTCAGTTCCCGAACCCGTTCCCTATCGGGAAACCAGGAATGGATCCAGTCACACTCCGAAACTCGGGCGGCCAGGTCTCCCTTCCCGGCAAGCGCGGACCGGAGCTCCTCCAGCCTATCCGCCTCGCGATCCAGGAAGTCCGCCGCCGCGGCCCGGAGCTCTTCCCGCGGCACGACCCGGCCCAGGGGCGGGGGGCCCGGTACGCGGTCCAGGGTCCGCTCTCGGTCGAGGCGTCGGGAAGCATCCTGCAGGGAGAGACGGGGAATACCCAGGGGCAATCCCGATCTCCGGATGTCGAAGACCCGGGGATCCCCGTGGACCTCTCCGGCCAGAAGGGAGGCGTAGGTTTCCATCAGGATGCCCGGGCCTCCGGGGATCCCATTTCCCCCGCTGGAAGCAGGCCAGGCGGCGTTCCACTGGCTACGGGCTTTGTAGAGCCGGTCTTCCCGGAAGGAATCCGACAGTAAAGCCGGGGAGCCCTTTGCATGGGTGGAACCGGGGGGGAAGGAAAAGTCCAGCCCCGTCAAGAAAAGCAGGCTCGTGGTCAACCTTCGGGCGAGGTGGACAGCCAGAACCCCGACGGACCCGAGGGGCGGAACCGAGCAGGCGGGAAGGGGAATGCGTTCCAACCGGTCGACCAACCCGAGGGTTTCGAATCGGGTGCGGGTCAGGATCTTGGGTCCTCGGACCGCCCGGAATACGGAGGGGTGGGATGTAAGGTCCGTGAAGACCGGTATCTCGATCTCGCCGGCGGGAAGGAAGTCCTTTAGGTTGTATACCTGCCCCTCCAGGCAAACGACGGCATCCGGGATGATGCCCCTCAGGACAAGGGGGCCCAGGGCGGTGTCGCAGGCGAGAACGCGGATCCGCCTTCGCTCGGAACGCAGCCAGTCACAGGAGGCGTCCAGGCTCGGCCCCGCGCCGCAGACCGCTACCGGTCCGTCCCAGGGGACCGGTTCCCGGATATCCGCTTCCGCGAGGCGTGCCATGTTCCGGATGATGTTCCGAACCCAGAGCCGTCCCATCCGGACCAGGGTCATCCGATTTCGCCAGAAACGGTTGAGTTCCGCCTCGAGGGCCTGAAGCGCGGTATCGTAGCTTTCCGGATGCAGGACCCGGCCCCCCGAGAGGCGCACCTCCACGACCCTCCGGAAGGCACCCGGGTAGGGGAGCAGCCCTTCGAAGGAGAGCGGCGAATCCAGGAACCGGAACCGGGGATGGCCCAGGATCTCCGGGGGCAGGCGGGACCTGGACAGCTCGGCGAGGGCGGGGTCCGCCTCCACAGCCAGGACCGCGCTGGACGCGGGTATCCGTTCCAGAAGGGATCGGATTCCGTAGCCCAGCAGGGGGGACGGCAGGAAGTACAGAGTGTTCGGAAGGGGTTCCAGGTCCCGGACAATCCGCTCCGGGCTCTCCTGGGGCGCCACCCGGGAATACAGGGAACGCCCTCGGTATTCCACGGAAAAGCCTCCCCGGGCCGCTCGCGCGACGCGGGGAAGCGATTCCTCGGGCATCACTCGTTCCGGAAGATTTGGAAGAAGGCGGTCGAGAAATTATCCTTCAACTCCGGGCTGGCCAGGAACTTGTCGTACAGCTCGATCTCCCGGGCCTGGGCGAAGAGGTAGGGATAGTAAAACTCTATAAGCTGAACCCCCGAGTCGTCGGCGGGCCGGATTTCCTTGACCCGGAGAACGACGGCCGCATCCTTCAGAAGAACGGGTTCCGAGACCGCTCCGGCTCCCAAGGAGAAGGCCGAGGTCATGAACTTTTCGCTGGTCGAGGCGCCTTCAAGCCCTTCACCGGACAGCTTGCGGAACAGGGCGGCGGAACCGCCGGAGAAGGGTTCCCCGTATGCAAGGGGGAAGGGTCCCGCCTGGCGGACGGTCAGTCCGTACGAGCTCGCCGCGGAAGTGAAGCCTCGGGCGGCGGCATCCACGGCAAAGTCTTTTCCCCGGAGGATCGCGGCGTCCTCGATCTTTCCGCGTTCCCACTTGTTCATATATTCCCAGACCGCCTTGAGGGTGTCGGAGGAGTTGAAGTCGGGTTCCACGGCCGGAGCCTCCGCCCGGAAAAAGGCCCAGGACCCCGCGGCGGTCTTGAACACCGGAGAAATCTCTCCGGCCTTCAAGGCCAGGAGGGTTTGCGCGTCCTGGGCTTGGGCCAGCTCGGCTTCCAGTTCGTAGCCCCATCGGGATCCCGAGGCTCCGCCCTTTTCGGCCCAGGCGTCCTTGGAATGGGCCTTGGCCGCCTCCTCGAAGGACTGCGATCCCTGCTTGACCGCGGCCAATATGGTTCCGGCCTCTTTTTCGTCGTTCAGGGTGATCCGGGAGAGGTCGATCCTTCGGAACTTAGCCGGGTTGTCCCGTCCGAATGCGGCTTTCTGCTCGTCCGAAAAGGCGGAGAAGGGTAGGACTACATACTCGATGACCCGCTCTTCCCGGGCCATGGACTGGATGAAAGCGATCTCCCGGGAACTGGGCCGCAGGGAAAGGGCGTCCTCCAGGATGTAGTTTTTCAGGATCTCCTCTCTCAGGGAAGTGCGAATGGCCAGCTTCCGGGCTTCGGAGGTTTCCCTATACCGCTCAAGGGAAAACTTTCCTTCCTCCTGAAAATCCGGGGCTTCCAGAATGGCCTCGTTCAGACGGTCCTCGGATACGGTGATACCGGCCTTGCGGGCCTCGTGCAGCAGGGCCGTATGGACAACCGTCCGGTCGAAGGCTCCCTTCCAGACCTGGAAGGCGAAGAACTGGTTGCCCGACTGATCGTATCCGTATGACTTGAGCTGGTCGTTGATGGCCTGCACCTGGCGGGCCATGTACCCGCCCTGCTCGTACCGGATCGGCGTGCCCGCGTAGGTTCCGAAATCCGGTAGACGGCCGACATCGGAGGGACCCCGGGCGGAGGGTACGAAGATAAAGGCGACCACCACGATCACAAGAATGATGATGGTTCCTACGTAGACGAAGGTATTTCGCCCGGTTCCAGGCTTCTCCTTGGTCTGCTTGGGCGTTTGCTGGGGTGTCGGTTCTTTCTGCTTGGGAGATGACATGGCTTCCTTCCCTAGAGATGATCGTGAATCGTATCCCGCGGCGCCTTGGATCGAAGGAAGGGTATGGGAATTCCATCCCGGAGATGGAGGCCGCAGCGGGGCCGAAGCAAAATACCACGTCCCCCGGGCCTCGTCAATACGCGGCGGTTCGGGAACCGCTCCCTATTTCGCGTAAAACGCGTAACCCTTTTTTGTGGAATGCTTTATTGTGTACATGGCGGAGTCCGCGCAGTGAAGCAGGGCCTCAAGGGAATCTCCGTCGTCCGGGAAGATCGAGATGCCCAGGGAGGCTCCGATTCTGCAGGATTCCCCCATCAACTCGAAGGGGGCGTCGCATACGGCCAGTACCTTCCGGGCCGCGGATTCTACATCCGCCTTTCCTCGGACGTGGTTCAGGACCGCGACGAACTCGTCGCCTCCCACCCGGGAGACGGTGTCCGAGGCCCGGAGCACTGACTGAAGGCGCTCGGATAACTCGACCAAGACGCGGTCCCCGGCGAGGTGTCCGAACTTGTCGTTGATGGGTTTGAAATCGTCCAGGTCCACGTAGAGAATGCCCACCTTGGATCCCGACCGGCGGGCGAGGTCGAAGCTCTTCCGCAGGAGCTCGAACAAAAGTCGCCGGTTGGGCAGGCCCGTCAAGCTGTCGTGGTTGGCCAGGTAGCTGATTTGGTGGGTCGCCCGTTCGAGCTGCTCCTTTTCCCTCTGGAGTTCCCGATTGAGCTCCTCCAACCGGTCATGGATCAGGGAATTCTCCACTGCGATGGCCACGAAGGGCGCAAGGGCGACCAGGAAACGAAGGTGCTGCTCGGTATAGGATTCCTTGTTGTAGCTCTGGACCGTCATGACTCCGATGACCTTTTTTTCGATAGAAAGGGGCAGGTAGATGAAGGAGAGCCCGGGCTTGCCCAGGAAAAACTTGGGCTCTCCCTGCAGGTAGTTCCGGTATTCCGCGTTCAGGTCCCGGATGAAGACGGGTTGATCCTGGCGGATGCACCAGGCTGCGAAGCTCCTCTTGGGATCCAGGGGTACGGATTCCCGGGGGATGCGCCGTCCGTCCTGGATGTACGCGGCGTACTTGAGGCTTTTCGAAACCTGATCGTACAGGGCTATGGCGAAGAGGTCGGTCACGAGCAGGCCGCGCAGGCTGTCGTACAGGGTGGAGACCACGGTCTCCATGTCCAGGCTGGAGGTGATGCGCTGGCCGATCTCGGAGATCGTAAGCATCTGGCGGTTCATCTGCTCCAGGCTTTCTGTTTTCTCCTTGAGCTCTATATTGCGGAGCCGGTATATCTCGGCCTCCCGCTGGGTTCTTTCCACCTCGTACTGGATCTGTACATCCTTGATTTTCCGGGTAGTATCCTCGTTCTGGATTTCCCGTTCATGCCGGACGAAACGGCGGAAGTACTCCAGGGCGGTCTTGTAATCTCCCTTCCGCTCATGGGTCTCCGCGAGGCGTTCGTAGGCCGCGTAATAGAGGGCCTTCGCGTGGATCTCTTCGCTGGTCCGAGCGGCCCGCTCCAGGACTTCCTGCGCCTCTCCCAGGGAACCCCGGTCGATAAGGAGGGAGCCCAGATCCAGCAGGGCCTCGATAATCTCGCGCCGGCTTTTCGTGCCCTCCGCGAGGGCGATGGCTTTTCGGAACCGCTCCTCCGCGGTGGTCAGGTTGCCCAAGCCCCGGGAAATCCTGCCCAGCACGTCCCATGCGGATGCGACGACCACCCGTTCGCTCTCCGATTCCGCCAGCTCCAGCGCCTTTCGGATGAACTCCTCGGCAAGGTCATAGTTCTCCAGCCTCGTGAAGGACTTCCCGATGTTCAGCAGGATGTTGGCTTTTTGCTCGGTGTTCTTCTCCTCGGGGATGATATCGTAGGCCTTAAGGAAATAATCGAGGGCTTCCTTGTAGTTTCCCAGGTCGGCGCATACTTCCCCGATGTTGTTGAGGGTCGAGGCCTCCCGCCCGCGGAAGCCGTGTCGGCGGGCTTCGTCCAAACTCTGGGTGTAGTAGTCCAAGGCCCGCTCGTACCGGGACATGTTGTGGGAGAGCACGCCTAGGCCGTTCAAGGCTTTCGAACGGCCCACGGGATCGTCCAGGTCCCGGTAGAGCTCCAGGGCCTTCTCGAATGCGATCCGGGCTTCCTCGTTGTTCCCCAGATAGGAATGGCACCAGGCGATGTTCAGTTGGGCGTAGGCGGTTCCCTCCCGGTACCCGATCCGCTCTGCATCCGCAAGGATGTTCCGGGCCTGGGACAAGGCGGCCTCGAAATTGTCGAACATCTGGTTCCAGACGCGGTCGTTCAGTTCGTCGATCCGGGCGGCAACCGGCCGCGGTTCCTTCGGATTCGCTCCGTTCCCGGGTTTCGTGCGGGTCGTCATGGTGCTCTCCGGAGGGAATCCCGAAGATCCTCGGACAAGGGGATCCAGACACCCTCCCGGGCTATCTCCGCGGGTCCAAAATTGGCCTTATAGTCCATGACCCGGGAACCGGGCACCCAGAAGCCCAGATAGTACCAACGTTTCCCGAGCTCCCGGGAAAGCTGGATTTCCCGGAGGACGGAGAACGTCCCCAGGCTCAACCCGCGGGCTTCCGCCGTCCAGGCGAAATAGATCGAGGAGAGTCCGTCGGGAAGGACGTCGAGATACCCGTTCCCCGCCAGGGTCCAACCCTCCCCCGACGGCAGGAAATACTCGGTAACCGCTACGGAACCCAAGGGCGAATCTACCAGGAAGGCGTAGTAGGAGAGGGCGGAGTTCTCGGGATCGTGGACCTTCCCATGGCGGTCCCGGCAGTAGTCCTCGTAGAGCCGGAACCGGTCCTCCCGGAATCCGAAGCCCGTGTCGTCGAACTTGAACGCGGTCCGGATGTTCCTGCGGGCGACCCTGCGTTGGGACTTCGTCGGCTCGAACCTCTCCGCATCGATCCGTATGGGAATGCAGCGATCGCAGCCTTCGCAGATCGTGCGGTAGAAGGAGGTTCCGCTTCGCCGGAAGCCCTTGGCCAGGAGGGACTCGTAGGCGGCCGGCGGGAGTTCCCGGAGGGAGAATTCGGCCACCCTCCAGGATGGTGCCCCGGTCAGGTAGGGGCAGGGTCCGTAGGTGAGTTCCCGGAGAGGGATGGACATGGTCACGTTAGAGATCCGGCTCTTGGGTTTCCGGCCCGTAATCCGGGGCGTTCTCCGCCAGGTATTCCAGGGCGTCCTGCGCGATCCGTTGAGCGTGCTCGTACCAGATGGCGTAGAGCTCCTTGGTCACCGTCTTGGGAAAGGGAGCCCCCTGGAGTTCGCTGGCCAGGGCCTTGAGCACGGCAAACCCGTCGTCGCGCATGTCGCGCATCTCCTTACAGCTGGAGTTGACGCACGGACAATTCCGGATGCGTCCGTTTCATCGATTCTATATCATCCCCGTGGGAAATCAATACCTCCGTCCTTTCCTTCCAGCCCGCAAGGAGGCGTCGGGCCGCGTCCCTCAAATCGTTCCGGGTCAATCCCAACAGATCTTCCCGTTTTTTCCTGCGCATCTCGTCGGTAACGCGGAACAGCTCCCTCTTGAAATCGATGAAGCCCTTCTCTTCGGGCATCATGGGCCGGAGGTCCCGTCCCGCCGCCCCCACGACGGCCCGTTCCAGGATGTCCGGGGCCGGTCCGTCCCCGGCCACGGATTCCAGCGCCCCGCGGTACGCCTCCAGGGAGGCGTTCGGGGCGGGGTCTCGATAGGAGGAGAAGCTGAAGGTGGATTCCGACCCGTCCGTCCAGGCGGAAGCCCCGTATGCCCCTCCCTTGACCCGGATTTCGTCCCATAGGAAGCCCGTCGAAAGAAGGTGCCCCAGGGCTTGCTCGTGGGCGAAGCCCGGGGTGCCGATGGCGGAGGCCCGCAGGCTCACCGCGCTGAAACCCACCTGGGTCGGCAGGGACCAGGCCTCGTACCGGGACGGGGGGAAGGCCCGGGGAGCCGAATCCTCGCCGGGGTTCCCGAGGCTGTAGCCCTGGACGGAGCCCCCTGGAATGAGGGCCAGAGCCGACTCCACGGCCCGAACCGCGGGCTGCATGGCTTCCGGATCCGCGGTGAGGTTCACCCGGAGACCCTGCCGGACGACGATCGACCGTAAAAGGCCGGAAAGCCTATCGGCCAGGGCGTCGATTCCCGAATCCGATCGAAGCTCGGCGAGGGCGAGGAACTGGGACAACCCTCGCCAGCGCTCTTCGATCCCCTGGGCTCTGGAGAAGAGGGCGGCCGCCCGGGAGGACGCGAAGGAGCTGCCCGAGGGGACGATGGCGGAGGTCATGTCGTTGGCTAGTTCCGCGAGCAGGTCCGAAAGGCGCTTGCGGTCCGAGAAATCCGGTTCCGTCATCAGGGGGAGGACAAGGGCCAGCGCGGAGGACAGCCTGCTTTCCAAGGCCTTCAGCCGGAAGATCATCCATGCGGAGGCGGAGTCCGAGGTGCCTCCGGCGGGCGTAGACGCCTGGAGGAGGACGTGGAACCCCCCGGCTCTTCGCGCCAACTCCCGGGAAACGTCCGCGTAGGAGCGGCCCGAAAGTCCGGCTCCGGATACGAAGCGGGCGAGCAGGGGCAGGAGGTCCAGGCCGTACTCCGGCAGGTCCTTCAGGGGGAAGGCGAAGTCCGCGTATACGATACCGTTCGTGAAGATCGGATGGAGGGAAGCCGATACCCCCGCCGTCTCCACGGACTCCCGGGGGATGATCTCGATATCCCGGGGAATATCCGACCTCCTGAGCAGGGGAATCGTGTCCCGGGCTTCCCGGCCCTCCCCGGATTCCTGGGACTCCCTCAGCCCCGCGGCGGTCCGGCGGATCTCCTCCTTCTGAGCCTCGGATAGACTCCCTTCCAGGGCGTCCAAGGCGGCCCTGTGTTTCGCCCGCTGGGTCTCCGCCAAGGCCGGGTCGGGGTAGACCGTTACGGCGGCGCGGTGAGGGTTCTCAAGTATCCAGGTCCGGAGCCGTTCCTCCAGGTAGCGGGGTTCGGTTTCCATGCGGCGCCGGAGTTCGGCCAGAGGGGCTTCGAAGGAGAGGGTTTGATCCGGGGTTCTCCCGTGGAGCCAGCCCCGGATGGCCCGGGACAGGAGCCTGAGGCCGTAGGTTCCTCCTCCCCGACGTATCTCCCGGGAGGAGAACTCGATGGAATGGAAGGCGGCCTCCAGCAGGTCCCGGGGAATGCCCTCCCGGACCAGGGACTCCACGGTCCGTAGAATTAGGTTCTCGATCTCTGGTTCCCGTCCCCGCTCGACTCCCCGGAGTCCGGCGGAAAAGAGGGCCTGGCGAAGGCCGGTATCCAGGCCGCTATGGGGGGATAAGTCTTCCCCCAGGCCGGATTCCAAGAGAGCGTGCGCCAGGGGGGCACCGTCGGATCCCAGGAGGACTTCCCCCAGGACCTCCAGGGTCAGGTTGTCCACGCTCTCCTCGGGAGGGACGGTCAGCCAGGAGACCAGGGTCGTCGTGCGGGCTTCCGTCCCCTCCTCCGCCGGGAAGGGGAAGGAGGCCCGGACCGGCTCGGTGAACCGGGCTTGAAGGGGAATCTCCGTATCCGGCTCCCGCCGGACGTACCCGGAGAGGAATCGTTCTTCCAGGAACCCGAGCTGCCGTTCCGTGGGGATGGATCCGTGCAGGAAGATCCGGCAGTTGGACGGGTGGTAGTTCTTCTCCCAGAAGGAGCGGAAGGCCTCGTAGGTCAGATTCGGTATCCTCTCGGGATCTCCGCCGGAATCCGCGTGGTAGGGGTGCCCCGGAGAAAAGATCGTCTGGTAGGTCCGGGTGGCGATCAGGCTGTCGAGACTGGAGTAATCTCCCCTCATTTCGTTGTATACCACGCCCTTGCGATCCAGTTTCCCGTCCGGGCCGTACTCGAGGTGGTGGGCTTCCTGAAGGAAGATGTCCGGGGTGATCCGGGGCCGGAAGACCGCGTCCCCGTACACGTCCAGGAGGTTGAAGTAGTCCGCCTCCACCGTGGACGCCGCAGGATAGAGGGTCTTGTCCGGGTAGGTGAGGGCGTTCAGGAAGGTGGCCAAGGTGCCCCGGGCCAGGGAGATGAAGGCGTCCTTCACGGGAAAGCGCTCGGAGCCGCACAGCACCGAGTGCTCCACGATGTGGGCCACCCCCGTTCCGTCCGGACTCGGCGTTCGGAAGCAGAAGGCGAAGGTGTTCTCCTCGTCGTCGGACCGGAGATGGAAGACCTCGCAGCCCGTCGCGCGATGGCGGAGATACACACCGAAGGAACGATACTCGGGCACAGGAAACTCGGAGAGGGTTTCGAAGGCGGGGTGGTAGGTTGTCATGGGTAGAAGATGGAGGCTGGAGGGGAGAGAGTCAAGCCGGAAGTAGTGAACCCCGGACAGTGGGCAGTAAACGGAAGCGGCATAATGAACGCGCCTGGGGTGTACGCCTCACCGAAGATATCGGACGCGCTCGGCCCCCGTTTCCGGCCACTGTTTACTGTCCACTATGCACATACACGATCTTGTCCTCCCCGGCCTCCTCCCAGCGGGCCAGTACGAAGAGGAGATCGGACAGGCGGTTCATGTATTTCCGAAGCGCTGGAGACACCTCGGACTCCCGGGCCAGGGTGAGTATGCGGCGTTCCGCCCTTCGGGCGACGGTTCGGGCGATGTCGAGCTTCGCGGACTGCACGGTGGAACCCGGGACGACGAAGCCCTTCAAGCCCAGCCGGCCTTCGAAGCGCTCCACGTACCCGAAGAGCCGCTCCTCGTCCCCCGGCAGTACGGGATCCGTGAAGGGCTTCCCCCGGGAGGCCAGCTCCCCCGCAGCCCGGAAGAGGTCCCGCTGGATCTCCTCGAGGATGGATAGGGTTTCAGGCCGCTTGACCCAGTGCTTGGCCTCCCCCAGGAAGCTGGACAGCTCGTCCACGGTGCCGTAGGCTTCCACGCGCACATCGTCCTTGCGAACCCTCTCTCCGGACCATAGGTCCGTGAGACCCCCGTCTCCGGTCTTGGTCGAAATGGTGCTCATCCTTCAGTCCACCAGGTCCTCGTCGCCTTCCAGCGACAACTCCCCGTCCTCCCAACGCTGTTTGAACCAGGCGAGGAACTCGCGGGTTCCCTTTTCCACATCCTCCCGGCGTTGGGCTCCCAGGATCTCGTACTCCTCCTGGATGATGAGACGCCGGGTCTGGGAAACGTTCTGGAAGATCTTGTCCCGGAAGGCGGCGCTCTTGCCCTTCAGGACCAGGGCGATCTCTCGCTCCGAGAGGTCCCTCAGGCGCTTCTGCACCTCCCGATCCGGCACCCGCAGGATGTCGTCCAGGGTGAACAGCCGCTCCCGGATGGAATCCGAGAGGTCCCGATTGTCCTCTTCCAGGTTGTTCAGGATGGTCTCTTCCAGGTTCGAGTCCACATGGCGCAGGATGTTCGCCAAGGCCGAGCGGCCGTCCACCTCCTCGGTGGCGGAATGCCCGATGCGGCGGATCTTTTCCCGGATGCCCTCTTCCATGCGGCGAAGGACCTCGGGATCCACCTTTTCCAGCCGGGCTATGCGGCGGACGACCTCG
>Ga0067045_1030869_pt1 | contig 13855 bp, 11 predicted proteins | sample TerdegcTABiofilm_FD_59184 | JGI IMG/M metagenome (GOLD analysis project Ga0067045, IMG submission 59184) | Combined Assembly of (Gp0054472, Gp0054536) Wastewater bioreactor microbial communities from Singapore -Terephthalate degrading...
AGCAGATACTTCATATTTGCTTAATGCATGCTTAACGACCCCGCCGCTAACATTTAGACGTGGGCCTGCGACGGCGCGGGGGAATGGCTTCGGTGCTCCCCCGCAGAGAGCGAAGGCATCGCGAGGACCCACCCGGAGGAGACGCGATATACCGTGACGAAAAGAAAGCCGATGGTGGATGCCGCCCCCGGCTCGAGGAACAGGATGTCCGACACGATCCTCATCATCGAGGACGACACAAGCATCGCGGATTCAGTTGCCTACAGCCTCCGTCAGGAGGGTTTCCAGGTGCTGGTGGAGTATGATGGCCCCTCCGGTCTTGCGCAGGCCGTGGAGACCAAGCCCAACCTCGTGCTGCTCGACCTCATGCTGCCCGGGATGGGTGGTCTCGACGTCTTCCGGGCCATCCGCAAGCACTCCTCGGCCCCCGTGGTGATGCTCACCGCCAGAGATTCTGAGAGCGACCGGGTTGCGGGCATCGAGTTGGGCGCTGACGACTACATAACAAAGCCATTCTACATGCGCGAGCTGGTTGCGCGGGTGAAAATGATTCTGCGCAGGGCCCGGAAAGCCGACGCGGATGAGGACGATGTGCTGCAGGTGCGGGATCTCATCGTGGACACCGCGCGCCGCACCGTTACGGTGGCCGGGCGTGAGGTGGACCTGACGCCGCGGGAGTTCAACCTGCTGGAATGCCTCGCGCGCAACCACGGACGGGCGCTCACCCGTGACGTCATCCTGGAACAGGCCTGGGAAGAGAGCGAGTATATCGACCCGCGGACGGTCGACGTCCATATTCGCTGGCTGCGGCAGAAGATCGAGGACGATCCGGGGGCGCCCAAGCGAATCCTGACCGTGCGGGCAATCGGCTACAAATTGGCGGACTGAACCATGCGTCTCACGCTGAAGTGGAAAGTGGCCGCTGCCTATTCCGCACTGGTTGTTCTCATGTGCGCGGGGCTCAACTTGGTTGTTCGCCAGGCCGTCTCCGACGCCATGACTACACGCCTGCGCGAGGACCTGTCCGGCAAGACGAAGCTCGTCCGGGCAGCCTTTGACCGTGCGGATCCAACGGAGGACCTCGGGGAGCTCGTGGCCGACCTGTCCGAACGGTGCAATGCGCGGGTCACCTTGATCGCACCGGATGGACGTGTGCTCGCCGATTCCGCCGCTGATCCTGACACGATGGTGCTGCACGATACCCGAATCGAGATCGTGGAGGCCCGGCAGACAGGGCTTGCCTGGTCCATAAGGCCAAGCGCCACAGTGGGCATAGAGATGCTTTACGTGGCCGAATCGGCGGGTCCGGACAAGCCCGTGGTGCGGCTCGCGATGCCCCTGTCCGGGGTTCGTCACGCTTCTGCCGGCATCACCGGCACGATCCTCACCATTGCGCTCATATCCGCTCTGCTGGCCGTTCTCGCCGCTGTCTGGCTGGCCGGCGGCATTACCCGCTCCCTTGCCGAAGTCGCCAATGCCGCGCGGCAGATCGGCTCCGGCGACATGTCCGCGCGCGCCCGTGTGGATGCTCGGGATGAAACAGCAGACGTGGCTAAAGCCCTCAACACCATGGCAGCCAATCTTGAGCAGACCCGCCGCAGGCTCCAGGAGCGGTCGGCCTATCTTAGCTCGGTCCTCGACAACATGGCTGACGGGGTCATCGTCGTCGGGACGGACGAGACGATCCAACTCTTCAACCCGGCAGCCGCAGGCCTCCTCTCCGTGGCGCCTGGTGAGGCCCTGGGTCGCCATATCAACGAAGTTGTTAAGCATTATGAACTGCGCGATATGGTGCGCCGATCTCTCCGGCTGCGTACTCTGGTGGAGGGAGAAGTGCGCATCGCCACGGGCGATCATCGCCACGTGGCGGCCGCGACGAGCCCAGTCGAAGGCGAAGAAGGACAGGTCGTCGGCGCGGTGGCTTCACTGCGCGACATCACGGAGATCAAGCACCTTCAGCTTGTGCGCCAGGACTTTGTGGCGAACGCCGGACACGAACTGCGGACTCCTGTCGCCGCCATCCGGTCTTTGGCCGAGACTCTGCAGTCCGGAGCGATTTCCGATCGCGAGGCGGCGCCACGCTTTGTGGAACAGATCGTTGAGAACACGGTGCGCCTGGAGCATCTCATCACAGACATGATGGCGCTGGCTCGCATGGAGTCCGCGCCGGCCGCCCTGGCGCCCAATTCCATCAATGTCCGCAGGCTCATGGAGACTACCCTCGAACGCCTTGAGCCCCAGTCCGACGAGAAGGGCCTGCACGTGAGCATAGACGTGCCGGAGGACCTTACCGTCTGGGGTCAGGAAGATTCCCTCGCGGCGGCGCTCGTGAATCTCCTGGATAACGCCATCAAGTACACCCCGGCCGAGGGCCGGATTACTCTTGAGGCCCGGCGCGTTAACGGAACCGTTGAGCTCGTGGTCGCCGATACCGGCCCCGGAATCCCCTATGGCGACCGCGAGCGCATTTTCGAACGCTTCTACCGTGTAGACCGCGCCCGGTCGCGTGCCCTGGGAGGCACCGGCCTTGGCCTGAGCATCGTCAAGCACGCGGTCGAAGCGAACCGCGGCAAGGTTTGGGTCGAATGCCCCGACGAGGGGGGCTCGCGGTTTATCATCCAGGTCCCCGCCGCTGCTCCATCCGAGTCCGAGGTGCGCTCCGAGTCGTCTTAACAACCACTTAACAATTGCTTAACCAGTGGTTCACCTTCTCACATTACGCTTGACCTTGTACAGAGAGCCCTGCACGCGAGCAGCGTTGCCCCTCCCTCCCTTCGGGCAGGCGTGCCCCTCGGCGGCAGGGCTCCCCAATCACACTCACAGGTGCGAAGGAGAACACGGATGTCCGCTCACAAGCTGTCCGCGCTGTTGGCCGTCCTCGTCGTCTGCGTCTCGCTGGTCATCGCCGGTTGCCCTAAGCCGCAGTCCGCCGAGCAGCCCGGCATGGACCCCGCCCAGATGGGTGGCGCCAATATGCCTGAGGAAGCCGCTCCCGTCGCAGGTGGCGCCGCAACCACCATTCAGGCCAAGGGTTCCGACACGCTGCTGCAGGTCGCGCAAGCCCTGGCCGAGGCGTACAAGGCCGTCAAGCCCGGCATCGAAGTTTCCGTTACCGGCGGCGGTTCCGGCACAGGCTTCCAGGCGCTCCAGGAAGGCACCACCGACATCGCCAATGCATCCCGCGCCATCAAGGATGAAGAGGTCGAGGCCTGCAAGGCCAAGGGGATCGAACCGGTTGAGAACCTCATCGGCTACGACGGCATCGCGGTCATCGTTAACAAGTCCAACCCCATCGAGAAGATCACCATTGAGCAGCTCTCTGACATTTTCACCGGCGCTGTCACCGACTGGAAGGCTCTCGGCGGCAAGGGCGAGATTGTCACCCTGTCCCGCGATACCACCTCCGGGACCTATGAGTACTTCAAGGAGGCCGTGGTCCAGAAGGGTGAGAAGGACAGCAAACTCGACTTTGCGACCAGCATCGTGATGCTCCCGTCCAACAGCGCAATCCACGATGAGGTTGCCAAGACCGAGAACGCCATCGGCTACATCGGCCTGGGCTACCTGAGCGACGCCGTGAAGGCCATCCCGGTTGTGGGCAAGGATGGCAGCCCCGTCTCTCCGTCCGTGAAAACCGTCAAGGACGGCTCCTACCCCATCTCGCGCCCGCTCTTCATGTACACCAAGAAGGACGCCTCTCCCGAGGTCGCGGCTTACATTGAGTGGATCATGGGCGACGAGGGCCAGAAGATCGTCGGCGACGAGGGCTTCGTCCCCGTCAAGTAGTTCCCGCAGCACATGCCCAAACTGAATGCGGCACTGGCCGCGCAACGCCGGCCAGTGCCGCATTGCCAAACTGGAAGACAGGACAACCACGGATGAAGCGCAATTTGCGGAAGAAATGGGAAGCCGTGATCGAAGCCGCGATCAAGTTCGCCGGCGTGGCTTCCATCATCTTCGTCATCCTGATCCTTGTCTTTCTCCTCAAGGACGCCCTGCCGATCCTGCGCACTGCTACCCTGGGCGACTTGATCTGCGGCCAGGAGTGGCGGCCCACATCGACCCCTGCGAAGTTCGGGTTCTTGCCCTTGATCCTGGGCAGCTTCCTCGTTACCGTCGTGGCGCTGGTCATCGCCATCCCGCTGGGCGTGGCTTGTGCGGCCTTCCTGTCCGAAGTAGCCCCTTCCTCCGTGCGCGAGGTCGTGAAGCCAATCGTCGAGATCCTCGCGGCGATCCCGTCCGTGGTGTTCGGTTTCGTGGGTCTCATGCTTCTGGGCTCCTGGGTGAAAGACGGGGCGAACGCGGTCGCGGACGCCGTTCCGGGGCCGGAATGGCTGCAGAGCGCACTCAGCATGCCCACCGGGATGGCCGCGATCACTGGCGCGATCATGCTCGCAATCATGACGCTTCCCACCATCGTCTCCATCTCCGAGGACGCACTGAACGCAGTGCCCCGGTCCTACCGTATGGGCTCGTGGGCTCTCGGGGCAACGCGCTGGCAGACGATAGTGACTGTGACTGTCCCCGCCGCCCGGTCAGGGATCATCGCCGCGATCATGCTGGGCATCGGGCGCGTCGTCGGTGAGACGATGACGGTGCTTATGGTTACCGGCAATTCGCCGGTGATGCCCAAGCTCACGAACGGCCTGTTCCGCCCGGTCCGCACCATGACCGCCACCATCGCCGCCGAGATGGGTGAGACGGCCCATCAGACCGAGCATTACCACGCCCTGTTCATGCTGGGCGTCCTGCTGTTCCTGATTACCTTTGCCGTGAACACCGCCGCGGACTACGTGACCAATTCCAACAAGCACGTGGAGACCCGCTGAAGTGACCCAAGCGCGCCCCTTCGCGACACCTCGAGGAAGTGCCCAGCGAGTGAACCAGTCGCTGGCCTTCGGTTGCCTGGGCCTGCTGGCGCTGTCAATCGTGGCGCCCGCGATCCTCATCGTGTGGTTCGTGCTGGCGAAGGGCGGCTCCATGCTGAGCGTGGAGTTCCTGACCGCCATGCCGAAGGACGGCATGACGGCTGGCGGCATCTTCCCCGCCATCGCAGGCTCCATCGGCCTCGTCCTGGCGACCATGGTCTTCGCCGTGCCCGTGGGCGTCCTTGGTGCGGTGTACCTCAGTGAGTACGCGAGACAGGGGCTGCTCGTGCGCGCGATCCGCATCGCAATCATGAACCTCGCGGGGGTCCCGTCCATCGTCTATGGTCTGTTTGGCATGGGTGTGTTCGTGATGGTGGTCATGCCCGCAATCATCAATGCGCTGAACCTCGACCCCCACGAGTATTCCCGCAGTTGCCTTCTCGCCGGTGCGGCGACCCTAGCGCTGCTGGTGCTTCCGATGATCATCACGACCAGCGAGGAAGCCCTCCGCCAGGTGCCCCAGCACCAGCGCCACGCGAGCCTGGCGCTGGGGGCCACCAAGTGGCAGACCATCTGGCGCATCGTGCTGCCCAATGCGATGCCGGGTATCTTGACTGGCCTTGTTCTCGCCATCGGGCGCGCGGCGGGTGAGACCGCACCGATCCTGCTCACGGGCGCGGTCTTCTACATGTCCCGCATGCCCGGCGCCCATGATGCGCTGTTCAAGCCCTTCATGGCCCTGCCGTACCACCTATTCGCTATCGCCACGCAGCTTCCCACCGCCCCGGATGAACTGAAATGGGGCGTCGCCCTGGTGCTGCTTTCTATCGTCTTGGGGTTCAACATCATCGCCGTTGCCATGCGCACATACCTGCGCAGGAAAAGGGTCTGAAATGGCGGCGCAGACGCCGGAGATACGGGCATCGCAGGACGTCACTCGGTCGCGTTCGATTGAGGCTTCGACAGGGCCGGCAATCAAGCTGTCCGCGCAGGACTTGAGCGTCTTCTACGGTAAGTTTCAGGCGCTCAAGGGCGTGTGCATGGATATCCCGGAGCGCCAAATCACCGCGCTCATCGGGCCATCCGGCTGCGGGAAATCCACCTTCCTGCGCTGCCTGAACCGCATGAATGATGTTCTGGACGGGGTGCGCGTCGAGGGGCAACTGCTGATGGACGGCGTGAATATCTACGACCGCCGCGTGGACGCCGTGGAACTGCGCAAACGCGTGGGAATGGTGTTCCAGCAGCCCAACCCCTTCCCCATGTCCATCTTCGACAACATTGCATACGGCCCGCGCCTGCACGGGGAGCGGAACAGGTCGCGGCTCGCGGAGATTGTCGAGAACACCCTGCGGGGAGCCGCCCTGTGGGACGAAGTGAAGGACAAGCTGCACCAGTCCGCATTCTCCCTGTCCGGCGGCCAGCAGCAGCGCCTCTGCATCGCGCGCGTGATGGCTGTGCAACCCGAAGTGATCCTGATGGACGAGCCTTGCTCAGCCTTGGACCCCAACGCCACCTTCCGCATCGAAGAACTGATGACGCAACTGAAACAGGACTATACTGTCATTATCGTGACACACAACATGTACCAGGCGGCGCGCGTCTCACAGAAGACCGGCTTCTTCCTCCTGGGAGACCTCATTGAGTTCGATGAGACGGCACGGATTTTCGAGGCACCCTCGGACAAACGCACGGAAGACTACGTTCAGGGAAGGTTCGGGTAATGATCAGCAACGGCAATGGTCTGCCGATCCGGTCGGAATACCGGGAGAAACTGGCGCGACTGCGCGAGATGGTGCTGGAGATGGCGACCTTCGTGGACGGCATGCTCTCCCGGGGCATGGAGGCCCTCCAGCAGAACAACTCCGATCTCGCCGAAGAAGTCCGCCTGAGCGATGATGTTTCCGATGCCCTGAACTACGGCATCGAGGAACTCGCGATCAACCTGCTCGCCCTGCAGCAGCCCATGGCCCGGGACTTGCGCGAGATCACCGCCGCTATCCGCATCGCCACGGACCTGGAGCGCATCGGCGACTACTCGAAAGACATCGCCAAGGTCGCGCGCAGGCTGCGCGGGGAGCCGCTTTACTGGCCTCTCGAGGACATCCCCGAGATGGCGCGTTTGGTGGCCACCATGCTCCGCAAGGCCATCAGCGCCTTCGTGGACCGGGACGCGGAAGCGGCACGCGGCCTCGCGCATGACGACGAAGCCGTGGACGTCATCTTCAAACGGGTAACCGAACAGCTCATGGATCACATGCGCGAAGACCCGCGCTACGTCTTCCAGGCGACCCACTTGCTCTTCGTGGCCCGATATCTCGAGCGCATTGGCGACCACACGGTCAACGTGGGTGAACGCGTCGTCTACATGGAGACCGGAAGGCTCACGCCTGAGGGTTAGCTGCGACGGACCGAGACTGTAACGCTAGGCCTCCCGGACGAGGCGAAAGGCAGCGGCCGGGAGGCGTTTTCGGATCTTCTTGTCCCCAGACGCACTGCCTAGTCGCCTTTTTTCAGGGCATCCAGGAGAGCCTTCCCCAAAGCTGTGTCAGGGGCGCGTTCGGACCTCTGGGGCTTCTCGCGCCGATCAGGCTTGCGGCCAACGGAAGGCTTGCCGCCCTGTCGGGGCCCGGCCTTCGCGGACGCCTCGGCAGGCTTGTCCGGCGCTGAACGGCGCGTGGGGGCCTCCGGGTTTGCGCGCATGGTCAGGGCGATGCGTCCCCGCTCCAAGTCCACCTCCAGCACCTTCACCTTCACGTGCTGCCGCAGCTTCACCACCTCGTTCGGGTCCTTCACAAAGTGGTCGGCAAGCTGGCTGATGTGCACAAGGCCGTCCTGGTGAACGCCCACATCCACGAACACCCCGAACTTTGTGATGTTCGTGACGATTCCCGGCAGGGTCATCCCCGGCTGCAAGTCCTCCAGCTTCTCGATGCCCTCGGCGTACTGGAACAATTCGAAACCTTCGCGCGGGTCGCGCCCGGGCTTGGCAAGCTCCTGAAGGATGTCCTGCAGCGTGGGCATCCCAACAGTCTCGGTCACGTAGTCGTCCAGCTTGATCTTTCTCCGGATTTCGGGGTCGCGCATGAGTTCGCGGATCTCGCAGCCCAAGTCTTTCGCCATGCGTTCCACGATGGCATAGCTCTCGGGGTGCACCGCGCTGGCGTCCAGAGGGTTCTCGCCGTCACGGATTCGCAGGAACCCGGCGCACTGCTCGAAGGCCTTCGGGCCGAGGCGCGGGACCTTTAGCAGGTCGCGACGCGACCTGAAGGCCCCGTTCTCGTTGCGGTACTCCACCACCGTCTGCGCGAGCTTGGGCCCAAGCCCTGACACATAGGACAGAAGCTGTTTGCTGGCGGTGTTGACCTCCACCCCCACTGCGTTGACGCAGCTGATCACCACGTCATCCAGGGCCTTGCGCAGGGCCGACTGGTCCACATCGTGCTGGTACTGGCCCACGCCGATGGACTTGGGGTCGATCTTCACCAGTTCGGCCAGAGGGTCCATAAGCCGGCGACCGATGGACACCGACCCGCGCACCGTGACGTCCTGATCCGGGAACTCTTCCCGGGCGACATCCGACGCGGAGTATATCGACGCGCCGCTTTCGTCCACCATCACTACTGCTATGTTCTCCGGCAGGTCCAGGCCGCGCACGAAACCCTCGGTCTCCCGGCTTGCGGTACCATTGCCGATGGCGATGGCCTCCACGCCATACCGTTCGCACAAGGCCCGCACCATCTCGCCGGCCACCTGCCTCTGCCGATCGGACTGGGTGACGAAGATGGTATCGGTGTACAGGAGCTTGCCCTGGCGGTCGAGGCAGACCAGCTTGCAGCCGGTGCGGAATCCGGGGTCCAGTGCGAGGACAGCCTTCTGCCCCAGCGGCGGCGCGAGCAGAAGCTGCCGCAGGTTCCCGGCGAACACCTGGATCGCTTCCTCATCGGCCCGGCGCTTGCTCTCCATGCGCGCTTCGGTCTCCATGGACAGCGACAGGAGCCGCTTGTAACTATCCTCCACCGCAAGCCGCACCTGCTCGGAGGCGGCGCCTTCCCCGGTCACAAACTGGGAACGGAGCATGGCCAGAGCCTGCTCCTCCGGCGGGCTGACGCGCAGCGACAGGATGCCCTCATCCTCCCCGCGGCGCATGGCCAGGACCCGGTGCGAAGGCGCCTGCGACAGGTTCTCTTCCCATTCGAAGTAGTCCCGGTACTTCGCGCCTTCCACCTCCTTGCCCGGGATGACCCGGGAGCGCATGGTGGCCTTCTCCGCGAACAGTTCGCGCATGGTTGCACGGGCGACCTCGTCCTCGTTCACTTTCTCCGCGATGATATCCCGCGCCCCGGCCAGCGCCTCCTCAACGTCATTGACCTCCTTCTCCGGGTCTACGAAGGCCAGCGCTTCGGCCAGTACGTCGATGTCCCCCTGGGCGAAGATTAGGTCGGCCAGCGGCTCCAGACCCCTCTCGCGGGCGATGGTCGCGCGTGTCCTACGCTTGGGCCGATACGGCAGGTAGATGTCTTCCAGCACGGCGAGGGTCTCGGCGGCATTGACCCGACCGCGCAAGTCGTCGGTGAGGAGTCCCCGCTCCTCCAGGGACTTGAGGATCGCCTCCCGCCGGGCATCCAATTCGGCAAGCTGCTCCAAACGGTCGCGGATCGCGGCCACGGCCACCTCGTCCAGGCTGTCGGTGGCCTCCTTGCGGTAGCGGGAGATGAAGGGCACGGTTGCGCCCTCGGAGAGGAGGCCGGCAGTGGCGCGCACCTGGTTGGCGCGCAGGCCTAGTTCGTCGGCGATTCGGCTGATATGGGCTTCGTTCATAGCGACCTCGGACGGTTTGACGTGTGGATTAGGGCGTGGCACGGACGGCCGAAGAACGGCTCCGGCGGAGGCGCAATCATAGCACAATGGGGAGGTCGATGGAAGGGCGCGGAGGATTGCCCTGACCACGAAGAGTGGGTGGAGGCAGGCCATCCTGGCACGGTCGCCTCGTCGACCACGCGCTGCAATGCCGCAGGCCGTTGCCCTGGCCTCACAACCGGCGAAGCGGGCTGTGAGGCAACGGATCACGGCGAATGCCACGCTCAACGCATATCCGGCCCCAGCCGGCACGCCCCATCCGACAGAACCGATGCTCCAGAGATAACCAGGCACATCAGGTGACGGGCAGGTATGCCCTGCCCCGCGGGGAATTGTGCTGCAGCGAAGAACCGAGCGTACCGGAGGGAGCCCAGTCATGTCACTGAAAATCGCCATAGCCGGCCTGAAGGGCCACCAGGGCACCATTACCGGCGGCATCCCGCTGATCGAGGGAGCCGAACTGGTCGCCGTCTGTGATGACAGCCCCGATGCCCTGGCCGGTGTGCCCAACTGGCCGTGCGCGAACGCGAATACCCGCACCTACACCGATTGGCGCGAGATGCTGGAAAATGAGGAGATCGACATTCTCGGCGAAGCAGGAGTGGACAGCGAGCGCCACCAGATTCTCATCGCGGCGGCAAACAAGGGAATCCACTGCCTGTGCGAGAAGCCGCTGGTGAACGCCCTGCCGGACCTCGCGGATGTCCGGCGCGCGGTGGAGGAGAATGGCACTCACCTGTCGATGCTCCTGACGATGCGTTTCGAGCCCGCATACCGCCTGGTACGCCAGGTCATTGCGGACGGCGGCATCGGCGAGGTCTGCCTGGCGACATTCCAGAAGTCCTACCGTTTGGGGAATCGCCCGGAATGGCAGCGCAGCAGCGCCACATTCAGCGGGATCATCCCTTTCATCGGCATCCACGCCCTGGACTGCATCCGCTGGTGCACGGGCCGGGAGTTCACGCAGGTCTTCGGGTATTGCTCGAATGTGGCTCATCCGGACATCCGCGACATGGAGGACCAGGGGCAGGTGCTCTGCAGGCTGGACAATGGCGGCACGGCATCGGCGCGGCTGGATTACTGCCGTCCCGCCGCAGCGCCCACCCATGGTGACGACCGAATCCGCGTGGCCGGAGACAAGGGCGTCATCGAGTCCACGGCCTGTGGCAGCCGGGTGACGCTCATCGACGCCGAGAAGGGCGAGGTCGAGCTGGAATTGCCCCCAGCGCCGGAGAACCAGTTCGTCAACTTCGTCCGCAGCGTACGCGGCGAATGCGCCTGCGATGTGCCCGCTGAGGATTGTCTCCGGATGACTGAGATCGTCCTCAAAGCCCGGGCGAGCGCCCGGAAGGGAATCACCTTCGCGCTGTAATCCACTGGTACCATCGCCGGGCGCGAAGCGATCGCCTCGCGCCCGGCGGTCCCGAACCCCCGCCTCAGAGACCGCTCCAGTGCTGATGACTACCCGCCGTAGAACACCAGGTCCTCGGGGAACCCGCTGACTCGCTCCACGTGCCCATCCGCATAGGCGACGTTGAAGCCGCCGGCGTGTGGCCGTGGGTACAGAGCGCCGCTGAACACTGTCTCCGCGGTCGTGCTACCCATGCACGGACAGCCGCCCGTGCTGGTGACTTCCGCACCCTGGACGATGCTCGTCTCTTCAGTCCAGATGACCGGTACCACGCCTGAGGTGACGGTCGCCAGCCCGCAGCCTGTGATCGTCGAGCCCAGCACCAGCATGGCTGTCTGCTCTGGCTGGATGCCGCTGGTGGTCGCAGGCAGGGCAGGTGTGGTTGTGCGTCCCGCGCGGGTCATCGGGTCGAACAGCAGGGCAACGCGAGAGGGATCAGTGACCTGGGCGGCAGTGGACACGCGGCGCGCGCCACGCGTCCACGAGTTCACGGGGCGTGGCATGAGGGTCTCGTTTTCCGCGTAGAAACGCGGGCGAGCCAAAGACGGGCAGGCTGCCCAGTTGCGGCCGCCCAGGTACGGGCTAAGCGCGCCCGGCAACGTGGCCTGGTACATCGGGCGGCGCGGATCGGTGCCGCGGGGAGTACCGGCGGGATACGCGCCGTCATAGTCGTCCAAATAGCAGGAGACGGCCAGCGCCGCCTGCCTCAGGTTCGACGCACAACTCACCTGCAGCGCCTTCTGTCGTGATGCTGCGGATACGGGGAACAGGATTGCGGCGAGTACGCTGATGATCGCCATGACCACCAGCAGTTCGACCAGGGTGAAACCTCTGCGGCCCATGCTTTACCTCCTCGAGTTCGCGCGGTGTTGCGGAGTCGCGGTTCGAGGGGATGATGGGCCTGCAAGGCTCGCAGCTTGAGCCCAGCGGGCGATCTGACCGGAGCGTTTGCCAGACCGTTACCCGGGGCGAACGCCCTACACTCGTGTATCAGTTGGGACCGCGTGCTACCGCCTGCCACCTGTCTCGTGGAGATGGGCTGCATACTCCATGAACAACTCCACCAGCGCCCCGAGCGACCCCACGTGATTGGTACGGTCCCGCAGGCGCTTGCTGTCAGGGAGACCCCGGGTATACCACGCGAGATGCCCCCGCATCTCGTGCACCGCAAGCACCTCGCCAACGTACTGGGCCATCAACTGTGCGTGGCACAAGGCTAGCCCCAGGCGCTGTTCAGGTGGAGGGTCGACGCCGGGCTCCTCATCTCTCAGGACCCGCGCAGCCTGGGCGAAGACCCACGGGCGGCCAATCGCTCCTCGCGCGAACATCACTCCGGAGCAACCCGTGTCTTCGATCAGGGAGGCGGGAGTGCGCGGCGAGTAGACGTCTCCGCTGGCGATAACCGGGATATCCAGGGCTTCCACGAGACGCGCGGTGTGTTCGTGATCCGCCTCGCCGTGGTAAGCCTGAGCCACCGTGCGCGCGTGCACGGAAATCGCGGCGACGCCCACATCCTGCAGCCTGAGGGCAAGCTCCAGATAGCCTGCGTCGTTCGTCTTGACCCCCGCGCGGATCTTGCAGGTCACCGGCACATCCGCCGCATCAACCACCGCTCGCGCGACTTCGATCGCCTGACCGTGGTCGTGCATCAGCGCCGCGCCGCCTTCCGAACGGATGACCTTCGGCACCGGGCAGCCCATGTTGATGTCGATAATGTCCGCGCCGCATTCCTGGACCTCGGCAACGCCCGCCGCCATGATTTCCGGGTCCCCGCCGAAGATCTGCACCGCAACGGGGTGTTCCTGCTCCCAGATCTCCAGGAGCCTGCGGGTCTTGCGGTTGCCCTGATACAGGCCGTGACAGGACACCATCTCAGTGAACACGAGATGGGCGCCCGCCCGACGGCAGAGAAACCGCATGGGCGGGCTGGTGAACCCGGCCAGCGGGGCCAGTACGAGAGGGCCGCCGATTTCGACATTGCCGATTCGCCAGGAGCGTGGCTGATTGGGGGGTGTTCGCTCACTCATCGCGGGATGCATCATACAACAAACGCAGGCCGTCAAGACACAGGTCCGGGAGTGTCCAGACCGGTCCGCGGTGCCCGGCCAACAACCAGGTCGCATCTCCGCCGGTGAAGACGACCTGGGCCTCGGCAGATCCGAGCGCCTCCCGAGCCATACCGATGAGCGCCTGCCCGGTGCCGCCCATGAAGGCGCACATGCCGGCGGTGACGCCATCCTGCGTGGATCGGGTCCCTACTCCCCGCACGATGTTCGCCTTCCAGCCGGCGTCGCGCAAGTACTTGGTGAGATGCTGGGCCGTCTCGCCCGCGCCATGAAGGACGATGGGCAGCCCGGGTGCGATGGCGATGGGCAGGTGGACGCCCTTGGCATTCACGGCGTCGCAGGTGATATATGTGCCCGCGTCCAGCACGATGCACGGCTTTCCAGCGATAGTTGCAGCCGACCAGGCAGCGAGTCGGCGGTCCATCCCCAGTTGCTTCGGGTCCCTGTACGTGCACTGCATCTTCAGCGGGATCTCCCGGCCGAGACGCGCCGTCTCGGCGCCACGCTCACGCGCGGCCCGCTCCAGGGCATCGGTGCAGGCGGAGGTCGGCCGGCTGGTAACCGTCGCCAGACTTGAAATGGGGTCTCCCGCGGACACATCATTGAGGACGCGCGCCCACGCATCAGCGTCGTCGCTGTCAGGCATGGCG
>Ga0067045_1030870_pt1 | contig 13854 bp, 6 predicted proteins | sample TerdegcTABiofilm_FD_59184 | JGI IMG/M metagenome (GOLD analysis project Ga0067045, IMG submission 59184) | Combined Assembly of (Gp0054472, Gp0054536) Wastewater bioreactor microbial communities from Singapore -Terephthalate degrading...
ATTTGTGAATATACTTACTCAAACCACTTTACACCTCATGTTTTTATACCATTTTATCATATCCTATGGGATGCAATCGCAGCAAAGCTGCGGGGAATTAAACCCAAAGAGATTAAAAAAAAGAAATCGGGTATTTTTCTACTGTAAAGTGTGTCCAATGAATCAATATAATATTAAATATTGATAGAAAGTCATTTCTCAACTATGGACTTTATTACTATTTTCTTAAGTCATTAAAATTTTCTGATAAAACAACAAACATAAGAAATTATAACCAAAATTCAAAACAAAACATTTTTCCTTAGTATTGACTAATTAATTAATAGAATATATTATTAAAGAATTTTAAATAAGGCTTGTCCTGGTTCTAAATTCATTAACTGGCTCCAGATGATCAACATCTAATTAATCTAATTATTTAAACTTTGCATATTTACTTACTAGGAAAAGACTTTCAATTTTGAATTAAGGATTTTTTATCTTATAATGTTGTATAATAATATTATATAATAGAGCGTATAAAAGATAAGTTAGGGACAAGAAAAGAAGAGTAAGGGTAAAAATTAAGTGTATTTTCTGATTCTTTAATAATATAAGGAGGATAAGAAATGGCTACCAAGAATAAAAAAATCGATATCTATCAAGAGGCACCAAGCACAGAGCAGTATTTCTATCTGCATAATGGTATACCTATAAAGAGTTTAGCTGAATTAATCGATCAGTTAGTTAACATGGACCAGGAATTATTTAGCTATCATGTCCATTCAAAAAACAACGATTTTGCCAACTGGATACGTGATGTATTTGGTGCCAAAGAATTAGCTAGAAGAATAAATATGTCCCGTTCTGCTCAGGGAATGTTAAAATCAATAACCAAATATTTGGAATCGTAATAGAATGATTTTTCTGTAAAATAAAAAATAAAAGAAATAACAGTAACAATAATAGAAAGGGTTTTAAAAAATTATAAATTTAAATCAAATCAATGGAAAACAAAGGGTTGTCATTGAAAATGTACAACCAGAAATTAATCATGGTCAATTTGCTATTAAGAGAATAGAGGGAGAAAAGGTAAAGGTTACTGCTGATATTTATGCTGATGGACATGACCAAGTTCAAGCCTTTTTACTTTTTCGAAAAAAGGGAGAACAGCTCTGGCAAAAGAAGTCTATGGAATTTATTGTTAATGACCTCTGGCAGGGAGAATTTTCAGTTAATGAGCAGGGTATTTATGAATATACTTTAGAAGCAATGGTCGACCATCTGGCTACTTGGTGGAAGGATATTCAAAAAAAGGCAACTGGTCAGGATAATCTAGCAGTTGATTTAAAAAGTGGTCTCTCCTTATTAGCTGAAGTAACTCACAAAGTTGAAGATAAGGAGAAAAAAGTTGTTTTACAAGAACTCATTACCCTTATTCAAAAAGGCGAAGAGCAAGAAGAGATAATAAAATTATTAACCAGAGTATTGGATAAAGAATTTCTCAAAAAATATCCTTTACCCAATCATATTACCCGTTATGGTAAGAACCTAAGGGTGATCGTAGACAGAAAAAGAGCTGGTTTTAGTGCCTGGTACGAACTATTTCCTCGTTCCTGTTCTGTAAAAGTAGGTGTTCATGGTACTTTTCGTGATTGCCTGAACTGGATTCCAGAGATTGCAAATATGGGATTTAATGTTCTTTATTTTCCTCCTATCCATCCTATTGGGAAAACTAATCGTAAGGGTAAAAATAACACTATGTTAGCCAAGGCAAATGATCCAGGAAGTCCCTGGGCTATTGGTAGTGAATTAGGTGGACATAAGGCTGTTCATCCCCAGCTGGGAAGCCTGGAAGATTTTCAGGAAGTCATTAGGAAGGCACAGGAATATGGAATGGAAATTGCCTTAGACCTTGCCTTTCAATGTTCACCAGATCATCCTTATATCAAAGAACACCCAGAATGGTTCCGCTGGCGAGTGGATGGTACTATTCAATATGCTGAAAATCCACCTAAAAAATATGAAGATATTGTACCTTTTAATTTTGAAACTGAACACTGGAAAGAACTATGGGAAGAGCTAAAAAATATTGTGCTCTTCTGGATTCAACAGGGAGTAAAAATATATAGAGTAGATAATCCCCACACCAAACCATTTCTATTCTGGGAATGGTTAATTACCTCAATAAAAAAAGACTATCCTGAGGTAATTTTTTTGTCAGAGGCCTTTACCAGACCTAAAATAATGTACCGCTTAGCCAAACTTGGTTTCAGTCAGTCCTACACTTATTTTACCTGGAGAAATACCAAACAGGAATTAATAGATTATATAACTGAGTTAACTCAAACCCAGGTTAGAGAATATTTTCGTCCCAATTTTTGGCCTAATACTCCCGATATCCTTTCTGAATATTTACAGACTGGTGGTAAGTCTGCTTTCTTAATCAGGTTTTTATTAGCAGCTACCTTGTCTTCCAATTATGGTATCTATGGACCTCCTTATGAACGATTTATTAACAAGTCTTTAGCAGGAAAAGAAGAATATTGTGATTCTGAAAAATATGAAATCAAACACTGGCCATGGGAAGAGGTAAAAGAAAGCACCAGAGAACTATTTACCACTATTAATCGTATTAGAGAGGAAAACCCGGAATTTCAGAAAACCAATAATATTCTTTTTTTACCGGTGGAAAATAATAAGTTACTTTATTTTGCCAAGTTTAATGAACAGGGTACTGATGCCCTTTTAGTAGTAATAAACTTAGACCCACATTATACCCAATCCGGTTGGGTCAAAGTCCCCTTGGATGAGCTGGGAATTCCTAAAGAACAATCTTTTTTAGCCCATGACCTGTTAGGTGGTGGTCAATATATCTGGCAAGGGGAATATAACTATGTGGAATTAAACCCCCATGTGCTACCAGCCCATATTATTAGAATAAAAAAATACCTGAAAAAAGAAAATCAATTTGATTATTTTGGTTAGGAGGAATAAAAATTATATGTTTAGCCAGGAAGACTTTCTCGAAAATCCCTTATGGTATAAAGACGCTATTATCTATGAACTTCATGTGAAAACCTTTTATGATAAGAATGGTGACGGAATAGGTGATTTCAGAGGTCTTACCGAGAAACTGGATTATCTAGAAAGCTTGGGGATAAATGCCATCTGGTTACTACCTTTTTTCCCTTCACCCTTAAAAGATGACGGTTATGATATATCTAATTATTATGACATTCATCCCCATTATGGAAATATGCGCCACTTTAAAAATTTCTTGAGAGAAGCTCATAAGCGAGAAATGAAGGTTATTATTGAGCTGGTTCTCAACCACACCTCTGATCAGCATCCCTGGTTTCAAAGATCCCGAAAAAAGAATGCTCCTAAAAAATGGCGAGATTTCTATGTTTGGAGTGATACACCGGATAAATATCAGGATGCTCGAATTATATTTCAGGACTTTGAAACTTCCAATTGGACTAGAGATCCTGAAAATGATAAATATTTCTGGCACCGCTTCTATTCTCATCAGCCTGATCTAAATTATGATAATCCAGAAGTTCAAAAAGCAATTTTAAAAATAACTGATTTCTGGATGAAGATGGGTGTAGATGGATTACGGTTGGATGCAGTGCCTTATCTTTTTGAACGGGAAGGTACCAATTGTGAAAATTTACCAGAATCATTAGAATTTTTAAAAAAGATGCGGGCTCACATTGACCGCAATTACCAGAACCGTATGATTCTTGCTGAAGCTAATCAATGGCCAGAGGATGCCATTCGCTACTTTGGAAATGGAGATGCCTGTCATATGGCTTTTCATTTCCCACTAATGCCCCGAATGTTTATGGCTCTAAGAATGGAAGATCGCTTTCCGATTATTGATATTATGGACCAAACCCCTTCTATTCCTGAGAACTGTCAATGGGCTCTTTTTTTAAGAAACCATGATGAACTAACCCTGGAGATGGTTACCGATGAAGAGAGGGATTACATGTATAGAGTATATGCCCGAGACAAAACGGCTAGAATAAATCTCGGTATTAGAAGACGTCTGGCACCTTTATTGGAAAATCATCGTCGGAAAATGGAAATTATGAAAATATTGCTTTTCTCCTTACCTGGTACTCCTACCATATACTACGGTGATGAAATTGCTATGGGCGACAATCATTTTTTAGGAGATCGTAATGGGGTAAGAACTCCTATGCAATGGAGTGCAGATCGTAATGCTGGATTTTCCCGGGCCAATCCTCAGAAACTTTATCTGCCGGTTATTATAGATCCAGCCTATCACTATGAAACAGTAAATGTAGAGAACCAGGAACAAAATCAAACCTCTTTTCTCTGGTGGATGAAAAGGGTAATTAATATGCGAAAAAATTACAAGGCTTTTGGACGGGGATCTATTGAATTTTTACATCCTGAAAATCCTAAAATCCTGGCCTTTCTTAGGAAATACAAAGAGGAAGTAATATTAGTAGTGGTAAACCTCTCTCGCTTCTCCCAGGTCGCAGAATTAGATCTTTCTCCATATGCCGGTTATACTCCTATTGAAATATTTAGTAAAAATCCTTTTCCAGTTATCCAGGACAAACCTTATATAATGACTCTGGGTTTTTATGATTATTTCTGGTTTGTATTAAAAAAAGAAGAAGAGTTTTCTCCGGAGAAAAAATTCAGAGAAATTCCTTTGCTTAAATCTAAATTAGATTGGAGGCAATTATTTACCAATCGTTTAAAAACCAGAATAGAAAGTGAGATCTTACCACAATTTTTAAAAGACCAGCGCTGGTTTGGTAGTAAGTCACAGAAGATTTTAAAAGTCAATATTATCGAGCTAATTCCTATAAATAACCGAAATAGTGTAAGTCTGGTATTAATTATTAAAGTAAGTTATTCCGCTGCTCCAGAAGAATATTATCATATACCGCTCTCCTTTCTGGAAATGGAACAGGCTAAAGAAATCCTGACTGAAAGACCACAATCAGTATTATTCCAATACCAATCATCAAAACAAGAAGGAATAATTTATGATGCAGCATTAGATACCTCTTTCCACCAAACTTTACTACAACTGATTGCCCGAAGAAGAATAATTCCTTCATCAGAGGGAAAATTAAAAGCTTACCCAGGTAAATATTTTAAAAAGGTACGCCACCTCATTAATAAGCTTGAACGTTCTTATTTACTTGCTACAGAACAGAGTAATTCCTCTATTCTGTATGACCGCGAATTAATCTTTAAATTGTTCCGCAAACTAGATGAGGGAACAAACCCGGATTTAGAAATAGTAAGATATATAACAGAAAAAACTAATTATAAGAATGTACCAGCTTTTGCTGGTGCCCTGGAATATCAGAAAAAAGATGGTTCCCAGGTTACTCTGGGTATCTTATATCCCTATGTTCCCAGTGAGGGCAATGCCTGGGATTATGCCCAGGATTATCTCATCAGATATTATGAAAGAGTCCTGGCTCAACTCAATCAAATAGAAAAAGTTCCTGTTCTTCCTGTTTCCCTTTGGGAAAAAACAGAACAGGATATACCCGATATGGTGCAAGAACTAATAGGAGCACCCTTTATAGAAATGACTTATCTTTTGGGTAAAAGAACAGCCGAACTGCATAATGCCCTGGGTGGAGGGTTTCAAGAACCTGACTTTAAACCAGAATCCTTTTCCCTTCTTTATCAACGTTCAGTCTTTCAATCTATTCAAAGCCTGCTGAAGAGAATATTTCTTTCCTTAAGTAAGAATTATAATAAATACCCGGAAAAAGTACAGGAGGACCTAAAAGAAGTTCTCCAATTGGAATCTAAAATAATTACTCATTGTCAGAATATTTTGTCGCAAAAAATTAAAGCAAAAAAGATCAGGATACATGGTGATTATCATCTTGGTCAGGTACTCTATACTGGAAATGATTTTTATATAATTGATTTTGAAGGGGAACCCGCTAAACCCTTAGGAGAAAGAAGATTGAAACGCAGTCCCTTGAAAGATGTAGCCGGTATGTTACGCTCATTCTATTATGCTGCTTTTACCCCCTTAATCCAAAAGAAAATTGCTGGTGATTATAATGAACTGGAACACTGGGCAAAATTATGGACCTTCTATATAAGTAAAGTATTTCTTAATGCTTATCTTGAATGTATCGATCCTTCTATTCTCCCGGAAGATAAAACAGTAATTAGCAAACTACTCAGTATATATTTGTTAGAAAAGGCAATTTATGAAATAGGTTATGAGATGAATAATAGACCTGACTGGCTGGCTATACCATTGAAAGGGATTCTCTTTGAGGTAGGAGCAATTGATAATGAAAAAGGAGAATAAGATTTCATACCATTACTCCCTGCTAAGTAAGAAAGATGTTTTTCTTTTTAATGAAGGTACTAATTTTCAACTGTATAAACATTTAGGAGCTCATTTTGTACCCCATCAAGAAGAAAAGAGTGTTCATTTTGCAGTTTGGGCACCCAATGCTGAATATGTTTCTGTTATAGGTGATTTTAATACCTGGGATAAGTCTGCTCATCCCCTAAAACAAATTCACACAAACAGTGGTATCTGGGAAGGAATTATTACTAACTTGGAGGAGGGTATGAAATACAAATACTATATCAAATCTAGATATCACCAATATTGTGTTGATAAAAGAGACCCTTATGCCTTCTATGGAGAAATACCGCCTCTGACTGCTTCAGTCATATGGGATCTGGACTATCAATGGCAGGATCAATATTGGATGGAACAGCGCAAAGTAAAAAATCAGCTAAATCAGCCCTTTTCTATCTATGAAGTTCATCTTGGTTCCTGGTGCAGAAAGGAAAATGCTGAGCAAGGTTTTCTTAACTATCGGGAAATTGCTCCGGAACTTGCTCGATATTGTCAAGAAAATGGATTTACTCATATTGAATTATTACCAGTAATGGAGCATCCTTTTTATGGTTCCTGGGGATACCAGGTGGTAGGTTATTTCTCTCCCACCAGCCGTTATGGTATACCACAAGATCTGATGTACCTAATCGATTACCTTCATCAACAGGGAATTGGGGTTATCCTGGATTGGGTACCCTCTCATTTTCCTGGTGATGAATATGGATTAGTTTACTTTGATGGTACTCATCTTTATGAACATGAGGACCCCAGAAAGGGTTTCCATCCTGACTGGAATAGTTACATCTTTAATTATAGTCGTAATGAGGTAAGAGCATTTCTAATTAGTAGTGCCTTGTTCTGGCTGGATTGTTATCATGCTGATGGCCTTCGGGTAGATGCAGTTGCTTCTATGTTATATCTTGATTATTCACGCAAAGAGGGAGAATGGATTCCTAATAAATATGGAGGACGAGAAAATCTAGAAGCTATTACCTTTTTGAAAAAACTCAATGAAACTGCCTATCTTTTTTTCCCTGATATTCAAATGATTGCTGAAGAGTCAACCGCCTGGCCTATGGTTTCCCGGCCAACTTATCTGGGAGGACTTGGTTTTAGTTTAAAATGGAATATGGGCTGGATGCATGATACCCTTTCTTATTTTAGTAGAGACCCTATTTATCGAAAATATCATCATCAGGAACTAACTTTTAGCCTTTTGTATGCTTTTAATGAAAACTTTATCCTGTCCTTATCTCATGATGAAGTAACTCATGGTAAAAAATCATTATTGGAAAAAATGCCGGGAGATGATTGGCAAAAATTTGCCAATTTACGACTACTTTTTGGTTATATGTTCGCTCATCCTGGTAAAAAACTTCTCTTTATGGGCTGCGAATTCGGACAAAGACAGGAATGGCAACATGACCGACCCTTGGACTGGGATTTATTGCAATTACCATTTCATCAGGGAATACAAAAGTGGATTAAAGATCTTAATTATTTTTATAAGCAGGAAAGAGCCCTCTATGAAGTTGATTTTGAAAACAATGGCTTCCAATGGATTGAAAGTAATGACTGGGAACATAGTGTGCTGATATTCTTGAGAAAAGACAGAGCGGGTAAAGAAAAAGTCTTGATTGTCTGTAATTTTGTTCCCACTCCCTGGTATAATTACCGTATTGGTGTACCTGAAAAGGGTACTTGGCGTGAATGCTTAAATAGTGATGCCTCAATTTATGGCGGTAGTGGTCATGGTAATCTTGGTCAAATAACAACTAGACCCATTCCCAGTCAGGGACATGACTATTCGATAAATATTACTATTCCGCCTTTGGGTATTATCTTCTTCAAAAGGCAACCAATATAATCCAATTCACTTATTTTATAAAAGGAGTATACTATATGGATGATAAGAACAAGTATCTCTGCATTCACGGTCATTTCTACCAACCCCCTCGCGAAAATCCCTGGTTAGAAGATATAGAGCTACAGGATTCGGCTTATCCTTTCCATGATTGGAATGAAAAGATTTCGGCAGAATGCTACCAGACCAATGCCGCCTCTCGTATTCTAAATAAAAAAGGAGATATCATCAAAATAGTAAATAATTATAACCAAATTAGCTTCAATTTTGGACCAACTCTACTTGCCTGGATGAAAAAACATCAACCCGAAATCTATCAATTAATATTGGAGGCAGATAAATCCAGTCAGAAAAGATTTAACGGTCATGGTTCCGCTATTGCTCAACCTTATAATCATATCATAATGCCCCTGGCTGATAGCCGGGATAAGTATACTCAGATATTCTGGGGAATTAGGGATTTTCAGAAACACTTCCATCGTTATCCTGAAGGTATGTGGTTACCTGAAACTGCTGTTGATTATGAAACATTAGAAATAATGGCTGAGTTAGGGATTAAATTTACCATTCTTGCTCCGCACCAGGCCGCTCGAATAAGGGAAATGGGAAAGGGAAATATCTGGCAAGAAGTCAAAGAAGGCAATATTGATTCCCGACTACCTTATAGTTGTCCCTTACCTTCTGGCAAAACAATAAACATCTTTTTCTATAATGGGCCTTTGGCTCATGCCATTAGCTTTGGAGACTTACTACGAAATGGAGAAAATTTTGCTCAGCAATTGATAGCCTCTTTTTCCCAGGATAATAGAAGACCAGAATTGGTACATATTGCTACAGATGGAGAAACATTTGGCCACCATCATCGTTTTGGTGATATGGCTCTATCTTACTGTTTGTACTATATAGAAGAGAACAACTTAGCAAGAATTATCAATTATGGAGAATTTTTAGAACTAAATTCACCAACTTATGAAGTGCAAATTGTGGAAAACACTTCCTGGAGTTGTTCCCACGGTGTGGAACGCTGGCAGAATAACTGTGGCTGTAAAGCTGGGGGACATCCCGATTGGCAGCAAAACTGGCGGAAACCATTAAGAGAGGCTATGGACTGGCTACGCGACCAATCTAAAGAAATATTTGAAAAGGGGGCTTCCCTTTACCTTAAGGATGTCTGGCAAGCAAGAAATGAATATATTGAGGTGATTCTTGATCGGCATCCAGAAGGTATTCAGAATTTTTTGGGAAAATTCGCCAGCTATTCACTGAAAAGAGAAGAAATGATTAGAGCTATTAAATATCTGGAAATGCAACGTAATGCCATGTTAATGTATACCAGCTGTGGTTGGTTTTTTGATGATATATCCAGGATTGAAACAATACAGATTATGAGGTATGCTGCTCGTTGTATTCAACTAATCAATGAACTGGAATCTATTAATTTAGAGGATGAATACATAAAAAAATTAGCATCGGCTCCCAGTAATGTTCATCGCTACAAGAATGGAGCTAATATTTATCAACTACTAGTCAAACCAGTTATTATTGATTTACTACGAGTTGGGGCTCATTATGCCATTTCTGCTCTTTTTAATGGCAAACAAAAAAGTATCTATGCTTATCAAATCCTGGAGGACGAAATTCAACAACATGAAAATGGTCAATTAAAAATAGCTCTGGGTTATGCCACTATTCGTTCAGAAATCACCTTGGAACAAGATAAAATAAGTTTTGCAGTTCTTTATTTGGGAGATCATAATGTAAATGGGGGAGTAAAAGTATATCAGAACAAGGAATCATATCAGGAAATGGTACAAGAAATAAGTTCTTCCTTTAAAGAAGCTAATATAGTAGATGTTATTAGATTAATGGACAAGCATTTTGGTACTAATAGCTATTCTCTCTGGTATCTATTTAAAGATGAACAAAGAAAAATTATTAATAAAATACTGGAGCCTACTCTAGCTAGAGTAGAAAATAACTTTGCCCAGATTTATATTGATAATCAGACTATTATTAATTTTTTAAGACAATTAAATATTCCCATTCCTAAAGTCCTTTCTCTTATTACCGAACAGGTACTAAATCAGGAATTAAAGCAAATATTTTCCCAGAAATCAATTGATTTAGAAAGACTCAACAACATACTTGAGGAGATTGAACAATGGTCTATTACCATAGACCAGCCTAATTTCCAATTTAATGTTGTGGAATGGATAAATCAGGCTATGAAAAAATTAAGAAAAAACCCTACTGATAGTAAATCTATGTTGGAAATTAGCCAGTTATTAAAAAAGATGCAGGATTTTGAGATTTCCTTGCCTCTCTGGACCGCACAGAATATTTACTTCGAACTTAAACAGGAATTTTGGCCTTCTTTCCAGCAACAGATAGCACAAAAAGATAAAAACAGCTCAACCTGGTGGGAACATTTTAAAGAATTAGGGGTATTGCTTAAAATCGACATATCTTAACAAATCCTGAAATTTTTCTCATCATAAGAGCATAAAAAATATATTATTTATTTTTTAGAAAAAATTATAGTCTGTTAAGCATATATTTTCCCAGAATCTTAATTATTTAGCATTACACTAATAGTAAAAATTATTAATATTAAGAAAATATTTCATTATAAGTTCGATTATATTTCTTTACCAGTAAAGCCTAAAACCAACATTACAAAGACAGAAGGGGGTGAAAAAACTGTTTCCTCATCGTGCTAGTGGTTTATTATTACCAATATCTTGCCTTCCTTCCCGATTCGGGATAGGGGATCTGGGGCCACAAGCTTATCAATTCGCTGAATTACTAAGCAAAAACCAACAATACTTCTGGCAAATTCTTCCTGTGAATCCTACTACAATACAATATGGCAATTCACCTTATCATTCCCGATCTGCCTTTGCTGGTAATCCTCTCTTCATTAGTCCCGAACTACTCTATTGTGATGGACTGTTACAAGAGAATGATTTGGAAGAGTATTTTTTACCCGAAAAATCTGTAATAGATTTTACCAAAATATATCGCATAAAACAAAATTTATTAGAAAGAGCCATTAACACTTTCCCCAAAATAGCAAAATTACAGCAAGAATATGTGGATTTTTGCCAAAAGCAATCTTTCTGGTTAGATGACTATATTCTTTTTGAATTATTACATCAGAAATTCACTAACTATAAATGGAATAGATGGCCTACTCCACTGAAGGATAGAGATATTGATGCCTTAAAAGAAATAAAAAAGAATAGCTCAGCTAAATTAGAGAGATTAAAAATTATCCAGTTTCTCTTTTTCAGACAATGGTATCAATTTAAAGGATACTGTAATAGAAGAAAAATCAAGATTATCGGTGACATGCCCATCTATGTTACCTATCAGAGTTCGGATGTCTGGTCTAATTATCAACTCTTTAAACTCGATAAGAAGAAAAATCAACTTGGCCAGGCTGGTGTTCCTCCAGATTATTTTAGCTCTACTGGTCAACTTTGGGGAAATCCCCTCTACCAGTGGTCTGCCCATCGCAAAGAGGGTTTTAATTGGTGGAAAAAACGTATAAAGCACAACCTGGCCATGGTGGATTGGCTGAGAATTGATCATTTTCGTGGTTTAGTTGCTTACTGGGAAATTCCAACTAAAGAAAAAACCGCTATAAAAGGTCGCTGGATAAGAGGAGGGGGCAATAGCTTCTTCCGCATGCTAAAAATGGAGTTTCCGGATTTACCCTTTATTGCAGAAGATCTGGGACTCATAACCGAAGATGTAGTAAAAGTCATTAATCAGCTTGGGCTTCCCGGTATGCGGGTACTACAGTTTGCTTTTGATGCGAGCTTTCCTAATAGCTTCCATCTCCCCCATAATTATAACACAAATTGTGTAGTATATACGGGAACACACGATAATAATACTATCAAAGGTTGGTGGCAGAGTGAATTAAAAGATTATCAAAAGAATTTGATTAAACAATATTTGGGAAACGATATTAGTGCTACCAATATAAACTGGGCACTCATCAGATTGGCACAATCCTCTGTAGCAGATTTAGCCATTATTCCAGTTCAAGATCTCCTGGGATTAGGGAAAGAGGCAAGAATAAATAATCCGGCTACCTCTTATTCTAACTGGCAATGGCGTTTGACAAGCAAACAGATACCTAAATTAAGGGAAGAGGCTTTACCCAAATTGAAAAACCTATCCTGCACCTACGGTAGAAGTAAAGCATTCTAAGAAAATGCTTTCTCTGATAACCTCTTTATTTTTATAATACAGGTACACCAGAAAATAAAGTAAGCCATGGTGCTTGTTGTATTATGTATTAATAATATAATTATCGTATATGTTGAATTATTGGTTTTTTGTATTGTACACCAGCGGTTAAAATAAGGTTTTTTGTTTTTAATTCTTGTAATTTTCTTCTTTTAATCATCTCTAGTAATCTATTCTTTGGTACCTGGTAAGATATTAAATACTTATTTATAATCAGATAACCTTAATTTTTTAGCAATCTCTCAGCTAACAGAATGATTTTCTTTATTTCCTTTTGCATATCATCATTTAATGGTTCAGTTGTATGGTTCCTTAAAATTTCTTTAACCCTTTGCTGTGCTTTTTGCTGTAATGATTTACAACCATTTTTTTCCCATAAACTGCGTGGTTCTGAATTCATCAAGTCTGAATTTAATAATTCTTCCCTAAAATATTTTACGGTATGTTCTTTCTCCATAAAACTACCTCCACTTTGAACTACCTCACTAATTAGGTCTATAGCTAAATGTTCTTTATCCACCATTATTCCCCTTAAAAGTCGTGCCACCCATCCCATTATTTCATTATTAATTACCAGTTGTTCCAAGGAAAAAGTAAGTTTAGTATCAATTGGGGATATACCCATTAAATCAATTCCAGATAAAATCGGTGGTAAAGAGGTAAAGACTATTTCAATGGAAGCCTGAGCATCTGCAATTTTTGAGTCAGTTCCGCAACTCATATCAGAGGGAAGAGAATATTTCCTTGCTAATTGTGTCATTACCATTCCTAAGAGACCGATTTCAGGCGTACCGGAAAAAGTTGATCCAGTTCTCATGTTAGGAACTGATGCCGATGTGCCATAGATAATTGGTGTACCTGGGTTAACAAGCTGAGCAATTAACACAACAGCTAGGGTCTCTGCATTCATCTGAGCCGCTTCTCCGGCCAGAGTAACAGGAGAAGTCAGACCGGCAATAGGATGTGAACGAGTATAAATGGGGAGATTTCTTTTAGCAAAATTTAGAAGTAACTCTGCCTGACTGTTATCCAGCTGTAAGGGAGATGTTCCTTCACAAAACCCACAAAGTAAGGGACGGGAGGACAACTTGTCTTCACCTCCGGCAATAACAACAGCCATTTCTATGACCGGTTCAATAAGTCTTTCATTATGACATACATAAAATAAATGTTTTGTAGTATTTTTGAATGAAACTTCAGCAGTGTAAAGATCCAGCAAATTGATTGGTATATCAGTGGGAACCATATGAACCATGGATACTCCATGTATGTTGGGTAAGGCATCTACAAGTTTAACTGATTGAGCAAAATCTTCCAGGATTGGTTTTCTTTGTCTTTGACTATCAAGATCTAAAATATGAGGAGC
>Ga0067045_1030871_pt1 | contig 13853 bp, 11 predicted proteins | sample TerdegcTABiofilm_FD_59184 | JGI IMG/M metagenome (GOLD analysis project Ga0067045, IMG submission 59184) | Combined Assembly of (Gp0054472, Gp0054536) Wastewater bioreactor microbial communities from Singapore -Terephthalate degrading...
GCAGAGGCGCCGCAAGCCTCGGAAGAACTCCTCGAAAGCAGCCAGAGCTGCCTGCCCGCCCGTTTCCTGTGCCGAGATCGTCTGCAGTCGTCCGAAGAGCCACTGGCTGAACTCGGCGCGACCCCGCCGGATGGACTCCTTGAGACTGGCAGTGGCGGCATCGGGCGCCCGCACCTCGGCGAGCAGGCTCTCGAAGAAGCGGTGGTGCTGCAGTCCCATGCTCTGCAGCAGATCGACCGACGTCCACAGTTCGCGGTCGAGCAAGGACTCCTCGAGCGCCGACTGCAGCTCGGAGAGCCTCTCCAACGCTGGCGCCAACAGCGAGCGCAGCTCCTCGTCGGCGACGCCTTCGAGGGTCGCCAGCAGACCACCGGTGGCTGGATCTGCCGTGGCTGGCCGGTTCATGGCGCCCACTCGAGCGCGTTCCTGCGCCACGTGGCCAGCGCTACTGGTGGACTATCCCACGTGGCGCCCGGTCCCAGGAACGTACCCAGGAAGTCCTGGCGGGCGTCGTACCGGGCCCAGAGGGCGGGAAACTCGGCCTTCAGCAGTTCTTCCACCTGCTGCCGGATGCCGGTGGCGTGGTATGTCAGAAGCTTGTTGGCCTCCTCGCTGCGGTTCTCGGCGCGCAGATGCTCCGCCAATCCGCTGCTCGCCAGGAATTCGAACGAGATGCGCTGCTCCGCATCCAGCGCGATGCGCACGCGATAGGCTGGGAAGCTGAGGCGCAGTCCGAGGACCTCGAGCTTGAGCTGGAGCCAGTCCTGTTCGGTTACCCGTCGCTGGCCTTCCAGGTCCGCTCGGCGGATCTCCGTCCAGCCGCTCCCCGCCGTCGCGAACAGCCACACCATGCCGCTCAGCACACCCAGAGACAGCCTGCGACACCGAATCATGCTCGATCTCCCGGTTGCCGGTGCCCTGCGCTCGACACTCTGCCCCCGCCATGCACCCAGCCAAGACGGTGGCCCTGCTCCGTTCGGCGGCGGCCGGAGGCTCCGCAGCCCGCCCCAGCCGCGATGCTCATCCGCAGGACGGGAAGAACGGGTTGTTCGCTCGCTCCTCGGCCACGCTTGTGGGCGGACCGTGTCCCGGATAGAGGCACAGGTCGGGCGGCAGCGACAGGAGGTGTGCGGCGATCCCTTCCAGCAGGCGCGCGTAGTTCTCGCGATCGTGCGTGCCGCCTACCGACCCGGCGAACAAGACGTCCCCCACGAACGCGGCCTCTGCATGTATCAGACAGACCGAGCCGGCAGTATGCCCGGGCACCGGCTGAACGTGCAGCGACTGCGCGCCCCAAGCGAGATGCTCTTGTCCGATGAGCCGCTCATCGACCAAGGACGCCAGCGGCCCCAGCAGCGCCACGTCGGCTGCATGGATGAACACCGGCGCGCCCGTCCGCGCGACCACGGCAGGCAGGGCTCCGACGTGGTCGCCGTGGCCGTGGGTGAGCACGACCATCTCGACGTGCGCCTCCGCCGAGGCAATGGCCTGGATGATCCTGTCGGCATTGCCCCCGGGATCCACCAGCAGACTCGCCTTGGTTCGGTTGCACGTGATCAGGTATGCATTGGCAGCGAACGCGCCGCGTGGGCCGATCGTCGTCACCGTGACCTGCCGATGGTGTCCAGCCCGCGCCGCCGGAACGTATCTCCGGCACGCGCTGGCCCAGAGCTTCTCCGGGGCCAGGCCGAGGACGCCCGCCAGTCTGCGGACCGCAGCTTCGGAGGGCGTGTACTCGTACCGCTCGATCCTCGCCACCTCAGCGGCCGCCAGCCCTGCCGCCCGGGCCAGTCCACCAGGGTCCAGCTCCTGACCGCGGCGCGCCTTGGCGATGATGTCGCCGAATTCGTCTTCGAGCGCCGTGGGTCCGGTCATCGTTCTTGCTCCCGCCACCAGCAGCCGCCAGCGGAGCGACCTTCGCAAGCAGTCCGGGCCGATGCCCGCTACTCGGGCTCCAGACTCCCCACGAACGCGTCGAACTCACCCACCCGCCGCCGCAATACGGCTGCCGGCCCGGTCAGCTTCAGGAAGAAGCGTCCTGCTGGCGCTTCGACCACTGCGCCGAGCATACCCGAGGCACTTCCGGGGCGCCCTGCCGACGCCTCGTCCGGAGGCGCTGCGCCCAGGATCGATACGCGCGTGACGAGCATGCCGTGCACGCGCAGCTCCGAGTGCTGGACTGCCGGCACCCCGGCGCCCTGCCCCGCCGCGAACTGGTCCGCCCAGCGTTCGATGTTCTCGGCGGCGGTACCTCCCGCGTTCGGGCCGAAGAAGAACACGGCCAGCTCCGCCTCAGCGCCGCCCGAGGCGTCGACCAAGAGGAGCTCCGCCCGCCGCATCGGGGTGCTGGGCTCCACTGGCACCCAGCCGGCCGGTAGCACCGCCCGCAGTCCCCCGAGGCCGATGGTCGCGGCCGTGCCCGCGCTTGCCATGCCGTCCGCCCCCGGCCGATAGGCGCTGGCTGGGCCCGGCTCCACACGACGGAGGCCTCGGGCGGCCAGCGCCTCGTCCGCAGGGGCGGGGCTGTAGTTCTGGCTGCAGGCAGCCAGCGCCGCAGCGCCGGCGACCAGCGCGCGCCGCCAGAAGCCCAACGACGGCCACCTCAGACGCGCGCACCGCTCCCGCGGCGAGGGACTGGAGGCGGGCGCTGAGTGGCCTGCGGTTGGCTGGCGCATTTCCGCTCAGGCCGGTGCCGCCGGCTGCGGTCCACCGCGCAGCGCCGGCCCGCGCTGCGCCGCTGCGTCCGGCCCGTGCTTGCCTTCGGGCGGCGCCTCGTCGTGGCGCCACACGCTGTCCTTCGCTCCCTGGTCGTTGGCGGCACGAGCCATGACGAAGAGCAGGTCCGCCAGCCGGTTCAGGTACACGGGTACCTGCTGGTTGAGCTGCGCCACCGCTGCCAGGGCCCAGACCCGGCGCTCCGCCCGGCGGCAGACGGTGCGCGCCAGGTGCAGCCAGGCTGCGCCCGGCTCGCCTCCAGGGACAACGAACTGCTTCAAAGGCGGCAGCTCGGCGTCCAGGGCATCGATGCAGCGCTCCAGGCGCTCGACGTGGGCGGGGCGCACGCGCACACGCTGGCGCTCGCCCTCGTCGGACCCCAGCGGTGTGCACAGGTCCGCCCCCACGTCGAACAAGTCCTGCTGGATCTGCCGCACGATGGCGGCCTGTGCCACGGACAAGCCGGTCGCCACTGCCGTGCCGAGCACGGCGTTGAGTTCGTCCACCGTGCCATACGCTTCCACGCGCGGGTCCGACTTGGGCACGGTGGTACCATCGCCCAGGCGCGTGGTGCCCCTGTCCCCCGTCCTAGTATACACCCGAGAGCGATGCGCCATGATCTGCCAGACTGCCGACTGGGTGCTGCCTCTGCTGTCCTGGATCCGACCGTCACGCTCCAGTCGAGGCCGGTATCTCCGGCGAAGACCCTTTCCCGCCGCGCGCGTTCATCGACAATCTCCACCCGCTGCATGCCCAATGAGCACCAGGGTGCCAGCGCTCGCAAGAGGCGTTGGCGAACGCCCAGCGTCGGGCTGCAGCATGGCCAGAAGGCCGTGCAGCAATCTCAGGGCATCCCGAACATCCGTTCCTTGAGGTCCAGATAGTAGAGGTAGTCGTCCGGAGCCACATCGGGCGGACATCGATGGTCGCAGAACGGAATGTACCCGCCGCGTTCGACCAACGGCACCAGGCTCTCCAGGTACTTCCGGATGGCCTCCCGACCCTTGATCAGCTCGAGCTTGTCGACTCCCCCCATGATGCGCAGGTCCTTGCCGTACTCGTTCAGCAGGACCGCCGGGTGTACGCAGCTGTTGACCTCGTACGGGAATAGGCAGTTGATGCCTGCCTCGAGGAAGCCGGGCAGAAGCGGTCGCACGTCGCCGTCGCAATCGGTGTACCACAGGTCGACGCCATGCGCGTGCAGCTTGTCGCCGATGCGTTTGTAGCGCGGCACGATCACGCGCGTGAAGAAGTCGAGGCTCACGATGGGCCCGTTCTTGAAGCAGATGTCCTCCCAGCCGCTGGCGAAGTCCGGATCGAAGTGCGGCAGGATCTGGTCCAGCGCGTCCTCGACGAGCACGCAGCAGGTCTCCACCATGTCCTCGACCATGTCGGGATAGTCGTAGATCGCGTACGCGAGGCCCTCGAAGGTCAGCATGTTGCGGATGCGCCCGATCATCGACCCACAGTCCACGCCCACCGGGTACGTGCGGTCGGGCGGGTGTCTCCGCTGGATGGCCGCGATGTCCACGCGGCGGACGGGATCGTCGCGCCGGAAGCGCTCCTCCTTCACCCGTCGCCAATCATCGGGGGTGACGACCGAGGCCTTGATGTAGTGCGGGATGGTGTCATGGCCGTCGAGGGGTACTTCGGCCATGAGGCCGTCCGCGTTCATGACTATCTGCTTGTCGGCAGTCTGCCCCACGACGGTGCTGGGAAATGGCGGGTGCATCCAGGTGTGTCCGCCCACGCCTTCGATGCGGTCGAAGCTGAAGAACACGTCGGCTTCGCTGTTGTTGGTGATGCCGTTGTCGCGGAAGAGCGGCCAGAGCGTGAAGTTCTCGTTCCAGTACCCGAACTCCATGTTGAAGCAGCGGTCGACCGGCCGGTAGTGCATCTGGTTGTCGAACCGCTCGCGATCCGTCATGGTGCCTTTCCACTTGGGACGGCACGGTGTGATGGGCATGGTCAGGCCCTCCTATGGCCCCGCATGGTCGTGGTGTGACTGTGGGCAGCGATCGGCCTTCGTCTGTCCGGCAGAGCGGACGCCGCGCCGCCTGGTCCCTCCGTGTCCCGACCTGCCTCGCCCCTGCCGCAGCAGGAGCTGGCCGCCAAGCCGCTGCTAGCGTGGCGCCAGGTCGCGTCCGGAGCGCTGGCCGCCGGGCTCGCGTCGATCCGCGGCCGCGGTCTCGGCCCCGCCCGACGGGGGGCGGGTGCCCGCCATCCGACAACGCGCCGACAGCGCGCGGGCGTAGCGCAGGGCATCGTGTGCTGCCCTGTACGGCTCGGTGGCGGCAGCCGCGGCACAGATCCTGCACGCCTGGTGGAGCAGATCGATCGCCTGGGCGATATCCTCCGGATCGCTCTGCGCCCCGGCGGCCAGGTAGACCCGGGCCAGCCCCGAGAGGGCCGCAGCGCGCAGCAACTGCTCGTTCGGCGCCTGGTCGCGACCTTCCAGCAGCCGCAAGGCCGCCCGAAAGCTGTCGACCGCTGCCACCAGCCTGGCCTCGTCCCCCGGCGCGATGGCGGCTGACAGCAGTTCGCCCGACACCACGTGCGCCCGGGCGCTCAGGGTGCACTCGGGCGAGTCCTGCAGTGCCTGCACCGCCGCCTCGCTGGCGGCGATCGCCTCGGGCAGGGGCACCAGCCCAAAGCGGCAGCGGCTGGCCGCGATCTCGGCGATGCGCAGGAGACAGCGACCTTCGCCGGCCTTGTCCCCGGCGGCGCGGTACCCATCGAGGGCGCTGCGGTACTCCTGCATCCCCTGCCGGAGCGCGCTGTCGCCCAAGTACGGCGCCGTGCGGGCGCTGGTATCGCCGAGCCGTTCCCGCACCGCCGCCGCGTCGAGCTCACCTCCAGCCTGCTGGTACTCGGTCAGCGCCCTGTGGTAGTACTCGCGCGCCAGCTCGAAGTGGTCGAGACCGTGTTCTTCCAGCCCCGCGTACGCATCGCCGAGGGCCAGGCAGATCGCTGCTCGCTCCCCGCACTCAGCAGCATCGCCCAGAACATCCAGGGCGTTTTCCAGCAGCGGGATGGCGCGGCCGAAGTCCGCGGCGTCGATGCGGCCGCGCTCGAGGTAGATCAGGCCGAGATCCCGGCGGACGCCAGCCAGCCAACGCGGCTCGACCTCGGTCGACGCCTCCTCCAGGGCTTGGGAGTACAGGCATCTGGCGCGCTCCAGGTCGTCGGGCTGGCCCCCGTGGCCCGCCAGCCGTCGGTACAGACGCGCCACCAGCGCCATGTTGGCCGGGATGCAATTGCGCCCCTGCAGCAGCTCCTCATCGACGCGGACCACCAGCCGGCGCACTCGCTCCGCTTGCCCGCCCGCCAGCAGTCTGTCGGCGCTGCGCTCCAACGCCTGCGCCAGGCTGCCGGCGTCCAACTCTTCCAGGCGTGCCAGCTCGAGGAGCGGATCCGCGCCGCCCTCGCTGTCCATGGGCGACGGACCAAGGCACGATGGTTGCCGAGCCGTGGCTCGTTTAGGTCGCACAAGCCAGCCGAAGATGCTCATCGCTCCGCTGTTCGGTCTCCCCTATTCGGACGACGCGCTCCAGGTCTCGCTCATTCGGCACCGAAGGGAGCCACGCGAATCTCGTCGGCGATTTCGCCCAGCAAGATCGTGATCTCCTGTTTGTCCTCGGCGGTCAGGGCTGGACCGGGGTTGCGTTCGGCCAGGCTGTGGATCACGCCCCGTCGCTGGAGCAGATAGCGGACGAACTGATGCGACTCGAGATTGATCAGCGGCAGCACGCGGCGATGCAGCGCCCGTGCCCCCTTTTGATCGCCGCTCCACCACAGCTCGTACACGCGCGCCAGCAGATCCCCGAACTCGCACGCCGGCATGCAGCCGTTGGCGCCTCGCCGCAGCTCGTCGGGGATGTACTTCCCGGCGGCACCGCCGAACACGGTCTTGACGCGGCCCGCGGTCAGCCGGCAGACCTCGCCCACGTGGTGCGGGCAGGGGAAGCGCTCCTCCTTCACGTATTCGACCTGCGGCACCTCTTCCACCAGCCGCGCGATCTGCTCGCCGGTCAGCGGCGAATACCCATCGGCATTCTGCACGATGATCGGACCGGAGAAGACCTCCGCCAGACGCCGGAACATCTCCAGGGCCATGCGTTGGTTGGCACGCGCTGGTGCCATCGCGATGATCCCGTCGGCGCCGGCCCGTTCAGCCGCGCGGGCGAACAGGCGAACTTGGGGCACGGACACGCCCGAGCAGCCGAAGATGACCGGCAGCCGGCCGTTCACCTCTTCCAGCACCGCGTCCAGATTGCGGATGCGCTCTTCCTCGCCTAGCGAGTAGAACTCGCCCACCATCACCGGCCAGACGATGCCGTGCTGTCCGCTTCGGCAGCAGAAGTCCGCGACAGCCCGCAGATCGCCGGTGGCGATCTCTAGATCGTCGTCGTAGAGAGTGGGAAGCAACCCGAACAGACCCTTGAAGTGGTCGAAGCGTGCCATCGCTCTCTCCCCTTGGTGATTCCGGTCGACCGCGTGTCCTCAGCCGGCTGACGCGCGCGTCAGCATCGTCCGCTGTTCGGCCAACTGCGCCAACCGCAGCCGGAAGACAGGGACCTCGAGAATCCAGGCCGACCGCTCGCGGTCCAGCTCCAGGACGGTGCTGGCGCTCTGCACGGTGACCGAATAGGGGTCGGCGAGGCCGTGCAGGAAGCCCCGTTCGCCGAAGACCGGCACCGCGGCATCGGCAGCGATGCTGCTGCCGGCAGGCGTCAGCGCAAAGGCGGCGGCATCGGCACCCACCAGCAGCCTCGGCCGCGCTCCCAGCTCCAGATGGTCCCCCGGCCGCACCGGCACTTCGGTCGCGTCCTGGGCGAGCCGATTCTGGACGGACAACGGCACGTCGGCGCTGAGCAGCGGCACGCCTTGGATCAGACCGCGGAGCCGCCAGAGTCGCTGGAGTATGCTCTCTTCTGGCCTGCCGTCCGCGTGGATGCCCAGCAACAGGGCCAGCTCGCGGAACAAGAAGCCAGGGATGCGCAGGACCCGCATGTAGGTGTCGGAGCGGATGGTGGCCGTGCGCGGCACCCGCAGGAGCACGCCCATGTCCCCGATCACATCTCCGGCGTGGACGCTGGCCACGCGCCGCCACTCGTCGGCCACGAGGACCCAGACGCTGCCCATTCCCGCGATCACCAAGTCCACGAAGGTCGGCTCTCCCCCGTGCTTGAGGAATGGCGTGTTGGGCTGGATCAGGCGGATCTCGCTGTCGGCGAGGATGCGAACGTAGCTGAGCACCTGTTCGCGGGGGACGAGCCCGGCGCTGATGCGACCACCGACGAGGGAGAACACGTAGTCTGCCAGCAGGGTCAGCGCCCGCTCGCGGTATCGGTCTCGGTGCGAGTAGACCGAGGGCGTACCGACCTCGCGGGCGGAGCCGGCCACGGCGAGCTGCCCCACGGTCACGGTGGCCCGCTCGTCCAGTGCCTCCGAGCGAATGTGCCCGAGCACGATGTGCTCGGAGCCGTCCTGCTCGAAATCCCGCCAGAAGCCGTGCACCGACCGGTCCAACGCGTCGGCCGTGGCGCCCACGTCGATCTTCTTCACGGTGGTCGGCTGGAGGACGAAGTCGCGATAGGCCGCGAAGCGTGCGGCGCTGATCGTGCCGTTCTCGACCAGTTTCTGGCAGCGGTGGAAGTTGAGGATATCGCTCATGTGCCCGTAGCTGTGCCATTCGTGGCCGACGATGCCACGGATGCGGTAGATCGCGCACGGCACTGAGTGGATCGACGGATGGGCGAGGATGCGCAGGCCGGCGTAGTCGTGTTCCTCGCCGTAGCGGAGCGGAACATAGTTGAAGAAGCCCGCCAACTCGTCCACGCTCATGCCCAGCATGGCCGCTCCCTTGAGGAGGATGGTGCGCCAGACGATGCGCGGGCACATGACGGTCAGCTTCCTGTGTAGCTGCAGCAGCATGCCGAGCTCGCCCATGTGGTCGTCGTGGTTGTGCGTGAAGATCACCGCATCGATCTCGAACCGCGATACGCTCACTCGGTCGAGCAGATAGGAGACGTTCATCGGCAGGTCGACGCAGATGAGGCGATCGCGCCACTGGATGAGCGTGTGCATGCAGCTCCGTGGCGAGAATCCGTCTTCTTCGCCAGTGTCCACGATCTGAAACAGGCCGTAGGAGAACTGCTTCTGGTCGAGCTCCATCGGCGGCCGATAGCTCTGTCCAGGCTGCAAGTTGCAGTCCACCCGCACCTGCTGGTTTCCATACCGGACGCCGAAGACGTTGAGCGCTTCCTTCCACACGCGCAGCCCTCCCACCCGCACAGCATGCTTCGGCCCCAGCTCTGGCTTCAAGGGTACCAGCTCCAGCAGGTTCTCGACCGGCTGGACGCCGTCTACCGGCGATAGCCCCTCGATCTCCCGCATCAACTGCTGGCACTCGGCCTCGTCCAGGTCGCAGCCAGCCATCTCGGCGGCGTCGTAGAACCCGTACAGCCCGCGCCCGAACGCCTCCGTCGCCAGCGCGAGCTGCGCCGGCGTGCCGACCAGCCGCGGCCGTTCGCCGCGAGCCAGCATTCCCTGGTTGAACAAGGCGTACAGGAGCGGGAATTCCACCAGATTGTAGCTGGTGCCCTGCTCGCCTTGGAAGCGGAGATCGGGGTAGACCACGCCGGTGAGTTCGAGGTGACGCTGGATCAGGAACTTGGCGGCGTCCGGCCAACAGCCGAACAGCCAGGCGAGCCGCTGCTCCGGAATCTGGAGCAGATACGAGCCTGGGCAGATCGTCACCAGATGCATGTGGCCATGCGCGTGAGTGCCCGCCACGGTCCCTGCCTCGTCGCCAACGGCATGCCCCCCACCGCGCATCGCTGAACCGCTGTGGGGGTTGTCGGAGCCAGCAGGAAAAAGCCCGGACGAGATGGCCTGCGGCGGTGCCTGCTGGTGGGCCTGTAGTGTAGGAAGAACGGGCGCCACACGAAAGGCGCACACCGCAGAGGCGGCCGCTGACCATGCCGCTGCGCTCCGGCGAGGCCCGTCCGCCTCCGCCGGGCGTCCTGCCCATCAGCCCTCTTCGAGCGGTTCGGGTGCCGCGGAGCTCCGGCGGGCGCTGATCGCCACGACTTCAGCCGCAAGGTCCGCTTCGACACGCGGAGTGAGAAGGTGGCGGGGCACGAAGACCGCGCCCGCAATCAGCGTGGGCACCACGGCCGAGGCGATGACCACGGCCACCAGGTGCGAGTACTGGTCCTGCGTGACGATGCCGTGCGTGAACCCGAAGAGCGCGGAGATCGTGCCGAAGGTCAGACCTGTCGACATCATCAGCGTGTAGTACCACCGCTCCCTGTGCTCTTGCCGGAACAGGCTGACGATCGGGACGAGGCCGAAGACCTTGGTCGCGATCTTGCTGCCGAACAGGGCCACGAAGACCAGCGGCGCAGCGACAAGCGCCGGGACCGAGACCAGCGATCCGGCGCGCAGGAAGTAGAACGGGCTCAAGAAGCCGATCGTCAGCGTGCGCAGCCGCCGGATGAACTGGTGATCGCCTGCCAGATCCTTCGAGAGCAGCATGCCCGCCACGTAGGCTGGGAGCACGGCTTCGCTGCCGGCCCACAGCGACAGCGCCCCCAGGCCGAACAGGATGAACAGGACCCACTTGGTGCGGAAGGCCGCGGTGCGGTTCGCATAGTGGTTGACCAGATGCGGGGTGACGGCGGGCAGCAGGACGAACGCCACCACGCACCCGACCACGAAGACGCCCGTCTTCCACGTGAAGGGCGAGAACATCAGGCCGAGAGCGAGGACGGTCCCCAGGTCCGTGACGAAGCAGGCGCCCAGAATACCCTTGCCGAAGTCGGTCTTGTTGAAGCCGGTCTCCAGCATGACGGCGTAGACCACCGCCATCGATGTGGTCGACAGCGCGATGCCTGCGAGCCAGCTTGCGTCTGGCGACCAGCCCAGGACGAGACGCGCGATGGCCGCGCAGCCGAGGAAGGGCCCAGCGAAACTCATCAGCCCGACGAAGAGGACCTCCTTCCACCTGGTGCGCATGGTGGCAGGATCGAGCTCGGCACCGGCGAGGAAAGTGAGGACCACGGCACCGCTGCTGGCGATGAAGACCAGCCATGGCTGCTTGGCCCCGAGGGCATCGGGCCCGAAGTAGCGCGTCGCCGCGGCCCCGGCCACGACGCCAACGATGATCTCCGTCAGGGCATTGGAGACCTTGAGGCGGGAGCCTATGAACGTGGCGATGAGAGCCAGCCCGAACCACAGCGCGGCGATGCCAAAAGCCTGTTCCATCGGTCAGCCTCCTTGTGCCCGGCGGCGCCGAGCGGTTGCGCACGGGGCTGGCCTCTGGACTCGAACCGCGGCCAGCTCCCACGGATGAACAGCCCCGCAGGAGTCATCGGCCACGGCAACGACGTGACGGTTCTCGGCGGACTCCACCGCCATCGAAGCAGTGAAGAATCTCGTCCATGGGCGGGGGCGGATCAAGCCCGCGGGCGGCGACGGGATGCTGGGGGTGCGACTGTGCGGCGTGGCGGCCGGTCGGTCGAGACCCCGAGCTCGGTCGCATGCCGAGAGCACTGCGGCGTCATGGGCCGGCCCGGCGGGTGTGCTGGTCTTCGGGGGCCCGCTGACCCAAGAGCATCTGCAGCCTCCGGTAGAGCTCGTCGCGCGTGTTCCGGAACGCGTCCAGCCGAGCGGCTCGATCCCCGTGGGCGGCGGCGGGGTCTGGCAGGCCCCAGTGCACCCGCGCGGCCCTGCCGAGGAACAACGGGCACTCCTCTTCCCCACAGAGGGTGATCACCACGTCGACCGCCGCCGCCGGGACCTCGGTGACCGCTTTGGACCTGTGGTGGGAGATGTCGATGCCGATCTCCCGGAGCACGGCAATGGCCTCGGGACGCACGCTGGTCGGCTGCGAGCCGGCCGACCAGACCTTTGTCGACACGGGAGCGAGCCGCCGGGCAATGCCCTCGGCCATCTGGCTGCGCGCCGAGTTGGCCACGCAGAGAAAGAGGATGCCTCGAGGCTGCAGGGCTCGCAACACGGCTGCCTCGACCATCCATTCCGGCGGAACGGGCAGTCCGCCCTCGTACGTCCGGCAGCACCGTGCGCCGCACGAGCCCGTGCGGCCCTCGACGTCCATGCCGTCGACCCGGATGGACGGCGAACCGAGAAAATCCAGCGCGGCAGCCTGCTCGTCAGTGCTCACCTGTAGCCGTTCGACGCGCGCGTCTGGGGCCAGGCGCGCCGCGACTCGGCGCGCCAGTTCCAGCGCTGGCTCGGCATGGGGACATCCCGCGGACGCCAGCACCTCGATGCGTGTCGTAGCCATCACCGACCTACCCTGCGGGTTCAGCCAGTTCCCCTGCCGGCAACACCTGTTCATGAAACGCGAAAGCCCTGGCAGGGGCCCGCCAGAGCTCGCTGTTGCGCGTCGATCCGACTGCCGTAGAGACGGCGAAAAACTGGCTCCCCGTGTGCAACCCTCTTCATAACCGTTCTCCACTCGGATGTCAATCCGAAAGCGCTTATCATTCAACGAGTTATCAAAGAGCACGCCGTTCCGGCGGGCCGGAAGCGGCGTTGTTTGATTATGACTTCCGCTTGTATGCCGACGAGATTCCCGATTTCCGACAGTCGTCAACGAATACGGTTTCCGGGAAACAATCAGATATCCCACACGACCTCGCAGGCCAGGTATTCGCTCAGGACCATCCGCACAATAACACCCCCTGTTTCAGCCACCGCATATCGATAACGATCAGGTTGGACTACGATCCAGTCCCTGGAAAGCGGGAGCTGGTCGGGAGACTTACCGAACGCCCTAAGGAATGCACGGCTGCCGATTTCCGGCCACAAGTCGAGCTTGCCGTCGGCAAGCTGCTCGAATGCCGATATTTCCTCGGCACTCAATATCTGCAAGGGCGCAAAACTGACTACGGTCGGTTCCTCCAGTTTTGGATACAGCTCATATGCGGCGTGCCCTCTTGCGAGCTTCAGGATCACATTCCGAACCCGACCTGCTTCCGGTTCCCATATCAAGTCGTCCGCCTCATCTCTTTTCCGAGCCCCCTCTATCCTCAATTGCAGCGCCGGATTACCTTCCAGAATCCGCTTGACGTTGGGACGATGAAGATCAGAGGCCTCTGCGCCGCCGCGGATGACACAATCCAAGAAGCAAGCCAGATATTGCTCATCCAGCGAGAACGAAGAGTTGCACTTTGCGCAGGCACCGACGACCGGCAACTCCGGAGGGTAGGGTTCATCTAACAGAACCTTCGACGGAACGTGGTCGCGCGTATCCGGATGCATGCCGCAATAGACGCACATGCCGGTGTGGCGTTCATCGATGAATAGATGCCGTGGGTCCATTTATTGTCCCGTTTGTGCAACCTGCCCTTCCGTTTTCTGAGATAGCAGATACGAGAACTTGGCTTTGATCAACCGCTTGCGTTCTTCAATGAAATCCTCGAAGCGGTCGATCTTCCAGAGGTCCTTGTCCCGCGGTATCAGGTGCATGTCGAGGTAGCTCTCCGGTTTGCCGGAGAACCAGGCTTCGGGCAGTGTGTCCGATTTGCCGCCAGCGCCATTTTCCGCTTGGGTCAACAACATGCAGTTGGCCAACTGGTCGCGCGAATCCTGTTTGTATTTCACGATGCTAAGCCGACCGGTTTCCGGGCTGACGGCCTTGATCTTTCTCAAGGCGCTCTGCGGAAAGATGTGGTCGACCTGCGGGAGGTTGTTATCGTAAGCAGGCGTGTAATTGAACTCCCGGTACCACAGATTGAAAAGCAGATGGATCGAATCGGAACCGTAACCCATCTGCCAGAAGCGATCCTCGGTAAGCTCGAGACTTCGTCCTTTCGAACGGACGGCGTCGAAAAGATGGTTCAAGTCGAAGCCGTTCCGATCCTTGATCTTTCCGACGCAATCATCGATGAGCTGGTCCGGAGTTCCGCTGAAAGCACCGCTGATCAAGGCGCGCAGAAGGTAGTTGTCTTTCCCCTGCGCGGCCTTCCAGTTATCTGGAAAATGATAGCGGGAATAGACCAACGGAATCAGGACAAGATAGGACGGCAAGGCTTTGTCACATCGGATGAAGGTTTTCCCGCGGACGAAGTCCAGAACGTCTTTCAGCGCTTTCGTGATGTCCTGCC
>Ga0067045_1003964_pt1 | contig 13848 bp, 9 predicted proteins | sample TerdegcTABiofilm_FD_59184 | JGI IMG/M metagenome (GOLD analysis project Ga0067045, IMG submission 59184) | Combined Assembly of (Gp0054472, Gp0054536) Wastewater bioreactor microbial communities from Singapore -Terephthalate degrading...
AGGGAGGATAAAATGCAAAAGAAATTTTTTGTTTTTTTAGTCGCTTTAGTTTGGTCAATTGCTTTAGTAGGTGCTTCTGTTACTTTGGATTCATTAGAAATATCTGTTCAAGGTGGAGGTTACCCCAGACAAGGATCTACAATTGTTATAACTATGTATTATCGTGTTGCTGATATACCAGAAGGGGAAAGTATTTATGTTTATGGTATAGCTACAGGTGCTGTTGACCAAGCACAAATAAAATGGTATCCAAGTTCTAATGGTACTGGAACTGCATCCAATCAAAATGTATCTGTTAATCAAGTAGCTAACACAATTCCTTATGATGAGGATGGAAATGGATATCAGAGTTCTCATACAGCCACTTTTACTTTACCAGCACCACCTTCAAGTTCTTATAAGAGTTTTAAAATTAACGGGAAAGTATACGCGGCAACTTCTGACGATGAATTTACATATTTCTATTCCGGAATAAAGCTATCAAAAAATTATTTAATAATAAACAACCCACCTGTGGCTTCAAGTGTTGTTATTGTTGATCCTACTTTAGCCAGAGTAGGGCAAACTTTAACTGGAGATTATGAGATTAGTGATCCTGATGGTGATGAAATAGATACCCCTATCTTTCGGTGGTTAAGTTCTACTATAGAAACTGGAACTTATACTGCTATTTCCGGTGCAACAGGAAATACATATACAGTTCAATCTGCAGATGCAAATAAATATATAAAATTTGAGGTAACCCCTATTGCTAAAACCGGTGAGCTGCAAGGAGCACCCAAATTAAGTGATGCTACTCCAAAAGTTACAGGAGCTCCAATTATAGAAATTGATCCCAGTACATTTAATATATATGAAGCAAGTGCTAATAATGGTTCCCTGGGTGATGCCTATGTAAAGATTACTTGTACCAATACTAGTTTTAAATCTTCCATTACTAGTTCCGCTATTACTATATTAAAAGATTTAGACGGATTATCAAAAGGCAGCGTAACCTGGATTAGTGCAAATGAGATTCGTCTTGGTTTTTCAGGTGCAGCAGTAAATCATGAATATGCTGCCAAAATAGATACTATCCGTATTACTGTAAACAAAGATCAATTAGAAGGTGTAGAAAATAACTTAACAACTCAGAATGGTTTTAACATAAACTTTACTAATAATCCCCCTACCAATTTAGCTTTAGATAGCGTAGGCAATAACTATGTTACCATAACCTGGGATAAACCTGCCGGTCTTTTAACGAGTGGAAGTGGATTGGATTATTTCAATATTTTAAGAAATGAAACTAATATTGGCAGCATCTATCTTGATAAAGGTAAAGGAACTTATTATTATACTGATAATACTGTTACCAATGGAACTCAGTATCGTTATAAAGTTCAAGCTGTTTATACTGCAGGGACAAATGAAACTTCTACAGAACTAAGGGGAACTCCTCTTGCGATTACTGCATATTCTTTCAGCAGTCCTCCTGCAACCGGAACAATTGATCATACCAATAAGACCATCAAAGTAGTTGTCCCTAATGGAACTGATAGAAATGCTTTAGTAGCTAATTTTACAGCTCCCGGGGCAATTGTAAAGGTTGGAACCGCTACTCAGACCAGTGGCTCAACTTCGAATAATTTCACTAATCCTGTAACCTATACTTTAACTACCAATAATGATGCTTCTACTTGTTCTTATGTAGTAACGGTAAATGAGAAATTAGCTACCCCCTCTCCTTCTGTGGTAGGATCAAATATAACCACTTCCAGTATTAAAATTCATTGGGATACAATTACAGGGGCAGATAGATATGGTGTAGATGTTTCGGAAAATAACAGTTTCCCACCAGGCAGTTTTCAGCATAAAGAGGTATCTGCTAATTTCTGCATTATGAATGGTCTGAAAGCAGGTACCAAATATTATTACCGGGTTCAGGCAATTGCTGAGGATCAATATTTTAACAGTGATTATTCTTCTGTTTATGATACCACAACTGATGCATTAATTCCGGGGTCAGGCAGCACGGAAATAGATAGCAGTTATGAAACCACAATAAATGTAGGAGAATATGTTTACGGGCAAGAAACAGTAACTCCTGCTGTGAAAGTGGCCCCCACAAATTTTGTTCCCTCTGAAAATGATATCATTACGGTAACTATGAGTTATGGAGCTACTCCAGAGGGTTTGCAGTATAACCTTGCTTTTGAGAATCCTACTATTGGTAATGGAACTTTTATTCTTTACTACAGCGGATTGAGCTATGATCCCACAGATGTAGGTTATCGTTTGAATGGTGGTGCCTTACATTCGGTAGGAGGTGATGGTATAAATACAACAGATAAAACCGTTATTTTCACAATGAGTGGCTTAGGTAAAGGAAGCAAAGCAGCTTATGAATTACAAATTGTTCTCAATGATGAAAGTGGTCAGACATTGCCTGTTGTTCTTACATCTTTTACCGCTACTCAAATGGTTGACGGTAAAGTGCGTGTGGATTGGGTAACTCAATCGGAAACCAATCTTTCGGGATTTCGTGTTTTGCGCAATACAGTTGCCGAAATTTCCACGGCTATGGCAGTAAGTCCTCTAATTGAAGCAACGAATACTTCAGCTACTGTCGTTTATTCGTTTATGGACAGTGAAGTTCCCGGTAATGGCATTTACTATTACTGGTTGCAAATTGAAGATTTGGATGGGGGTATATCCTATTCTGCTGTCTATACTGTTCAAGTAACTACTGGTGGAGTTACAAATCCCATAATACCTAAAATTACTGCTTTGCTTAATCCTTTTCCTAATCCTTTCAATCCTGATGTAACTATTCCTTTTGATCTTGCTGTAGATGGCAATGTTACCTTAAAAATTTACAATTTGAAAGGGCAATTGATTAAAAACCTTTTAAATGAAAATTGCAAAGCAAATTCTTATCGTATCCTTTGGGACGGCAAGGATAACGAGGGACATACTGTTTCTACCGGAACTTATATTATTCGGATGAATGCGCCCAATTATCAGGCATCACATAAAATCTCCTTGATTAAATAAACTATATTCTCCCTGATCTAACAGGTGTGTATCTCTGGGATATGCACCTGTTATTTTTTTGGCTCGTTTTTGCTATTCTGCATTTTCCCTTATAAAAAAAATTCCGGAGGAACGACAGAATTATGATTTTTTCTGATATATTTTCATTTTTTCTGGCTAATGACTTCCTTCTCTACATAAGTCCTATCTATTTTATTGTATCTTTACCTGCTGGATCTTTTACTTTTTCTGCTTGTTGTTTTGTGCTGGTTGAAACCCGCTAGTTAGTATCTGTCGTTCCTACGGAACTTTTTATTATAGTAGTAAGGTTTCTCTCATTTTTCACCGGGTTCAAAACCCGTTGTTAGTATCTGCCATCCCTAACGGGATTTTTTCTAGATTTTAATGACGGATTTCAAACCAGCGAAAAGCAATCAGAAATGTCATTATCTCTTTTTCCTGCAAGAAATTCCGGAGGAACGACAGATACTAATAGCGGCTTTTAACCCGGTGAAATGTGTAAAGGAAATAACTTATCGCTTTTATTAAGAATGAGTTCCGGAGGAACGACAGATACTAACAACGGGTTTTAACCCGGTGAAATGTGTAAAGGAAATAACTTATCTCTTTTTCCTGCAAGAAGTTCCGGAGGAACGACAGATACTAACAACGGGTTTTAACCCGGTGAAATGTGTAAAGGAAATAACTTATCTCTTTTCCCGAGAAAGAGTTCCGGAGGAACGACAGATACTATAGAAGGGTTTCAACCCGACGAAAAGGAGACAGAATAAAAAAGAGTTCCGTTGGAACTTTTTCATCTTGGTCCAATGGTTATTATGGGATAAAATATAATTTTTATATTTAGTTAAATACGCTTTAGAAAACTACAAAGAGGATGAGCTTGGAATTATCTAAACATTGCTTTAATATGCCAATTATTCAACGGTCTTTAATAATATTAGGTATTAGGAGGGTCTTCCTTAATAGCATTGCTTACCCATTGCTTACCCATTGCTAATGCCATTAGTATTGGGTAAGCAATGCTTCCGTAATACACCTTGGAAATCAAGAAAGCTATTGACAGATTTGCCATAAAAAAGATTGTGACAGACAATAAAATATCTTTAATGATGTTAAAGTTATGGAGGATAAATGAATACACCTAAAAGAGTTTACCTCTTCGGAAATGGAAAAGCCGAAGGTAGCGCAGAAATGAAAAATCTCCTCGGTGGAAAGGGTGCCAACCTTGCCGAGATGAATCTTATTGGCGTTCCGGTTCCTCCCGGATTTACAATTACTACAGAGGTCTGCACTGAATACAACAAATTGGGTTCTGCCAAATTGAGGGAAATTTTAAGTGACGATGTGCACAATGCCATTCGGCATATAGAAGACCTTGTTAATATGCAATTTGGCTCTGCCGAAAATCCACTTTTGGTTTCAGTGCGTTCAGGTGCTCGTGCTTCAATGCCTGGAATGATGGATACCATTTTGAATTTGGGTTTGAATGAAACAACTATTCAGGGTTTAATTAAAAAAACCAATAATGAAAGATTTGCCTGGGATAGTTATCGTCGTTTTGTCCAAATGTATTCTGATGTGGTTTTAGGTCTTAAACCAGAAAGCAAAGAAGAACATGATCCCTTTGAAGTTATTATTGACACCGTGAAAAAAGAAAAAGGCATCAGCAGCGATCTGGAACTAACCACTGAAGATTTGAAAAATCTGGTAACCATCTTCAAGCAGACGGTGGAAGAAAAAACCGGTAAAAAATTCCCGGATGACCCCTGGGAACAGCTCTGGGGTGCAATTTTTGCTGTTTTTGATAGCTGGAATAATGAACGCGCAAAGTTCTATCGTAAACTGAATAACATTCCTGATGAATGGGGAACTGCAGTAACCGTTCAAGCAATGGTTTTTGGCAATATGGGCTTTACCAGTGCTACTGGTGTTGCTTTTACTCGTGATGCTGCTACCGGTGAAAACCTTTTTAANGGAGAGTATTTGATCAATGCTCAAGGTGAAGATGTTGTTGCCGGAATNAGAACTCCTCANCAAATCACAAAAATTGGTTCTCAGCGTTGGGCAAAACTTGCCGGTATCAGTGAAGAAGAACGCTTAAGTAAATATCCTTCTCTGGAAGAAGCAATGCCCGAGACCTATAAAGAGCTCTTTGAAATTCAGAAAAGGTTAGAAAATCATTATCGCGATATGCAAGATATGGAATTTACCATTCAGGAAGGAAAATTGTGGCTCTTACAAACCCGAACCGGCAAAAGAACCGGTCTTGCTATGATTAAAATCGCAATGGATATGCTCCGCGAAGGTATGATTGATGAAAAAACCGCTCTTAAAAGAATTGATCCTGCTAAATTGGATGAACTTCTGCATCCCGTCTTTACAAAAGAAGGTCTGGCAAAAGCAAAAGTGATTGCTAATGGTTTGCCTGCTTCTCCTGGAGCAGCTTCCGGACAAATTGTGTTTTTTGCGGACGAAGCAGAAGCCTGGGCTGCTGATAAGAAAAAAGTTATTTTAGTTAGAGAAGAGACCTCCCCGGAGGATTTACGCGGAATGGCAGTTGCACAAGGAATACTAACTGCTCGCGGAGGTATGACTTCTCATGCAGCTGTTGTTGCCAGAGGAATGGGAAAATGTTGTGTGGCAGGAGCTGGGGCATTACAAATTGATTACAAAGCCAGAACTATGACAGTGAATGGAAAGGTCTATAAAGAAGGGGACTGGATTTCCTTAAATGGCTCTACAGGACAAATTTTAGAAGGTAAAATAGATACCCAAGACCCTGAACTTAGCGGTGATTTTGGTGCTGTTATGCAACTTGCCGATAAATATACCAAAATGAAAGTCCGCACCAATGCAGATACTCCCAAAGATGCTACCGTTGCCAGAAATTTTGGTGCTCAGGGAATTGGACTTTGTAGAACGGAACATATGTTTTTTGAAGGCGAAAGAATTAAGGCAATGAGGGAAATGATTTTAGCGGAGGATGAAACTGGACGCAAAAAGGCATTGGCAAAATTACTACCTATGCAAAAAACTGATTTTGAAGGCATTTATACCGCTATGAACGGATTTCCTGTAACTATCCGTCTTTTAGACCCCCCCTTGCATGAATTTGTTCCTCAGGAAGAATCCGCTCAAAAGGAAATTGCTGAAGAACTGGGAATTCCTCTGGAAAAAGTTAAAGCACGCGTTGCTTCGTTACATGAAGTAAATCCAATGCTTGGTCATAGAGGTTGCCGTTTGGGAAATACCTATCCAGAAATTACGGAAATGCAAACTCGTGCAATAATTGAAGCCGCTTTAGCTGTTAAAGCACGCGGAATTAGTGTATTACCTGAAATTATGGTTCCGCTTACCAGCACCGCTGAAGAATTTGAAATGCAGGAAGATATTATCCGCAAAACAGCNGAAAAGGTCTTTGCNGAAAANCAGGATCGCGTGGATTACTTAGTAGGAACAATGATAGAAATTCCCCGCGCTGCNTTAACTGCNGATAAAATTGCTGAACATGCCGAGTTTTTCAGCTTTGGAACAAATGATTTAACTCAAATGACATTTGGTTTTTCCCGCGACGATGCAGGNGTGTTTTTACCCGTNTATTTGGAAAAAAATCTGCTGAAACATGACCCCTTCCAAATTATAGACAGAGAAGGTGTAGGTCAATTAGTGAAAATGGGAACTGAACGCGGACGCAAAACCAGACCTGATTTAAAAGTTGGAATTTGCGGAGAACATGGTGGTGAACCAAGCAGTGTGGAATTTTGCCATTTAGTGGGAATGAACTATGTTAGCTGTTCTCCTTATAGAGTTCCTATTGCTCGTGTCGCTGCTGCTATAGCTGCTTTAAACGATTAATCCTGGAAAACAATTTATATATAAGTGGAGGACACCGTTCCTCCGCTTTTTTGTAGTCAGGAGACACCGTTCCCCCGCAAACTATCTGAACTTGAAAAAATGCTAAGCTTCAGCAAGATCTGACTACACAAATCTTTTGACTTCTTGACATCTCTACCTCAAATAATTTGCTTGACTTCAATATTACTATTAAATTATAGGCAGATGGAGGTTTATTATGAAAGATGACGATGTTATTGAAGGCAGAGAAATCCCTGCGGAAGAACAGGAAAAAATTAAGGATAAAATAATTGACGACATTGATTCCACCAAACTGAAATTTTATGAGAACCTGAGACAAAAAGTTAGGGGTTGGACAAAAGAACAATTAGGTTCCCTGGGTGGAAAATTGGGTGAATATGTTTTCCTGTTACCGGATTTCTTCATTTTAGTTTGTCGTTTGGCACTGGATAAACGAGTCCCTGTNAAACAAAAAATGATTATGGGNGGAGTTGTTGCTTATGTTATGATGCCGGTTGATCTTATTCCGGATTTTATTCCCGTAATTGGTCTNGTAGATGATTTAGTGCTTGTTGTGATGGCGCTCAATATGATTTTGAATGAAATTGANCCCAAAATTCTTTCCGATAACTGGAGTGGCGAAGGTGAAGTTTTGGANCACTTAAAAAAGATTACCGCTGTGGCAGAACAATTTTTGGATAAACACCTACTGCAGAAAATCAAAAATGTGCTAAAACGCTTATGATTCGGGATATATTAATTGCCACTCACAATCCTGATAAGCTGAAAGAATTGGAGGAATTGGTAAATCCCTTAAAGCTCCGTTTGCATTTTTTGCGTGAACTGCCCGGATTTTATCCTACAGAGGAAGATCAGGAGACCTTGCAAAAAAATGCAATGAAAAAAGCATTGGAAGCAGCAAAATATAGCGGTCTAATTACTTTGGCAGATGATACAGGACTTTTTATTGAGGCCTTAAATGGGGCACCAGGAATTATGTCAGCTCGTTTTGCGGGAAATTCCTGCAGCTATTCTGATAATAGGCAAAAGGTGTTACGGCTTCTACAAAACATCCAAATTCGGAAAGCATATTTTAAAACAGCAGTTGCTTTATCAGCTCCTGATGGCATTATTGCTGTTACAGAAGGTAGATTAGAGGGTGAAATAACAACAGAAGAGCGTGGCAATAACGGTTTTGGTTATGACAGCATTTTTGCTGTAAATGGTAAAACCTACGCTGAAATGAATGCGGATGAAAAAAACCGCCTTTCCCATCGCGCTTTAGCCATAAAATCTATTATCCCTATCTTGCAAAAGATAATCAATAACTGAAAAAGGAGTTATCAATGATAAAACCTGAAATCTTTCGTCAATACGACATTCGTGGTATTGTAAATGAAGAACTGAATGAAGAATCATATTACCTGATTGGCAAGGGCTTTGGAACCTACTTGCGAAATAAGGGTCTGAAAAGTATTGTCTTAGGTGGAGATGCCAGACATTCCACTCCCCTTTTTATGAATGCCTTTAGCAAAGGTGCCTTGGAAACCGGTTGTGATATTATTGACTTAGGCATTGTTCCTACTCCGGTTTTGTATTTTTCCATCTGGAAACTGCAAAGTGATGGAGGAGCAATGGTTACGGCAAGTCATAATCCTTCTCAATACAATGGTTGTAAATTAAATCTTGGCTTGAGCAGTGTTTATGCNGATGAACTGCAAAAGGTGCTACAAATCATTCAAAAGGGTGATTTTGCCACTGGCAATGGAAAGTTGGTAAAAAACAACGAANTAGNCAATGTTTACATTGACTATATCGTTAATGGNATCAAACTTCAGCGTCCGGTAAAAGTGATTGTAGATGGAGGAAATGGAGTTGGCGGTCCTTATTTAACTACCATTTTGCGTCTTTTGGGNTGTGAGGTGATAGATATGTTTTGTGAGCCCGACGGTGATTTTCCCAATCATCATCCCGATCCTACAATAGCAAAAAATATGGAAGCGCTATCTAAGGCAGTGGTTGATAATAAATATGAACTTGGCATTGGTTTGGATGGCGATGCAGATAGAATCGGAGTTATTGATGAACAAGGTAAACTATTGTTAGGTGACCAAATACTGAATATTTTAGCCAGGGATTATTTGAAGCATAACCCCGGGAAAAAGATTATTGCCGATGTAAAATGCAGTATGAATCTGTTTAATGACATCAAAAAGTATGGTGGAGAACCGATTATGTATAAAACAGGCCATGCTAATATCAAAATGTTTATGAAAGAAATGGGAGTGGAATTTGCAGGTGAAATGAGTGGACATATCTTTTTGGCAGATAGATATTTGGGTTTTGATGATGCCATCTATGTCAGTTGCCGTTTTGTAGAAATTGTTTCTCAAACTCATAATCCAGTCAGCACTTTTTTAGCGGATCAGCCAAAACTTTATAATACTCCTGAACTGCATACCAATTGTCCCGATGAGAAAAAGTTTGAGGTAGTAGCAAAGGTCTGTGAAGAATTCCAAAAAGAGGGCTATGATGTTAATGATATTGATGGTGCCAGAATAACTTTTCCTGATGGCTGGGGTTTAATTCGTGCTTCCAATACCACACCTGTAATTGTTACCCGTTATGAAGCATTAACCGAAAGTAGAATGAACGAAATAAAGAACCTTATAGAATCCAAAATCAACAAATACCTGTAAGGGGTTGGCAAATTCAGATTTGCTACAGAGGTCAAAGACCGCTAAAAAACATCCCTGAAACCTTTTACCGAATCGGAATTTAGCAATCCATTTAATTCTTCATTTTGTTGATAATGTATTCCTCGTCCATCGGAATAGCTATTTGTTCACCGGTTTGCAGGTTTTTAAGGTTCACTGTTTTAGTGGCAAGTTCATTTTCCCCGATAATTATAGCATATTTTGCTCCACTGGTATCAGCGGATTTTAATTGGGCTTTCAGAGAGCTTTTATCGGGATCGTAATCCACAATAAGTCCTTTAGTTCTTAGGGCATTCAGATAAGGCAAAATATGCAGACGCGTATTTTCTCCAACGCAAACAAGATAGGCATCTGGTTTAGAAGGTTGTATAAGTTCTATTTTCTCTTCTTCCAAAGCCAGAAAAAGGCGTTCAAAACCACCAGCAAAACCAATAGCAGGAATACTTTTCCCTCCGATTTGTGCGATCAAACCATTATATCTTCCACCTCCAACAAGGGAATTTTGTGCGCCCAAGCCCTCATAGATAATTTCAAAAGCGGTGTTTGTATAATAATCCAGTCCGCGCACTATTCTTGGATTGATGGTATAAGGAATATTCATAGCTTGCAAGTAGTCACAAACTGCAGAAAAATGTTTCTTACAGGACTCATCCAGATAATCCATTTGCGAAGGCGCGTTCTTTCTAAATTCTATACAGGAAGGAACTTTGCAATCCAGTAAACGACGGGGATTTGTTTCCAACCGTTTCACACAATCAGGGCATAATTTGGGCAAAAAAGGTCTATAATATTCCTGCAATGCCTTATCATAAACAGCAGAACAATCAGGACAGCCCACACTATTAATTTCCAAACGCAAGTTATTCAAACCCAATTTATTAAGCCACAAAAAAGCAACTGCTATCACTTCTGCATCGTAATAAGGATTGTTACTGCCGATAAATTCTATTCCGTATTGATAAAATTGACGGTATCTTCCTGCCTGAGGACGATCGTAACGAAACATAGGTCCCAAATAAAATAATTTTGTACGGGAAGAAAGTTTATCCAGATGATTTTCTACATAGCTACGAACCACAGGAGCAGTGCCTTCAGGACGCAAAGCAAATTCCCTGCCTTTTTTATCCTGAAAACGATACATTTCTTTTTGGACAACATCAGAACTTTCTCCGGAACTGCGTTCAAAGAGTTCAGCCACCTCAAAAATGGGAGTAGTTATTTCTTCATAGCCAAAACAAGTTGCCATTTTACGAAAGCTATTCTGTAAAAATTGCCATTTATAGCTGTCTTCAGGTAGAATATCAAAAGTTCCGCGCGGAATATTGTATTTCATTTTTATTTCCTCTTCCTTTTATTTTATTGAATGTAGCAAAGGGGTATTTTCCGTCCCATTTTCCTCAAAATTAGGATTGTAAGATTCGTCAAGAAACTTTGCCGGATATTTAACATCCATCAGGTAAAGTCCTGATGCAGGAGCAGTTATCACTAAATTTTGGCGAGGGCATCTATTCTCCAAAATTTCCAAAATCGTTTCCGGAGGCAAATGCAAATGTGATATATTAGCCAAAGTTCCTACAATTCTCCGAACCATATTATGCAAAAAGCGGTCAGCTGTAAAATCAAAGATAAAATAGCGTTCCGTTTCGCTTATACTTATGTGTTTAAGTTCACAAATACGATTGGGAACTTCCGGATTGCTTTTCCCGAATGTGGAAAAATCGTGTTTCCCTAAAAGGTATTGTATAGCAGATTGCATTTTCTCCAGGTTTAAATGCAAGTGAGGCAAGAAACCGCTGTAATTTCTGTTAAAAGGTGTTTTTTCTTTAGCCAAACGATAGCGATAACTGCGTTCATAAGCCTGGTAACGAGCACTTAAACAAGGGCTAACTTTCATTATTTCCAGCACTTTAATAGAATCAGGCAAGTATCTGTTAAAAGCCAAAAGCAATTGCTTTTCCTTCATAGAACCACTATAATCAAAATGAGCATATTGACCTAAAGAATGAACTCCTGCATCGGTTCTTCCAGCAGCAATTAGGGAAGTTTTTTTGCCAGCAAATATCTCCAGCGTTTTTTCCATAACTTCCTGAATGGCAAGTCCGTTTTTCTGTTTTTGCCATCCGCAATAGCCCGTGCCATCATAACATATTTTTATTAAGTATCTTGCCATAGCCAACCTTTTTATAAGCCGTGCACTATAACTAATAGGGCTAAGAAGAAGATACCCAAATAGTTAGCTTGAGGATTGCTGGTTTTTTCTTCCCCTCCAAATTTTAGCATATTTGTAACTGAATTGCTAATTTGAGGAAAGAGTGCAGAAACATTTGCTAAAACCTCCAAAAGTTGAGCCAGAGAAAAATTATTTTCTTTACCCAATTTCAGCTTCTTGTATTCGGCAAAGAAAGACCTGGTAAAGAATACTGTAGCAAAGAGATAATAGAACAAAGAATTTACCGGTTTCCATTTTCTTAGCCATCTGCTTTGGCTTGCTATCTGTTCCATTTTCACATTTCCCAACACATAAACCGTAACAGCTATTAGATATAAAATTTGGACACTGAAAAACACGGTAGTAAGAAATTCCTGACCAAAAAGGGTAGCAAAAACCCAATAACCGGCAAAAAATGGCAGCAGTTTTTTCAAGGCATTGAGCAGAGAAAGATATAACTTTGGCTCAAAAATCAGAATAGCCAAAATCAATACCAACTGTATTAAAAGCTGACGCAGGGAAGAATCCAGTCCGATAGCCAGCCCGGTTAAAAAAACAGCTGATTTTAGATAGAAATGCTGTCCCGAAAGGGGATGATTCAACCACTTCATTCAAGTGGCAGTTCCTCTTTTTTTTCCGGAATTGGCTCTTCCGGTAAGGCAGGAACAGGATTATTTTCCGGTGGAGGAATATTATCATCCAGTGTTTCCATTTCGGGAGATATGTTTTTCTCTTCCGTCGTGTCTTCAGGCGGAGAAACAGCTTTTACCAAAGAATCCATCAACACAGGGATGCCACTATAAATTTTCAAGCTGTCCGGCAGGGTTTCATAAATTTCTGCAGGAGCAGGAAAAGACCATTCCTTAATGCTTTCTTCTATATCAACTCCAGTGGAATCAACTGCAGTAGTATCAGTTTGAGGAATAACAACAGGAAATGAACCTCGCAGAAGGAACTTATTGCCATCAAAGAATCTACGAGCAACAACAGCATATTCGCCGGCTTCAGGTTCGTCCAAAACAGCTTTCAAATAGGGCTTTGCAAGCAGAGTATCAATTTGTTCAAAACTGTAATACCAGCCCAAACGGTAATTAGCAGCCAGCTTAATTTTATGGTAGGAAGAATTTGTAAGTTTCTGTAAACCGGCAAGAGCGGAATCAGGAGCAGTGTAAATCTGCTCAAAATACATATCTAAAAGCTGTTCTTCCCTTTCTTCTTTGGGGTCAATTAACCGTACCGGCAAATTATTCTGCAGAGCATAAAGGGCTTTGGTAAATTTATTTTCCGGATATTCTTCCTGCATTTTAGCCATAATTTTACTATTTTCAGGACTTTCAGGAGAACGATTATGATAGATAGAACCAATAGCAAACATACAGAAAGGAACTATTTCACTTTCAAAACGCTCAATAATTTCTTCCAGTTTTTCCAGTCGCTGGCTGTATCTTGCGTTTTCCTTTTCCAGGTCTTGAATGCGTTTAGCAATTGCCAAAGTTAAAGAATCTGGCTCTGTTGTTTCGGTAAGCGGAGGAGATAATTCATCTTTTTCTTCTGCCAAAGAGGAATCTGGAAGACCGTTATCTTTAGTTTTTTCTTCTTCAGTAGCTAAGGTATCGCTTTCAGAAATTGTCTCTGTCACAAATAAACTATCCGCTACAGGAATTTCCGATTCCGTTATTTGTAATGTATCTGCAAAGGTTTGCAAACTATCTGGACTGCTGATAATTGTTTCAGACAGGGTATCAGCAAAAGCAGATTCGGATGTTATATCTGTTTGTGTAACTGGAAGTTCCGGCTGTTCTAAAAGTCCTAAACTGTCAATTCCAGGAATTTCCTGTGGCGGTAAAAGCGCTCTAAGCGAATCCAGAATAGCATTATTTCTGTTTATTGCTGTCTGTAATGAATCACGTCTGACAATTAAAGTATCTTTTTGAGAAATAACAATTTTGTAACGGGCAATAGCAGAATCGGGCAAAGAAAGGACATTCAAAAAACTTTCCGCCGCCTGATAATGATAATCCAAAAATTGAG
>Ga0067045_1030873_pt1 | contig 13848 bp, 11 predicted proteins | sample TerdegcTABiofilm_FD_59184 | JGI IMG/M metagenome (GOLD analysis project Ga0067045, IMG submission 59184) | Combined Assembly of (Gp0054472, Gp0054536) Wastewater bioreactor microbial communities from Singapore -Terephthalate degrading...
GAACAGCCTGGACGCGGTGAGCGACCGTGATTTCGCGGTGGAGTTCACGGCGGCGGCTTCCTTAATTATGGTCCATTTAAGCCGGTTTTGTGAAGAGATAATCCTCTGGTCTACCGCCGAGTTTGCCTTTATCGAGCTGGACGACGCCTACAGCACCGGGAGCAGCATGATGCCGCAAAAAAAGAATCCGGATGTGGCCGAACTGATCCGGGGCAAGTCCGGCCGGGTTTTTGGGGATCTGCAAGCATTATTGACCATGCTTAAAGGGCTTCCCCTGGCCTATAACAAAGATATGCAGGAGGACAAAGAAGCGCTTTTTGACGCGGTGGACACCGTGAAAAAATGCCTGCTGGTTTTCAGACAGATGATTGACACGATGCGAGTAAAAAAGGACAACATGGCGGCGGCGGCCAGTGGCGGTTTTACCTGCGCCACCGACCTGGCTGATTACCTGGTGCGCAAGGGAGTGCCTTTCCGCGAGGCCCACGCGGTGGTGGGGAAGGCAGTTTTTTACTGCCTGGAAAAAGGCCTGACCCTTGAGCAGCTAAGCCTTGATGAATATAAAAATATTAGTCCTCTGGTAGAAGAGGACGTGTATGAGGCCATCAGCGTCTCCCGTTGTGTCGAGGCCAGGCGGCTGCCCGGCGGTCCCGCGCCGGAGGCGGTTATTGAGGCTATTGACAAGGCCAGACGTCGTTTGGCGGGGGATAAGACTCAGCCAAGATAATTTAAGACCTTGATTGTAATTGGTTTTGATGTGCTTCAACCGGTTCTTTCGTAGTAAACGGCCAGGGCCGGGACCTGCGTTATTTCCAATTCCGGATAGCGTAAAGCGGTAAGATAACCTCCCATGGCGCAGCCCTGGTCGATGTCAATAGTGTTGTTAACAAATACAGCTTCAGGAACAGGGGTATGGCCGTACACGATCAGTGCGTCCCCTTTGTACGCCTGCGCCCAGTCCCGCCGCACCGGAAGGCCTTCTTCGGTTGTCTCTCCGGCGGCATCTCCGAAGAAACAGAAGTTTCTTATCTGCTCTGTTACTTTTCCAATCATATCCTCTTTAATTCCGCCGTGGGAAACCACCAGCTTTCCTTTGTCAAGGATTAAGTAGGGTGGCGCATCGCGGTATAGTGTGAGAAATTCTTCTTTAAAAAACTCCCTTTCATCTTCCGTTAGCGCTTCGATTTCAGCTATTGTCTTTTCCATGCCGTGGGCGATTTTAACATTTCTGCCTTCCAGGTAACGGGAAAGCTTCCGGCAGTGGTTTCCAGGAATGTAAAGGGCGTTCCCCGAGTCTACCATTGCTTTTACCAGCCGGAAACTGTCCAAGCTGCGGGGTCCCCGGTCGGTAAGGTCGCCGAGAAAAACGGCTGTCCTTCCCGCCGGGTGGGTGTAATAACCGGACCGGTCGCGGTAGCCGAGTTTATCCAAAAGCACGGTCAGTTCATCGCAACAGCCGTGGATGTCTCCGATAATGTCGAAGGGACCGGGCAAGGTGACCACGTGGTTGCGAATTTCAATATTAAACACGGGATTGTCTAGATCTTCTTCGGAAATGACATAAACATGATCAAAGCCCTCATTATGAACGACATGTAGAGTCTGACGGAGCATTTTCTGCATTTTGGCTATCACTGGACGGATCACCCGGCGCTCCCGGCCCGCGTTCCGTGCCAGACAAACATTCTCGGGTATATCAAAAATCAACAGGGTGATATTGAAGCCGTATTTTCTGCCGATGTGAAGAAGCTCGCTGCGGGCACGCCGGGTGATGGCGGTGGAATCGGCTACTGTGAAGCGGCCGAGGGATAAGCGGCGCTCAATAGTGTAGCGAAATAGTTTGAACGCTTCCCTGGAAGCCGCCATATTGGTTTCAGAGTCGCTGACCAGGAAACGGCATCGGTCTGAAGACACTATCATCGATTCTCTGAAATAACGCGAGGCAAAGGTGGATTTGCCGCAGCCAGGCGTACCGCATAAAACCAGAAGAGTGGTCCTGGGTAATGAAATGACGGCCATGCTTTACTACCTCCGTCGTTCGCTTTTACCAACGCCGTGCCTCACTTGGGCCGGCTTTACTGAGTGCCTGCCATTGCTTTAAGTTTAGCCTGAAGTCTTGACATTTATCCGGTCATTTGGTGGTTTGGTGAACTGTTCTAATTATAGGATTACCCAATCTTATACAGCATTTGTAAACCAATAGATATTATTAGGGTTGACAATAGGCCTCGCGCATAATATATTTAAGTTAACCTTTACCATGGATTAGGTTGACAATAAAAACAGGGGGGTCTGAAATTTGAAACTGACCATCAGAGAAATGACTTTGGTGTCCATGTTTGCCGCTTTAACAGCGGTGGGGGCTTTTATCAAGATTCCTGTCCCGTACGTACCTTTTACTCTTCAGTTTCTTTTCGTCTTGTTCGCGGGTATGCTTCTAGGTAAGAAGCTTGGTCTTTTAAGCCAAGTGGTGTATTTAATGGTAGGTTTGATCGGAGCGCCGGTGTTTGCCAACGGTGGAGGTCCAGCCTACGTTCTTCAGCCGACTTTCGGTTATCTGGTTGGATTTGCCGCCGGAGCATATTTAGTCGGGCTAGTGGTGGAAAGGGTGCCCGGTGATAGTTTTAAAAAATTTCTTTTTGCCGCCCTGGCCGGTCTCACTGTAGTTTATGCTTTTGGTGTTACTTATTTATACCTTATTTTAAACTTCGTGGCACATAAGACTTTCACCTTTGCTCAAGCCCTCTGGATCGGGGCGGCAGTTTGCCTGCCCGGCGACCTTTTCCTATCAATAGCGGCTGCGGCAGTGAGTGTCAGGGTCATAAGAAGTTATGCCGCCGCGGGTGGGATTACAGGAAGAGGGTGATTTTTTGGCTAAAGGTTTGTTTGTAACAGGAACAGATACAGGGGTAGGCAAGACGGTAATCACCGGCGGCTTGGCCGGAGTATTCAGAAAAAACGGGGTTAAAGCGGCGGCTTTTAAACCGGTGCAGACCGGCGGGATTGAGAGTGATGAGGGCCTGCTGTCTGAAGACGCTCTTTTCTACCGGGCAGCGGCCGGCTTGCCATACTCCGTCAGGGAAATGAACCCCTGCTGTCTCAGGATGCCCCTTTCGCCTAATATAGCCGCGCGGGTTTCCGGACAGGTAATCGACCCGGCATCTTTAGCAGAAGCATACCGCCGTCTGGCCGGTGAAAATGATTTTGTTCTGGTGGAAGGGGCAGGCGGGCTCTGCGTTCCCCTGGTAGAATACCGCTTTACCATGGCGGACCTGGCGCACCTGCTGGACACTCCTTTGCTGGTGGTGGCCAGGCCGGGGCTCGGCACCATCAACCACACTGTTTTGACGGTCAGGTACGCCCGGTGGTCAGGGTTGGAAGTAAAGGGGATTATTATAAACGGCTACCGGGAGGAGCAGGCTACCTTGGCCGAGCGGACCAACCCAGAAGTTATTGAAGGGATGACCGGAGTGCCGATTCTCGGTATTATGCCTTACCTGCCGGAGACGAGCGTCGAATCGGGTCGCGCCGGCGGCTTGCTGGAGATAATTGAGGAAAAAGTAGACTGGCGCAGGTTATTGTGAATGGAGGATAGTCAATGAAAGATTATACCAGAGAGCTATTGGAGCAGTGGGACCGGGAATATATCTGGCATCCCTTTACTCAAATGCAGGAGTACATGAAGGACAGGCCTCTTATTATTGAAAGAGGGGAAAGGAGTTATCTCACCGACATTGAGGGAAACCGTTATCTGGACGGTGTGTCTTCCCTCTGGGTGACTGTGCACGGGCATAATAAAAAAGAATTAAACAGCGCCATTGAGGAACAGTTGGGTAAAATAGCCCACTCGACACTCCTGGGTCTTGCTAATGTCCCCTCAATTTTACTGGCGAAAAAACTGGTGGAAATCACGCCGCCCGGCTTAAATAAAGTTTTTTATTCAGATAGTGGATCCACCGCGGTGGAAATTGCCCTGAAAATGGCTTTCCAATACTGGAAGCAAAAAGATGGCGGGGCTTTCAGCAAGAAAACCAGGTATATCTCCATGGGGGAGGCCTATCACGGGGATACCATCGGTTCCGTTAGTGTCGGGGGGATGGAGCTGTTTCATGATATATTCAGACCGCTTCTTTTTGACTGTGTGCATGTGCCCGCTCCCTATTGCTACCGCTGCCCGCTGGGACTGGCCGGACCTTCCTGCGGCATGGCCTGTGTGCAAGCTGTGGAAGCGGTAATGGATAAGAGCCACCATGAAATTGCCGCCATGATTATCGAGCCTCTGGTGCAGGGGGCCGCTGGGATGATCGTGGCTCCGGAAGGATATTTGAGAAAGGTAAGAGAACTCTGCAGCCGCTATAATATTTTGCTGATTGCCGATGAGGTCGCCGTCGGGTTTGGACGCACGGGTAAGATGTTTGCCTGCGAGCATGAAGGGGTGAATCCAGACTTGATGTGCCTGGCCAAGGGCATCACTGGAGGCTATCTGCCCCTCGCCGCTACCCTCGCCACGGATGAAGTATATCAAGCGTTTCTTGGGGCGCACTCGGAATGCAAGACCTTCTTTCACGGGCACACCTATACCGGGAATCCGTTGGCGTGCGCCGCCGCGCTGGCCAATATCAAACTAATTGAGGATGAAAAGACAATTGACGGGCTGGATGAGAAGATTTTATTCCTTGAGCGGGGCTTGAAGAAGTTTACCGGCCTCGGGCATGTTGGTGATATCAGGCAAAAGGGTCTGATGGCCGGGATTGAGCTGGTGAAGGATAAAGATACTAAAGAGCCCTACCCGTGGGAGGACAACATTGGACACAAGGTCATCCTGGAGGCCAGAAAAAACGGCCTGGTCATCCGTCCCCTGGGCAATGTCGTTGTATTGATGCCGGTGCTGTCGATGAGCATCCCGGAATTGGGCCGGGTGCTTGATATAACCTACCATTCCATAGCCAAAGTAACCGGGGAGGCGGGGTAATGTTTAGCGAACTGGTTGACCGGATAAAGTCGGGCGGGGAAATAAATTTTGATGAGGCGATGGACCTGGATAGATTGAAGGGTGAGCAGTTATATGAACTTTTTTTGGCTGCCCTGCGAGTAACCCGTCATTTTCACGGCAACAGGGTGGACCTTTGCTCCATCATTAACGCCAAGTCCGGTCGCTGCTCCGAGGACTGTATTTTTTGCGCCCAGTCGGGGCATTACCGTACCGGCGTAAGCGTGTACCCGCTCCTTTCAAAAGAAGAAATTTTGAAACAGGCTTACAAAATGGAGGCGGAAGGAGCCCGTCGTTTTTCCCTGGTTACCAGCGGCAAAGGCATTTCGGATAGCGATTTCGAAAAAATTCTTGTGATATTTCAAAGTCTCAGGGAAAAGATCAGTCTCAATTTATGCGCCTCTTTGGGAATAATCAATTACGATCAAGCAGTTCTTTTAAGAAAGAACGGAGTGACCAGGTATCACCATAATATCGAAACTTCCCAGAGTTTCTATACTAAAATATGCACCACGCATTCATACTATGAAAGGGTAGAAACGATCCTGGCCGCGGGAAAGGCCGGGTTGGACATTTGCGCGGGTGGAATCATCGGTTTGGGGGAAAGCTGGCGGCAGCGGGTTGAGATGGCCTTCGAGTTAAAAAAACTGCGTGTCGTGTCTGTGCCGGTAAATATCTTAACCCCAATCAAAGGCACCCCTCTTTGGGGCAGCCATGTGCCTGCGCCCCTGGAAGTGCTTCAGACGCTGGCCATGTTCAGGCTGGTCCTGCCCGGAGCGGTCATCCGCCTCGCCGGCGGCAGGGAAGCCGCACTGCGGGATCTGCAGTCTACCGCGCTTCTGGCCGGGGTCAACGGGTTAATGGTAGGCAATTATCTTACCACAAGCGGCAGAAAAGTGAATGATGACTTACAAATGTTAAAAGATCTGGAGATTTTTACTTCATGACCCCGAACACTCCCAGGAACACTTCTAAAAGGATAAGTAAAACGATGGCAAGCTCGAGTAGTTCTGACCGCTGGTTGACATTTCTGTTGCTTAACATGGTGTAACTTTGATTGATTATGGAAATTTTCCGGTTAATGCTTTCTTCCCAGGCTTTTGTTCGTAAAATTGAAAGGGCGGCCCCGTAGACGCGGGCGTAAAAGACATCCTCGGTCACTTTCAGAGAGTTGTCGATTCTTTCCGTAATTTCAGTGATGTCCACAATTAACTCCATCAACTGGCTCATGATTCGCCGGTAGTGTTTCAGACGCCTGAAACTGGTCAGCTTCTCCGCTTCCTCGATGGCATCGTACATTTTTTCCATTTCACCGGACAGCAGACTGTCGTAATACCTTAATTCAAGTAGTTGGGAATTGGCGAATTCAAGCAGGTCGGGTATGTCGGCGCTCCCGGTGGAGTCGTAAACCAGAGCGGAGTCCCAGGTGATAATGGTAAGATCCTCCAATCCGTAGGAAAAAGAGTTGCGCAGGGTTTCAAGGCGCACTTCGGGACTGACCGGCTCAGTTTCGGCCAGGAGCAACGGCACGGGATCCCAGCTTTTATCCCATTCTCTGAAGAAAAAGATAGTAAAATCCTCTACAAATCCGCTGGATGTCTCCTTAATCAAGGCGGGTGAAAGGATTTTCCGGGTATTGTCTAGTTGCCCGTAGAATACTTGTTCTATCGTTTCAGAGTTATAGAGCTCTACCGAAAGATTTTTTACATCTTCATATTTAACATCTGGTGGCAGAGACAGGCGCATAATTATCACAATTACGCCGAGGTCATAGATCTTGCCGGTAAAATGCGCCTTATAAATCCGGTTGCCGATTGTCACCGGGCTTTCACCCAACTCCACGGCAACGGGCGGATTTTTGAACTGGATTGACTTGGGTCTAATCCGCGAGAGGCGCATCCTTGAGGTCTGGTGTTCCTGGGAAAGGATTCCCTCCACGCGGTTGAGATTGATTTCTTCCGCCGCATCGTATAAGCGGTATACCCATATGGAATTATTCATGTTTAAAAACAGAGGGCGACTTCTTCCCGGTCCAGTCGTCCCCGGATGGCCCTAATCCTTTCCACTAGATTACTGTTGTTACCGGCAGCGCGTTCAATCTGGCGGAGGAGGTCGATTTCCCTCCTGAAGATCGAGAATACGTCTCCGGGTTGAAGCGTTGACATTTCCAACAAGTCGTTAAAACTGGCGCCGTTGTACCATGCGTAAGCCAGCGCGCCCGGCAGGTCCGACCAGACGCAAAATCGTTCCGGCACACCCATGTTTAATAATTCCCACCTTATTTGAGAAGCTTCTCGCAGGGCGGGAAGGTCCAGCCAGGCGCCCCTGGTGTTTTTACCGGGTACAAACTCCACGCCTGCCAATACAGCCGCCACTTCTGCAGGTTCAGCGTCTTCAAAAACTCCGGAAAATGCCAGTTCAGTAACAAATATTTCCTGTACATGCAGTTCAAGAGCGAATAAACCGCGCGGGAAAAATTCCCTGTTTTTCACATAGCCCAGTTTTTCAAGTATATCGCGAACCTCACTGAATTCAATGAAGGTTGAATCCACTTGTTCTGTCACTGTCTTATGCTCCTGGTAAAGCAGATTTAAATGATTCTTTGCCTGCTTTAATTGTTCAATTCCTGAACGGCATTTTTCCGTGTCCCGGCATTTTCTCGGAATGAATGAGGCGAGCTGTTTTTTAAGCAGCTCTTTCTCTCTGTTTCCTCTGCGCCGGCGGAAATGTTTCAGCCGCCTGTGCGCTCTCGCCCGCTCAACCGGACATTTAAGAGTTAAACAATCGCTACAAAGACGTGAAGTCAATTCTGCAATGAGCTTTTTAGATAATTCTATTTGCTCCGCGATTTCTCTTTCCCTTTTCCGTGTTTGGTATGTCTTAAAGTTGTCGTTTAAAAACCGGTCAATCTCATGATCAGACTTATATCTAAGCAAGCTTAGAACAGTGTTTGGCGAGATAATCAGCCTGCCTGAAACCGGCTCAACAGAATTCTCGTCAAAAAAACCGGTTTGTTCCGGAAAACGGCTGTCAATGCGAACGATGGCGTGACCAACCTGATCAAAACCGCGCCTTCCCGCCCGTCCGGCCATCTGGAAAAATTCCCTGTTTAGTAAGATCCGGAAATCATGGCCGTCCCATTTTCTAGTCGAGTCGAAAACGGCGCTGGCAGCGGGGAAATTGACCCCGGCTGCGAAAGTTTCCGTGCAAAACACTACCCAAATTAAGCGCTTGGAATAAAGGTTTTCCACCAGGTACTTGACCGGGGGCAACAGGCCGGCGTGATGATAAGCGATTCCCTGATATAACAACCGCTGCAGGTTGCGCCAGCCCGGCCCGCTAAAAGTACCGGGGTACTCTGCCTCAACGGCGCTGATTAGTTTTCCGGCGGCGCTTTTTTCCTCAGAATTAAGAAAATCCCATTCCCGGCTTAAATCCTGCGCCAGAATCTCAGTCCGTCCCCGGCTGAACACAAAAAAGAGGGCTGGGAGCTTGTCTTGAATCAGTTCAATTATTTCGCTGCATGATAATTCCTGCATTTCCATCTCGTTTCACTCCTCTGCCCACTGCCTCCTGTTGCGGAGGGCTTTATTGTACTCAACAAGATCATTGACTTCTTGCCTTGCTTCGTTTTCTTTGACGATTTGGCCGTTTGGTGTAACCCAACGTATTTCCAGGGGAACGTGTCTCGTTTTTTCTTCGATGATAATTACTTTCTCATCTCGCACCGAGCTAATCCAGTCCGCAATTTCACTAATGTTAGGTACTGTTGCGGACAGACCTAATAATTTTATGTGCGGGGGGGCGAACAAGATGCTTTCTTCCCAGGTGGTGCCCCGTTCGCTGTCATCAAGGTAATGAATCTCATCAAAAACCACATACACAGTTCTTTTTAATTGTTCAGGTTCGCCCAGACACCAGTTTCTAAAAATTTCCGTAGTCATGATGAGGAGCGGGGCGCCGGAATTTATGCTTATATCTCCGGTGACGAGCCCGACTGCTTCCGCGCCGAATGTTTCTTTGAAATCCCTGTATTTTTGGTTGGAAAGGGCTTTTAACGGAGAAGTGTAAACCATACCGCTGCCTGCAGCCATCAGATCTCTGGCCAGTATTTCCGCCACAAGAGTTTTCCCGTTACCGGTCGGCGCTGATAACAGCACAGAATGACCGGCGCGGAGCGCTTCAACTGCATCAATTTGAAAACGGTCCAGTTGTAACCGGTGCTGCTCAACCGGCGTGAATTCCTCGCGGCGCGAAGGCCTTTTTTTAGTCTGGAACCGCTTTTTTCCGGAATGTCCGGAACTGTCCGTCACGATTTTCCCGGTGGAATTCCATCCTGAAAGAATTTTAGGCAGGCTTTTTTGCAGTTCTTCAAGATCTTTTCGTTTAAACAGGTGTCCGTCTTCTGAACCTTTAACGTAATGACCGGCTGGATCAAGCTTACCTTCATGAACCAGACGTCTGACCTGTCCGCTGGTGATTCCCAGCAAAACTGCCGCCTGGGGGACTTTTAATTTTACATATTCTTTGGTTAAATCCCGCAGCATGGTATTATTCATTTTTAGTCGCTCAACATCAGTGCGCCACATTCGCCTCTTGCCGTTCAGTGAGAAAAAATCAATGCTTTTGGTGTGAATTAAGTGATTAATAATATCTTCACTCACATCAAGAAAATTTATAGCCTCTTTTTCTCCCATGGAAGCTTTTTTTAAAAAAACAGGGGCGCTTACCTTATCCGGCGGGTCAAATTCGTGTCCGGTTATTTCTCTGAGTTGGTCTGCTAAAATGTCACCGGGGAATTCACGGCGCAGGCACAGGTATTCTTTACCGTCAAATTCAACTGTTACAGTAAATTTATCGGCTATACTCTGAAATGCTTGCCTGTCTATATCCAAATCTTTTAAAGTGAAGAACGGTAACGGCAGGGAGTTTAAAGTATCGTGGCACAGCTTGAGCTGACGTCGCCGTTCCAACTCTTTTCTGCCCTCAGATGAATCAGTCGTTGTAATTAGGGCGTGGGGAAGCCTGATTAACTGACCCTGACTGTCTCCGGTGGCTACCATTGTTCTAATGTTTTTATGCTTATGAAAAAGGCGGAGAAGATCTGTCAGACGCCGGGGCTTCTCCCTGATATATTGAAAAAAGTATTCCCTGGCTCCGCTGCTGTCCGGCAATGTATACCGCCCGTCCGGCAAACGGGCGAACCGCTGCCAGACCTGGGGAGAAATATTCTCGATGCCTGTTGCCGCTGCTATTTGAAGACGGGAGCGGGGCTGCCCGTCTGACAACAATTCTGATATGGCGTCAACCTGACTGTGATCAAGTCCGTTTTCAGAAAATATCTCTTGGTCTGGCGCGTATTTTTTCAGCTCCTTGAGGATTTTCGGGAGAGTGTTTCGCATTTGCCCTCGCCCGGTATGCCAGGTTGCCCCTCCCGCCGGCGGATTGCTCTCATTGTTGCCGATGAGCCATCCGGATCTGGTTTTCAGCCGCCCGATTCTGATTTCTTCTTTTTCAATAAGCGAGTAGAGCGCCCCGGTGAAAGCGTCAAGATCACAATTACACTTGGCATATACCGTTTCCAGGGACAGTATTTCATTTCCTTTAAGTAAGTTTAGCAGTAAATCTTTCGTCTGCTTTGTTTTATTATTCGCCAAGCCTGAAAAACACCTCTAAACCGAACTTTAATCATATTATCTGTAGTCTAGCACATCCCGTGCCAAAATAACAATATTTTTACTAATATCGTAAAAAATAATGCCTCTTTGCTAAATTTATTATAAATAGTATGATTATACTATCTTCTACCGGAGGTTTGCTCATCTCTACTCTGACGGTAGCTAAAAAATTTTTCCAAATAGGTGAAAAGCATGGAATCAAGAGAGTTGCTTGGTAAGCTGCGCAAAAAAATTGATATGATTGATTTTGAATTATTAAAGTTGATAAATCAGAGAATGGAACATACGTTACGTACGAAAAAACTAAAGGCGAACATTTCAGATCCTGGAAGAGAACAAGAGATCATTGCTGGTATTCGCCGCCGTTCACGCGGTTTAATCAGTCCGGGATTTTCTGAAAAAATATTCAAAGAAATTATTAGCGAAAGTAAGCTGCTTCAGGAAAAAGATCTGAAGCTGATTGGTTTTCAGGGTGAGCATGGGGCATACGGTGAGGTTGCTATAAGAATCGTTGATCCCACCCTGGTTCCTATTCCTTGTTTGGAATTTGTCGATGTTTTTGACGAAGTTATTAACGGACAGCTTGATTTCGGCATAGTCCCGGTGGAAAATTCACTGGAGGGCGCGGTTACTCAGGTTAACGACCTGCTGGTTGAAACAGATGCGGCAAAAATTAAAATTGTTGGCGAAGTGAAAATACCAATACACCATTGTTTGCTGGCTTTACCCGGAACGGATCAACGTGAAATAAAAGTAGTCTATTCACATCCTCAAGCGTTAGCCCAATGTCGCAAGTTTCTTTCCAGGCATAAATTGGAGTCCAGACCGTATTATGACACCGCGGGAGCGGCAATGATGCTTTCAAAGGAAAGGCCGAAGGCGGCTGCCGCGATTGCCAGTAAACTTTGTGCTGAATTATATAATCTGGATGTCCTCTTTGAAGATATAGAAGACGATGAGACAAACTCCACAAGGTTTCTGATACTATCGAATAAGGAAAGCAATGAAGCAGGTAATAAATGTTCAGTAATATTTTCGACTGAACATAAGGCCGGAGCATTGTTCGCTGTCTTGAAAATATTTTCAGAAGCCGGAGTAAATCTGACTAGAATAGAATCAAGGCCTATCAAAAATGACCCCGGCAAATATGCTTTTCTTCTTGACTTTCAAGGTTCCGATCGAGATCAAAAGGTTATCAGCGCTTTGGAGAAAGCAAGAAAGGAAACGGTTATTTTTAAGTTTCTCGGTTGTTATAACGAAGTATTACATAATAATTCGTGACAGAAAGCAACATTATATACAACTGCTTGTTTACCTTTAGGAATATTTTTGTTACTATAAAAAATATTTTAAAAAATTCAAAATAAATAGTGGCATTTATTCGGGTTCAGGGGTTCAATCGGTTGTTAATAAAAATTGGCTTAACTCTATTAATCTTAAAAAAGGAGTTGTTGTCAATGTTGTCGTTGTTTTCGTCCCAAAAGAAAAACACGGCCATGCCGGATGATGCTCAGGGTAGGGTGGATTTCACTTCAGCCATAGTTAATTATTCGCTTGCTTTTAACGAGTTTATGGCGCTATGTGTGTCGATTAAAGTGAAGGATATAGCCGGGAGCGCCAATGATTTGGCGGCGGCATGCCAGGAAACGTCGGCTACGGCTGAAGAAACTTCAGCTACTACTCAGCAGATCAGTGCCGGTATGCAACAGGTTAAGGAAGGGGAACTGGAAAATTACAACCGGATATGTTCCCTTAACGAGCTGGCGAAAGACGCAAATACAGTGCTAAATGACATGGTCAGCAATGCGGCCGAACTTGTGGAACAAATCAAAAACATTGACAGCATCAGTCAAAGTGTATCGGAAATAGCTGATAAAACGAATCTTTTATCCTTAAATGCGGCAATAGAGGCTGCCCGCGCCGGTGAATACGGCAGGGGGTTTTCCGTAGTGGCGGAAGAAGTGAGGAAACTGGCCGATCAAACAAAAACAGCGGTAAAGGAAGTTAAAAACATATCGAACCAGATGGATAAAAAAGCCACAGATACAGGTAATATTGTATCTAATGTCAAAAATATTTTTGAACAGTATATCGGTGATACTGCAAGGGTTGCCGAAATTATGAGTAGAAATGTGAAACAGGTTGAACAATCCGCTGATGCAGTGGAGAATATCGCTAATGCAGCCCAGCAGCAGGCTGCGACGACAGAGGGATTGGTAAGGATATCCAGTGACTTGGCGTCAGCGGCAAATTTTGCTGACGTGTTTACAGGAATAACGAACCGTATAAATAAGGTTATCATGCCTCATTTGAATAAACCTGAAGAAAAACACATTTTAAGCATCCTGGCTGCCAGACTCATAGACCACGCGAACTTGATAAGGAGCCTGATAGAAAACGCCGGGAAAGGTTTAAAGATAGCAAGTCACCGCGAGTGTGCTTTCGGCCGGTGGTATGAAAATGAATACGAAAAATATAAGCACATTAAAGAATTCGCGGCTATTGAGGAATTGCACAAACAGTTTCACGAGGCTGCCAGTGCGTTCTCACTGGAGAGCAGCCTGATCAAAGCAAAAGGTGTTCAAGATACTTCAAGAAGGATGTTAGACGCTTTTTTAAAACTGTCAAAGGTGATTTGCTGAATACCTCCACCAAGAAGGAAGATAACCAGACATAATCGAATTATTATTTGTTGGAGGGGTTAATAAATGCCTGATTTTCGTATAAGAGATCAATATTTGGAACTCATTAAGGTTATTTCAGAGAAAAATAAAATAAGCCAGGATGAAGTAGTTGAAACAGCTCTGGCAATGTTTTTTAAGATGTATTTTTCACGTTTCGATATGTACCCGGAATTGGAAATTGCCCGGCGTGAATCTGAATATCAAGAGATGGAGCCTGAACAAATAAGGAAGAAGATTGATGACGAAAAAACAATGGTTGAAGCTGCCATAGAGGAAGCGGAACGATTGGGGTTACTTTAGTAAAAAATTATTTCTAAAGATATTTACCAACTGGTTGTTTTCAGAATTGAACCGTTTATGTTAAAACCTGACTTTTGCAGTTGATCAGACGTAAAAACAGCCCTAAGCCTTTATAAATAAAGAACACTGAAAAAGTCCACTCACTTCAAATGAGTGGACTTTTCAATGCAAAAATGGTATAATTATACAAGAAAAC
>Ga0067045_1030876_pt1 | contig 13841 bp, 12 predicted proteins | sample TerdegcTABiofilm_FD_59184 | JGI IMG/M metagenome (GOLD analysis project Ga0067045, IMG submission 59184) | Combined Assembly of (Gp0054472, Gp0054536) Wastewater bioreactor microbial communities from Singapore -Terephthalate degrading...
TCTGTGGTATGTGCGGTCTCGTAAAACCACAAGTGATTTTGATCGCACCAGAAGGACACAAGAAGTGCTGGAAGGACTTTTCCGTAAGTTAATGAGCCTAGATGCAGTGGCACGCACGCCTGAACTCTACAACCTCTTTATTAGAAATGTTGAAACGGATCTAAACATAAGTGACATACTTCCTTTGATAGATCTTGCTCCTAAAATCCTTGCAGATGCCAATCGCGTGAAGCGATTCAGTATTGGCCCTGAACACGTAACACCCTCAAGTACACCATCTACAAATGCATATATATTGTTACCAAATTATGAAGCTATCTGGCAGGTTATTCTACAGGCAGTTTATACTCCCTGATTGACGAATTCTAAGCACGTTAATATAATTTAACTATACGAAGTCACAATTATATATATGACCAATAATTCAACATATCCATTACAAATTAATCCCACTACAACACTACCACCTGCCTTAGAAGCCTGGAAAAAATATCTGCAAGATCAGGATCGTTCAAAATACACAATCACATCTTTTTCTGGAGATTTGCAACTTTTGGTAAATTTTCTACCAAAAGATAGAAGTTTGGGTGATATTACAACTGGTGAATTAAATAATTTTCTAGAATGGGTAAAATCTGGGCGAGGTATGGGGATTGCTTGTAGCCCTAAAAGTTTTGCCAGACGTATTACATCTATTAAATCGTTTTTCCGTTGGTTATACAGCTCCCATGCAATTGAAATAGACCCTGCGGAAAAAATTCTACAATATTCTGTTATCAGCCCCCTTCCAGAAATCTTAACACTCAGTGAAATGGAAATAGTCTTACAAATAGCTAAGAACTGGATAACTGGATTAAAACCTGACTATAGACCATATACCTTATTGAAACTGCTTCTGGAAACAGGTATCAAAAAAAATGAGTGCATTTCTCTTACAAAAAATCATATTGAAATGGAAGAAAAAAATCCTTTCGTGTTTATTCGTTACCCAAATCCCAAAGACCGCAATAAGGAACGTAAAATCCACATATCCAGCGAATGGTTAGATGCTTATGTAATCTACTGCCAACAGTATAAAATTGATGATTTGGTTTTTCCTTGGTCTGCTCGCCGATTAGAGTATCTACTGGAGGATATCAGCCAAGAATCCAGAATAAGTAAACACTTATCCTTCTCTATGTGCCGCTGGACCTGTGCAATCAATGATTATCGGGCTGGAATGGAACCAGAGAGATTACGACAAAAATTGGGGGTGTCAAAAATCCAATGGCGGGAATTAATAATGAAATTAGAACAGTTATCAAATCAATAATTAGTTTCTGTTTTCTTAAATATTTTTAATTCGACAACCTTATTTGTTTTTTCAGTTATTCTATAAAGATGACTTGGTGCGAATCCAGGAATCCACACTAAATCCTTTTGGTGAAAAATAAGAGGCCATAAGAACCTAGCAGATTTAGGAATTTTCTTATTTATAAAGAAATCAGATACTTTTATTACTCCTGAATCCATACCAAGAGGTTGGTATCTATCGCCCGGGAGCGCACAACGGATAAGCAATCTATTTCTTATTAAGCCAGCGTCTAGGAATGCGATATTCTTTTTACCTTCAATTTGAGAAGGATATTCAACATCTTCTGCATTTACCAGACGGCTTTGGATGATCCAATTTTCACTAAGAAATTTTCTAGCAGGAATATGAATGTAATTTGTTTTCCCGATTTCACATTGGGGGTAATCTAAATATTCCTCTTCATACCGTGAATCGCAAAATTGAAGAATGTCGTTATGAAGTTTAATTAATACATATTTAAACAAGTTTTTGGATCTAGAACGAGAAGGATGTTGAATAAATTTACGAATATCTTCTATTTTTCTAAAATCTAATTCCAAGAATTCACCTGTGATCCTCCTCAAACAAGCAAACAATATTCGTCTTTGTAAGCTTAATGGCAAGGATTGGAAATTTTTTACATTTAATTCTATTAATCCTTTTTGTTCCCTTTGTATGCGGGTTTTTAATTCCTTTTCTGTTTCTATATGTAGAAAACCCACATCACTTTTTACGATTTCACCTAGTTGAAAAATATGCTGCTTAATTGCTGGATTGTATCTCTCAAGTAAAGGCAATAGTTCATTACGGACGCGATTTCGTTGATAGACAATTTCAAGATTTGATGCATCAACCACAAAATCGAGGTTGTTTCTTTGACAATATTTCAATATGTCATTTCTCCAATATGGCAGTAAAGGGCGGAGTAATGCAATCGTGGGATGGAACTCAGTAAAACCAATTAATTGCAACCCCTGTAATCCATCCAAGCCACAACCACGCAAAATATGCATTAGGATTGTCTCTACTTGGTCATCTGCTGTATGGGCGACGGCAACTGATGTTGCATTATATTTATCTGCCTGTTCAAATAAAAAAGTGTAACGCAATTTACGAGCAGCATCCTCTACTGAAAGATGTTTCTCTGTGACTAATCGCTGGATATCGCCTTCACCTGAAATAAAATGTAAACCACGTTTCAATGCGAGCTCACGAACAAACTTACAATCTGCATCAGCACTTTTTCTGAGACGGTGGTTATAATGAGCAACAATGAAGTTGAATCCACACTTCTGCAACATATCTAATAAACAAATCGAATCTGGTCCTCCAGAAATACCTGCTATTAATAGAGATTTAGAATCAACACCATTTTCAATTAATAATTGCTTAAATTCCAAAAGATTCATTCTCGTCATTATAGCATCCACAAAGAAAATTGATATTTCAAAGGAAAAAATTTGAAGCAAAAAATCGCTAAAATAGCTAAATATATTTTTTCATCTAAAACCATGGTGGTCTTCACAGGAGCGGGAATTTCCACACCATCAGGCATACCGGATTTTCGCTCTATGCATACAGGATTGTGGACTTGCAATGATCCTATGCAAGTTGCATCATTGACTTCCTTTATAAGGTCACCATTGAGTTTTTATGAATGGTTGAGACCACTCGCTATGAAAATAAAACAGGCCAAACCAAACTCCGCTCATTTTTGCGTTTCATATCTAGAACAAAAAGGATATGTGCAGGCTGTAATTACTCAAAATATCGATGGGCTTCATCAACAGGCAAAATCGAAAAAAGTCATTGAACTACATGGTTCGCTAACTAATATGACCTGTTTGGCGTGTCAAACCAAAGAATCTATATCGACATTAATGGATAAATTTATCTATTCAAATATAATCCCGCGATGTCCACATTGTGACAGAGTGTTGAAACCTGATATAACTCTTTATGAAGAATCATTATCTCAAGATGCCTGGTTTCAGGCTGAATCATATTGTAAAAATTCGGATTTAATGTTAGTTATAGGTTCTTCACTGGAGGTATATCCAGCTAATCAACTACCAACTATTACACTAGATTCAGGTGGAAAATTAATCATCATTAATAATTCTCCCACCCACCTCGATCCTCTGGCTGATGTAGTATTACATAGTGATGCTGCTGAAATCCTCCCCCAAGTAGTTACTTTACTTACGAAATAAAAATCACCTACTCCCCTTTCGTCCAAATTGCCTTTCCAATAAATCCACAGAGAGATGAATCATTGTTGGTCTTCCATGTGGGCAGGTTCGTGGAGCTGCACAATTTTGCAGGTCACTTAGTAGTTGCTGTTGCTCCTCGTGTGAAAGAATTTGTCCACTTCGCATAGCTGTACGTTTACAGATTCTGGCGATAATCCTTTTCTCCTCTTCTGCGTGCAAGATTGACTCATTTTCTTCAAAGTCTTCAATCACACTTCTCACCAGTGAATAAGGATCTGATTGCGCACATAGTACAGGAACAGCACGAATGCGAAATGTGTTTGTCCCAAATTCTTCAATATCAAATCCGATATTTATTAAGACTGGGAGATATTCAGATAATAATTGTGCTGAAGCCATAGGTAAAACAAATGTAGAGATATCTAATAATAACTGTTGTGCTTTATTTTGATTATTTTGATCGAGGAACTTTTCATATAAAATGCGTTCATGCGCTGCGTGTTGGTCGATGAGATATAAACCATCTGGTCCCTCTGCAACCAAATAGGTAGCTCCAATTTGCCCAACCAACCTTAATAGAGGAATCTGGTCAGAAATCTTAACGGATTGGTACTGCATTTGTTGTGAGGTTGAAATTTTTGAATCGTCGGTTGAAATCCCTTCAGTAAATATAGGTCCTACATTTATTGTTGATTGAGGTGGTGATATTACATGCCAAATTGACGTAGGTATTTCAGGTGTGGAATAATTAGTAATTAATGCACGTCTGATCGCCCGTTGTATTATGCTGAAAATCCAAGATGGATTCTTAAACCTGACCTCCGCTTTCGATGGATGAACATTGACATCCACTTCTTCAAAAGGAATATTAATAAAAAGCACAGAGACCGGAAATCGGCCCACCATTAAATAAGTATGGTATGCCTGAATTAGTGCAGCTGTCAGAGACGAATCCTGTACCCAGCGGCCGTTAATAAAGAACGTCATCTCTTTGCGATTAGAACGGCTCAAGCCAACAGGACTAGTGAAGCCCTTTATTAAAGAAATATCATCATGATATTCTACTTCTAGTAGTTGGTTTGCCTCATCGATTCCATATATCTTTATCAATATTTCGCGTTGGTCGAAATTTCCACTGGTTTGGAAAACAACTTTATTCTCAATTGATAAGGTAAATCTGATTTCAGGATAGGCTAATGCATAACGTTGTACTAAAGTAATGATTTGTTTCTTTTCTGTTAGTTCTTGTTTCAAAAACTTTAACCTTGCTGGTGTATTAAAGAAAAGATTTTCAACTCGTACCAACGTACCAGGTGGCATTCCAACTTTTCCGCAACTCTCTCTCTTACCACCTTTAACAATGATGCTACTTCCCTGAGACTCACTGGTCACTCTGGATTCTAATGTCAAGTATGAAACCGCTGCAATTGAGGCTAATGCTTCTCCCCGGAAACCGAGTGTCTTGATATGATCCAAATCCTCTACTTTAAATACTTTGCTGGTTGCGTGTCTTTCGACCGCGAGCATCACTTCTTCATGAGGAATCCCATCACCATTATCCACAACTTCAATTAATTTACGACCACCAGATTCCACCCTTATCCGAATCTCTGAGGCGTGTGCATCAATTGAATTTTCAATTAATTCTTTCACAACTGAAGCAGGTCGTTCAACAACTTCGCCGGCCGCAATTCGCACACTAATCTCTTCAGAAAGAAAATGAATACCCATCTGTCACCCAAATAACGATTATAAACGGCCAATACGAATATAATGAGAGTAAAAATTTATGAAAATCACAACCATCTTTTTTGATCTAGATAATACACTATATCCTCCTGATTGCGGGCTATGGGAATCGATTAGCCAGCGCATCAATCAATTCATCTCAGAAAGAATCAATATCCCAGAAGAAAAAATATCAAGTCTTCGTAAACATTTTCATGATAATTATGGAACCACCTTGCAGGGTTTAAGAGAATATTTTTCAATCACTGATGAAGATTATCTTGAATACGTGCATGATATTCAGCTCACTCAATATATTCATCCTGATCCTTTATTGAAACAAATGCTATCTTCGTTAGGACAAAGGAAAATTATTTTCACCAATGCAAGTCGCCTGCATACTATACGCGTTTTGGAAACTCTAGATATTAAAGATGAATTCGAACAAATTATTGATACGTGTGATATCTATCCCTTTAGCAAATCTCAACCTACATCTTATTTGTTAGCCATGAATAAATTAAAAGAACCTTTTTCATATAATTGTGCAATGGTAGATGATATGTTGTCGAACCTAACTGCTGCAAATCAAATAGGCCTATTACCTATTCTTGTTTGGCAGAAACAACATGAATCTATTCCGTTTCAATGCATACCCAATATTCTGGATTTACCATCCGTACTCCCATAAAATCATAATTTCATAAACACCAGATTTGAATAAGAAATAGGACTTACCATGAATCACAAAACAATAAAATTAACATTACTTGGTTTAACCGGATTTCTATTGCTCAGTTTCATTTTTGGATCTGGATTGATAACTGGATGGTGGCTGCGTGCATCTTACTTTTCGAATTATCTACCTTCTAATCAAGATGAATTAAGAGATCTGTTTCGTCCATATTTTCAATCTTGGGAACTCGTTCATGAAAAATACATCGAGCAACCAGTTGATGATCATTTATTAATACAAAGTTCAATTCGTGGCCTTATGGCTGGATTAAATGATCCTTACTCAATTTATTTAGGACCATCAGAGTACAGGCAAGTGAATGCATCCATGCAAGGGGAATATACAGGGATAGGCGCGTGGATAAACACAAGTGGAGAATTTCTAGAAATCATCAGCCCAATGCCTAACTCACCTGCTGAGCAGGTAGGGATAAAACCAGGCGATTTAATCATAGCAATAAATTCCGAGGATGTTACAGGATTACTTCCCGATGTTGTATTAAGTAAAATCATTGGACCTGCAGGCACGAAATTAACACTTACAATTATTAGAGAGGGTGAGCCAAAACCTTTGTCTTTTGAATTAACTCGAGCAGTAATTGACCTTCCCTCCATTCAAAGTGAGCTTATTGAGAACAAGATTGCATATATTCGCCTCTACCGTTTCAGTGAAGATGCAGATAGGGAATTTCGTGTTGCTTATCAAGATCTTTTAAAATCAAATCCGATAGGCTTGATACTTGATCTACGTAATAATGCAGGAGGATATGTTTATTCAGCCATTGATATCACTTCTGAGTTTATCCGTGAAGGACTAATTATGATTGAGGAGTTGAATGATGGTACACGAAAAGATTATGAAGTAAAAGGTAAAGGCATCGCTTACGAAATACCTTTGATAATTATCATCAATCGCGGTTCAGCTTCTGCATCTGAAATTTTAGCCGGGGCAGTGCAAGATTATGGTCGTGGAAAACTAATCGGAGAAACTACTCATGGTAAGGGGGTAGTACAGCAGGAGATTAAACTACAAGGCGATAATGGAGCGATAAGAATTTCCACATCACGCTGGTTAACTCCAAAAGGACGACAAATCCATAAAAATGGGCTTGTTCCCGATGTGGAAGTCCTGCAAACAACAGAAGACTTTGATCTAGGAATCGATCGTCAGAAAGAGGCAGCAGTTCAACTTCTCTTACAATCTATAAATTAAATAGAATAACTCCGACACTTGATTTTTTGAATATTAATTGACAGTAAATATTGAGAAGATTATAATGAAAATTTACTAAATCAATTCTGGGAGATAAATTAATGGAAGTAAGTAATTCAAACAATGTCACTCATTCAGATCAATTACAACGTAAAATGCACCTAACTGGGAGAGTGATTAAAACCAGCACAGCTGGAGCAATAATTGATATTGGCGTTGAAAAACCAGCACTCCTCCATGTCTCTCAGATAATTACCCCAGACGGCTCACCATTAAAAAGAGTGGAAGATGTTCTTGCAATAAATCAAGTTATAGATGTGTGGGTTCGTGTGATCCGAACTGATCGCATTGAAGTAACTATGAAAGAACCACTAAAATTAGAATGGCGTGAAATTCAAAAAGATATAGTTGTAACAGGGAAAGTGGTTGAAATTGAAAAATTTGGGGCATTCGTAGATATTGGTGCGGAACGACCTGGTTTACTGCATATCAGCGAATTAGCGCATGATTATGTGAAAGCCACTTCTGATATTGTTAAGATTGGCGATGAGCTAGAAGTAAAAATCATTGATTTCAACAGGCGGAAAAAACAAATTAAACTGAGTCGCAAAGCATTACTACCCGAAAAAATTGAAAAGGAAAAACCTATCAAAAAAGAAGAACCTAAAGAAAAACCAATAAATAGAGAAAAGAAAACAAAGAAAAAAGAAATAGAGACGCAAGAGGAATTAATAACCTCTGAACCTGAACCTACGGTAATGGAATTAGCCTGGAAAGAAGCAAAAGAAAAAGCAGGAATAAAGAAACAGATTAATCCTAAAGTAACAAAAGAAGATTCCAAGACAATTGACCAAGAAGATATTTTCTCAAGAACATTGGAAAATAGAAGAAAATGAATTTCCTTACAGTAGATATTATAGATTTTCAGGGGAGGTGCTTCTATGACGGACCTCCCCTTTTCATTTCTTTTATAAATAAAAAATGAAATCCAATCAATTAAAAGCAACGCATGAAAAATATATTTTTTTTACTGGTGGAGTATTATCCTCGGTCGGAAAAGGGTTAACTGCTGCGGCGATTGGTCGACTTCTTAAGGAAAGAGGTTTTTCTATTGCGGTTCAAAAATTAGATCCATATATCAATGTGGATCCAGGAACGATGAGTCCTTACCAACATGGTGAAGTATATGTTCTTGATGATGGTTCCGAAACCGATCTGGATCTTGGACACTATGAAAGATTTATTGATGTTCGCTTAAATAAATCCTGTAATGTCACCGCTGGTCAAGTCTACGCTGAAGTTATTAGCAAAGAAAGAAAAGGTGATTATCTGGGTGGAACGATTCAAGTTATCCCACACATTACCGATGAAATTAAACGGAGAATCAATTTAGTAGCCAAAACAACACAAGCGGAAATTATTCTCGTTGAAGTAGGTGGAACAGTAGGTGATATCGAGAGCTTACCATTTCTGGAGGCATTACGCCAACTGCGGACCGAATTAGGACGAGATTGTACTTTTTACATTCACATTTCATGGTTACCCTACATTGGTGCGACACTTGAACTTAAGACAAAACCTACACAACATTCCGTACGTGAGCTTAGGTCCATAGGTATCTCACCAAATATGATTATTGCCCGCTCAGATTATGAAATTGAAGAAGAATTACTTTTAAAAATTTCAAATTTTTGTGATGTTGAAAGACAAGCGGTTATCCCACTGGTAACATCTCAAAGTATCTATGAAGTACCATTAAAACTCGAAAAAGCAAAAGTAGCTGAATACATAATTAATTACTTCCAAATAAAGCCCCGGAAGACTCCAAATTGGTCTTCATGGAAGAAAATTGTTCATGCTGAATTGCATCCAAAACGAACCATAAAAATTGCTATCGTTGGAAAGTATGTAGCTTTCCATGATGCCTATATTAGCGTGCGTGAATCACTAAAACATGCGACCCTAAAACATAATACAGCCCTTGAAATAATTTGGATTGACGCTTCCTCATTAGAAAATGATAAAAACCTAAATTTGCTCAACCAAGTGGAAGGAATTGTTGTTCCGGGAGGTTTTGGGAGCCGTGGAATTGAGGGCAAAATCAGAGCAGTGCGTTTTGCGCGGGAAAACAAATTACCATATTTGGGCTTATGTTTAGGTATGCAATTATTGGTAGTGGAATTTGCAAGATATGTTTTTAATAATGAAAAAGCTAATTCCACAGAATTTGCTCCCAACAATCCCCTTCCAGTAATTGACCTTTTGCCCGAGCAACGCCACATCTCTGACTTAGGGGGAACCATGCGTTTAGGACTTTACCCCTGCTGTCTTCAACAAGGTTCTATCGCTGCACGTGCTTATCAAAAATCTCTGGTATATGAACGACACAGGCATCGTTACGAATTTAATAATCAGTATCGTCAGGATTTGGAATCTCAAGGAATGGTTTTTTCAGGTTTATCTCCCGATGGGAACTTAGTCGAGATTGCTGAAATTAAAGATCATCCATTTATGCTAGGAACTCAATTCCACCCGGAATTCCTATCATGGCCTAACCATCCTCATCCTTTGATTAACGAATTAATAAAAACCATCATATCAAAATACTCATAATTTGACTTAATAATATTCTCCACGTAAATTATTCGGTAACTCATTAGCAATAGTCCTCATAACCTTTTCTGTTAATTGCTCAGCGTTTTGTGTTTCCTCTGGATAAATGGGTGGGCAGATTTTTACTCTAACTACTGCACGATGGAGAAATTGTTTAAGGATTTTATGAGTACCATCCAAAGCAATAGGTACTATTGGACGTTTAACCTGCATGGCTAAATGTGCAGTGCCTGTTTTAGCCTTTAATAATCCTTTTCCATATGTGCGAGTGCCTTCCGGGAACATCCCTAAGTACTGTTCTGATTGTAGAACACGACGTGCCTGAATTAAAGCACTTCGATCATAGATTCCACGCTGAACAGGGAAAGCGCCAATCTGATACATAAAAAAACGTAAAAATGGGTTTCGAAAATTTTCGGCCTTACTCATGAAATAGATAGGTCTTGGAATTGCATATTGGATGACAAACCCATCAAAAAAGGAAAGATGGTTTATTGCTAATATCGCACCACCATTCAAAGGAAGATTTTGAATTGATTCCACATGAATTTTTGCCAATAACTTTAATATTGGTGTAAGGATCAAGATAAAAACACGACGAAGGGGTGTAATTTTAATAGGTGCGGAATAACTTGTTTTATTAACCTCTATCATACTAGCTAAAACACCAATTCAACTATTTAGTATTACAAATATTACTCTTTCTTTTATATATTTTTTAAAAATTTTAAACTGATATCAATAATTATCTATTTTTCGGATGTGATATATTAAACCCATCATTGGTCACAACCATCCCATTGGATATTTCTTAAGTAAATTGATTTTTGTCACTTCTTGAACACCTAGCATTACGTAGACAATCTTGCTTGCAACCAATTAACATCCACAGATTACAACTTCAGAAAAGAATAAAACGTATTTTTAAAAATACAAAAGAAGCAAATCAAATTGCTCATCTGCATCTTTATCTTATTTACATGGAATCAAGTAATTCTCTAGCTTTACTCCATATTTGGTCAAACATCAATCTAGTTAATTTCCCTGTCTGTGTATTTTGTCTGCTGGGGTGATAGGAAGCCAACAACCAAGGGTTGTTTTCCTGGAAATAAAATAATCCTCCATGCTTAAAAATAAAATTCTGCATTGGACTATTCAGATTCGTTTTATTCAGAAGAGATTTCATTTGCTCAAATGCAATTCTACCCAATGCCACAATACCACGTATATTACTTATTAACTGCATCTCTTTTAGTATAAATTCTTGACAATTATTAATCTCTTCTTTGGTTGGTTTATTGGCAGGTGGCACACAACGGCAAAGTGCAGTAATAAACGCATCGTTAATTACCAAACCGTCTTCTCGATTTTTACTTGTTGGCAAACTAGCGAAACCTGCTCTGTATAATGCTGAAAAAAGAAATTCACCTGAAGCATCACCTGTGAACATCCTACCAGTCCGATTGGATCCATGAGCTCCCGGAGCTAAACCTACAATCATTAATCTAGCGTGATGGTCTCCAAAACCTGTCACTGGTTTCCCCCAATAATCGCAATTGATAAATTCCTTCTTTTTTATGTGTGCGATTCTTTCACGCCAATCTACAAGTCTTTGACATCGACGACAAGTTAAGATTTTTCGATTTAACTGCTCCCATGATGAATACACTTTCATGCTTTTCATATCACTGAATAAACATAGCATCTCCAAATGAATAAAACCGATAATTTTTGGATTTTGCTATTTCATACCAATTCTTAACTTTTTCCCATGAAGCAAAAGCACTAACCAACATGAGTAAGGTGGAACGTGGTAAGTGAAAATTTGTAATCAAAGCATCAACCACACGAAAAGTAAACCCTGGTATGATAAATAGGTCTGTATTTCCCCTAAAAGGTTTAACCAATTCATCATTTTTGGTATTTCTCCCCACGGTCTCGAGAGCTCGTACACAGGTTGTACCTACTGCTATAATTCTTCCTCCTTTTTTATGAGCATGGTTTATGGTGTTTGCTGCCGATCGTGATATCTCGCACCACTCCGTATGAATGGGATGATCTTCCACATTTTCCTCATTTACAGGTGCAAATGTGTCCAATCCTATGTGAAGAGTAATTTCAACAAACTGGACCCCCTGGTAAGATAATTGATCCATTAATTTTTGAGTAAAGTGTAATCCAGCGGTGGGAGCAGCAACAGAGCCCTTCTCTTTTGCGTAAATGGTCTGATAGCGTTCTGGTTCATTGAGTGGTGTATGAATATAAGGTGGAAGTGGAGTAACGCCTAAATCTTCCAATTTATCTTCCAATGAAGTTGAAAATTGCACAACACCCCTTGAACCGTTTAACTTTTCAAGAACACAGGCATTGATGTTCCCAGAAATAAATAACCGCATCCCCTCTTTTACATTTTTCCCACCAATTAATGTTTCCCATCTGTTCTTATTTAAAGACCTTAATAGTAACAATTCAACTTTTCCACCAGTTGGTTTGCGCGCCCATAGACGGGCTGGTAACACACGTGTGCGGTTTATCACCATCACATCCCCAGGTCGTAAGTATTGTCCTAAATGATAAAACTTAACATGTTCAATCTGGGTAGAGGTCCTAGAAACCACCATCAATCGCGAGTTATGCCTTGGCTCAACAGGTCTTTGTGCAATAAAATGCGTTGGTAGTGAATATTCAAATTGAGAAGTCTTCACTCAAATTAAAGCAGACTGGGTTGATCAGATTTTTTATATGCTAATCTCAAATGTTCGTAGGCCAATTTAGTCGCCACCCTGCCCTGCGCAGTTCGGCCAAGGAATCCTAATTGCAACAAATAAGGTTCTACCACTTCCATTATCGTATCTGGTTCTTCACTAATTGAAGCAGCGATCGTGCTTAACCCAACCGGTCCACCATTGTATTTATTAATAATTGTAGTAAGTACCATGCGGTCAACTTCATCCAACCCTAGCTCATCCACACTTAGTAATGAAAGTGCATCGATCGCCACTTCTTGTGTAAGGCAACCTTCTGCACGCACTTCTGCATAATCCCTTACTCGCCGCAACAAACGCAACGCTACACGTGGTGTACCGCGTGCACGACGGGCAATTTCATGTATTCCCGAGGAATCAGCATGAATATTTAATAATTCCACTGCTCGTTGAACTATCTGATGCATAGCCTCTATATCATAATAATCTAATCGATACACAGCACCGAATCGGGCTCTGAGTGGTGAGCTGAGTAATGCCAACCTGGTCGTAGCTCCAACCACGGTAAAACGAGGCAATTTTAACCGGATTGATTTTGCTGATGGCCCTTTACCAATAATGATATCTAGGGCATACTCCTCCATGGCTGGATAAAGCACCTCTTCCACAGGTTTTCCCATTCGATGTATCTCGTCGATAAAAAGAATGTCCCTTTCACGCAAATTTGTTAGTATGGCTGCTAAGTCACCCGGCCTTTCAATAGCCGGACCTGATGTGACTTTGATATTCACACCCATCTCATTAGCCAATACATGTGCAAAAGTGGTTTTCCCCAAACCAGGAGGCCCATAGAAAAGAACATGGTCAATGGTTTCTTTACGCTGGTTGGCTGCCTCTATCAAAATCCTCATATTTTCCTTTACTTGATTTTGACCAATTACCTCATTCAGAAATTTGGGACGTAGTGTATTATCCAGCCTGTCATCAGGTCGGGGCTCAGGGTTAAGAATATGCAAACTATCTTTATCCATATGCATGATTATACCTGCAGATGTTTTTACACTGTGTTGACGGCAGTGCAATTTGATATATTATTGTATTCAAACTTTTTCATTTGGAGTTTTAATATGCAAAACGTCTTCATCTCATCTCATCCCCTAATTGCACATAAATTATCCATTCTTCGAAATAAATCAACTGATCCAAAGAATTTTCGTGAATTAGTTCGTGAAATCACCCTATTATTATTATACGAAGCAACTAGTGATTTGCTCACCACCCCAATCCAGGTGGAGACTCCC
>Ga0067045_1030877_pt1 | contig 13840 bp, 11 predicted proteins | sample TerdegcTABiofilm_FD_59184 | JGI IMG/M metagenome (GOLD analysis project Ga0067045, IMG submission 59184) | Combined Assembly of (Gp0054472, Gp0054536) Wastewater bioreactor microbial communities from Singapore -Terephthalate degrading...
GCTGGCGCGCTGGGGGGTGTGATTAGTGGCATCCTGGCTTTGAGCTTCAATCGCTGGTATGGCTGGCGCGCTCTTCTCCTTTCCATCTCGCTGTTGGCGGCGTTGGCGATCAGCAACGAATTTGCATATGCCGGAATTTTATTGGGTTTCATCCTGGTGGCGCTGTTTTATGCCATCCGCCGCCGCACCTGGCGTTTTCCGTGGCGGTTGAAGGGCTGGCTGGCGGCTGTCTTGATTGCCGGACTGATTGTGGTGGTTCAGGGGGGGGTTTTGACAGGCGTCTTCATGGATCAACTTGCAAAGCTTTTGCCCGGCGAGCTTACCCAGGCTTCATATTTTTCCGGCCAGTTTACCTTTCAATGGCCGCCCGCCTTGCTTTCCAGCCACCTGGGGTGGCTTTCGCTTGGCAATCCGTACCAGGTTCTGGTCGCTCTGTTCGAGATCGGCCCGATCATTCTCCTTCTGCCGCTTGCCTTTGCCGCCTGGTTTAAGAGCTACCGTTATGGCCGCTGGTTCGAGACCGCTGCGACGGCTTATGTTGTCTCGACGGTGGTGTTCGCCTTTTTGCAATATTCCGGGCCGGCCGGGCCGACTGCGCTTACCCGCGTTCAGACGGGGCTGGTCAGCCTGGCAAAAGGTTCGGTGGTCTGGTTGTGGTTGTGGGCTCGCCATCGTTCGGAGCTGGCCAAGCTGTTCTCGGCGCTGCTTCTGTTTGTTTATACTTTCGGCGGCCTGATGCTGTTTGGAATCCAGCTGCTGGCCGGGCCCAAGCCGGTGCTCTCTACGTTCATCAACGAGCTGGATGCCCGGATGCATGAGCAACAGTGGAATCGTCTGGAAAAAGATGCTCTCGTCTTTGACCCGATTGCCGTGCGTGCGCCAACCATCTTTGGTCGGTACACCAACTCCAGCGTGACGTGGTATGCCAGCAAACCGGAGTTCGATCAACTGGTGGACGCTCCAGAACCTGCCCGACTGCGAGCTGCCGGTTTTGATTACGTCTATCTCGATTCGGTCTATTGGGATCAGATCGGACCGATCTATCAAAAGATGTTTGCCGACCCGTGCGTCCGGCTGGTAGACGAAGTGAAAGCCAAACGAACACCGGAATTTCGCCGGTTATACGATATCCAGTTGTGTACCGGAAATTCACAATAAATATAAGGGAGAAAATGTCGTGTTACTTCGTGGAAAAAACATAATGATAACTGGGGGAGCTGGCTTTATTGGAAGTCATCTCGTTGACCGGGTAATTCAGGAAAACCCCGGAAAGGTCGTGGTTGCAGATAATTTTTTTCTTGGAACAGAAGAAAACCTCCAATCTGCAAAAAAAAATTTTCCAAATCTCAAAGTGTATCGCATGGACGCCTCAGATTTCAATGCCATGCACACAGTAGTTACAGACGAAAACATTGAGATCGTTTTCAACCTTGCTGTCATTCCCCTGCCCACTTCCCTCAAATTTCCTGCCTGGACAATCAGGATCAACAATGAAATAGCATTAACTTTTTGTGAACTTGCCAGAATGGGGGCAATAAAGAAATTGATTCATTGTTCTTCTTCAGAAGCTTACGGATCAGCCCAATATGTTCCTATGGATGAAAAACATCCCAAAATACCCTTTACACCTTATGCTGCAAGCAAGGTTGCTCAAGATACATTGGTTGGCTCCTATATTCGTACTTTTGGGATAGACGCGGTGATTGTCCGACCCTTTAATAACTTTGGACCACGCCAAAATTTGGGGTCTTATGCCGGGATTATACCCATCGTCGTCCGCAAGGTTCTCTCCGGCGAACCCATCGAAATTTTTGGCGATGGCGAACAAACACGGGATTTTATCTTCGTTCGCAATACAGCCGATTCTTTTGTGAGAATTTCAGAAGCAGAAAATACGCGCGGCCACGAGATCAATATTGCTTCCGGGAATGAAATCTCGATCAATGAGCTGGTAAATCGCCTGATCCACATCATGCACGTGCCAAATTACCCTATCCTTCACACCGATCCACGTCCCGGCGACGTACTCCGACATTGCGGCGATGTAAGCTTCGCGCATGAGTTAATCGGGTATAATGCCAGCCCCATTCTGGATGAACAATTGGATGAAACTGTCGCATGGTATATTGGAAAAATGAAATGAGATTGAATTTACCTTTATTAGACCATCATGAGCTAGAAGAAGTTGAAAAGGTCCTCCAAACAGGTTTCCTGACGCAAGGACCAAAAGTTGCGGAATTCGAAGAACTAGTTAAAAAATTGATCGGCGTGGATTACGCCTTTGCCACCAGCTCTTGCACGACTGCATTGCATTTATCGCTCGCTGCGCTAGGTATAAAGCCGGGAGAGGAGGTGCTCGTGCAGGATTATACGTTTCCCGCAACGGCAAATGTAGTGGTTCAACTGGGCGCGATTCCCGTTTTTGTGGATATCAACCTGAATACCTTTACTATGGACCTCGATGATCTAGAAACAAAGCTCTCGCCGAAAACCAGGGCGATTATTCCAGTGGATACCTTTGGTTGTTCTGTGGACATGGATCCGATCAATGAGATGGCTTCTCGATATGATATTCCTGTACTTGAAGATGCAGCCTGTGCATTTGGAGCAATGTACAAAGATAGATACTGTGGCAGCTTAAGTACCCTGGGTTGTTTTAGTTTTCACCCACGAAAAGCTATCACCACTGGTGAAGGTGGCATGATCCTTACGAATGATACTTATCTAGCGGAACGCATTAGCCTTTTACGAAGCCATGGCGGAGTTAGGACGGGCTATTGGTTCGAATACCAGGATGCTGGATTTAATTATCGCATGAGCGATATTCAGGGAGCAATCGGCGTAGCCCAGATGGAAAAGCTCCCCTACATTCTGGCTCGAAAACAAGAATTGGCTGTCTCTCTCACCGAGCGATTGCGCGCCGTAAAAGGGATCCGCACTCCTCTACAACCGGCATGGGGAGGACATGTCTATCAGTCTTATGTCATCCTTGTTGATGAATCTATCGACAGAAATGCCTTAATCCACCGGCTGCGTGAACAGGATATCGAGTGCACGATTGGAACCTATGCATGCCATGACCAACCGTTTTTTCAACGCACGTATGGCTATAAAACCGGCCAGTTGAAAAATTCTCATGTTGCTTTTACGAAAAGTATTGCGTTGCCCTTCTACCCGCAGCTAACGAATGTTGATCTTGATCGCATTCAAGAAGCGCTTGAAAAGGCTATTAAACAACAGTAAGGTTAATAGACGCGAATGAATCATTTGGAAAAGTTTGAATTCTTAAGGTCGATGGGCATTACAAATCCAATGCGCTATTTAATTCTGGTAAGGAAGATGATTCATTTCTGGAAACTGGATTTAACCGGGTTTGTCGTTCTCACAGAAGCAGCAAGTGGCCCCTATGTTGTTACTCCTTTAATCGCCGCACTAGCCGGTGCGAAAGAAGTCCTAGCGATCACGAAAACATCGCCGTACGCAAGCGCAGCAGAAGTTGTTAACCAAATTAAAGTAATGGAAGAGTTTTTTTGTATCAAAAAGCCAATCAACATTTCAGAGATACGTGATAATGCCTGGTTTAATTCTGCGGATATCATCACAAATCTAGGCTTTGTCCGGCCGCTGGATAAGGTGGTTATACAAATGCTCAAAAAAACAGCGGTAATCCCGCTCATGTTTGAAGCCTGGGAATTTCGATCGGAAGATATCGATTTGGCTGCATGTCAATCAAACGGCATAGAAGTTTTCGGAACCAATGAAAATTATCCTGGAATGGAAATTTTTCCGTATTCGGGGTGGCTCGCGATGAAACTGCTTTTTGAAGCACAAATTGAAGTCTTTAAAAGTCAGGTGATTGTGATCAGCAGCGACTCGTTCGGGACCACGATTGTAAATAGATTAAATGCTTCAGGAGCCGAAGCAAGACTTTATCCGAGTATTCAAACCGTACCTAGCGAAGATCTATCGCAAGCTGATGTTTTGTTAATAGCCGATTACAGGAGCAGAAATTTAATTCTGGGGCCGAACGGGCAGATGGAAACCAGCGCGCTCGCAAAACTATCTCCAGGAATTACAGTCGTGCCATTCATTGGATGGGTCGATGAAAAGGATTTGCATGCTCACGGCATAACCGTCTATCCCAAGACCCGCATTGGTCCCAACAAAATGAGCATGACACTTGCTGAATTAGGACCCCGCCCAATCATAGAATTGAACTCGGCTGGACTTAAAGTGGGAGAGATCACAGCGCGATCCAAAAAAACGGGACAATCCTGGCAAACGATTGAACGAGAGCAAGGTTTTGCCGGCTTGGTTCAAGAACTGAGATGAATTATGGCTTTTGAAATTAGAAAATACCAATCAGCTCCAGAGGTTTGGAACAGGTTTGTTGAGGATTCCAACGAGGGTACGATCTTTCACCGCCTTGATTTTCTTGGTTACCACGGCAGCCGGTTTAAAGACAATGAAAATCATCTGGGGATTTACAAAGGCACGACGCTGTACGGCGTCATGCCAATGGCTATATTTGAGGAAAATAGCAAAAAAATTGCCCGGTCGCCTTATGGCGCCAGTTATGGCGGACCAATATTTCCAAAGCCACTTAATTATTCACAGAGTAAAGAAATTGCAAACAGACTTATTGAATTTCTTTCTAATATAAGCGTTCAATCGTGTTCGATTACGCTACCCATATCGTGCGCCTATCAAACGTACAGCGAGACTTTTCGTCTCGCGCTAATGGAATGCGGGTTTAAAATCGTCAATAGAGAGATCTCCAGTGTGGTTGACTTATCAAAAAATCTTCCACTCGAGAAAATCATCACCTCTCGGGCGCGGAACATGGTCAGTAAAGCTAGAAGTCATGGAATAAAAATCGTTCGTCGAGGATATTTGACTGATTTTTATGAATTGCTTACCAAGAATTATCGAAAATTTGGAACAAAACCAACCCATTCGCTGGAAGAACTGGAGCTGCTGACAAAATCGTTCCCGCTTCGGATATATACGAGTTTGGGATACTACGACAACCAACCCGTCGTCGGCATTTGTAATTTTGTCATTAATAGCCGCGTAAACAGTTCATTTTACCTGGCGCAAGATCCGGAATTCACCCATCTTCAGGCTTTGAGTTTGCTGATTTTTGAAACACTGGATGATTCCATCAAAGGCGGGTTCAATTGGTATGATTTCGGCACCTCCTCCATCAGGATGCAGGGACAGGAAAATATTTTTATGTTCAAAGAAAGTTTTGGGGCAATTGGTGTTTTCCGGGAAACTTATCGGTGGGAAGGATAAATTGTGATTTACTTTCTTCCATATTTCCATACAACAAAACACCCTTCCCAGGTAGGAAAGGTTGATCCTATAAAGTGTTTAAAACAATTCTACAAAAAATCTTTTTGCTATATAACACCGTTGGGAAGGGATGCAATTACACTCCTACTTAAGAATCTGGATTTAAGACCGGATGATGAGGTTTTTATTTCAACAACATTCAATTACCCAAACGTGTCTAGCTGTGTAACAAGTTCAATTTTCAATTTCTGTAAGCCCTCCAGGGTAATCACACCTGCAACACGTGCGATTTTTGTAATCCACGAGTTTGGCGTGCCCCATGCTGATCTTCTCCACTACCGAAAAATAGCAGATGAAATGTCCATACCATTGATTGAAGATCTCGCACATACATTAGATTCTTCGTCCACCAATTTTCGTGTTGGGGAAAAAGCGGACTTTATTATTTGTTCTTTTCCAAAAATATTTCCCGTTCCCTTTGGGGGGGCTTTAATCGGTCAAAAGGTAGCATACGATCCTAGTGAATTGGATAAATCAAAGATCGATGATATTTCCGACTCCCTTGGCCTCCACTTGCCAATGTTGGAGCAATATTCCTCCATGCGCCGGATTGTGTTCCAGAAATTAACCAAGGAATTTTCAAAAATCGGTCTCTCACCCATTTTTGAGATTTCAAATACCATCACCCCCTGGTTTTTCCCCGTATCTATGCAAAATTGGCAAAAATGCATCGCGGAAGCGCCAAATTACGGCATTGAATGCAGTGTATGGCACGGGACAAGTATTGTTGTGTTCCCTTGTCATCAATTTTTGAATAATGAACACATCGCGAAGATAGCGGACTTCGCATCCTTATTTGTTTAAAGTATTTCATTAAAAAACGGAGGTATATTGAATAAACTCTCTTGGGAAAATATCGAAACAACGGTTCGAGAGTATTTGTTATTGAACCTCGGAAACTTGCCAAAACGGTGGGTGCGTTGGTTGGCATCTTATTTTCCAGATGCACGAGTTCGTAAACTTTGTTGGCAATCAACAAATGTTGAGATGGGAGAGGGTACATACGCAAATATTGGAATGATCGTTGTCGATGATTACCTGTCGGGTGAGTGCCTGCTGTCGATTGGCAGCCATGTTTCCATAGCCCCCGGTGTAATTTTTTCCCCGATTTCCTCCCACAATAATTCTGAGATCTTAAAGGATCATCCCTATGTATCCGCTCACCTGAATCTCAGAAAGAAAATTGTCGTGGAGGACGATGTCTGGATTGGCGCACATGCGACCTTGTTGTCTGGCGTGCACATCGGGCGTTGTTCCATTATTGGCGCGGGGGCTGTTGTGACAAGGGATGTTCCCCCTTATACAATCGTCGCAGGCGTGCCTGCACGCGTCATTCGCAAGTTGGATCCTGAAGGATCAAAAAATTCGCTGGATCAGGCATGAGAATCTTAGTTGGCGTAGAAGAAATTGCAAATATCGGTAACACCTATGTTCAGGCCTTTAGGGAACTTGGGCATGAAGCTTCTATGGCCGTTTGGAGGCGAAACCATTTCTACCCTGATACCGAATATTCAAAGGTCTTTTGGGAAATCGATTCTTCGAGGAGGATGAAACGTCTTTTTTCGATGTTGCCGAAATCACTATTTCCGAGAATCTGTGCTGCCCAGGAATTTTTTTTGCAATTAAAAAGGGTTGATTTATTTATATATTTATTCTCCTCCTCTTTTCTGCCTTACTATCTGGATTACCCGATTTTAAAAATGGCGGGAAAGAAAATGATCAACGTATTCTGTGGGGATGATATACGGTTTGGAGAAGCGGTTGTTCTTTATGCCCAAGATCGCGGGTATTATGATGAGCTGGAACCTTACATGAATATTCGAGCTCATGAAACGAACGATTTATTCTTGAGAAAAACTTTCCGGGTAAAAATAGCGGAAACATGGAGCGATCTAATCGTTTCCTCTCCTGAAATGGGACAACTGCAGAAGAAACCTTACGTACGTCTGCATATTCCATTAAATCTTAGGAATTATCATTTTAAAGTACATGGCAGGACCACCCCCAAGATCGTTCACGCTCCCAGCCACCGCGGCTACAAGGGAACGGATGTGATTCTCCGGGCTGTTGAAGAATTAAAGGCCGAAGGATTGCAGTTTGAATTCAAGTTGCTGGAAAATGTTCCCAATCATCTGGTGCGGAATATTCTCACTGATTCCGATATCGTCATCTCCCAGCTTTACGGCGATGTCTTGTCAACCTTTTCCGAAGAAGGGATGGCAACCGGCAATGCGGTTGTGGGTCGCTTTGTCACGGATTCGGTTCCCCCAGCCCTGCCGGCGGTGAATGCAAACCGGTTCACGTTAAAGGAAAAAGTGCGCGAAATGATAACGAACACGGAAAAAAGGGTGCAGATTTCCTATGCCTCCCGAATTTACGTGGAGAAACATTTCAGCCATCTATCTGTCGCACGATCACTGCTTGATACGCTCCAATCTAACGATGACAAAAAATATGACTATCAACCCGTATTTTACAAGAAAGTAAACAAACATGCCCTTCGTTTCATTGTAGGCGATATGAAAAAGATTTTCGGGAACAAGCATGTAAATACGGGGGTGGGGCAATGATGATCGGCTACTTCAAGCAGATCGGAAAAGAAAGTTTGATCTACGGTTTTGCGGGCGTGGTTGCCAAATTTTTTTCAATTTTCCTAGTACCTATTTATACCAGAATATTTTCACCTGAAGAATATGGTACTATCGGGTTAATTTCTACAACCACAAGTCTCATGCAAATCCTGATTGTTTTAGCATTGGATAATTCGGCTGCCCGCTGGTTTTATGATACGGACGATACCATTCACAGGAAACAAACTATTGCCAGCTGGTTTTGGTGTCAAATTACGATAGCCACCCTCCTTGGAACGGGCATGGCGGTGGCGTCAAATGACTTGGCAAAACTAATTATTGGGGATGCCAGCACTGGGATCTATTTCCGTCTGGTAGGGATCGCGCTCCCTTTGCTTTCTCCCACGGCCGTAGTGATCAACTGGCTTCGTTTTCAGCGCCGCGCGACAGCCACGGTTGTATTCACGATTATTACCAACACAATAACAATCTTTCTTACAATTTTATTCGTCGTCGTTTTACGTCGTGGGTTGGAAGGAATTTTCCTGGCGCAGTTGATTTCCGCAGGCATCAACGCTGTGGTAGCGCTTGCAATTCTACGCGATTGGTTGAACCCAAAACATTTTAAGTGGATATTATTGAAAGGAATGCTTCGTTTTGCGTTCCCCCTTATCCCAGCCTCATTGGCTTTTTGGGTGGTAAATCTTTCCAGTCGGTATTTTGTTCAGTTTTATAACTCGACAAGTGAGGTTGGTTTGTTCCAGCTTGGGGCGAATATCGCAATGCTTACCGCGTTGGTTACCAGCGCGTTTCAACAAGCATGGGGGCCTTTTGCGATGTCTATTTATAAGCGTCCAGAATCTCGACAGGTGTATGCCCGTATATTTTTGGTTTTCGTTTTTATAACAGTCAGTTTAAGTGCCGCGATGGCACTGTTTGCCTCAGAGATCATCCGAATCTTTGCAACCACCTCCTACCTTAGGGCGAGCACAGTCGTGGGTGTACTTTCTTTAAGCTATGTGTTTATTGGCCTCAATTATTTTGCAAACATTGGCCCCTCCATTGTAAAGAATATGAAGCCCCTAGGGACCGCCACAATTATTTCGGCTCTTATCTATCTTCTCTTAAGCTTTATCCTTGTTCCTCATATGGGCATGTTTGGGGCAGGTTTATCCACTTTGATCTCACAAGCCTTTGTACCCTTTTACGTATTCTATCATGCGCAAAAGCTTTATCCCATTCCCTATAGATTCATACCTGCCGCAGGGTTTTTAATCTTTTCGCTCAGCATCGTAACCCTCTCATTCTTCATCCATATTGACAATCTTTGGCTTTCTATCCTAGTAAAGCTCTGTTTGTTAATTCTGATAATTCCAGCGCTATTCATTTTTAATATTGTTACCCCTGAACAATTCCAATATTTCAGGACATTCATTTCAAAAAAAATCAATTAAAGATATCCATGCGTAAAAAAATCTGCATCCTTTCATTTTCACCCATACAACAAGACGCGCGTGTTCTGCGTCAAATCAAATACATGTCCACGGGTTTTGATTTAGTTGTCATCGGTTATGGAGAGGTTCCTTTGGAATATCGCAACCACCCCGGTGTTAAATGGATTACGATTCCGGATGCAAAAAGCAACCTTTTTAGGAAAATTTTATCCTTCCTATTGCTGGGACTTGGAAAATTATCGCCTGCATTCTTTGAGACTTGGTTTTGGGCAAAGAAAGAACATAGAACTGCGCTAAAACATGCGATTTCCAACCCCTGTAACTTTTATCATGCCAATGACTGGGACATGCTGCCTATTGGAGCCAAAGCCTCTCAAAAGAGTACCGCCAAATTGGTTTTTGATGCACATGAATTTGCGCCACTAGAACGTTCAACCTTTTTATTTAATTTCTTAAATGCACCTGCAATTCGTTATTTTCTCAAAAAATATTCCCCTCAAGCGGATGCTTCAATAACGGTTGTGCGCGCCATTGCAGAAAAACTGCATGACGATTTTGGACTCGATCCTTTGATCATCATGAATGCCTCCGAATCCTCTCCAATCGAACCGGGAAGAACACGAAAGGATAAAATCCGTTTAATCCATCACGGCGTCGCGAATCGAGATAGGAAACTGGAAAATATGATTAAGACCGTAGCTTTGTGCGATGAGCGCTATAGTCTTACTTTTATGTTAATCGACAAACAGGGTCACTATTTAAGTGAATTAAAAGGGCTTGCTCAGAAAATTGCACCGGGCAAGGTCCACTTTCGTGAAGCGGTACCCGTACGTTCCATCATTGCAGAGATTTCTCAATATGACATCGGATTGTTCATTCTTGAGCATGGAAATGTTTTTAACAATATAGTAGCATTGCCCAATAAATTCTTTGACTTTATTACTGCGGGTCTGGCAGTTTGCATTGGGCCCTCCCCTTCAATGGCAGAACTGGTCGAACAATATGGCTTTGGCATTGTTGTAAATACTTTTGACCCATCCGACATCGCGGCTGAATTAAACACCCTTTCTGTGGATCAGATTAATTCCATGAGACGAGCATCGCGAAAAGCAGCAAATATTTTAAATGCTGAAAATGAAATAAAAAAAATGGTGAGACTTTATCAATCCTTTTGAGTTTGTGTACTTTTTTGATTGGAGAATGAAGGAGTAACTAGATGTGTGGAATTTTTGGATTATTGGATATTCATCACGAAGACTTGGACCTCAAACTTGTTAAACGCGCGGTCGATTCCATTCGACATCGTGGTCCCGATGACGAAGGGTACTTGTTGTTCAACATCAGTAACAATAGTCTGGTTTCCTGCGGCGGGGCGGATAGCGATCCTGCTTTGAATTTGCCCGACATCAAAGATTTTTTGGGTCAAAAATATGATTTCGCGTTGGGATTCAGGCGGCTTTCCATCCTGGATATATCGCCCACGGGTCACCAACCCATGTCATCCGCGGATGGGCGATACTGGATTGTTTATAATGGCGAAGTTTACAACTATTTGGAACTTCGAGATGAACTGAGCCGACAAGGTTATCAATTCATCAGCAGATCGGATACCGAAGTCCTATTGGCCGCCTATGATTATTGGGGAAAGAACGCTCTAAACCGTTTTATTGGAATGTTTGCACTTGCAATTCTTGACCGGCAGGAACGTCGCTTGTTCATGGCACGAGATTTTTTTGGCATAAAACCATTTTATTATACGTTTACCGGAAGTAAGTTTTCATTTGCTTCCGAAATAAAAGAGCTGCTGCAATTGCCAGAACGATATCAAAGTGTCAATCCCCATGCGCTCTATTATTATCTCCGCTATGGGGTTACGGATCACGCCGATTATACATTTTTTGAAGGCATACAGCAAATTCCCCCGGCTCATTATCTGGAGATTGATTTAGATAAACCTTTTCAGTCTGAGCCGGTGCAATATTGGAAAATTCCCCTGGACTCCACACAAGAAATCTGTTTTGATGAGGCGTCACAGCGGTTTCAGGAAATTTTCATGGAAAATATCCGCCTTCATCTTCGCAGTGATGTCCCAATCGGGTCTGCTCTTTCGGGGGGACTTGACTCCTCTTCCATTGTTATGGGGATGCGTCAGTTGATGGGTGATAATTTAGATCTCCATACTTTTAGTTTTATTGCGCAAGACTCACATCTCAATGAAGAAAAATGGATCGATCTTGTGGGCAATGCATCCCACGCAAAAGTTCATAAAACATATCCGGTACCGGAAGAATTGATCCTGGATATTGATCATTTAATCACCCTGCACGACGAACCTTTTGGCAGCACAAGCATTTATGCACAACACCGGGTATTCCGCTTGGCACACGAGCATGGTATTAAAGTAATGGAGGATGGGCAAGGTGCGGATGAAATCCTGGGAGGTTATCTTCCCTATTTTTCGAATCGCATGTCCTCGCTCATACAGCGTGGAGATCTAGAGGGGATATTAAAATTTGCGATTTCAATATCCAAAAGCCAAGGCGTGAACATAAGTGTCATAGTTCTAAGCCTGTTGGCGAGAAATCTACTGCCAACCCCGATTGTCAATATCCTCAGAAAAACCAGTGGTAGAAATCCATCTTGGTTAAATCAAATTTGGTTTCAACAGAACGGTGTCAAACCTATTCCTTATGAGAAAATGCCCTCCAAAGATCATTTGCGCGCTGAATTACATCGCTCCTTAACCAGCAGTTTACCTATGCTCCTGCGCTTTGAAGATCGGAATTCTATGGCTTTTTCCATTGAAAGCCGGGTGCCCTTCCTAACCCCATCGTTGGTTCAATTTCTCTTCTCATTGCCGGAAGACTACCTCATTAGTACCGATGCAATCACAAAGCGCATTCTAAGACAAGCTATGCGGGGAATCGTACCCGATCCCATCCTCCTTCGCCATGATAAAATTGGGTTTGCCACCCCTGAATTGGAGTGGCTTACCCATCAACGTCCCTGGGTTGAAAAAGTACTTACCAGCGAAACGGCGCGAAGCATCGAGGCGCTGGATCACGATAAAATACAAGTAGAGTTGAACGCTGTATACGCAGGGAAAAAACCATTTGATTTCCGTGTGTGGAGGTGTATCAATCTGGTCCGCTGGGCAGAACTTTTTGAAATGAAATTTTAATCCTTGGAACGGAGTTGCAAATGAAAATTGCCTATTTGGCTGTCACAATGACCCGAAGATTAGCAATTGGCGGCGTTGGGCAAAAAATGAATACACAGGTTAATATTTGGCGTGAAATGGGCCACGACGCAAAAATATTTACGCTCACCTCCGAGGAAATCCCATTCCCGGACTGGAATATCTATTTGAAAGCACCTTATGAGAAACAAGGGTTTTTTAAATCCATCCGAAGAGAGATCCAAAATTCTTCCAAACTCTCCCGACTTATAAAAGACCTGGAAACATATCAACCGGATATTATTTTCTATCGATACTATCGCTACATTTTGGGGTTCGAACGAATTTTCAAATTAGCGCCTCTGGTTCTAGAATTAAATACGAACGATTCAATCGAGCTCGGTTTGGCTAATCACTCTTTAGTGACAAAACTCTATGATAGTTTTACGCGGCGACTTTTGTTTGGAAAAGCCGCAGGAATAAATCCTGTGAGTTATGAAATCGCAAACCTGCCTGTCAACACCCGCCATAATTTGCCTACGTTAGTATTAGGGAACGGCATTGATCTAAAAAAACACTCTCCTCTCCCAGCTCCGAATAACGCCCAGCCTTGTTTCGCAATGGTTTCATCGGATAAAGTTCCGTGGCACGGTATAGATAAAGTGATCAATTTTTTTGAGCGATATCAAGATCTGCATCTGGATCTGATTGGTTATGGTCAGGAGGATTTCCCTGGCATGCTTTCCCCGAATGTCCAAACCCACGGGTTTCTCCCCCATGAGGATATTGTGGAGGTTTTGAAACGGGCAGATGTTGTTTTGGGAACAATGGCATTACATAGAAAAAAAATGAAAGAGGCCTCTCCGCTAAAAATCCGTGAGGGCTTGGCGCATGGTATCCCCGTGGTGATCGCCTATGAAGATACAGATCTTAAAGATATCGATCTGGATACCATTTTAAGGATACCCAATAGTGAAGAGAATATGGAAACACATGGCATGGCAATTAGAGATTTCGCTTATCGCATGCGCGGCCGTCGTGTACCCCTCGATATATTGGGCGAGCGAATTGATTGGCGCTCAAAGGAGAACAAAAGGTTGGATTTTTTCAAAAAGATAACATCAGGTTCAGTGTGAATCAAATTGAAATGTTCCCTTAATCTCATGATCTCAACAAACTATGCCAAGGCAGAAAAAATCCGGGTTGCTTTTCTGATCCGTTCTCTGGAATACGGCGGGGCAGAACGCCAGCTGGTCGCGCTGGTGACCCGGATGGACAGG
>Ga0067045_1003969_pt1 | contig 13824 bp, 13 predicted proteins | sample TerdegcTABiofilm_FD_59184 | JGI IMG/M metagenome (GOLD analysis project Ga0067045, IMG submission 59184) | Combined Assembly of (Gp0054472, Gp0054536) Wastewater bioreactor microbial communities from Singapore -Terephthalate degrading...
TAAAAGGAGGAGACCGTTTTCTGGTTGCCCCGGTTGCTCATTTTTTTATGGGAGGCTTACTGGTTAATGAGCAGGGAGAGACGGGAATTGAAGGGCTGTATTCAGCAGGAGAAGTAAACGGTGGTGTGCACGGGGCCAACCGGTTGGGCGGTAACGCTTTGACTGAAGCCTGGGTCTATGGTGATATCACCGGCCGGCTTGCTGCTCAGTACACCCGGCGCAAGAAAGAAATTTCCAGTATTGAAAACCTTCAAGCAATAATTAAAGATCTAAAATCTTGTACAGAAGGAAAAGGACAGCTTTCGGTGGAAGAAGTGCGTAGAGAGCTACAACATCTGATGTGGGAAAAGGCCGGAGTTATCCGGACTCGCGAAGGACTATCCGGAATGGTTAGTGATATTGAAAGACTAAAAGAAAAGCTTTCTGAAACCAAGGCAAGTGATTTCAAAAAATTAATAAACAAATTGGAAACTGAGAATATGCTTTTGGTAGGAGAAGCAGTAGTATTGTCGGCTCTCTTAAGAAAAGAAAGCCGGGGTGCTCATTACCGTGAGGATTTTCCTGATGAAGGTGGAGAACAATGGGTCAAAAATACTTATATTAGAGGCAATGAAGGATTCGAAATGAGCGCTTCTATAAATCAGAAAAAGTAATATATAAATCATGGAGCAGCGGCCGGAAACGATATATTCCCGTAACTCTGATTATGCTGATCAATGATGTGTTATCCCATTTAATGATCCTGGCGATAGCATTTGCCAACACTTCCCAGGCCGTAAAGATGGATCCAGCAGAGAGGTGGTAGTTTTGTCATCAACGACTAAAGATCTTCAAAAGTTGTTGGACGTGTCTGCCGGTAGGCGGGAGGCCGATTGTTATCTTAAGGGTGGTTCACTGGTAAATGTGCTGTCTGGTGAAATTTATCCGGCCAATATAGCAATATGGCGGGACAAAATTGCTTACGTAGGCGAAAGTGAAAAAATGGTAGGCACAAATACCACGATAATTGACGCCAGGGGGTTCTATCTCTGTCCTGCCCTAATTGAGCCGCATTCTCACCCGTGGGAGATATACAATCCAGTCAGCCTGGCGGAAGCTGCTCTATGCCGTGGGATCACTACAATCGTTTGCGATAACCTCTTCTTCTTTGTTTATCTCGGAGCAAAGGGTTTTTTAAAAGTAATCGATTCACTGGATAACTTACCGGTTAGGATTTATTGGATGGCAAGGGCAATACACCAGTCACCGGACACAAATGAAGATAATATTTTTTCAATCGCTAATTTACATGAACTTTTTTCCGATCCACGTATCATTAAAATAGGTGAAATAAATCGCTGGCCACTAATAGTTGAGGGAGATTATTCTCTATTAGAAAAGATTTACCTGGCCAGTGCCTATCAGAAAGGTTTTGAAGGCCATACCGCAGGGTGTTCTTATGATCATTTAAATATAATTGCTGCGGCCGGTGCGGAATCATGCCATGAATCAATTACCGATGAAAATGTGGCCCAGAGGTTGAGATTGGGTTTCTGGACCATATTGCGGCATAGTTCACTCCGGCCGGACCTGCCGGAATTGCTCCGGGCAATTACAGAAATGCGTTTGCCTACGAACCGTATGTTGTTTACCACTGATGGTTCGCGTCCAAGCTTTATTGCCAGGGAAGGACTTATCGACGGAATGCTACGCATAGCTGTGGCAGCGGGGATAAATCCCGTTACGGCACTGCAAATGGCTACGATCAATCCAGCCATATACCTCGGAATGGAAAAAAATTTGGGTTCCATCACTCCTGGCCGACAGGCAGATATTCTGNTGCTTCCTGATTTNGAAAANTTCGCNCCANATATGGTTCTTTCTAAGGGNAAAATAGTGGNTGTTGACGGAAAATTATCTGTAGCGCTTACAGCGCCGGACTGGGAGGAAATGGGTTTCCGTACTGAATTACCTCGTCTGGATTTATTAATCAACCCTACTTTATATGGGGTACCTTCTTGTCATGAGAAGATTTTTCCAGTTGTTCATGCTGTTTCTGCTGCTATTACTAAACGACAGGACCGTTTGCTTAAGCCTTGTGATGGTTTGTTGGAACGCGAGGATGACTTGCTTTATTGTACATTGATCGACCGTCACGGAAAATGGCTGACAAATGGTTTTGTCAGTGGCCTTGGTCAATTGGAGGCAATCGCTTCAACTTACAATTCTTCGTATAACCTTCTGGTATTGGGAATGGATCGTTCGTCCATGGCCCTGGCTGCCTCTGAGGTTGCCGAAATGAACGGTGGAATTGTGTTAATTGAAAATGGTCAAGTATCATTCCGTATGCCTCTTAAAATCGGTGGAATGGCAAGCGACCGTTCTTTTTCAACGATTGCCAGTGAAATGATATATTTGGAAAATAAAGTAAGGGAATATGGCTACCATTATAATGACTTTTTCTTTTCTATGTTGTTTTTGGTTTGCGATTTCCTACCTGGATTGAGGATTACCGCCTCAGGAATTATTGATGTGAAAAAACGGCAAATCATCATACCTGCCCAGAAATTACCATGTTGATGAAGTAATGTTATATTAAACTCAATTTAAAAAATCAACATAAAAAAATAACCATCATAATCGTTCCCAAAGAGATTGTTGTGGCAGGTGCTCCGGCTAATATTTGTAAAAAATGTAGAAGCGCCAGGGTTTGGGAATTTTGGCTATGGGCTAAGCAGTTCTATGACCTTGCTCAGCAATATCTGCGTGAAGGAATGGAACAAGTAGAAAGAATACTGTAGCATACCTAAAATTATAAGACGGGGTGGTAGTTTGACATCAACGGCTAAAGATCTTCAAAAGTTGTTGGACGTGTCTGCCGGTAGGCGGGAGGCCGATTGTTATCTTAAGGGTGGTTTACTGGTAAACGTGCTGTCTGGTGAAATTTATCCGGCCAATATTGCAATATGGCGGGACAAAATTGCTTACGTAGGCGAAAGTGAAAAAATGATAGGCACAAACACAACGATTATTGACGCTAAAGGGTTCTACCTCTGCCCCGCCCTGATTGAACCGCATACTCATCCGTGGGTGATATACAATCCAATTAGCCTGGCGGAAGCTGCTCTATGCCGTGGAATCACTACCATCGTTTGTGATAACCTTTTTTTCTTTGTTCATCTGGGAGCAAAAGGTTTTTTAAAAGTAATCGATTCACTGGATAACCTACCGGTTAGGATTTATTGGGTGGCAAGGGCAATACACCAGTCACCAGACATAAATGAAGAAAATATTTTTTCAATCGCTAATTTACAAGAGCTTTTTTCCGACCCGCGTATCGTTAAAATAGGTGAAATAACCCGCTGGCCATTAATAGTTGAGCCAGATTACTCTCTATTAGAAAAGATTTGTCTAGCCAGAGCCCGACAGAAAGGTTTTGAGGGCCATACCGCAGGGTGTTCTTATGATCATTTAAATGTAATTGCTGCGGCCGGCGCGGAATCATGCCATGAATCTATTACAGCTGAGGATGTGGCTCAGAGGTTGAGATTAGGCTTCTGGACCATGCTGCGGCATAGTTCCCTCCGGCCGGACCTGCCGGAATTGCTCCGGGCAATTACAGAAATGCGTTTGCCTGCGAACCGTATGTTGTTTACCACTGATGGTTCGCGTCCAAGCTTTATCGCCAAGGAAGGACTTATAGACGGAATGTTGCGCATGGCTGTGGCAGAGGGGATAAATCCCGTTACGGCACTGCAAATGGCTACGATTAATCCAGCCATATACCTTGGAATGGAAAAAAATTTGGGTTCCATCACTCCTGGCCGACAGGCAGATATTCTGCTGCTTCCTGATTTAGAAAATTTCGCTCCACATATGGTTCTTTCTAAGGGGAAGATAGTAGTTGTTGACGGAAAATTATCTGTAGCGCTTACAGCGCCAGACTGGGGGGAGATAGGTTTTCGGAGCCAGTTGCCTCGTCCGGAGTTATTAACTAACCCTTCTTTATTCGGGGTGTCTTCGGATCGCGAGAAGCTCTTTCCAGTTATTAACGTTGTTTCTGCTGTTATCACTAAACGACAGGACCGTTTGCTTAAGCCTTGTGATGGTTTGCTGGAACGCGAAGATGATTTGCTTTATTGTACTCTGATCGACCGTCACGGAAAATGGCTGACAAATGGTTTTATCAGTGGCCTTGGTCAATTGGAGGCAATCGCTTCTACTTACAATACTTCGTTTAACCTTCTGGTGCTGGGAAGGGACCGTTCATCCATGGCCCTGGCTGCCTCTGAGGTAGCCAAAATGAATGGTGGAATTGTGTTAATTGAAAATGGTCAAGTATCATTCCGTATGCCACTTAAAATCGGTGGAATAGCAAGCGACCGTTCTTTTTCAGTAGTTGTTAATGAAATGAAAGGATTGGAAGATAAAGTAAGAGAGTATGGCTATCATTATAACGATTTTTACTATACGATGTTGTTTTTAGTTTGCGATTTTCTACCTGGATTAAGAATTACCGCCTCAGGAATTATTGATGTAAAAAAACAGCAAGTAATCATCCCTGCCCAAAAATTACTATAGCATGGTTAACACAGATCCTTCTGGCTTCTAGTCTAGTGAACTCGTTTAGCTTCCGCTAAACTTCAGACATGGTTAAGGTGCTTGATCTTGTGGTACGAGCGGCCAGGACTAATGTCACCGTCCTAATATTGGGCGAGTCTGGCGTGGGGAAAGAGGTTGTTGCCCGGATGATTCACAATACCAGCCAACGGTCGGGTACGGGCAGTTTTATCAAGATAAATTGCGGCGCCATTCCCGAAAATCTGCTGGAGTCCGAACTATTCGGCTATGAACCGGGAGCATTTACCGGGGCCAGTCCGAAAGGAAAGCCCGGTATGTTTGAAATCGCTGACCATGGCACATTGCTTTTGGACGAAATCGGCGATTTGCCATTGACTTTGCAGGTCAAATTGTTACGTTTCCTGCAGGAACAGGAGGTTTACCGTATTGGGGCTACCAGGCCTGTCAAGCTTGATGTGCGAATTATCGCCGCCACAAACCGGAATATCTGGGAACTGGTTCAGAAGGGGAGTTTTCGGGAAGATCTATTTTACCGGTTAAATGTTTTCCCTATCGAGGTTCCTCCTTTACGGGAGCGCAAAGAAGATATTTTGCCACTCACAATGCAGTTTATTCACCAATACAATGAAAAGTACGATGTGGGAAGGCGGCTTGAGCCTCAATCAATTCCCATTTTAGAGGAGTATGATTGGCCGGGCAACGTCCGGGAGTTGCAAAACGTGTTGGAGAGGTTGCTGGTTATCTCCGATGAAGAAGTAATCCCGGCAGCGCAGGTCCAGATCGAGTTAACGAAGTTTAGAACAAAATTTAATTCTCCGATTAGTGTGAATAATTTGCTTCCGCTCAATGACGCGAAAGAGATTCTGGAAAGACAATTGATCACGATGGCATTTGATTGTTATCCGTCAGCCCGTAAAGTTGCCGAGGTACTTGGACTTGACCACTCCAATATTGTACGCAAAGCGGCCAAGTACGGCATTAGACGGTAGTTTACGAGCCGGACAATTAAAACTTTTCAGGTATTCAGAATTCAGAATTCAGACGCCCATGAAGCTTCGCTTCACCATCAGATGGATGAAAATGGTAAAGATTTATTTTCAGGGCAGAATATTTCGAGACGATAAACCATTCTCTCATTCTGACTTCTGACTCCCGACTCCTGAGTAGTTACAATTGGTGCATGACTACACCGAACGGTGTAATCATGCACCATTATTATTGCCGAAATCAATACCTCCATTTGGTCTTGAAAATTTATTTTCCCATTTGCAAACACAGCCTCAATTCCTCCAGATCCCAACCCCCTATCCTGCCTATTGTGACACTCGACAGATATTCCAAATAAACGATAATGTTAACCGGCCAGACCGTTGATTTGTTAGTTCAAAATTATTTCAGCTAACCCATTATCTTCGTCGTTTTTAATACTTTTTAATGGCTAAACTAAATCAGGAGGTGAATGAATGATTTAAATACCGGACTTAATAAATTTTTACAGGGAGGAAAGATATAATGACAAAATGTCCATTCGCAAAAAATAATAAGACTACGGACGAATCTCTAAATGAAATCAGCTCAGAAATAACCTGTGAAAGTTGTGAAGATGCAACCTGCGAGAATAATATAAACCAAGTGTTAAAAGATAAGGACTCTAAATAACTATAAACCACATTGGAAAAGCAGGCCGTTTGTCTCTCCCCGGGAGTACTATTCTCAGGGTGTTTCGCCGGCCTGCTTATTAATATAAAAGCCGCGCTCTTCGTTATTAACAAAGCTTGACCACTAAATTTCATGGTACCGTTCATCTGAAACAAAAATATAATGGCATTAGAACCTGCCGTTGGAGGTATTAGACATGACCCAATTTCCCTTTCGTAATCTTGTTGTTGGAGTCGATACAAGAATTCCACTTATTAACGGCAACTGGGTTAATTCAATTAATTTGGATAATGCAGCCACTACACCTCCATTTGTCAGCACTTTGGACGAAATTATCAAGTTTGCCCCCATGTATTCTTCTGTCCATCGTGGTACAGGATATAAATCCAGGCTTACAACTGAATTATATGAAACGTCAAGATTAATTATAGCTAACTTCGTCAAAGCAGACCTTAATTATGACACTGTAATTTTCTTAAAGAATACAACAGAGGCAATTAATAAATTATCTTACAGGCTTTGTTGCGACAATGAAAAAGGTGTAATTTTATCTACAGAGATGGAACACCACTCTAATGATCTTCCCTGGAGAAGCAAGTATCATGTTGATTATGTTGAAATAGATGATGACGGAAGGTTATGCCTGGATGATTTAACCAAAAAACTGATCAATTATAAGAGTGCTGTAAAATTAGTAGCTGTCACCGGGGCTTCGAATGTTACTGGATATATGAACCCAATTCATGAAATAGCTGAAATAGCCCACAAATATAATGCAAAAATACTTGTTGACGGAGCTCAACTGGTCCCTCATGCCCAAATAGACATGAAGCCCTTCAATTCCCCCCAGCACATTGATTACCTTGTATTTTCCGGTCATAAAATGTATGCGCCTTTTGGGGCAGGGGTTCTAATAGGTCCTAAAGATACCTTTAAAAATGGTGCCCCCGAATATGCCGGGGGTGGTACTGTACGGACTGTCACACAGACTAACGTTATATGGGATGACCCGCCCCATAAAGAAGAAGCAGGGACGCCTAATGTAATGGGTGTACTTGGTTTGCAAGCTGCGATTAAAACATTGAGTATAATTGGTATGCAGAACATTAGTAATTACGAGCTTGGATTATGGAATTACACTGTTAAAAACTTAAGAAATATATCCGGCCTCCAGCTTTATTGCGATATAAATCCAGAAAAACCGCGGATAGGAATTATCCCCTTCAACCTGGACGGAATTCACCATGCTTTGGTAGCCGATATTTTGGCAGGAGAAGCTGGTATTGCGGTCCGCAACGGATGTTTTTGTGCCCAGCCATATGTACGAAAACTTTTAAAAATTTCCGAGAAAAAAGAAGCATGTGTGAGAAACCATCACTCTCTCAGTCGTCCGGGCATGATCAGGGTCAGTTTTGGTTTATATAATGACTATAATGAAATCAATGTTTTAATTCAAACCCTCTCCCATATTGCAGAATATAAAGATTATTATATTCAAAATATTCAAAAATACATGACGGTGTAATATGATGGGTTATCTATGCAAATTGGTGCCGGTTAGTAGTCAGCGTATCAGGTGTAACATACTAATTTCCTAATACATAATTTATTTTATAAATTTTTTCCCCGGGAGAAGAGGTGATAGATATGTCCTTTGAACAATCTGGTAGTTTCGGAGAGATTCTATTTTTTGGGGCTTTTGTATTTTTTGCTATGATTATCAGTAGTTTACCAAATAATTTTACACAGTTAATCGCCTTGTTTATAATATTAGTTATAACATGGCTGATAATCCAGGTATAGAGTCGAAAACAAAATCCCCACTTTAGCAGTGGGGAACAGGCAGAACTTTGGTTTTTAAATTATTTTCGGCAATTATACCGCTTTAACGCTCTCAAATACTTCTTTAGCACATTTTCGGCATACTAGTTTACCATGATAACTCTGGACTTCTGAAGTAGTACCGCAAAAAGTGCATGTTGGCTCGTATTTCCTCAATATTATCTTGTCGAATTCAGTATAAATTTCAATTGGGTTTTTCTCATCAATACCCATAATACGTCTGATTTCGGCAGGAATAACGACTCTACCGAGGTCGTCTATTTTTCTGACTAAGCCAGTTGCTTTCAATGTCACTTTCCCCCCTTTTTCGACAAATTATTACATAAATATTGTACCAGATGATACCATTGAATGTAAATACTTCTGTAAATAATTATCATAAAAAACAAAGTTTTCGGGTGATGAGCATAGCCGGAAACTTGATTCATCTGTAAATTTGTAGTATCCTTCAAGAGATTAACGTGACTGTTAAATACCGGTTATGAAGACGAATAAGGTGCGGGGTGTTTCTATTGAAGTTATTCGTAAATATTGATGGCGGTAGCCGCGGTAATCCGGGGGATGCGGCTGCTGCAATGGTTATTACCGATGATGCGGGCCGGGTGCTTGACTACAAAAAGCAAATTCCTTGGAACCGGTTTGACTAATAACTATGCGGAATGGAGCGCCTTGGAAGGGGCGGTTACGGCATTGGTCCATTTAGCCCGCCGGTATGGAAGCGTTGAGGCTGTGATACGGTCGGATAGCGAACTGGTGGTACGCCAGTTCAACCATAAGTATAAAATTAGAGTACCTGACCTTAATGAGATAGCCGTGCGGGTATGGAATAAACTTGCAGAAAATCCTAATCTCAAAGTGACCGTGAACTATGTTCCCAGAGAAGAAAATAAGCTGGCTGACGCGGCAGTCAACCGCGAGCTTGATAATTACCGGTTATAGTTAAATAGGAGGAAATTAATTTTACCTGGCAACCGGATAAGAAGGGAAGTATTTAAGTTGTCTAGAATTATGTATATATCAACTACAGTAAGGAGGCGCCAATATGGAAATTTTAAAAAAGGTAAGTGAAAGCGCCAGGACGATAACTGAAGGGGCTAAAACGATTGGTAAAAAATCAAGTGATCTGGTCGGTGCGGCAAAGCTGAAGTTTGAAATAAGCAAGTTGGAAAAGGAGATGGAAAATAACATATCTGCCCTGGGTAGTTTGGTTTATCTGCAATACAAAGGCGAGAAAGGTCTTGAGGAAGAGGTGGAACGACTTCTAAAAAGCACAAAGGCATTAGAGGATGATATCACCGAAATTGAAGTGCAGATAGCCAAATTCCTCCCGAAGCCGCCGGTATGTTCTAAGTGCATGACAGAACTGCCTATGGCGGCCAAGTTTTGCTTTATTTGCGGGACTGAAATAGTTCAGGATAAACCAACCGAATGAGATAACCCCGCTGGGGTTTATTTTTTTGTTGTTAATATGAGCCTGTTGTAAGCCCAAAAATCACGATGGGCATATTTATTCAAAAGATATTGTAACTACTCAGTAGTCAGTAGTCAGAATGAGAGAATGGTTTATCGTCTCGAAATATTCTGCCCTGAGAATAAATCTTTACCATTTTCATCCATCTGATGGTGAAGCGAAGCTTCATGGGCGTCTGAATAAGTAATAAATTAATGCTTGGAGGTAGAATAATGTTTAGAAACAAACATTTTAATGCATTATTAACAAAATTTCTTTTAGTTGTTACAATTTTAGGTTTGATTTTGCCACCAATGGGTAATATCACCACTTTGACAGCTGTTATCGCTGCATTAACTTTAACTTTGGCTGCTTATTTAATTGCTGATTTGATTGTTTTGCCGCTATGCGGAAACCGCGTGGCAGTAGCATCTGATATTATTATTACCCTGATAGTTACCTGGGAAGTTGTGAGGGTAATGGAGAGTGTCTATCTTCCGGTCCCTGGTCTCGTTGTTATTGCTCTGTTAGTTGGGCTTGGTGAATGGTACTACCATAGTCGTTATCTTGCCAGGTTAATATATAAGGGGAAAATTAAACCTTAAGTGGATAATAGAATGTCAATATTTGTGATATGGCCAGGCATTCTAATGACTGATATAATTGTAAAATAAAGCCGAATCCCCGGTAAACCGGGGTACGGGGGACAAAATTTTTTTGGGGTGAATCCAGATTAACCGTTGGGTGTTAAGAGTCGAAAAGATGAACGACCAGCGGCTAAAACGGTAGGGTGCCCTCTACCCGAACCCTTCAGCTAACCCCGGAGGCGAAGGAGGGATTATTTTTGCTTTTTGTTTTTCGTTTTTTGACTGGTGTTTTATTATTGTTGGGGGTGTTTATAGTACCGGCCGGCGCTGATGCTGCTATTCACAATGTATTGCCCGGAGAGAGTCTTTATACTATTAGCCTGGATTATGATATTTCATTGAATTCCCTGATGGAGGCCAATGGAATTCAGGATTCTCTAATCTACCCGGGGCAGCAGCTTTATATTCCGGAAAGTAACTCTGGTGGTGAAAGTGTTTATTATAACGTCAGGGAGGGAGACAGTCTTTATCAGATTGGCCGAAGGTACGGTGTAAGCTACCAGGATATCATGCAGGCCAACCGCCTGACAGATACTGTTATCTACCCAGGTATGGTTCTGAATATTCCGGGGTTATTTGGCGCTGCTGTAGGACAACCTGCGCCACAGGTAAGCAGGGGGAGCAATTTTTTGAGGCCGTCATTAGCGGATGTTGATCTTTTAGCCCGTTTAATTACAGCCGAGGCGGACGGCGAACCGTACGCGGGGAAAGTGGCGGTGGGCGCTGTGGTGTTGAACCGGATAAACAGCACTGACTTTCCAAAAACGATACAAGATGTTATTTATCAGTATGATGATGGTACCTACCAGTTTGAGCCGGTAATGAACGGCTGGATTGATAAACCAGCTAGTGCCCTATCGATCCAGGCGGCNAAAGACGCGTTGAACGGGATAGACCCAACCAATGGAGCNCTTTATTTCTTTGCNGCAAATAAGGTGAGTAATAAATGGNTGTNGTCCAGGCCNGTGAGCACGGTTATTGGGAGTGTGGTTTTTACTTATTAGCCACTGTGTTTTTAAATAGCCCGGTGCAATTACAGGTAACACCCATACCAACTAAAGGTCCGGATTTTCCGGGCCTTTTCTTTGGACATACAAAAAGCGGCGATTTTGATGCCTAATTCAAGGAGCGAGTGAACCCGAGGATAAGTGAGGGAACTACAACACAATTGACAATCTACGTTTATTTAACATATACTGATTCCACACCACTAATAAAGAGGAAACCCATAATTGAACGGAGGATTTTAATGCGAGTCGGAGTAGATATTGACGGTGTTTTGGCAGACAGTCTGCCTTTATGGGTTCAGGAACTTAACCGTTTTTTTAATAAAAACAAGCGAGTCGAAGAAGTTCACCTCTATGATATTATCCATACTTTTGATATTACGCCTGGTGAATTAAAGATATTTATTGAGCAAAAAGGCCGGTTTTTAATGTCCGCCCCCTGTCCTATGAAAGGCGCCGCGTATTATCTGAGTATGATCAAAAGATATCATGATATTTATATTGTAACGGCTAGAAAAGAAGCATACAGGCAGGAAACAGAGGCTTGGCTGCAACAGCATGGCATGTACTACGATGAATTGTTGCTCATCGGCAGCTACAAAAAAGATGAAACTTGCCTAAAAAATGGATTGAATGTGATGGTAGAGGACACGCTTGAGGTAGGTTTGGAAGTTAGCGCGGCTGGAATACCTGTCATACTGCTGGACGCTCCTTATAACCGGGGAAATTTACCGGAGCTAATTTACCGCAGACATTCATGGTTCGAAATATACAGAACCCTGCTTACAGAACTGCAGCAGTCGATGACTTCGTGTTTCAGGAGGAGTAATTGTATGAAAGCGGTTATTCCAACGGCTGGCTCGGTTAAACTCTGATCTGACAGGCTGAAGGTGAATTGATGTATTTCCCTGTATCCGGAGTTGATATTTTTCCTTTAATTCCGCCTTTAGTACCATACTATCTCTACGTTAACTGCTTTGGCGGGGGTTTCAAGGGCCTTACTGCTTCTATCCTTTCAAATCAGTGTCCTCGGATTCGTGAGCCCTTCTGTCAATCCAACCAACCTAATCTATAACATTAATTTATGGTATTGACGGTGGAGCGATAATAGCTCCATATTGTGTTTCATTCCTCGCATTGCCGGTTTATACGGTTGCGGGATCGGCTCTGGCGGGTACAGGAGTAGTATTTTTTAGCTTTCTTGCTTTTACTTCTTCCTTAGCTTTGATATTTTAACGTTGTGATTACAACTGACGGGAGGTTGATTTCCTGTGAACCGAATGGCAGATGCAATCAGGTTGTATTACCGCGGGGAAATATTCGAGGCGGAAAAAATACTGAAGTCAATCATACAGGAAGATCCTGAAAATATTGGCGCATTAATCAGGTTCGCTACTATCCAAGAGGATCTGGGGAAAAAGGAAGAAGCCGGGGCGATCTACCTGAAACTTGCCGGGCTCTACGAGAAGGAGGCAAGCTATGAGGAGTGCCTGAAAGCATTGGAAAAAGCTTCGTCCACTGTTCCGCAAGCTGACTTGGCGCAGTTAAAGGGCGCATGCCTTTATCGCTTGGGCCGTTACGCGGAGGCCTTAAGTAATTTTATTATTGCTCCACAAAATATCCAAAATTTATTTTATACCGGCAAAATCTATTTTGCGTTAAATCAGTACGATAACGCGCTAAAAATTTTCCGTGAAATACTATCCAAAGCAACCAATAATGAGGAAACTTTTCAGGCCTGTTATTGGGTTGGTAAATCTTTGTATGCTTTAGGAAACTTCAATGAGGCGATTTCATGCTTTGAAAGCTATGTTTCAGTTTATCACGGTGAAACACATGTTTTCCTTGATCTCGCTTTTTGTTTTCTTAACTCCGGTTGTCTAAAAGAGGCAGAAAATAGCCTCTTAAAATATCAGGATCTAGGTGGTAACTTCAATTTGACTAATCTGTATTTGGGTATTGTGAATTACCGCATGGGAAATTATAAACAGGCAATTGAATATTTGAATGAGACACCATTAAGCGAGCAATCCATGCACTGGAAAGGTCTTGCGTATTATGAACTTGGTTTATACGAAGATGCCTTGGCATGTTTTTCAGAGGCGGCAAAAATAGTAACTAAACCGTTTTATTTTAAAATGATGGGAAACTCACACTTGAAGCTGGGCAATTATTTTGAAGCGAAAATTTGTTTTGAAAAAGCATTAAATGACGATCCTTTGGATGAAGAGCTGAGCAAGCTGATTGCTATTACTACACATTATCTAAAAACAAGTGAATTCATATAAATAACCATTTATGATAAAGGGCTTTTTCTTCCTTTTTTTTTGTTGTGGTTGTAGATCTCGAACTTTCCTGAAAAATTTTCTAAATTATATTCAATTAAAGGGGCGGCCTTGTTTAATCGCTCCATCTGTTTAATGCGCATTTTACTTACCGCGTTACCATATTCGTTTCTTTTTCTGTCTACGTGACTCTTGTGTTTACTCATAAATTTATTATGTTCAACCGGTTAAAGTTCATTCATCCGGTATATTAACACAGTCCTTTTGGTAAATATCCTTATTTATAAAGGATTTGGGGTCGTGTGCTATACTTCCTGTAAAAAGGGATACAGCCCACTTTGGAGAATGGTAAGGGTGAGATAAAAACCAAACCA
>Ga0067045_1003968_pt1 | contig 13823 bp, 16 predicted proteins | sample TerdegcTABiofilm_FD_59184 | JGI IMG/M metagenome (GOLD analysis project Ga0067045, IMG submission 59184) | Combined Assembly of (Gp0054472, Gp0054536) Wastewater bioreactor microbial communities from Singapore -Terephthalate degrading...
TTGCTGAGTCTGCTTAGACTCTAATTCTTATTAATTCTTTTATTTTGACCTGACTTACAGGTCTGTTTAAGTGCGCCTTTTTTTAGGGATTTCTATTGTTTTTTACTTCCTTATCCATTTTCAGATTTTTTCCCACCTTCAAAATGATTTATTGCTAGTATAAACGAAAAGCGCCGACTTTACGCCGACGCTTTGAACTCTTTTTTAAATTGTTCATCCACCCAATTATTGGCTATATCATTAAAAACTTCATTTGCTTTTTTAATCGCCTTTTCTGAAAGCTGGTTGGTGATATACAACCGTAACGTTAAGCTTACCATGTTTAGACTTGCGAACCTTCTTCCCGTCTTCCGTATGCTCTTCGGTCAAGTCTTTCATTCTTTTTTCATACCCCGGCTTTGATAATACCGCCATGATGCCCTTCTCCCTTGTTGTCATTAATTACGGGAATGTATGTCGCGGAGTTTTTTGGCGTTGTGACGCAGGGGAGAAAAAATATGACCTTTGGCGTTTAAATTAATCGGGGCGGGTTCACGTTGGAGGAAATCGCCGCGAAGGTTGGGGTTTCACAGCGTCAACTTCATCGCTGGCGGCAGAAGCCCGAATTTCAGGACGCAATTGTTAATAAGGCGTTGGAGAATATTCTCGGGGAACTTCCTGCCGTATTTAGCGCAAACCTTAAAGCGGCAAAAAAGGGCAACGTCAAGCAGATTGAGCTTATTTACAAACTTTTGGGTATGCTCATTGACCGCCAAGAGGTTGAATAAACCGTTAAGGATAAGAATTCCATTCAAAAGGATATTGAAAGGTTAAACGCCTTGCTTGAACTGGCTTTTTTTATTGTAACGCTTTGTTTATTAAAAACTGTCTCAAAAACGTTTAATGTTAAACCATGTTTTTCATAAAGCATTTTATCACCTTTTTTTCTAATGAAAATATAAGCATATTACTAGAAGTAATATGTTCCACTGTTTGCCATATACTTCTTATTAGTACATATTACCTCTATTAAAGAAAAAATCCTTCCACATACAGTAAAAATTTTAACGGGCGAGGTGAAAAGGGGTTAGTTAAAGATAATTTAAAACCTTTGTGGCAAAACGAAGTGGAAAGATTCGATTAAAATTCTGGTTTATATCAATGGGTTTCTTTGTGTGTATAAAGTACCCGCCTCGGATAAGGTATCTCGATACCCGCGCGATCTAAGGCGTATTTGAATCGCCGGCGCAGTTCCCGTTCCACGGCCCATTGTTCTCCGGGGAGGGATGGGACAATAGCGCGAATGTTAACTGAACTGTCGGCTAATTCTGTAACTCCCTGTACCTGGGGTAAATCAACAATAGCTTCGATTTCCTGGTGGGCTTTGACACACTCCTGTTGCAGGACTTCGATCGCCTGATCTATGTCCTCTTCATAAGCTATACTTATCGTCACCAATGCTAGAATTTGCCCCCGGTTATAATTGGTTACCTTGGTTATTTCCCCGTTAGGTATAATATGCAACTGGCCTGTCCACCGCCGTATCTTACAGGTGCGCAGGCCGATTTCCTCGACCGTGCCGACAACACCGGCGGTTTCCACAAAGTCTCCCACGCTGAACTGATCTTCTAATAAAATGAAAAATCCGCTGATGATGTCTTTGACCAGGTTCTGGGCGCCGAAGCCTATGGCCAGGCCCAGGATGCCCGCGCTGGCCAGAATGGCGCTGGTATTTATATTGAAAATTTGCAGGATGGTTAAACCGGCCAGAAAAAAAACAACATAAGCCAGCACGCTTTGCAACAATATCTCCAGGGTTTGAGCCCGGCGGTTTTCCATAAGGTTTTCCTTGAGTTCGTGCCGCTCGAAAAACTGTCTAACGGCCAATTTTCCAAAATTTATGACAATCCTGGTCCCTACCAGCACACCGATGATCTTCAATACATTGGTTCCTAAAGATTTTAAGTCCTCATGTGATATAACCATAACGTTGAATATTTTTAAAATAATTATAACGGCAATAAAGTAACCTCCATATAGAAGCATTGTTTTTAGTAAGGTCCGCAGCGAGCGGATGAAGTTGTCGGAAAAAATTTGTTTTTCCTGTCCGCTCTCTTTTAAAACCCTGTCCAAAACGCAAGAAAATAATTTAATTAATAAATATGTGGTGAACAGGATCACTGCGGAGAGTATAAAATTTGTAAAAAAATATTCAATTTTTTCGGGTGTGAGCCGTTCATTAAAAAATTTTACAATTAGCTCCAAATATTTTTCCATAAGTACACATACCTCGCCTTGTTGTCATTTTTTTAACGTATTATACAAAAATTACGGCTCCATGTGAACAAAGTGTCTTACCTGGAGCCGTACTATTTATGCTTACAGGGATCTGGACACCTACAAGCATGAGCAGTGGTTAGGCGTCTGTTATTTTAGACCAGACATTCATATCTTCGAAATCTCCGTTTATATTGCAATTTTTAACCAGCACTCCACAATATTCATAACCGTTATCGGCGAACACCTTGTTCATCCCGGTTGAACTGCTGCGGGCGATAGTATAAAGACAACGGATGCTGTCACTTTTTAACCGGAGTTCCAGGTGATTTAAAAGACAGCTTGCCAGCCCATATCCTCTCCACTCGGGTACAGTTGCGAAGTCTGTTACCTCCGCGTTTTTTTCCGCAAGATTCATCTCTGCTGATGCTGCGGCTACCAGTTTTTGATTATGCCAGGCTGTTATATAGCGAACATCGTGCTCCATGGTGTATTTAAGGTAGTCAGGATCAAAGATCGGAAATGGATAAGTGGTGAAAACTCTGCTGTATAATTTGGCTAGTAACCTGCAATGTTCGGGCTGTCCCCACTTCAGTGTAATTCCGGCCGGGAGTGGACGCTGTCCTGCACCAACCTTGCAGGCGAGAACCAATTTTTTGACTTGGTCTAAGTTTTTGCTGTTTGACGGGGTTTGCCTTTCAGCGCTTAGATATCTTGAGAAGACCAGGGCCGGCTCTTGACCCGTGAAATAACCGGGGATAATCGCTTCAAGTTTGACTCCTGTGTCAAAAAAAGAATATGCCCATTTAGGCCTGGATTTCAGCCATATCTTGTCAAAGCCCTGTACGGCAGCCTTTTTTGAAAGAGTTTGAACCATTTCGGAAGCGCCTTCGTCTAGAGCCAGATTAAAATCATATACGGTAATTCTCCTGTTGTATGGTGAAATTAAAATACGGCATCTAAAACCGTGACCTTCTATTGCTTCCCAACGATCGGTACCCGCCTGTTCATTCATTTGTTTGCTAAGAACCATGAGTATCACTCTTAAATCTGGAAATACGGGCCTTGCGAATGTTTCCTTCCGGTATCAGGCTAATCATCTGATTGTATGGGTCTACCAGCTTTTGTAGGCCCACTGGTTTATGTTTTATTTTGTTGTCCTTACACAAAGAACAAGCCGTTGAACATGTTGAACCGGAGTATGCCGGTTCTTCATAGACGCTTATAACACCTTCATAGTTGCGCAGTATTGTTTTCGTCCCGGTCATGGACAACTGATAATTCGGCAAAACCGGAATCTTACCTCCACCTCCCGGTGCGTCTACCACATAAGTAGGCACGGCAAAACCGGAAGTATGGCCGATTAGCGCTTCCATAATTTCTATACCCTTGGCTATCGGTGTGCGAAAGTGCTCAATGCCTCGAGATAGATCACACTGGTAAAGATAGTATGGACGCACTCGATTCTGAACAAGGAGGTGCGCTAATTTTTTCATTACTACTGAACAATCGTTGACTCCTTTTAACAAGACTGTCTGATTCCCCAAGGGAATGCCAGCGTCGGCCAATTTTGCTAGGGCCTGGGTAGATTCAGGTGTAAACTCGCGGGGATGGTTAAAGTGAGTATTTATCCAAATGGGGTGATATTTTTTAAGCATCTTAACAAGCTCATTAGTTATCCGTTGAGGCAATACTACCGGAGTGCGGGTGCCGATACGAATTACTTCCACATGAGGAACTTCCCTGACCTTGGAGATGATTTGCTCCAGATGGGAGCAGGACAGGATAAAGGGATCTCCTCCTGATAGCAGGACATCGCGTATTTCAGGGTGGGATTTAATGTACTCAATTCCCCGGTCAATGTCCCTGTCGGTGACCCGTCTGTTTTTATCACCCACTTTGCGTTTACGAGTACAGTGCCGGCAGTACATTGAACACTCATTAGTAATTAGTAGAAGCACCCGATCGGGATAGCGGTGTGTAAGCCCTGGCACGGGAGAATCCGTGTCTTCATGTAGAGGGTCATCCATATCGCCGCATCCCTTAATCAACTCCTGAAGGTTTGGTATGCATTGCAGGCGAATAGGACATCCGGGATCTTCTTTATTAATTAATGAAGCGTAGTAGGGAGTGATAGACATGGGAAAGACTTCGCAGGCCTTTTGGATATCTAGCTTTTCGTTACTGCTCAGGTTGATATATTTATCCAATGCTTCCACCGAATGAATCCGGTGCCGCATTTGCCAGCGCCAGTCCGACCAGTCCGCATTGTCTTTGGTATGTCTGATCGGCAGAATATTTGTCTTCATTATAAATACCTCCTAAATTTTCTTCTTTCCTGGTTGGAACAGTTCTGTTAGTAAAAATAACTAAGGAAGAACAATTAGGAAGTTATTAAAAATAAAATAGGCTGGGAAAGCCCGGCCAATAAAACGCTGTCCATTCTTCCCTAAAACGCCTACGAGGTTAGCTGACGGGTTTGGGCTAAGGGTAGCCCTACCGAATATGGCCGGATTCACCCCAAAAATTGGTTCCCCCGCTCTTCTCTTTGAAGAAGACTCGGCGCTAACAGAACGGTTTTATAATATTGTTATAACCAAATTATAACTATAATTATTTTACCTGTCAAGTTGCTTGACAAGTTAGTCATGATTTCAATTTTTGTTGTAAATTGCTTGGAAAATTGTTTATTTATAGTATAATACGCTGGACTGTTTAAATTTCATGAAGGGCTTTACGTACTTGGCCAATCAAACGAATGTAATCCAATGGTTTTGTTACAATCTGTATATTATCAGTTTCTTCAATGTGACTATCAGCAAACGCAAGAATTTTTACTCTGGGCCAGGTCTGCCTGATCTGTTCTGTATTGTTTGGTTCTGAAATAAGCTTATCCGCTATATCCGCTATAACAACCGCAGGGTTAAAGCGGTCTTTCAACAGCAAGGCGTCGCTTAAAGCAGCGGTTGAAATTACGCTGAAACCCGCTGTCCGGAGTACTTGTTCTGACGGGTACCGTAACTGGTCGTCTGCAGCAGAGATAATTACGTCAATATTAGATATTTTTTCGTTATAGATTACGTAAGATGGAAACGTCAACGTGCATATCGCACCGCCGCCGGGAGCATTTTCAACAGTAATATTACCTCCGTAATTGTGCACAATCGCCTGGGCCACGGAAAGACCCAGTCCTGTGCCGCGCTCTTTGGTGGTAAAAAACGGCTTGAATATTTTTTCTGAAACCTCGGCTGACAAGCCCGGCCCGTTATCCTTAACCGTTAATACTATATTGTTTCCGGATTGATACAGATTCAAAAAAACGCAGCCCTGCCGTCCCGCTGCCTCTAATGCGTTGCGGACTAAGTTCAGGACCACTTGAGTAAGCTGGCCGGGGTCTACTGTGATCAGAGGCACTGCGTCTGTTTTAATAAAGATTTCCGCCTCGGTATTATTTGCTTCATTCTCAAGCAAGGGTTTTATATCTTGTAGGAAAGCTGCCAGGTCTAAAGGCTCGGTTGCCATCTCAGCCGGTCTTCCGAGAAGAAGGAACTCGTTTAATAGACCAGCAGTCCGGTCAATTTCCCGCTGGATAAGAGTGGCAAATCCATTAACCTGCTCCGGTTTTACGCTTCTTCCGATTACTTGGAGCAGTCCTTTGGCCGCGCTTAAAGGATTCCGCAGTTCATGGGCCAGAGAACCCGCCAGGGTGGCTGTTGTGGCCAGACGTTCCGCCCTTCGCGCGGCCTCCTGCCAGTTGTGATGGTCAGTTCTGTCATCGGCCAGAATTATCCACCCAGCAATTTCTTCATTATCAAGAAGGGGACAAACCTGCCAGTCCACCCAACGTAATTCCTTCTCCCGGATTAAATTATCCATATACCCGCTTATACGACAGCTTGTCTTCTTTTGAATGGAAGTGGTCCACGGCCCCGGTGCGGCGGTAACCGGCTTTCCAATTAGATTTAGAAATTTTTCCCCCAGGAGAAGTTCCGCGGCATGGTTGATATATGTAATATTGCCTTGCTTGTTGACCAGTACGACGGCGCTTCCAATGGCGCCTAAAATCATCGACAGTTGCTTGTCCAACAGTTTAAAAAGGCGGTCTATCTCTAAAACTAAAATGCATTCCTGGGCCATTAAATTAAGTAAATCCAGTGTTTGCTTGCCGTCAGCAGGGGCGAAAACACCCAACCGGACCCGGTGTTCACCGCTGTTTATTTCAGTTTCGCCGGCATGGCCAACCTGGCCGGTGATGTAGTTTCTTACCGCCTGTTTATTCCCTTTGACAATCAAGCTGCCGGCAACTCCCGTATTGCTATACTCGATCCAGCTGCCCCGGGCATCCGACAGGATGATCAAGGCGCTGAGAATAAAGTCGAACACTCGAGCCAGTATGTTCTCCTCGCCGTTAAAAAGGGAAAGGATGACATTGTTCACTTGGTGCAGGGCGGTTAGCTGCAAAGCGCGCCTGCCGATCTCAAATCCTTCGTTTAGAGCGTACTGGAAACTCGACAAGAGTTTTTGGGCCGCAGCGGCCCGTTCCAGCAGCGAAGGGTGCGGCGCTTTCTTGCAGCATGTATATTCCCGGGCGACTATGTAGTAAAGTTTGCCATGATACGTGTCTCCATGGAGTGGAACGACGACAAGCTTTTCACTCGCAATATCCAATTCAAGGATTTCTTTTTGTGATTTATGTGATTTAATTGAAATAATGATATCCGGCAAATTGATGGCATCAATTGGACTTTGGCAGGCCGGGCAGGACAACGGGTGCTGGATTGATAAGGAAAAATCATTTCCATATTGAATAATTAAGGTGAGGTTTAACTGCAGTCCTGCCGCTGTGCTCTCCAGAAAGCTGGTCCAGCGTTTGGATTCCCAAAATTGTTTAACGCGGGTTATATTATCCATGTTATTCCTTCTTCCGTGTTTCACATAAAAAACTAGACGCTGTTACAAGATGGCGCCCGTGGTAACTCCCGTATTGCCGGTATGAAGTTCCCGCATCCTGCCGGAATTCTTACCATGACTTACACCTCGTTATCCAACACCTTGAGTTGTCCTGTCAACTGGTTTACGAGCTGAATGCCGACCAAACGCCCAAGGGTGGCAACAATAGACGTAATAAAAAAGAGGGCAATCTCTTTAGCTTTTTCAGGATGCAATTGGTCAAGTCCCCCCAAAAAAATACCTTCTTCCGAAAATTCAATCAAGGCGGCTTCCTCATATTGCTGCTTGGTTTTCCATAAGGCATGTTCCAAAACCAGGAGCATCTCATGAATGCCGATGGCCTGGCTGACAGACTTGAATGCTTCCGTTAATATTTCTTTATATATATTCATATTAAAATTCCTCCTATTGCCAAAACAATCCTGTATTCGACATTATTTCTTAATATCCTGCTATAAAACTAAATTATATATAAAAAAATAAATATTGACATCAGTGACAGGATCCGACATTTTTCTTGCAAGAAGTGTGGTAATATTAATTATATAGTACTATAATGAATAATTTTTGGAGGGATTGATATGGCGCTTGTGATGGTAATGGAAGATGAACCCGCTATCGCTTTGGTTCTCAAGCTTGCATTAACTGAAGCGGGCAATGAAGTAATAACTGTACCAAATGGTTTACTGGGACTTGAGCGTTTAAAACAAAAACCCGCGCCTGAAATCATTTTTGTTGATCTGAACATGCCTGTTTTAGGTGGACGGGCTGTAATAGAAAAAATCAATTCGGATCCTAATCTCAGGCATATACCTGTCGTTATCCTGTCGGGCTGTCTGCAGGACTCGGATAAAATACCGCCGAGAGGAAGTTATCACGCGCTGATCAGCAAACCTTTTGATTTGAACGAAGTAATCAGTATGGTAAACACGTTGAGCGCGGGTAAACAACAAGCCGTATGATTAATGCTTCCAACAAGGTTTTTTTGTCATGTATTTATTTCACTGCGGAAATCGCGTTGAGTGATGCTTGACTATTCAAACACTTGTTTGTTATAATACCCCCGGAACAGGTATTCGAGGGGGTTATATGTACGTGTATTCATACAGCCAGTGCGCTCCTGAAAGAGTGGTTCATCAGGGAAATACAATATCTGTAGTTAGTTGTCGGAAAAGGTTTAAATATAACCTTCGCAGACATTTCTTAAAGAACGAATTCTTTTACGGTACTGTTTTATGGTTTTTGATAATTTTTACCCTGGCAGAAGCCTATCTCCAGCGTGTTGGTTTTTAGCTTTACAACCAACATTTAACCATTCCAAAAAACAGCCTGCCTCTTCCGGGTCGCTTTCCGCCACGTAAAGGGCATAATTAAACGCCTGGCTCATGTCGCCCTCTTGTTTGGCGCTGCCTAAGGCTATTAACTCTGCGATTGTGCCGGCGCAGCGGATAATTATTTCCAATTTCCATAATTTAGTTCGCTCCTTGAACCGGGCATCATATATTGACAATATAACCATAATAAATATTATTACCGTCCGATTACGGCAGTCAACCATGAACCGCTTTGTAAGTCTGCAGGTCGCCCAAACTTGATATAATATTGTTTGAAGCTTCACCAAATTATGAAAAAGTAAATTGAAAGAGGAGCGAGAAATGGAATATGTTAAATATCTAGACTACGCCGCCGCCCTTGCCCGGCAGGCGGGAGAACTAATCAGGAGCAGGTTTGAAGGGGATTTCGAAAGAGGGTATAAATCGTGTCCGGCAGACCTGGTGACCGAGGTGGACCGGCAGGCTGAAGATTTGATAACAGCGGGGTTGCGGGAAAGGTTTCCGGAGCACGCGGTTGTAGGTGAGGAAAACGGGGGCAAAGAACAGATGGAACCGGGCGGTTTTACCTGGTATGTCGACCCGTTGGACGGGACCACCAACTTTGTTTACGGTATCCCGTTTTGCTGTGTTTCAATCGGTTTAGCCTGCGGCGAGAAGATGGCGGCCGGGGTGGTATATGATCCTTTTCGCCACGAATGTTTCAGCGCCGCGGCGGGAAGCGGGACATTTTTAAACGGTAACCCGGTGCATGTCGACAGGTCCCGGAAAACTCTTCAAGAAGCCCTCCTGGTTACAGGTTATCCCGCCAACAAGGCTTTTGGCGAACGCCTGCTTGGTATCGATTACCACAGGATTATTGATCGTTGCGCGAACCTGCGGGCGCTCGGTTCTGCCGCCCTGGAACTGGCTTATGTCGCCTGCGGCCGCTTGACCGGTTTCTGGGAAAACACTCTGATGCCTTGGGATGTGGCGGCCGGTTCGCTGCTGGTGGAAGAGGCTGGTGGGAAAGTTTCTGATATTAACGGTAATAAGCTCTTCCTCGGAGAATTTCTTTCCATCGTGGCCTCCAACGGGTTTATTCACGGGGAGTTGCTGGAAAGCCTGAGGACTCCGGGAAATTCGTAGAACGGTTTGAAAGGCATATTAACCCATGACGTTTGTATCTTAAGCAATAAATAATCCTTATGGAGTAATAGTATAATCCTTGTGCAATCGGGACTGTATGGGTGCTTAATGGCTTTTGTCACCTTGTTAAGTATAGTGATATATTTGTAACTACTCAGGAGTCAGGAGTCAGAAGTCAAAAGTCAAAAGTCAGAATACCTGAATAGTAGTGATATTATTCGAAACTGGCTGTACATTTGCCGAATCCCAGAAAAATTGATTGCTGGGTACGGGGGAACCATTTTTGGGGTGAATCGCAATTCTACCATTGGATGAATGGTAAATTGAGTAGGGTATCTTTTACCGAACCCGTCAGCTAACCCCGGAGGCGGCAAAAGAAAGGGGAAATGTATGTATATGGTCAGGATCGGACGCATTCTTTTATTGACTGCGGTGTGTTTATCAATGTTCTTCGGCACTTTATCCGTTGCCAGCGCAGCCACATCTGTGCCGGCTTCTACAACTTCTTCATACTGGCCCTACTGGAGCAAGTATAATCTGCCCGGCGCGTCTGCCAGTACTCAGCCCACTACACCTGCTGCTACACCTACTACACCAACAACGCCTGCTACGCCGCAACAGCCGGCCCAGCCCGCGCAGGACAGCAGTCAGCAGGCCGGCCTGAGCCAAGATGAGAAGCTTATGTTTGACTTGGTAAACCAGGAGCGGATAAAAGCAGGGCTTCCTGCGTTCACCATAGACATGCGCCTGGTTAATCTTGCCAGGATGAAAAGCCAGGATATGTATCAAAACAATTATTTCAGCCATACTTCACCTACTTATGGTTCAGCCTTGGACATGGAAAGGAAAGCCGGTATCAGCGCCAGGGTTATGGGAGCTGAAAATATCGCCAAAGCTGCTACCACTCAGCGGGCGCACGAGTTGTTCATGGGCAGTGCCGGCCACCGGGCCAACATATTGAACGCTCAACATACTGCCATTGGTATAGGAATCGTGAAAACGACCGGCGGAGTAATTGTCACCCAATTATTTATAGGTAATTAATCAATATGGTTATTTGTTAAGTTTACTCAGGTAGAGATGGAGTGGCGCTTACCAACGGGCTTATCTTTGCCCTAACAAGCAGACAAGGGAGGGGACGGTTCTCTCGTCCAAGCAGACAAGCAGAGAAGGGGACGGTCCTCTCGTCTGTTCCTCTGGCTCAACAAAGATGGACATATTTTTTCTTACCCTCTTTTTTTAACCAGATTTTCTTGACCAGATCGCTTATTTCATTAAGCTCAAATGGTTTTGAGATGTGGTATTGCTCCGGATCCCCCTGTTTTATTTTGAGCACCGTGTCCAGTTCCGTATATGCCGTCATCAGCACTACCGGTACATCCGGCGCGATCTTTTTGATTTCTTCCAGAGTTTCGATACCGTTCATGCCGGGCATTTTAATATCCAGAAGGATTAATCCGGGAGTTGCGGCGCGGACTGTCCGGATCCCCTCTTCACCGCTTGATGCGGTTTTCACTACATATCCTTCTTCACTGAACAACTCATTTAATAAAGTACATATTCCTTTATTATCGTCAACGATAAGGAGATAAGGTTTATTTTTTGTCATTGATCTCTAATCCCACCAATAAAATTTTATTACTATAGAATACGAAAAATTACCCGGCAGTAACAAAAAAACCACCTTGCCGTGAAATAAGGTAGTTTTTCAGTCTTTAAGTTATATCCACGGTAGCCCGCTCATCGCAGCTGTCGTATTAAATCCGCGGCTTCGCGCCCCAAACTTTCGACAGATGTACCTTTTTTATTAAAAATATTATAAATTGAGCAATAATAATTTGTAAATGGGACGAAGGTCCTAAGTTAGGTCTATAGCCCCAATACTCAGGACTTTTGTCCTATGAAATTATCGGCTGGCAAGGAATTTGGTTGATAGTGTAGAAGTTAATTGTGATAATTGCTCTGAGAGGAGTTATTAATTATTGATTTCGATACGTTCAATTATTTACGCCTTTCTGGCGCTGGTAATGGTCATGAGCGCTGTGATTCTCAGCCTGATGAAGATTGAGGGCATGTCCTTTATCGACGCCTTTTGGCTTTCTGTTATCAGCATTTCCACGGTTGGATTCGGTGACATTGTCCCGAAGACCGTGGTTGGCCGCCTGATCGTGATGATACTGGTGATCGGCGGAATTGGTCTTTTTACGTATATTTACAGTACAGTTTTCGGGGGGATAGTGGAAGGACATCTCAAAGATATCTGGGGAAGAGAAAAATGACTAAGGAGATAGCCAAATTGAAAGACCACGTTGTGGTCTGCGGCGCGGGCCGGGTGGGCTTAGCCGTGATCAGTGAGCTTGTGGAAGATAAACAGGACTTTGTGGTAATTGAAAAAGACCAGGACAGGTTGCAGGAGTTAAAAAAACTCGGCCATGCGGAAGACATCCTTTTTATTAACGATAACGCCACTGAAGAACGGGTGCTTTCAGCGGCCGGGCTGGAGCGGGCATCCGGAGTGATTACTACTCTGGCTGATGATGCCGCAAATTTAATGATCGTGATTACTTGCAAAGACCTGAATCCCGCCGCCAGGGTGGTAGCGCGCGCCGACCGGATAGAGTCTATCGCCAGGATGAAAAAAGTCGGTGCTGAAACTGTTATATGTCCTTCAATTATGGCGGGAAACTGGATGGCTATGACCCTGTTAAAACCGGCCAGTGTAACTTTTATGCAATCCCTGGTGGATGAAGTCGGTTTGGAAATGGGGGAACTGCTTTTAAACGAAACCTTGCCGCTTGCGGGAAAGGAGTTAAGAGAATCGCGCCTGCGGGAAAATTACGATGCCACACTGCTGGCAATTAAGAGGGGGGAACAGCATATCATTAATCCCCGTCCGTCTGAGAAGCTGCTGCCCGGAGACCTTTTGATTTTAAGCGGGCCGCCTGACATCCTGGCAGTAATGACAAATGTTATGTCAGGGAATGAAGCGGCTGTTCCGAAGCCTGTTTAATTGATTATTCAGGTTGAGGAGATGAAATTGTTTTATTAATAGACGTTATTGAATTCAGGTGTATTTCGTTTCGGCTGCCCGGCAGACGGTACCAGAGTCCAGGGCGTTTGCAAGTGATATGGGAGCCGGCCTGCCGGAGCCGGGAACGGTTAATAAGTGATAGACGTGCTACGATATACTGGCTCCTATTATAAAGCTGAATGTGATAGAAAATAACATGGATAAAAGACCTACCGCCATGTTGCCTGAACCGATCTCCTTGTTTATATTCAAACGGGGTGTCAGCCATTCAAAAAGCAAATATATCAAGATTAACAGGACAAGACCAATCGCTCCCCAGAGGACAGTTTGAACGGCGTTGTTATTTGATAATATGGCGAAGCGCATGATGTTTCCCACGCCGAAGATCTTGCCTCCCAGAGCCATGGCGGCGGCCGTGTTCCCTTTGCTGATTTCTTCCCAGTCATTATACCCGGTGATTTTAACGAAGATCAGGATGGTAATAAAGATATTAATTGAAGCGACAAGCAGGCAAATTAAGGATGATTTTATCTGCAGCAGCAACATATTTCAATTTTCACCTCCTTATCTTGGATTAAGATTACTTTCGGAAAGTCCTACCGTTTGTCATTGCGAGCGTTAAGCGAAGCAATCTCCGGCTCTTACCCCCGCTTTATACTGTGGGATCGCCACGTCGCTTTCGCTCCTCGCGATGACAGAACGGTCTTTGCAAACCGACTTTCCAAAATTACTCGGATTAAGATCACATAAATATCAAGTTAGTGTCACAGGAAGAAAGTAGGCGAGGTCTCCGGTTATTTCTTCTCCCACCCGCAACAGCAACCCGCTGAATTCTCCTCCGATAAGAAAACTTCCCACCAGCAATCGTCCCGTGTATACACCCGACCATGTATTGATTGTCTGCAAAGGGAGAGTGACTCTCTCCTGGTAAACCATATTGTTTTCGTATTCTTTGTTTTCAACAAAATCGTCCACTCCGCCTTGCCCATTGAATAGATATATCCCGCTGCCTTCACGGCCGAATGCGGGTTTGGCCGCGTACGGCCGGCCGTTGAAATACGTGTTGTCCAGGTAGACCGGCAGGAAATAGCGGGCGACAGTTTCCTTTTCAACTTGATTAAAATAAT
>Ga0067045_1030878_pt1 | contig 13823 bp, 13 predicted proteins | sample TerdegcTABiofilm_FD_59184 | JGI IMG/M metagenome (GOLD analysis project Ga0067045, IMG submission 59184) | Combined Assembly of (Gp0054472, Gp0054536) Wastewater bioreactor microbial communities from Singapore -Terephthalate degrading...
CCCGCCTCGCCCTCCCAGCGGCTGGGGCCCAGGGTGGTGAACAGCAGCTGGTGGGCTTCCCAGCGGTCGGCGGTGCCGAAGGCCAACGGGGTCAGTCCGGGGATGTCCCGCAGGCGTGCCATCGCGTCCAGCCATGTGGCCTCGTCGCGCGGCGGGGTCAGGCGCAGATGCCGGAACAGCGCGCGGTTGTAGAAGATGCCGTGTGTCACCGACGCCACGGGCAGGCAGTAGGTGTGGCGGCCATCTTCGGTCTGCCAGGCGCGCAGGGCGTTGGCCGGAAACTGGTTCAGGGCGGGCAGGCCATCGAGCGCGACCAGATGGCCTTGCCGGAACAGGCGCTGGGCCGCGTCGAAGGGCCGGCAACTGATGAGGTCGCCCGCCATGCGCCGCTCAAGCCGGGTGGTCAGGGCTTGGTCGTAGAGCACGCGCACGGTGGGCGCAAAGCGGACCCGGATGCCGGGGTGCCCCTGTTCGAACGCGGGCAGCAGGGTTTTGTCCCACAGCACCTGGTCTTCCGGGCGCCAGCTTTCCAGGATCAGCGTCTGGGCCGTTGCCGTTGCCGTTGCCGCTGTTGCGCAAGTTCCCAGCAGGACCACGGCGATCCAGCGGTACAGTGCGGTGACGGCGCGGTTCAGGGCACGGTGAACCCGACGCCGCACGGGGATCAGGCTGCAAATGGCGAAGGCAGAAACAGGCATCCTGGTCATCGAAAAAAAGAAACAGACATATGGGATGCGATCCGTCGTTGGGGTTGAAAGCTTATGGACAGATGGCGCCGGCAACGGCGGTTGACGTGCAAGTATCTGGCAGTGGCGCTGTCCGGTCTGGCAGACCCTGCCAGATCGGCACTGCGCGCGGCCGACAGTGGGCCGCTGGAGGTGCTGCACTGGTGGACGTCGTCGAGTGAGCGGCTGGCGCTGGACGCGCTGGAATCGGTCGCCAATCACGACCACAAGGTCTGGCGCAATGCGGCCGTGCCCGGCGGCGCGCGGCCTTCGGCCGCCACGGTGCTGCGCACACGCTTGCTGTCGGGCGACCCCCCCGATCTGGCCCATGTGCCGGCGGGCCATCTGCGCCAGCTGGGGGAGGGTGATTTCCTGGCCGAACTGGCGCAGGACGGTGCGGCGGCGCCGGCCTGGCTGGGTGGTTTGCTGCCGCAGGCCCTGGACGCGGTGCGGGTCGGTGGCCGGGTGATGGGCATTCCGCTGGGCGTGCACCGGCTCAACACCCTGGTCTGCCACAAGGGCCACTGGGACCGGCTCGGCCTGCCGCAGCCCACCAGTTGGGACGCGTTGCAGGAGGCGGCCCGGGCGCTCGACCGCGAGGGCATCGCGCCGCTGGTGTGGAGCGATCAGGGCTGGCAACTGCTGCACCTGTTTGAAAATCTGTTGCTGTCGGAGCTGGGGGCGCAGGGGTTCGAGGCCCTGTCCGGCCCCGGGGGCTGGGAGCAGCCGGGGGTGGCGGCCGCGCTGGAACGCCTGCGCCGGCTGCGCGGGCTGGTGCCGGTGGCGCAACGCCGCATGACCGGGTGGGCTCAGGCCGGGCGCGAATTTCTTCTCGGGCGGGCGGGGCTGTGGTTCATGCCCGACTGGAGCCGGGGCGAACTGGCCGCGTGGGGGCTGCGTGAAGGGCGCGACTACGTGGTGACCGAAGTACCGGGCACCGAAGACCTGTTTCTGTTCCAGGTGGACAGCCTGGCCGCGTTCGACACCCCGCCCGAACGCAAGGCCGAGGTGCAGGCGCTCGCGCAGGTGCTGCTGTCGCCGGCCGTGCAAGTGGCCTACAACAGCGCCAAGGGGTCGGTGCCGGTGCTGCGCGCGCTGACGGCCTATTCGTCCGATCCGGCGCACCGCCAGCACTGGATGGCGCTTTCAGAGCCGGGGCTGCGCATGGTGGCTGGGCTCGCGCACCGCATCGGTTTCCATGGCCTGCGCAGTGATCTGATGGCTCAGCTCCTGAGGGATTACGTGGGGCAGCCAGCGCTGAGTGCGCGCACCGTCTGGCGCCAGATGGCCCAACTCAACCGATGGGGGCTGGCGTGAGCGAGGCGAGCGCACCGTTCGACGGCGGGCGCCTGGCGCGCTGGGGCCATCGGCTGCTGCCGGCCTCGCTGCGCAACCGGATCATCCTGTTCATGCTGCTGGGCGCGCTGGCGAGCCAGGGGCTGGTGCTCGGGATCTGGACCCACCAGCTGCGCGATCAGGCCCGCCTGCAGGTGCTGCAGACGGCGGGCTTGCTGACGCCCGCGGTGGTGCAGGCTTCGCGTTTCATGAAGGCGCTGCCCGTGCAGTACCGGCCCTTGCTCGTCGACCAGTTGCGCACCACGGGCGGATCGCGGTTCCTCATGCAGTTCAACCGGACCTTGCTGCCGCAACCCGGCGCCGCAAGCGGCGAACTGCCCGGGATGATGGTGGGCCTGGTCGAAGAAGAGCTGGGCCGCGAGCTGGCGCGGGAAGGGCTTTCGGGCGCGCGGGTGCACCTGGTGCCCAGCGACCGCCTGATCGTGGGCGACGACCGCACCACGCTGGCCGATCTGCCGCAGCGCTGGGTCGAGGCGTCGGGGCTGCCCCGCCACGAGAGCCAGCCGGTGCTGGTGGTGCAGACCAGTCTGGAGCCGGGCAACTGGCTGCTGCTCGCATCGGCGTTGCCCAATCCCGGCCTGTTTCTGCAGGCCAATCCCTACGCGCCCGACCGGCTGCTGCTGATGTTTGCGGGGCTGCTGTCGGTGTTGCTGGTCATGGTCGTGGTGGCGCGCGGGGTCACGCGCTCACTGGCGCGCCTGGACCAGGCCGCTTCGGCGTTCGCGCGCGATCTCACGGTCGACCACATTCCCGAGAGGGGGCCGCTGGAAGTGCGCCGGCTGGCCCATTCCTTCAACGAAATGCAGGCCCAGATCCAGCGCAACATCGGCGACCGCGAAACCCTGTTCCGCAGCGTGTCGCACGATCTGAAGACACCCATCATGCGGCTGGGTTTCCGCACCGAGCTGCTGGACGACCCGGAGCTGCGGGCCGGCTTCAAGAGCGATCTGCAGGAGATCGGGACCATGCTGCAGGGCGCCCTGACCACGATGCAGGGGGCCGAGCTGCCCGAGGCGACCGTCGCGGTGCCGCTGGACGCTTTGCTGCGCTCGCTCACCGAGGCTGCGACCGGCGCCGGTGCGCCGCTGCGCCTGCAGACGCTGCCGCTCACCGTGCCGGGCAAACCGCTGGCGCTCAAGCGGGCGCTGGGCAACCTGATCGACAACGCCCTGCGTTATGGCCACAGCGTGGAGGTGGACATGGCCGAAGAAGCGGGTTTTGCGGTCATCCGCATCCGGGACCACGGCCCCGGTCTGCCGGAGGCGGCGCTGGAACGCATATTCGACCCGTATCTGCGCCTGGAGCACGGCCGGCAGGCCAACAGCCAGGGCAACGGCCTGGGGTTGTGGATCGCGCGCAATGCCGTGCGCCGCCACGGCGGCGACATCGTGCTGAGCAACCACCCGGACGGGGGGCTGCTGGCGCGGGTGACCCTCAGGCTGGAAGCGCGGGGGGCGGGCTGATCGCCGCGTGGCGTTCCGCCAGCTTGACCAGGGTCCAGAGCGTGCGGTTGGCCGGCGTGGGCACTCCCAGCGCGTCGCCGCGCTGCACGACGTAACCGTTGAGGTGATCGATCTCGCTGGGCTTGCCGCGCATCAGGTCCTGCGCGGTCGACGAATACTGGCCCGGCATGGTCTCGGCGATGCGTCGCACCGCCAGATTCACATCGCCGGGCACCACCACGCCGTCGGCGTCGGCGACGGCCAGGCACTCGGCCACCACATCGCGCATCACCGCCGTCGCACCCGGCTGCTGCACCAGTTCGCCGTAGACGATGCGGCCCAGGGCCGACATCGCGTTGTAGGCGCAGTTGAGGATCAGCTTGGCCCACAGGGCCCCGCGCACGTTGTCGCTGACCTCGGCCGACACGCCGGCGGCGATCAGCGCACGGGCCACGGCCTCGCTGCGGTGAGCGGGTTCGATCACCAGTTCCCCGCGCCCGTGGTGGCGCAGGTGGCCGGGCCCCGCCATTTCCGTAGCCACATAGACCACCGCAGCGGCCACTTCGTGGTCCGGCAGCACGGTGCGCAAACGGTCGGCGTTGTCCACACCGTTCTGCAGGCACAGCACCAGGGCGCCCGGCGCCAGGTGCGGGCGGATCTGGGCGCCAGCGGTTTCGGTGTCGGGCGACTTCACGCAGAACAGCACCACATCGGCGCCCGCCACGGCGGCGGCTTCGGTGCTGGCCGCCATCGCGACGGCCTCGTCGAACTGCCGGGTGTCCATGCGCAGGCCATGGGCCCGGACGGCCTGGACGTGGGCGGCACGGCCGATGAGGGTGACCGCATGGCCGGCGCGCGCCAGCATGCCGCCGTAGAAGCAGCCGACAGCGCCTGCCCCCATGACGGCGATCCGCAGGGAAGGGGAAGAGGGAGGGTTCATGCGGCCCATTCTAGGAGGGCATGGCTTTCCGGATGGCATGGACGGAATTCCGTCGAAAGGGTTTTGGGAGGCGACGGAAAACCGGCCGCCAGCCCGGCCCAAAGTGGTGTTTGGTGCACCGGGGAAGGGAAAAGCTGCACCAGCGGCAGGAAAAGCACAGGGTTTGCCCGGAGTGGCACACGGCTTGCACTGAGGGCGTCCAAAGTCAGCCCTTTTCATGCGTTTCATCCCCTTCTGTCTGATGTCCGTGGCGTGCGCTCTGGTGGCGCATGCGGAGCCGCCGCCGCCCGGCACGCTGCACAAGATTTCGCAGACCGCCACCATCAGCCTGGGGCACCGCGAGTCGTCGGTGCCTTTTTCCTATTACGACGACCGCCGGCAGGTGGTGGGCTATTCGCACGAGCTGATGCTGCGGGTGGTCGACGACATCCGGGCCGAGCTGCGGCTGCCGGCACTGGCCGTGAAGCTGGTGCCCGTGACCTCGCAGAACCGCATCCCGTTGTTGCAGAACGGATCGGTCGACCTGGAATGCGGCTCCACCACCCACAACCTGGCCCGCGCCAGCCGGGTCGGCTTTTCGGTGTCGATCTTCGTGACCAGTTCGCGCCTGATCACCCGGCGCAGCTCGGGCATTGAACGCCTGGAAGACCTGCGCGGGCGCCGCGTCATGGTCACCGGCGGCACGACCAGCGAACGCCAGTTGCTGCTGCTGATCGAGGCCACGGGCCTGCGCACCGAAATCCTGCGCGCGCGCGACCACGGTGAGGCCTTTGCCATGGTGCAGGCCGGCCGCGCCGATGCGTTCCTGATGGACGAAGCCATGCTCTATGGCCTGCGCGCCAAAGCCGACCGCCCCGATGACTGGGTGGTGGTCGGGCAACCGATGGCGACCGAGGTCTACGGCTGCATGCTGCGCAAGGACGACGCGGATTTCAAGGCCGTCGTGGACCGCAGCCTCACCCGCGTGATGCAGTCGGGCGAGGCCCTGAAGATGTACCGCCGCTGGTTCCAGAGCCCCATCCCGCCCAGGGGCCTGAACCTCGATCTGCCGCCACCGGATGCGCTGCTGGAGCTGTTCCGCGCGCCCAACGATGTTCCTCTGGGATGAGCGCGCCTTCTGCGGCGCGCAAGTCCTTCTTTCCCAACCCACCACATGAAGGTGCCCTTATGAAAAAAGCATTGTTTGTAGCCGCGGCTGTTCTGGCCAGCTCGACGGTCATGGCCCAGGCCAACGACACCCTGAAGAAGATCAAGGACTCGGGCGCCGTGACGATGGGGGTGCGCGAAAGCTCCGGCGCGCTGTCCTACACGCTGGGTGACGGCAAGTACGTGGGCTACCACGTGGAGCTGTGCCAGCGCGTGCTGGCCGACGTGCAGAAACAGCTCGGCCTGACCAAGCTGGACATCAAGTACCAGCCCGTGACGTCGCAGAACCGCATCCCGCTGGTGCAGAACGGCACCGTCGACATCGAGTGCGGTTCGACCACCAACAACGCCACCCGCCAGAAGGACGTGGCCTTTGCCGTGACCACCTTCGTGGAAGAGGTGCGCATTGCCGTCAAGGCCAACTCCGGCATCACCAGCATTGCCCAACTGGCCGGCAAGACCATCGCCACCACCACCGGCACCACCTCCGTGCAGACCCTGCGCAAGCACGAACGTGCCAACGGTGTGGACTTCAAGGAGGTCTTCGGCAAGGACCACGCCGACAGCTTCCTGCTGCTCGAAAGCGGTCGTGCCGACGCCTTCGTGATGGACGGCGCCATCCTGGCCGGCAACATCGCCAAGGCCAAGAACCCGGCCGACTTCAAGATCGTGGGTGAGGTGCTGTCGGTGGAGCCGATCGCCATCATGATCCGCAAGGACGACCCGGCGTTCAAGAAGGCCGTGGACGACAGCCTCAAGGCGGTGATGAAGTCGGGCGAGATCGCCTCGATCTGGAACAAGTGGTTCGAGCAGCCGATTCCGCCGGCCAACACCAAGGTCGGCATGCCCGTCAACGACGCCACCAAGGCGGCCTGGACCAACCCCAACGACAAGCCGATGGAAGACTACGCGAAGAAGTGATGCCCCCACGCTCCGCCGCTGCGCGGGTCGCTGTCCCCGAGGGGGCTGGGCCTGCCTTGGGGCGGCCCGGCGGCTGGCCCGCTCCCCCGCTGTGCGGGCGCTGGCGTGCAGGCACCGTCATTCCCGCGCAGGCGGGAATCCGGCCATGTCACGCGGCCTCCACGCTGCGCGGGGTGTGGCATCGGGCTTGCGTGCAGGCTTTGGGGCTGTCGGCCTTTGGCGCCGATTTCGTTTGTTCTTCTGTTGACTTTGGGGAATCGCCATGAGTTCATGGGATTGGCAGGTGTTCTGCAAGGACACCATTGACGGTGAGGTCCGCCCGCGCTGCTTCGGCGACGGCGGCGACATCACCTACCTGGACTGGATGCTCTCGGCCTGGGGCTGGACCCTGTCCGTGGCGCTGCTGGCGCTGGTGGTGGCGCTGGCGGTCGGCGCGGTGATGGGCATCTTCCGCACCACGCCCAACAAATGGTTGGTGGCCCTTGGCAATGCCTGGACCGAGCTGTTCCGCAACATCCCTCTGCTGGTCCAGGTGTTTCTCTGGTACCACGTGGTGCCGGCGCTGGTGCCGCCGCTCAAGGACGTGCCCAGCTTCATCCTGGTGGTGATCGCCCTGGGTTTCTTCACGTCGGCGCGGGTTGCCGAGCAGGTGCGGGCGGGCATCCAGAGCCTGCCGAAGGGCCAGCGTTATGCGGGGCTGGCCATGGGGCTGACGCTGCCGCAGACCTACCGCTACGTGCTGCTGCCGATGGCGTTCCGCATCGTCATCCCGCCGCTGACCAGCGAGAGCATGAACATCGTCAAAAACTCGTCGGTGGCCTTCGCGGTGTCGATCGCCGAACTCACCATGTTCGCGATGCAGGCGCAGGAAGAGACCTCGCGCGGCATCGAAATCTACCTGGCCGTAACCGGGCTGTACTTTGTCTCGGCGTTTGTCATCAACCGCATTGCGCTGTTCATCGAGCACCGCGTGCAGGTGCCCGGCATGATCGGAGGGCATTGACATGAAGCACCCCCTGCGCCGCTTCGCGGCTTCCTCCTCTCTCGCCCGCGGCGGGAAGGGAACGGCATCTGTGGCCGGGCAAAACCCGTTCCACGGTGCCTCTGGCCATGGGCGTCCCATCGCTGTGGGCCTGCCTGCTGGAGAACCGCGATGAATCTCGACTTTGCTTTTTTTGACTGGTCGGTGTTTTCGAGCTTCGTGCTCAAGGGCCTGGTCTTTTCGGTGCAACTGACCCTGGTGGCCATGATCGGCGGCATCGCGCTGGGCACGGTGCTCGCGCTGATGCGCCTGTCGGGCAAGAAGTGGTTGGTGCTGCCGGCGGCAGCCTACGTCAACACGCTGCGCTCCGTCCCGCTGGTGATGGTGATTCTGTGGTTCTTCCTGCTGATCCCGATGCTCATCGGCAAGCCCATGGGGGCGGAGCTGTCGGCCATCATCACCTTCACGGTGTTCGAAGCGGCTTACTACTCCGAGATCATGCGCGCCGGCATCCAGAGCGTGCCCAGGGGACAGGTCCACGCGGGCTACGCGGTGGGCATGACCTACGGCCAGACCATGCAGCTGATCGTGCTGCCGCAGGCCTTCCGCAACATGCTGCCGGTGCTGATGACCCAGACCATCATCCTGTTCCAGGACACCTCGCTGGTGTACGCCATCGGCGCCTACGACCTGCTCAAGGGCTTCGAGGTGGCGGGCAAGAACTTCAACCGCCCGGTCGAAACCTACCTCATCGCCGCCGCCGTCTATTTCATCATCTGCTTCTCGCTGTCGATGCTGGTGCGCCGCCTGCAGAAGAAGATCGCCATCATCCGCTGAGGAGCCATTCCCATGATCGATATCCAGAACGTTTCCAAGTGGTATGGCAGCTTCCAGGTGCTGACCGACTGCACCACCGCCATCCAGAAGGGGGAGGTGGTGGTGGTCTGCGGCCCCTCGGGGTCGGGCAAGTCCACACTGATCAAGACCGTCAATGCCTTGGAGCCCTTCCAGAAGGGCGACATCGTCGTGGACGGCACCAGCATCGCCAACCCCAAGACCAACCTGCCCAAGCTGCGCAGCCGCGTGGGCATGGTGTTCCAGCACTTCGAGCTGTTCCCGCACCTGTCGGTGACCGAGAACCTGACGCTGGCGCAGATCAAGGTGCTGGGCCGCAACGCCGACGAGGCCAAGACCCGCGGCCTGAAGATGCTCGACCGCGTGGGCCTGATGGCGCACAAGGACAAGTTCCCGGGCCAGCTCTCGGGCGGTCAGCAGCAGCGCGTGGCCATCGCCCGCGCGCTGAGCATGGACCCGATCGTCATGCTGTTCGACGAGCCGACCTCGGCGCTGGACCCGGAGATGGTGGGCGAGGTGCTGGACGTGATGGTGCAACTGGCCCACGAGGGCATGACCATGATGTGCGTGACGCACGAGATGGGCTTTGCGCGCAAGGTGAGCCACCGCGTGATCTTCATGGACGCGGGCAAGATCATCGAAGACTGCCCCAAGGACGAGTTTTTCGGCAATCCCGACGCCCGTTCGCCCCGGGCGAAGGACTTTTTGTCGAAAATCCTCGCCCATTGAGGCCCTGAAGGGCCGCGTCCCTCCGAGAGGCTGCCATCCGTTCTGCCGCATCCCTGGAAACCGCTGCCCTGGCTCCCGCCCGCCCGCCGGTGCCGGCGCTGCGGCGCGTGCTGCTGGCGCTGGCGGCGATCGCGCTCATCGGCGTGGTGGGGGCCCTGGTCTACGGGCGCAGCTTTGATCGCGGCACCGCCAGCCTGAAGGCGGCCAGCAACGGGCGGCTCGACCTGTTCGCTTCGGTGGTCGAAGGGCGGGTGCGGCGGCTGGAGCCCGTGCCCGCGACCATCCAGCTCAACCCGGTGGTGGTGCGCCTGTTGCAGGACCCCGGGGTGGCCCAGGCCCGCCCGGCCAGCGACTACCTGACCCGCCTGAACGCCCACCTGGGCAGCGAAGCGGTGTTCGTGCTCGACGTGCGCGGGACCGTGCTGGCGTCGAGCAATGCGCGGCTGCCCGACGACAGCAGGCTGGGCGAGGACGTGGCCTTCCGCCCGTATTACCTCGAAGCGCTGGCCGGCCGCGCCACGCGCCATTTCGCCATCGGCACCGGTGGGCGCCCGGGTTACTTCGTCTCGCACCCGATCTACGATGGCTCGCGCGTCATGGGCGTGGCCGTGATCAAGATCGGCCTGGCGGCGCTGGAGCAGACCTGGGGCATGCTCGGCGCACCCGCGCTGGTGGCCGACGCGAACCAGGTCGTCATCCTGTCTTCGCAGGCGCCGTGGCGCTACACCACGATGGTGCCGCTGACGCCCGACCGCCGGGTCGACCTGCACCTCACCCGCATCTACGGCGCTTTGCACCTGCCGCAGTTTCCGTTGCGTGTGCCGCTGTCGGTGGACGAAGAGCGCCAGGAAGCCAAGGGCTTCATCTCGGCCGGCGACATCGCACGCCAGCCCGACCCGGGCCTGCCGCCCAGCCCTGCGGGGTACCTGGTGCTGGGGCGTTCGCTGGACGGCATGGACTGGCGGGTGCTGATCTTCACCAGCCTGGCGTCGGTGCATCAGCAGGCCTTGCTCGACGGGGTGGGCGGGGCGGTGGCGGCCGCTTTCCTGCTGTTGCTGCTGCTGTACGGGTCGCAGCGGCGGCGGATCGAGCGCCAGAAGATCGTCGCCAAACAGCTGCTGGAGAAGATCAACGCCGAGCTGGAGCTGGAAGTCGGTCGGCGCACCCAGGAGCTCACCGACACCAACGTGCAGTTGCGCCGCGAAGTGGCCGAACGCGAACAGACCGAAAAGACCCTGCGCTCGGCGCAAGACGAACTGGTGCACGCCGGCAAGATGGCGGTGCTCGGACAACTGGCCGCCAGCATCACGCACGAGCTGACCCAGCCACTGGGCGCGATCCGCACGCTCTCCGGCAACGCGGCCGAATTCCTGCGGCGCGGCAATGCCGGGCAGGCGCAGGAGAACCTGTCGATCATGTCGCGCCTGGTGGAACAGATGGCGCGCATCATCGAGCCGCTCAAAAGTTTCTCGCGCAAGTCGGTGGCCAGCCCCGAGCCCACCGACCCCGGCCGGGTGGTGGAACAGGCGCTGTTCCTGTTCCAGCTGCGCCTGCGGCAGGACAAGGTGTCGATCGACAACCGCTGCCCGCCCGGCCGCTGGACCGTGTGGTGCGACGCCAACCGGCTGGAGCAGGTGCTGATCAATCTGTTCGGCAACGCGCTCGACGCCATGCGCGAGTCGCCCGAGCGGCGGCTGACCATCGACGCCGCGCCCGACACCGACTGGCTGGTGGTGCACGTGCAGGACAGCGGCAAGGGCCTGAGCGAGACCGACCTGGCGCACCTGTTCCAGCCCTTCTACACCACCAAGGCCAGCGGCGCCGGCCTGGGACTGGGCCTGGTGATCTGTCAGGATATTGCCGCAGAATTCGGGGGCAGCCTCCAGGCCCGCAACGCGGCGGGTGGCGGCGCCGTCTTTTCGCTGACCATCCCGCTGTGGCATCCCGCCGCGCCTGCCCCGACCCCGCCGTCCCCATGAGCCCTTCCCTGACCGTCTACCTGGTGGAAGACGATGCCGCCGTGCAACTCGGTTGCGTGCAGGCCCTGCAGCTGTCCGACATGGCGGTGCAGGCTTTCGGCAGCGCCGAGGAACTGCTGCCGCGCTTGGTGCCCGGCCTGCCCGGCGTGGTCGTGACCGACATGCGCCTGCCCGGTGCCGACGGCCTCGCGGTGATCCGGCAGGCCCACGGGATCGACCCCGATCTGCCGGTCATCATGATCACCGGCCACGGCGACGTGACCCTGGCGGTCGAGGCCATGCGCAGCGGTGCCTACGACTTCATTCCCAAGCCGTTTTCGCCCGAGCAACTTATCGAGGTGGTGCAGCGCGCGCTGGAAAAGCGCCGCCTCACGCTGGAAGTGGCGCACCTGCGCCGGGCGCTGTCGCTGCGCGAAGGGCTCGAAGGGCAGCTCGTGGGCGATTCGCCGGCCATCCGGCGCGTGCGCCAGCTCGTCATGGAGGTGGCCGATTCGCCGGTCGACGTGCTCATCCGTGGCGAAACCGGGACCGGCAAGGAGGTCGTGGCCCGGGCACTGCACGACCATTCGCGGCGCAGCCAGGCGCCCTACGTGGCGCTCAACTGCGGCGGCCTGCCCGACACGCTGCTCGACAGCGAGCTGTTCGGGCACGAACCCGGCGCCTTCACCGGCGCACAGAAGCGGCGCATCGGACGCATCGAACATGCCCATGGGGGCACCCTGTTCCTGGACGAGCTGGAGAGCATGCCGCAGGGCGTGCAGGTCAAGCTGCTGCGCGTCTTGCAGGAGCGCAGCATCGAGCGCCTGGGCTCCAACCAGAGCGTGCCGGTGGACGTGCGCGTGGTGGCGGCGACCAAGGACGACCTGCTTGCCCGCGCGCAGCAGGGCAGCTTCCGGGCCGATCTGGTGTACCGCCTGAACGTGGTCAACATCGAACTGCCGCCGTTGCGCGAACGGCGCGACGACATCCCGATGCTGATGGAGCACTTCATGCTGCTCGCCGCGAGCCGCTACGGCCGCCCCCAGCCCGTGCTGTCGGCGCTGCAGATGCAGCAGCTCATCGCCCGCGAATGGCCGGGCAATGTGCGCGAGCTGCGCAACGTGGCCGATGCGATGGTGCTTGGCGTGGGGCCGCAATGGGTCACGCCGGGCGCGGTGCCGGCGGATGCTTCGGCCGGTGACGACGCTCCCTCGCTGACCGACACGGTCAACCAGTTTGAACGCGGCCTGATCGCCGACGCGCTGGAGCGCCACGGCGGCAACGTGATGCAGACCGCCAAGTCGCTGCGGGTGGCCAAGACCACGCTGGCCGACAAGATCCGCAAACACGGCCTGGGCAAAGGCGAGCTCGGTGCGGACGGCTGAGCGGCCCCGGCCGCCGACTCAGGACGGTGGCAGGCTCAGCAGTGCGCGCAACCGGTCGTCGGTGAGGCCGTCCACGTTCACGCGTTTGGTGCGGCCCGAACTGCCCAGCTCGATCGTGACGGCCGACTTGGGAACGCCACACAGCCCGGCCAGAAAGCCGATCAGCGCCTGGTTGGCCGCGCCATCCACCGGCGGCGCCTTGAGCTGTATCTTGGGTTTGCCGTCGTGCAGGCCGACCAGTTGCGTCTGCTTGGCGCCGGGCTGGCAGTAGACGACGATGCGCGCCACGTCAGCTTTTGCGCACGAATGCCGACTTGAGCTGCATCGCGCCGAAGCCGTCGATCTTGCAGTCGATGTCGTGGTCGCCCTCGACCAGGCGGATGTTCTTGACCTTGGTGCCGACCTTGATGACGGCCGACGAACCCTTGAGTTTGAGGTCTTTGACCAAGGTCACGCTGTCGCCGTCGGCGAGCACGTTGCCGAAGGCGTCTTTCCAGACCCGGGCCTCTTCGGCGCCGGCTGGGGCCGCATCCGGGCTCCACTCGTGCGCGCATTCGGGGCAGATCAGCAGCGCACCGTCTTCATAGGTGAGGTCGGAATGGCATTGGGGACAGGGAGGCAGACTCATGCGCCGATCATAAACAGCGTCTCCAGGGCGGCCCCGACGCCCCGAGGGGCTGGCTGGCCGGCCTCAGGCGCTGCCGCGCCGCGCCGCCAGCAGCCCCACGCCGGCCACGCCGAGCAGGCTGCCACAGAGGCGGTTGAACAGACGCTGGCGGTGCGGTGCCGAGAACCAGCGGCGCAGGTGGCTGCCGATGTAGGCGTAGGCAGCAATGGCCACCCACTCCAGCAGCAGGAACAAGGCCCCCAGCACGGCAAACTGGGGCAGCGATGGGCGCGCCGGATCGACAAACTGCGGCAGGAATGCGGTGAAGATCAGGATGGCCTTGGGGTTGCCGGCCGCCACCAGGCATTCCTGCCGGGCCAGCGCAAACAGGCTGCACGTGCGGGCCGGGGTGGCCACGGTTTGTGCAGCGGGCGCCGCGCGCCAGAGCTGGACCGCCAGCCAGAACAGGTACAGCGCGCCGGTGACCTTGACCACCAGGAACAGCTTTTCCGACGCCTGCAATGCCACGGCCAGGCCGGTGGCCGCGATCGCAATCATGCCCACGAAGGCCAGGATGCGGCCCGCCCCGGCGGCGCAGGCGGTGGCAAAACCGTGCTGCGTGCCGTAGCTGACGGACAGCAGGTTGTTGGGCCCCGGGGCCATGTTCAGCGCGAAGCAGGCCGGGATGAAAAGCCAGAGGGTGTCGAGATCGAGCGGCATGCGCGGATGTTAGTCAGCTGCAGGCCCGCAGCACCTCTTCGGCTGTGGCGGGGGCGT
>Ga0067045_1004099_pt1 | contig 13820 bp, 11 predicted proteins | sample TerdegcTABiofilm_FD_59184 | JGI IMG/M metagenome (GOLD analysis project Ga0067045, IMG submission 59184) | Combined Assembly of (Gp0054472, Gp0054536) Wastewater bioreactor microbial communities from Singapore -Terephthalate degrading...
TCCTCCCATGGGACACCGGACCTATGCCTTAGAAAATCCTGCGGCGCAGCCGCACTTTGGCCGCCGTCGTCGGCCCAGGTACGCTTCAGCCGGATGAACCAGAAAGCCCAGGGCAACGCCCTGGGGAAGCGTGCCGGCAGGAACGGCGAAGCCCTGAAGGGGCGAAATTCAGGCTCCCCCGGACCTCGATTCCGCCCTTGCAGGGCTTCCGATTTGGTGAGCACGGTCCCCAGGGCGTTGCCCTGGGCTGTCGTATCCCGCCCCTTCGGGGCTGAAGGGGACTGCGGCGAACACTCCTGTTCTGGCATGTGAGTTTCGACCGTTGTTCTCGTTCAGAGCAAGACCGGCATCCATAAGCCCCCTGGCCTTTCACCGAGCCACGGCTTGCGTGCGGAGGGTGATCTGGCCGCTGTCGTACTGCGACTTCATGGCTTCGCAGTTCTACAACCGCGCTGCGAGTTCTTCGTCGATATCTTCCTGGTCCCTTCCTGGCTCGACAGGGCGGATGTCGGCCAACGAGCCGATGGAGAGGATCTCCGGCCAGATGCGGCCCACACCCAGGACCACCGCGATGGCCCCCAACCCTCCGCCCACGACCGAGAGCACCGGCCCGAACAGCCTGGCCGTGACCCCCGACTCCAGCCCGCCCAGGTCGTTCGACGACACGATGAAGACGCTGTTGACCGCGGAGACGCGGCCGCGCATTTCGTCGGGCGTGAGCATCTGCACGAGGGTGTGACGCACGACCACGCTCACATTATCCAAGGCCCCGATGAGGAACATCATGGCCAGGGAGAGCGGAAACCACTGGGAAACGCCCAGTCCCACCGTGGCCGCGCCGAATCCGGCCACGGCCCAGAGCATGGTCCGGCCGGCGCGTCGCATCGGCGGCAGATGGGCCAGGAGCACGCCCATGGTCACCGCGCCCACCGCTTCGGCCGACCGGAGCAGTCCCAGCCCTTGCGCGCCCACTCCCAGGATATCCTCGGCGAACATCGGCAGCAAATAGGTAGCCCCGCCCAACAAGACTGCGAACATGTCGAGAGTGATGGTGGCCAGGATCAACTTCGTCTGCCAGACGAAGCGGATTCCGGCCAGCAAGCTGTCCCAGGAGACGGCTTCCTCGGAGACTTGTGCGGGCGGGTCGGCGATGCGCCCGACGGCCGCCAGCGACAGCACCCGGCAGGCCGTCACCAGGAGGAAGGCCGTGGTCGTGTCGGCCTGCAGGCCCACGAGCAGGCCGCCCACGGCCGGGCCGGTCATCGACGCGACATGAAACACCGTGGTGTTCCACGCCACGGCGTTCGTGAAAATGTTGCGATCGACGATCTGAGGCAACAAGGCGGCGCGCGAGGGCGACCCCAACGCCTGGCTTATCGCGCCGCCGACCAGCAGCAGGTAGAACCACCCCACCTGGAGATCGTGCCGGGCGGCCGCCATCAATCCGAGCGAAACGACCGACCCCACCGCCAGCGTCGCCATCATCACGCCCCGGCGGTTCCAGCGATCGGCCACCTGCCCCCCGGGAATGGCCAGGAGGATGACCGGCAGGGCCTGCACCAGCCCGATAATGCCCAGGCTCAGGGCGTCGCCGGTCTCGCGGTAGATGTGGACCTGGACGGCAACCGTCTCGACCATCTTGCCGAAAACGACCAGGAACCAGCTCACGGCAAAAAGCCGGTAGTCCCCGTTTCGCCAGACCGCGTAAGCCCCCTCCTGGCGTCTGGTGTCATGTACACCTTGTTGAGTAACCCCCGCGGGGCAAAATGCACCGCCAGGGTCACAGTCTTCGTCAGAATGCCCCCGGGCCGGTTGCGTATCCCGAGACTCGCTGTTATCAGTAGACATGGGTCGGCACTGGTGGGCAGGCGGACGTGGCATTATGCGACGGTCAGGACGCGCTGGCAAGATGCCGGGCGCCTCTTTTTCAGAGCGTATGGCACAAGTTCGGATCTCAGGCGATGTCTTTGCATCGGGGAGACTACGCGAGATGCGCAACGGACACGGCTATCGACTCGGCGATCTCCAACTGGAGATTATGAAGCTCCTCTGGAAGCATGGGGCATCGCGAGTGGCGGACATCCGCGAAGCATTGGGAACGGCGCGTTTCGCCTACACGACGGTGGCCACGATGTTGCGAAAGATGGAAGCACGCGGCCTGGTGCGTCACCGGGATGAGGGGCGTGCTTTCCACTACGAACCCGCGGTCACCTCCGAAGAGGTCACGCGGAGCACGACGGCCGATCTGGTGAATCGCGTCTTCGAGGGGAGCCTCGCGGACGCCGTAAGCCATCTGCTCGACATCCGCGAGGTCGGCTTCGAGGAACTCGACCGGCTCGAACAGTTGATCCACGAACGGAAGAGCCGGCAGGCCCCGGAATGAATCACGTTCAGGAACCTCACGACTTCGGCAGCCGTTGAAGCACAGGGTGAAGCCATGTCCAGCCCTTTTCTACCGGACAACTCGTTCTGGAGCGGCACGGTCACCGTGACCGGAGTCGGTTCGATGCTGATCGTTGGTCTGGCCGCGCTGGGCGCGTCGCTCATTCGTTCGCCGGCGTGGCAGCGCACGGTGTGGCGGGCCGCCATGGCCGCGCTGGCCCTTTTCATCCTGGTCGAGTGGATCGGCGTCGGCACGCGTGCTGCAAGTCTGGTCCGCTTCTCTCCCCCCGCCGGGAATGCGCCTGAGGAAACGGACGAAGCGTTCGCCTGGGAGCCACCAGGCGAACCACAGGAGGCCTTTCTCGCTGCGGAGGACGGGGATGCGTTTGGCGGCTCGCTCTTGGACGAATGGGAGGAGGAGGCCGAGAGCCCTGCCCTCACGGGGATGCCTGCGCACGACTCGTATGCCGCTCCTCCGGTCGGCCCCGCCGCGACGCGCGAAGCGGCCGGGATCTGGTGGCCTGCCCGGGTCTGGGGCCACGGGATGATGTTCTGCGCCTTCTGGGTCGCCTGGACCCGATGGCGACTCCGTCGGCTCTGCCAACGGTATGCCGTGGGAAGCGAGGACCTGAAATGGCAGAGCGTTCGGGCACTCGCCGGCCGACTCGGATTGCGGAGGAGCATTGCGCTGCTGGAAGTGCCGGGCTTGGACTCGCCGGTTGCCTTCGGGGTGTTCCGTCCAACCGTCGCGGTTCCCGTGGATTTCGCCAGGGATGGCCTTCAACGCGAGCATGAGAGCGTGCTTGCCCACGAAGTGTCGCACCTGGCTGCCAACGACCCGCTCTGGCAACTGGTCGCCGACCTGGTATGCACCGCCTGGTGGTGGCAACCGCTCGCCTGGTGGGCACGGCGGCGGCTTCGCAGCGCAAGCGAGGCGGCAGCCGACGAGGCGAGCCTCCTGGTCCCGGGCGGGCCGCAAGCCCTGGCGGCATCGCTGGTCGCGCTCGGCCGGCGCCTGGTCGTTGAGCGGTCCTTCGGATGGCTGGCGTTTCACGGGTATGGTTTCCGCTCGGCGTTGGGACGGCGCGTCCACCGCCTGCTCAACCTCGCCTCCACGGAGGCGCGTCTCCCTCGGCGATCCTATTTGAGAGTCGCCAATACGGCCCTTTGCGTCCTGTTGATTGCGGTGGCCGTTCTCGGCGCAGCCTGGGCCGAGCCCGGCGTCTCGCCGCGTTCGTCGGGCTTAGGTGCAGGCGTCTCCGGCCATTGGTGGGAGAGTTCCCTTGCGGCCATGACCCTGACGTCCTGGCTGGGCACTGCCGCCCCCAAGGAAGTCGCCCCTCCGTCGGAACCGCCCGAGGCTCCCGCCGCCAAGGCCGAGGCTCCCGCCGCCAAGGCCGAGGCTCCCGCCGCCAAGGCCGAGGCTCCCGCCGCCAAGGCCGAAGCTCCCGCCGCCCAGGCTAAGCCGCTTTCCACCCCTGCCGTGTCTGCCCCACCGCTTGAACCCGCCGAACGCGAGCGACTCGAACGACGGCTCCACGACTTGGAGGCGAGGCAATATCAGTTGAGGACCGAGGGCAAGTACCAGGAGAGCATTCCGGTGGGCCGCGAGATCCGCGAAGTCCGCCAGCGGCTCGGCCTTGCCCTGCCGCCTACCGCCAGTGCCTCTCGTGAACCGGCGACTCGCGAAGAGCGGGAACTCCGCGCCAGGTACCTGCGCTCGGCCGCCAAGTTGTTGCGAGCGGCCGGGAACGAGTGGGAGTGGGACGCCCAACGAATGATGCAGAACGCCGATCGACTGACCCGTGACGCAGATACCGCTTCGCCGGGCACCCCTATTGTAAGGGGGAACGCACGGGTCCGCCGGCCCGGCTTCGGCACGCGGCCAGAGCCGCATCCCGGAGGTTCCAGCGTCGCGACGAAGAAGCAGGCTCACGCGCCGGGCGAAGTATCCCAGGCCGGGCCAGCCCCTGATCCGGAGGCCCCGCCGGAACTCCTCGCCACGATACGGTCGCTCACCGAGGAGGTGCAGAAGATGCGGAAGGAGTTGGCCGAGATGCGTGGGCAACTCCAAGAGGCGACCGGCGCGAAGCCCGCGTCGCCCAAATGAAAGGCCCGACGTAACTCATTGCTACGTCGGGCCTTGCAATGTCGGGGCGACAGGATTCGAACCTGCGACCTTCTGAACCCCATTCAGACGCGCTAGCCAGACTGCGCCACGCCCCGAACTACGGTAGGGAACGGGACCTACCCCCTCGTCGAGTTCGGCGATCGCAAGCGGGCCGCCGAAATATGGGTTGGGAACCGTCCCGGACTTTGGGTAGTATGGCAGATCGGCCGGCGCAATGCAATGTCTGTCGTCTCTGCCGTTTGGGGGCCCCTCCCATTCTCGCGGAGAGATGTCACAATAGACTCCCCCAAATCGGAAGCCGCTTCGAGCGGCGGCTGGGCGGCGCGGGAATGGACTGCTGGAGAGGACGGACGTTGGAAGGATTTTCCGATCGGCTTCGTGGAGCGGTGCTGGAGCGTCAGACCCCGGTCATGGTCGGCTTGGACCCGAGGTATGACCTTCTGCCCAGCGGCCTGCGCTCCGGCGGCTCGCAGCCGGGGCTCGGGGCCCGCGCCGAGGCGTTTGCTGCGTTCTGCCGCGGCGTGATCGACGTGGTGGCCCCGCTGGTCCCGATCGTGAAGCCCCAGGCGGCCTTTTTCGAGGAATTGGGGCCGGCCGGGATGGCGTCCCTCGGCGAGGTGATTCGCTATGCCCAGGAGCAGGGGCTGCTGGTCGTCGTCGACGGCAAGCGAAACGATATCGGGTCGACGGCCGCGGCCTACGCTGCGGGATACTTGGGCAGGGGGGACACGAGCGTTTGGGGCGCCGACGCCCTGACGGTCAGCCCCTACCTCGGCGACGACAGTCTCAGCCCGTTCGTCGAGACGGCGGTCCGGCGCGGTGCGGGAATCTTCGTCCTCGTCAAGACCTCGAACCCCGGGGGGCGGACCTTCCAGGACCTGATCGCCGATGGCCGGCCCATGTACGAGCGTGTGGGCGCGATGGTTGAGAAACTCGCGGCGGAGACGGTGGGGGCGTGTGGCTACGGAGCGGTGGGGGCGGTGGTCGGCGCAACGTATCCGGAACAGTTGGCCCAGCTCCGGCGTCAGATGCCGCACACATGGCTGCTCGTGCCCGGCTACGGAAGTCAAGGAGGCACGGCCAAACAGGTGGCCGCGGCGTTCGACGACCGCGGCCTCGGCGCCGTGATCAACAACTCGCGGGGGATCCTCTTTGCATATCGTGATGGCCGGTATGCGCAGGAATTTGGAGAGTCCCGCTGGCAGGCGGCCGTGGAGGCCGCCACGCGCCGCATGATCGACGAACTGTACGCGGAGACGCCGGCCGCCAGGCTTCGCGGCGTCTAATCTCCGTAGGGTGCTCTGTGAGCACCGCAAGTGTTCACGCTATGGGTGCTCGCAGAGCACCCTACCGACTGACCCCTGAACCTCGACCCCTGAACCCGCTAAGGACTCGCCATGGATTCTACGGCACCCGAACAGACCCTAGTGCTCATCAAACCCGACGCGCTGAAGCTCTCGCTCACCGGGTACATCCTTTCGCAATTCTCCGAGTTTCACACGGGGTTGCGGTTCGCCGGGGCGAAGATCGTTCACGTGAGCCGGATGCTGGCGGAGGAACACTACGCGGAGCATCGGGGGAAGCACTTCTATCCTTCGCTCATCGAGTACATCATGGGGGCGATTCACTATGCGGGGGCCTCGAACCGGCGCCGCGTGGTGGCGTTGGTCTATTGCGGTCCGGACGCGGTCAAGAAGATCCGCGACATTGCCGGCCCGACCAACCCCCACGTGGCCCGCGAGCGGGTGCCGGGCAGCATCCGCACGCTCGGCACCGTGGTGCCCGTGAAAGACGAGTCGGGCAAGGTGGTGGGCGACCGCATGGACAACCTCGTCCACGCCTCCGCGTCGCCGGCCGAAGCCGAGCGCGAGATCAAGCTCTGGTTCCAGCCGACCGACATCATGCCGTACATGCGGGCCTACGCCACGGAGGTCTGCGACGTCCATTACTACTTCAAGTCCGGCCGTCTGCTCACCGAATTCGAGTCCGGGAGCAAGTGCCTGGCGGCGCCGGGCGACACCGTCTGGAAGTCCGACCTGGACGCGCTGCGAGCCATGCTGGCCGGGGCCTCCGCTTCCTGCACGCTCGATGCCGTGGTGGCGAAGTACCTTATCAACGAGACCCCTGAATGACCCGGGGCGGCGCGACGCCCCCCCTTTTCTTCAGACCCCTTTTGAGACCCCTTGCCGGTACCCGCGGACGCGGTACAATAGCCGCGCGTCAGGGCGTGGGAACCATCGAGCGCCCGCGACGTCGACAGGGTTCTGGGAGACTTCGATCAAACGCCGGACGCAGGCGATGGGAAACAGGTTGCACGTTCTCGAGGGCGAGGACGCCGGCCGGGAATTCGATCTGGCCGGCGAGCAGGTCATCGTGGGTCGGGACCGGGAGTGCCATGTCGCCGTGTCGGGAACGCGGGTGAGCCGCCGGCATGCCCGATTGACCCGGCAAGGGCGCGGATACGCCATCGAAGACCTCGGGAGCAGGAACCACACCTACGTCAACGGGGACGAGGTCCGTGGCACGGTTCCGCTCCGGGACGGCGATCAGATCAAGGTGGGCGAGGTCCTGCTGGCCTACCGGTCGTCGCTGCCCCAGGCGGTCGAGCTGGCCGACCAGTCGGCCAACGTCCTCAGCACGCTCAACGTCCGGGCCGGCGCCGTCCTGGTCCGCAAGGCCAACGCGGAGGCGAAACTGCGTGCCATGCTCCGGATTACCGAGGCCTTGGGCCGGACCCTCGATCTCGACGCCTTGATGCCGACGGTGCTCGACGGGCTGTTCGAGTCGTTCCCTCAGGCGGACCGAGGGCTCGTGTTGTTGTGCGAGGGCGAGCAACTGGTTCCCAAGGCCGTGAAGCACCGGCGAGGCGACTCCGAGAGCATCGCCTACAGCCGGACGATCGTCCGGGAGGCGATGACCAAGCAGCAAGCGATCCTCAGCGAAGACGTCGTCGTCGACTCGCGGTTCCCGTCGACGCGGAGCATCGAGGATGGTCAGATGCGTTCCGTGATGTGCGTGCCCCTCCTTTCGCAAACGTCGGGCGCCTTGGGGGTCATCCAGCTCGACAACCGGAACCCCCATCGGAGGTTCGACGCCGACGACATGCAGCTCTTTGCGGCCGTGGCCAGTCAGGCGTCGGTGGCGGTGGAGTGCGCGCGGCTCCACAAGGAAATGGTGAAGCAGGCCAAGCTCGAGAGAGAGATCGGCATCGCCCGGGAAGTGCAGCGCAACTTCCTCCCGAAGGCGACGCCGAAGCTCGAGGGGTACGGCTTCTGGGCGTACTACCTCGCCGCCGGCAAGGTCGGCGGCGACTTCTACGACTTCGTTCGTCTGCCCAACGGAAGCCTGGCGGTGCTCCTGGGCGACGTGGCGGGCAAAGGAGTCCCCGCTGCGCTCATGATGGCCAAGGCTTCCACCGTGTGCCAGGTGGCCTTGCTGAACCACCCGGACCGGTTGGCCGATGCCCTGGGCATGATCAACGACGAGATCTGCGACGTGAGCGTCCGGTCCTCCTTCATCACGCTGGTGCTGTGCCTGATCGACCCGCAGACGCACGAGATCACCATGGGCAACGCAGGCCACATGTCGCCGATCTTCCGCCGCCGCGACGGGACGATCGAAGAGCCGGCCGACGACAACGTGCGGGGATACCCTTTGGGCATCGAGCGGGGATACCGTTACCGGACGGACCGCACGGTGCTGGGGCCGGGCGAATCGGTCGTGCTCTACAGCGACGGGATCAGCGAAGCGATGGACTCCCGCGGCGAACTCTACTCCGCCGAGCGGATTCATGCCCAAGTGGCCGGCATGGCCCACGCCGAACCGGCCAGCCTCGGGGAAGCGTTGATCGAGGACGTGCGCCGCCACCTGGGCGACTGCGATCAGAACGACGACATCACGCTGGTCGTGTTCGGGCGCGGGGAATGAGGCGGGAGACTGGAAGTCGGAGGCTGGAGGTCGGAGATCGGGGAGAAGGTGGAAGATGAATCAAGCCGGTGGTACCCGAGCCCTTGGTTGCGCATCGCTCCGCGTTCCCGCTCAGCCGGTGTATCTCGCCTTGATCGGGATGACCGTCCGATGGTTCGGCGTCCAGGCGGGCCTGAGCGACGAGAAGTGCCGGGACCTGGACGTGGCTGTCGATGAGGCGTGCAGCAACGTCATTCGTCACGGCTTCGCCGGCCGGGCCGACGGGGAGATGACGGTGGTCTGTTCGCCCGTCGAGAAGGGCCTCCAGGTAACGATCCTCGACCGCGGCAAGCCGTTCGATCCCGACGCCGGGGCGCGGACCGCCGAACAGAAGCGGTTGCGGGATCCGGTGTCCGGGGGTCTGGGACTGATGCTGATCCGCCAGTTGACCGACGAAGTTACCTTCGAGCGTGACGATCGGGAAGGCAACCGACTGATTCTTGTGAAGCACACGTAGGGAGGAGAAACGATGGCTGTCGAAGCTCGCCCCAGCCAGGAGAAGCCGGACGTAGGCGTCGTCTTGCTCTCCGGCAGGCTGGACATGGAGGCCGTGGACGCGGATTCCCCAAAACTCCAGGAAACGCTTCAGCAGAGCGTCCGGGGGATCGTGGTCGACTTGGGCGGCGTCGAGTTCATCAGCAGTTCGGGAGTCCGGATGCTGTTGGCGGCGGACCTGGATGCCCGAGGCTCCGGGAAGACGATCGCCCTTGCCCGTGCCCAGCCCGCTGTCTACAAGATCTTCAAGGTCGCGGGGATCAGCGACAAATTCCGCTTTTTCGACGACGCGGAGGCCGCGGCCCGGGCCCTCGGGGACTAGCCCGGCATCGAAGCGATCCTTGTGCTCCGTCTAGCATGTTCTGATGGATGAAGTGATGATCCCATGTGGCACAGCCGCCCTCGGCTGTGCATGGGATTTCGCACAGCCGAGGGCGGCTGTGCCACAGATCAAGGCACGACTGACGGAGCACCAGGCAGGACGGGTTGGAAACCCGTCCTACGACGCCGTGCGTCCGCGGCGGCGACGGCAGCCGCACTCGTGCGGGAGTTGTTTTATTGCTCGTTTCAGAAGACAGGTCCGGAGGAAGCAGCCATGGCGGGAAGGACGGCGGTTTCGGCTGAGGCGGATAGCCGGGCAGGTTCGGTCACGGAGATGGCGGAGGAGCTTGTTTCCCAGGCCCGGGAGGCCGCGGCCGTCTTCACGCAGTACGGCCAGGCGGACGTGGACCGCATCGTCGACGCCGCCGCCAAGGCAGGCGCGGCCCGGCGCATCGAGCTGGCGCGAATGGCCGTCGAAGAAACGGGAATGGGCGTGTTCGAGGACAAGGTCACGAAGAACCTCTTCGCCACCGAATACGTCTACCACGACATCCGGCACGTGAGGACCGTGGGTCTGGTGAACGATTGCCCCGAGGCGGGGCTCATGGAGTTCGCCGAGCCGTTGGGAGTGATCCTGGGCGTCATCCCGATCACGAACCCGACCTCGACCACCATGTTCAAGTCGCTCATCTCCTTGAAGACGAGGAACTCGATCATCATCTGCCCCTCGCGCAATGCCTTGAAATGCTCCATCGAGGCGGCCAAGACCATGTACGACGCCGCGGTGGCCGCCGGGGCGCCCGACTACGTGATCCGCTGGGTGGATCAGCCTTCGCGCGAACTGACCCACGCCCTCATGACGCATCCCAAGGTCTCTTTGATCCTGGCGACGGGCGGGATGGGCCTGGTCCAGGCCGCCTACTCCAGCGGGCGACCCGCGATCGGCGTCGGGCCCGGCAACGTGCCCGTCTATATCCACCGCAGCGCGGACGTCCGCTCCGCGGTCAACGACGTGCTCCTGAGCAAGACGTTCGACAACGGCACGATCTGCGCCTCGGAACAGGCCCTGGTGGTCGACCAGGCCGTCGAGGAGGCCGTGGTCGAGCAACTCGTCGCCCAGGGCGCGTACTTCCTCTCCCCCGAGGAAATCGCCAAGGTTCAGGACGTGGTCATCGACCCGGCACGCCGCAGCATGTCGGCGCAGGTCGTCGGCCAGAGTCCCCGGCGGATCGGCGAACTGGCGGCAGTCAAAGTCCCTCCACGCACCCGAGTCCTGGTGGCACGCCTCGGGGGCGTGGGCGACGATTTCCCGCTTTCCCGCGAAAAGCTCTGCCCGCTGCTCGGCTTCTACACCGTCCGCACGCTGGAGGAGGGCGTGAACCTCTGTACCGACTTGATGCACTTCGGCGGCCTGGGCCACACCGCCGTCATCTTCTCCCAGGACCCGGCGGTCGTCCGGGAGTTTGGGGAGACGATCAACGCCGGGCGGATCCTCGTCAATTCTCCTTCCGCCCACGGCGCCATCGGAGGGATCTACAACCGCATCCATCCCTCGTTAACCCTGGGCTGCGGCGCCGGCGGCCAGAACAGCACCACCGACAACGTGACCGTTTCCCATCTGCTCAACCTCAAGCGAGTCACCCGACGTATGGTCAACATGCGATGGTTCCGCGTTCCCCCCGGCGTCTATTTCGAGCCGGGGTCCCTGGACGAGTACTTCCGGCAAGAGATCAAGGGCCTCGGCGCGCACCGGGCCATGATCGTCTGTTCCGGCTCGGCGGTCCGGTCGGGAACCACGGCCCGATTGGAGGCCTATCTCCGCGAGGCCGGCATCGTCTCGGCGGTCTTCTCTGACGTGAAGCCCGACCCCACCGTCGAGACCATCCAGCAAGGGGCCGAGGCCATGCGCAAGTTCGGGCCCGACCTGATCATCGCCCTGGGCGGCGGCTCGCCGATCGACGCCGCCAAGGCCATGTGGCTCTTCTACGAACGGCCCGACCTCCGCTTCGACGACCTCAAGCTCCGGTTCATGGACGTCCGCAAGCGGGTGGTTCCGTTCCCCGAACTGAGGAAGAAGGCGAGGTTGATCGCCATTCCCACCACCAGCGGCACTGGCTCGGAAGTCACGGCCTTCACCGTCGTCACCGACGAGAAGACAGGAACGAAGTACCCGTTGGCCGACTACGCCCTGACGCCCGACGTGGCGATCATCGATCCCAACCTCACGTTGAGCGTGCCGGCCGCCGTGACCGCCGACACCGGGATGGACGTGCTCTCGCATGCCCTGGAGTCCTACGTGTCGGTCATGGCCTCGGACTACACGGACCCGCTGGCCATTCGTGCCATCCAACTCGTCTTCGAGCACCTGCCCGTGGCGTACAAGGACGGCTCCAACCTCCTGGCGCGGGAAAAGATGCACAATGCCTCGACGATTGCCGGCCTGGCGTTCACCAACGCCATGCTGGGAGTCAACCACTGCCTGGCCCACATTCTGGGCGCCACGTTCCACATCGCCCACGGCCGTGCCAACGCCGCCGTGATGATCCCGGTGATCCGGTTCAACGCGGCCCCGCCCGGGAAAGTGGCCGCCTACCCGAAGTACGCGTACCCCCACGCTGCCGAGCGCTACGCCGAGATCGCTTCCGCCCTGAAGCTCGAGGCCTCGACGCCCGAGAAGGGCTGCGAGAGCCTCATTCGGGCCGTCGCAGAGCTGAAGGCGAAGCTCGACATCCCGCCCACGATCCGCGAGTTCGGCGTTCCCCGCGCAGCCTTCGAGGCCAAGGTGCGGCACATGGCCGAAGTGGCGTTCGACGACCAGTGCGTCGGCACCAACCCCTGCTATCCGCTGTTGGACGACCTCGTCCGCCTGCTCTGGGAAGCCTACGGAGAGCCGGGCACGCCCGAAGAATGACGTGCCGGGAGAGTGCCTCCACGAAGGGAATCGATGATGCCGGCAGCGAGTCCTCCGTCACGGCACAACGCAAGTGCCGGCACCGGTCAAGCAGTGCCACACAAACCACCGGCGTCGCCGACGATGGGCACCCGCGCGCGCCGAGCGAGTGGCTCCTATTCTCGTCCCGGGAGCAATTCGTTGCGGACGAGGTCTTCAAAAGTCTGGCGGCGGCGGATGAGGTGGGAGTGGCCGTCTTGGAGGAGCACCTCGGCGGCCAGGGGTTTTGAGTTGTAGTTCGAGCCCATCACGAAGCCGTAGGCCCCGGCACATTGGATCACCAGGAAGTCGCCGACGGCGGCCATGGGCAGGCGGCGTTGGGCCACAACGCCCCCTTCCTCCTGCGTGAAGATGTCGCCCGATTCGCACAAGGGGCCGCCCACGATCACGTCGATCTCGGGCTGCGGCGGGCCGCCGTCGGCCGGCACGATCGCCATGGGGTGATAGGCGCCGTAGAGGATCGGCCGGGCCAGGTTGTTGAAGCCCGCGTCGAGCAGATAGAACGTGTTCTGCGCCTGCTTCTTCACGGCCCGGATCTCGGCCACCAGGAAACCGCTCTCCGCCACGACGTAGCGGCCCGGCTCGATCTCCAAACGCACCGGGTGGTGGAAGGCGGCTTCGAGACGCTTGCGGGCCGCGTCCCAGAGGCGGAAGTATGCGTCGAGGTCGATGAAGGACTGGTCCTCGCGATACGGGACGGGCAGCCCGCCGCCCGCGCTGATCGACCGGAGGTTCCGGCCCACCTCCAACGCGGCCTTCTCCATGGCCGTGCAGACCTGGGACAGGTGCTCCAAGTCGGTGCCCGAGCCGATGTGCATGTGCAGGCCGGTCACGCTCAGCCCGTGGTGCTCGGCGGCCACGAGGCACTCGGCGAGCTGCTCGTGCCAGATGCCGTGCTTGGAGCAGTCGCCGCCGGTGTTGGTCTTGCGGCTGTGGCCGTGGCCGAAGCCCGGGTTGATCCGCAGGGTGATCTCCCGGCCGGGGGCCAGAGGGCCAAGTTGGTCGATCATGTCGGGCGATCCGCAGTTGACGTGGATCTTCTCCCGTACCACGAGATCCAGCGAGTCGGCATCGAAGATGTCGGCCGTGTAGACGATCGGGGGCGGGTCGCCTTGGGCCGCGTAGCCGGCGGCCAAGGCGCGGCGAATCTCGTTGGCGCTGACCGTATCGACCAACCCGCCGTGGCGCCGCACCAGGTCGAGGATCGCCAGGTTGCTCGCCGCCTTCTGGGCATAGCGGACCACGTCGAACGCCCGCAAATCGGACAATCGCTCGACGATCATGGCGGCGTCGTAGACGAACGTGGGGGTGCCGAACTGCCGGGCAAGGTCAACGACCGCGACCCCGGCAATCTCGCGTCTTGACGTGGCGAAAACAGGTTTGGCCGGCATGGGAGTGGGCCTATCCAGAGGGAACGTTCGGGAAAACGAGGAGACTTCCGAAGTTGCCAAGACTTCGGAAGTCTCGATGGGAAGTCCGGTCATTAGAGGCTACGGCGACCGTCCAGGAGTGACCCCGGGATTCGTTGGCAAGTCCCCTCACCCCAGGCCCCTCTCCCGTTCAACGGGAGAGGGG
>Ga0067045_1030880_pt1 | contig 13819 bp, 12 predicted proteins | sample TerdegcTABiofilm_FD_59184 | JGI IMG/M metagenome (GOLD analysis project Ga0067045, IMG submission 59184) | Combined Assembly of (Gp0054472, Gp0054536) Wastewater bioreactor microbial communities from Singapore -Terephthalate degrading...
CCCGCCCCGCCTCGTCCAGGTTGCGGGCCGCCTCGGCGGCTCCGAGGGGTTCCAATCGAAGGCGGACATCGTAGAGGTGGAGGAGCTCCAGGGGGGACAGGCGCTTGACGTAGGCCCCCCGGCGGGGAACCAGCTCCACCAGGAGCTCCTTCTCCAGCTTCGAGAAGGCGGCCAGGAGGGGAGTCCGGGACACCCCCAATCGCTCCGAGAGGGCCTCCTGCACGAGCTTTTGACCCGGAACGAGCTCGCCGCTCAGGATCATCTCCCGGAGAACGCGGTAGACTTGCTCCGCGAGGTCTTCGAAGCGGGATTCTCGCATGGCCTCATTCTAGCCGTGCCTGTCCCCTGCGGTCAATGATTTTGTATACAAACGCCCCTTCCTCTATTGACAGGATGCGGGAGTCGGTCTATGTTTTGTATACAATATTTTTAGACAAGCGGGTGGTATGTACGGAGTTTCTCCAGCCTTTTTTTTATCCTCCTTCGGACCGGGCTTCCTGCCCTCGGACATTGTCCGCGCGCTGACGAGTCTGAGGGACCTGGGGTACCAGTCCTTCCAGCCGGAAGCCTTCCAGTCGGTGGCCGCGGAATCCTGGACCGAACGGGACTCCCGGGAGATCGCGGATCGTGCGCGCTCCATGGGACTCGTCACGGGTCCCTTCGTGGCCCATTGGCTGGGCGCCGCATTCTCGAACCCCGAGGATGTGGCCCGCCCGGGTCTGCCGGCCGGGACGGAGAGGGCTCTGGGAATCGCCGCGGCCCTGGAGGGAGCCCAGGTCTTCGCCGTCCCCTTGCCCGCCCTGGACCTGTCCCGATTCGGCGCTTCGTCTTCATCCGGAAACGCCTCGATCGGCCCGGCCCGGGCGGGTCTTAAGGGCGCTCTGATCGACAAACTGGGACTTCTGGCCGAGGCGGCCCGGAGTTCGGGCTTCCGTGCGGCCTTGGAGCTCCTGCCGGGCAACGCCCTGGGCGGAAGCGCCGAGTTCCGGAGCCTCCTGTCGACCCGCGGCCTGGAAGACCTTGGTTTGGTTCTCGACACGGGTCACTTCCACGTGATGGGGGAGGACGTCCCGGCTCTGCCCGTCCGATTGGCCGGAGCCGTCGTCGCCACCCACCTCTGCGACAACGACGGGATCGAGAACCTCTCCCTGGCCCCCGGTGCCGGAACCATACCCTTCCGACCCCTCCTGGCCGCCCTGGCGGCCTCGGGGTACCGGGGCGGGCTGGACGTGGAGATCCTGTGTCCCCCCGGCGAGGTATCCCGGGAGTACGGACGGGCCCTGACCGCCCTTCGGACCCTGGAACAGGCCGGCCCGTTCCCCGCGGGTCCGGATACCGAGATCAAGAACGATCGCCCCCCTGAAACATCCTGCGGGACAATCACCCGCGGCTTGGAAAGGAGCCCTGTATGACCCATCCGAGCGCCCGCTCCCTGGACGAGCGGGCCGAGTTCCTGAAGACCAAGGCCCGGGAGGTGCGCAGGGCCATCGTGGAGATGGTCCATTCCGCCCAGTCCGGGCATTGCGGAGGAAGCCTCTCCGCCGCGGACTTCGTGACCGCCCTGTACTTCGACCTGATGGACATCGACCCCGCGGCTCCCCGAAAGCCGGACCGGGACCGCTTCGTCCTGTCCAAGGGCCACGCCTGCCCGGTCTGGTACGCCGCCCTGGCGCTCCGGGGTTACTTCCCCGTGGAGGAGCTCTCCACCCTGAGGCGGAACGACAGCCGCCTCCAGGGTCACCCCGTGGCGACCTACCTTCCCGGGATCGACGCCACCTCGGGCTCCCTGGGCCTCGGATTCGGGCAGGCCCTGGGCATGGCCCTGGACTCCCGCCTTTCCGGCAGGACGAACACGGTCTGGGCCGTCCTGGGGGACGGGGAACTGGACGAGGGAGTGGTCTGGGAAACCGCCGCCCAGGCCGCCAAGTACCGCCTGGACAACCTGGTGGCCATCGTGGACAGGAACAACCTGCAGAACGACGGCCGGGCGGAAGACATTCTGCCCATGGAGCCCATAGACCGCAAGTTCGAAGCCTTCAACTGGCGGGTCCTCGTGATGGACGGGCACGACATGCGGCAGATCCTTTCAACCCTGGAGAAGGCTCGGGAACGCGGCGGCCGGCCGACCTGCGTGATCGCCCGCACGGTCAAGGGAAAGGGAGTGAGCTTCATGGAGGACAAGCGCGAATGGCACGGCAAGCCGCCCTCGGACGAGGAGCGCCGCCGGGCCTGCGAGGAGATCGAAGGGAGGGCCGAATGAGCCTGCCCCCCGCCAAGGCGCCCACCCGGCGCGCCATCATGGACCGGCTGGTGGAGGCCGCGAGGGAAGACCCGGACTTCGTGGTCCTGGATTCCGACATCGGCTACTCGACCTATTCCTACCTCTTCGGGGACGCCTACCCCCACCGGTACTTCAACCTGGGCATCGCGGAGCTCGGGACCATGGCCGCCGCCGCGGGTCTGGCCGCGGACGGCCGGACCGTCTTCGTGTGCGGCTACGGGGTCTTCCTGACCATGCGGGCCCTGGAGGCTGTTCGGTCCTTCGTCTGCTACCCGGGCCTCAACGTGAAGATCCTCTCCAGCCACGCGGGGGTGACCGCCGCGATCGACGGGGTGACCCACCAGGCCACCGAGGACCTGGCCTTCATGGCCACTCTCCCGAACATGACAGTCCTGGCCCCCTGCGACAGCGTAAGCGCCCGGGCCGCCTTCGACCTGGCCCGGAACACCCCGGGTCCCGTCTTCGTCCGCCTCATGCGGGATCCCCTGAGGGAGGTCTACGCCCCGGAGACCTCCTTCCGGGTGGGCGGGAGCCACACCCCCCGCCGCGGGAGGGACGTGACGATAGCCTGCATGGGGGACATGGTCATCCAAGCGATCGAAGCGGCGGAGCTTCTGTCCGCCGAGGGGATCTCCGCGGAGGTCCTGGACCTCTACTCCCTGAAGCCCTGGGACGAGGCGGCCCTGGCGGAATCCCTGGACCGGACGGGGGCCCTCCTGACCGTCGAAAACCATCAGAGGCGGAACGGCCTCGGGTACGAACTGGCGGCCTGGTGCATGCGGAACGGCCGGGCCGTGCCCTTCGCCCAGCTGGGACTCGCGGACACCTTCGCGGAGAGCGGGGCCTACGGGAAGACCCTGGAGAAATTCGGAATGGACGCGGCCGCGGTAGCCCGGGCCGCCCGGGAGCTGGTCGCCCGGAAATGAACGGACCCCGGCCCCCCTTCGGGCGGCCGCGCGCATCAGAGATAAGGAGGACCGCATGAAGCTGGCCGTCATCACAGGGTTCCTTGGAAAGACCAAGGACCGGTTCCACGAATACAACGAGGCCCTGGACCTGGACTCCAAGTTCAAGCTCCTGGCCTCCATTCCCGGATACTCCGGGGTCGAGGTGGTGCATCCCTACGAGGTTCCCTCCGCGGGAGAGCTCAAGTCCCTCCTGGCCAAGCACGCGCTCTCCGTGGCGGCGATCAACGTGAACGTCAAGGCGGAGCCTGAGTTCCGCTCCGGAGGCTTGACCTCCTCGGATCCCGGGATCCGGGCCAAGGCGCTGCGCTTCCTCAAGGAGGCCAAGGACTACGCCGCCGCCGTAGGCGCGGACAAGGTCACCTGCTGTCCCCTGGGGGACGGGTACGAGTTCTCCTTCCAGTACGACTACGCCGCCTCCTGGCGGCGCCTGGTGGACGCCTTCGCGGAAGCCGCGGCCCACCGACCCGAGGTGACCCTCTTCGTTGAGTACAAACCCTCGGAAACCCGGGGCCGGTGCTTCGTCGACAGCGCGGCCAAGACCCTCTGCCTGATCCGGGACGCGGGAACCAAGGGCCTGGGGGTCACCCTGGACTTCGGGCACTCGGTCTACGGAGGGGAGAACCCCGCGGAGGCCGCCGCCCTGGTGCACGGAAGCGGGGTACCCCTGTACGTGCATATCAACGACAACGACGGCAAGTGGGACTGGGACTACTTCTGCGGCACCAAGCACTACCTGGAGTACGTGGAGTTCCTGTGGTATCTTCGGCGCGTCGGGTACGACGGGTGGTACACATCGGACACCAGCCCGACCCGCTGGGACGTGGCGGGCACCTTCGAGGCGAACGCGCGGCTCTCCCGCCGGATCGAAAAGCTCCTGGACCGCCTGGATTCCAAGGCCATCGAGGCCCGGATGGGCGGATCCGGGTACCTGGAAATCTGGAAGCTCCTGGAGACCGAGGTCTTCGGGCTCCGGGACTGAGGCGCGCCGATGGCCGCCGATTCCGCCCGGCACGGCCGGCGTCGGATTCGGCCCGGATCTAAATGTTCTGAGGAGACTAGTATGGCTAAACCCAAGGTATACGTGACCCGGCGCATCCCCGACGCCGGCCTGGAGCTTCTCCGAAGGGAATGCGAGGTGGAGGTGAGCCCCTACGACCGACCCCTGACTCGGTCGGAATTTCTCGCTGCCATCAAGGGGCGGGACGGGGTGATCTGTCTCTTGACGGACAAGGTGGACGCCGAGGCATTCGAGACGGCGGCGGGGGTCCGGGGCTTCGCGAACTTCGCCGTGGGCTACGACAACCTGGACGTGGCCGAGGCGACCCGCCGGGGCATCCCCCTGTCCAACACCCCCGACGTCCTTACGGACGCGACCGCGGACATGGCCTGGGCCCTCCTGTTCGCGGCGGCCCGGCGGGTGGTCGAATCCGACGGGGTGAACCGCTCGGGGGCGTGGAAGGGCTGGGGGCCCATGCAGTTCATCGGCGGGGACGTGACCGGAGCGACCCTGGGCGTCGTGGGCGCAGGGAGGATCGGGGCGGCCATGGCGGCGAAGAGCGTCGGTTTCCGGATGCAGGTTCTATACACCGACGCCCGCCGGAACGAAGCCCTGGAGAAGGCGATCGGAGCCCGCTTCGTTTCCTTCGAGGAGCTCCTGGCTGAATCCGACTTCGTGAGCGTCCACGTGCCCCTGATGCCCGAGACCCGGCACCTGTTCACCTATGACACCTTCCGGAAGATGAAACGGACCTCGTACCTCATCAATACCGCCCGGGGGCCCGTGGTGGCCGAGGACGATCTGGTACGGGCGCTGAAAGAAGGCCTCATCGCGGGGGCCGGCCTGGACGTCTACGAGCGGGAACCCGCCCTGGCGGAGGGGCTGGCGGCCCTGCCGAACGTGGTCATCACCCCCCATACCGCCAGCGCGACCGTGTCCAGCCGGAACGGCATGGCCGTAAAGGCCGCGACCAACGTGATCGCCATGGTAAAGGGAGATAGGGCGCCGGACTGCCTGAATCCGGAGGTTTATAAGTAGACGGTGAAAAGTGGTCGGTGGACGGAAATGGCTTCAGTCCCCGGAGGGTTTCCACGCTTCAGCGTAGGATGCCGCCGCGGGCAGGTGTCATTTCTGTCCGTTGTCCACTGTCCACAGAACACCGTCCAATCCCTCCAGCTTCCTTCGCTCCTCCCTCAGCCTGCCGTAGACCTCCCGGCGCTCGGGATCCGGCTCGATGACTCGGTCCCCGGAGCCCGCTCCGGAGGCTGAATACGCCGAAGCCGCGTCGGGGTAGAGCCCCAGGCGGACGGCTGCGCTGATCCAGGCCCCCCGGGCCGTGGCTTCGCTCTCCGCGGCCAGGACCACGGGCCGGCCGATCAGGCTTGCCAGGACGCGATCGAATTCATGGAACCGGGTCAGGCCTCCCGCTGCCCGGATCCGATCCTTAGGCCCGGTCCACCGTTCGATCCGGTCCAGGTTGTCCGCCATGTCTCCGGCCACTCCCTCCAGGACGGCCCGGGCCAGGTCCCCCCGGGTCGTCGCCAGACCGATGCCGTGAAAAGAGGCGCAGCCGCCGGCACCGCCGGACTGTTCCGCCGGTCCTTCCGGATCCGCCCCGGCGAGCCCGGTTCCCCCGGCCCGAACCGGACCCATCCTCTTGAAGCGCGGCATGTGGACGACCCCGTTCGCGCCGGGGGGGGAGGCCTCGACCTCGGCGTTGATGGCTCCGAAGCCGTCCACCCCTCCGTCCGGGCCGCCGTAGAAGCGGTCCCGGAACCATCGGTAGGCCACCCCCGCCGCGGGCGAAGCCGCCTCGGCCACGAAGCGGCCGGGCAGGGCGGAGATGTTGCAGTAGAGGCGCATATCCGGATCCCGGACGGGCCGGTCCGAGAGCCCGATCACGTAGGATCCCGTGCCCGTGTTGGCCACCACGTCCCCGGCGTCCAGGAGGCCCATGCCGAGGGCCGCGCACTGCTGGTCCCCCCCGGCGGTGACCACCGGGATGCCCGCGGGCAAGCCGGAGGCGGCTGCGGCCTCGGGAGTCACCACTCCCGCGACTTCCCCGGGATCGACCAGGTCGCAGAGCACCCTACTATCGATCCCGAAGATGTCCAGAAGCACGGGGTCCCAATCTCCCGACTCCAGGGATAGGAGGTTCGTGCGGCTCGCCAGGGACCGGTCGGTCACGAAATCGCCGGTAAGCAGGAAGACCAGGTAATCCTGTACCCCCAACATCCGGGCCGTCCGGGCCCAGACATCCGGGCGCTCCCTCCGGATCCAGGCCATCTTGACCGCCGAGAAAACCGAGGTGATCGGGAGTCCGGACCGCTCGTACACCTCCCGGGAGCGAGAAGCCAGCTCCCGGCAGATCCCGTCGGTGCGGGTGTCCTGCCACATGAGGGCCGGGTGGAGGGCCTCTCCCCGGGAGTCCACGGGGATCACGCAGGATCGGTTCGCTGTGATCGTCACCGCCGCGGCGCGGATCCCGGAGGCGTTCCCGGCCGCCGAGACCTCGGAGAGGATCCGGAACGCGGCCTTCTCCCAGGTTGACGCTTCCTGTTCCACCCGGCCGTCCCCCAGATAGACGGGTGGGTTTTCAGCCTGCGCGAAGGCCGCCGGCCGGCCGACGCGGTCGAACAGGACCGCCCGGATACTCGTGGTCCCCCCGTCGATCGCGATGATGCCTTCGTTGCCCATGGAGCCTCCCGGGAACAGTATACGATCGTTTGGATCTGTTTTCGGAAGATAAATGAAAAACGATCAAAAATACTAGCCGATCCGCGGCTTGTATGGTACACATGGAAAAGAGATTCGGCGGAGACACCCTGCCGGCGCAGACAGGACGGAGAAAACATGGCATCCAACGCGGCGGTACACAAAAGGCGTCTGCAGATACTGGAAACGGTCCGCTCCCGCGGTATCGCGACGGTGGAGGAGCTCTCGGCATCCCTGGGGGTTTCCCAGATCACGATCCGTCGGGACCTGGATCATCTCTGCGGGGAAGGCTCCCTGATCCGCAGGCACGGAGGCGCCGTACCCGCTCAGCCGGAGGATTCCGTCCCCGAGAGGAACCTTCGGGAGAAGGACGTATTAAACATCGAGGCGAAGAACCGGATCGCCGCCGCCGCGGTCAGGCTGCTCGAGAATGACGAGATCATCTTCATGAACTCCGGATCCACCACCCTATGTTTCCTGCGGGCCTTGGCGGGCCGAAGGGTCAAGGTGATCACGAACAATGTCGCCTCCCTGAGCGTGCCCTCCTCGCCGGGGCTGGAACTCATGATCCTGGGGGGGGAATACCGGGAGCAGTCCCAGTCCCTGGTCGGTGAGTTCGCCCTGTCCGCCATCCAGAACATCTGGGCGGACCACACCTTCCTCGGCACCAACGGGCTTTCCCTGGAACGGGGGCTGACGACCAGCGTCTACCAGGAGTGCAGCGTGAACCAGGCCATGATCGACCATACCCACGGAAAGGTGGTGGTTCTGGCGGATTCCTCCAAGATGGGAAAGGTCGCGAACTTCATCTCTTCCCCCCTTTCCAACGTGGACATCGTGGTCACCGATTCGGAGTGCCCGGAACCGTTCCGAAGGGAGCTCGAGGAACGGGGCATCCAGGTGATCCTTGCCTGAAATCCGAGATGAAACTGGGGCTTTTTCAGAACTTCCTGAATTTTGGGAAACCCCATGTGATCATTAAAATGAGTTTATTTTAGTAAAAAGACCACAAAAAGAACATTTATTCCGAATACTGAAAAAATAATGCTTGCCAAATGAGCATAACGGGTCTATCCTAGGATCGATCGAGATCGATTCGCGATGCTTCGACCATTTAGCCCCGGCGAATCGTATCCGAACCACCCCTAGCCCAGGAGGCACAGAATGAAGAAGACCGCCATCATCGCGGCGCTGCTCTGCGTGCTGCTCGTCGTTCCCGTCTTCGCCCAGACCTACAAGGTCGCGTACATCCCACAGTCCATCGGCCAGCCCAACACGAACGCCTGGCTCGAGGGAATGATGCGGGTGTTCCGAAAGTACCCGAACGTCAAGGTCCAGTCCTTCGACGCCCAGCTCAAAGCCGAGCTTCAGGTGTCCTTCATGGACGACGTGATCAACCAGAAATACGACGCCATCGTCCTGCAGGCCATGGACGCCGCCGGTCTTTCCGCCTCCGTCAAGGCCGCCGAGGCCAAGGGCATCCCTGTCATCACCGTTAACCTGGCCACCATCCAGAAGCACACGGCCAGCGTCCAGATGGCGGACATCTCCGCCGGCTACGCGGTGGGCAAGGAAATGGGCAAACAGCTGGGCGGCAAGGGCAACGTAGTCATCATCCAGTCTCCCCCGGGCGCCATCCTGGGCGTCAACCGGGAGAAGGGATTCCGCCAGGCCATCGCCGAGCTCTACCCGAACATCAAGATCGTCGGGGCCCAGAGCGCCGAGGGCTGGAAGAAGGAGATCGCCATCACGATCATGAACGGCTTCCTCCAGGCCAACAAGCAGCTGGACGGCGTGTTCGCGGTCAACGACAACATGGCCGAGGGCGCCATGATCGCCGCCGAAGCCGCAGGCCGCCTGGACCAGATCAAGATCTGGGGAGCCAACGGCCAGAAGAGCACCCTGGCCCTCATCGAGCAGGGCAAGATCGCGGGCACCGCGTACAACAACTCCTTCGCCCAGGGCAGCCTGATCGCGGAGATGGTCATGGAGATCCTGACAAAGAAACTCGGCCCTTCCAAGGCCGCCGAGACCAAGGTCATCCAGATCCCGCCCTTCGCCGCCACCAAGGAGACCGTGGGCCAGATCGCCCCCGAGGATCGCTGGTAGTCCGCACCCCCGAGAAGGGTCCGAGCCCGCCCGCCCGCGCCGGTCCGTCCGATCCGCGGGCCGGGCGCGGGTAGGGCCCCCGCCTTCCACCCGAAACGGAGGCCCGCCGTGTCCCACCATGCCGTGCGCAGGCTGATCCTGATCGGCCTGATGCTAGCGCTGTCCGCCCTGATCACGTTGATCAACCCGGTATTCCTGACCGCGGGAAATCTGCTCAAGCTCCTTCAGGAAGCCGCCCAAACGGGGATCATAGCCGTGGGGTTCACCTTCGTGATGATCACCGCAGGGATCGACATGTCCATCGGGGGCGTCGTGGCCGTCACCTCGATGGTGTGCATCAATTTTCTGCACTACACCAAGGTCCCGATACCGATCCTCGTCTTCCTATCCCTGTTCGTAGGCGCCCTGACGGGCCTCGTGAACGGTTTCTTCATAACCAGGTTCAAGCTCCCGGAGTTCATCGTCACCCTTGCCACCCGCAGCATCCTGTCGGGACTTGCCCTTGTGATCGCGGTCAAGGATTCCATGGGCTTCGTCCAGAACGTATACATACAGAACGACGCCTACCTCTGGTTCGGAACCTCCGGCCTCTTCGGGATCTACCGCACCACCATGGCCTTCGTGATCCTGGGCGTGGGCGCCCAGATCTTCCTGAAGAACACCCGAACGGGAACCAATATCTACGCCACCGGCGCCAATCCCGGCGCAGCCCGGCTCACGGGCATCGATACGGACCGCACCGTCATCGGAGTCTACATGTTCTCCGGAATCTGCGCCTCCCTGGCGGCGGTCTTCATCTCCTCCCGCATGATGACCGCCATGCCCGAGCTCGGGCTCGGGTCCGAGATGGATGTGATCGCCTCGGTGGTCATCGGCGGAACCGCCTTTTCCGGGGGCGTCGGGGACGTCTGGGGCACGATGCTCGGTTCCCTCTTCCTGGCCCTGATCAAGAACGGGATCCTGAAGACCGGCATATCCCCCTGGATCCAGCCCATCGCCATCGGGGGGATCATCGTGGTGACCGTCATCGTGGACGTCTGGCAGAAGAGACTCCGGGAACACCTGGAGGCACGGGCCAAGCTCAAGCGGCTCTCGGCCGAGCGGGGCCGGGACGCGGCGTAGAAAGGAGGAAGTCATGTCGAGCAACGGAAACGGCGCGGACCTCCTCCTGGAGTGCCGCTCCATCACGAAGTCCTACTCGGGCCATGTAGTCCTGGACGGGGTGGACTTCTCGATCCGCCGGGGCGAAGTCCACGCCCTGGTCGGGGAGAACGGTGCGGGCAAGTCCACGCTGATCAAGATCATCACCGGCGCCACGGGCCGGGATTCCGGGGAGATGGTGTACGACGGGACCGTCGTGCCCATGGATCACCAACGCCGGGACGCGGAAGCCCTGGGCATCGCGGTCATCTTCCAGGAACTTAGTCTCATTCCGGGCATGACCGTGGCCCAGAACATCTTCCTGGGCAAGGAACCCCTGCGGCCCCTGACCCGTTTGATCGACGTCCGGAGGATGAATTCCCAGGCCCAGGAGCTGATCGACCGGTACGAATTCCCTCTGAAACCCACGGACATCATCGACGACATCAGCATCGCCCAGCGCCAGCTGGTGGAGATCCTCAAGGCCCTCTCCGGCAAGGCCAGTCTCATGATCATGGACGAGCCCACATCCTCCCTCACCAAGACCGAGGTGGAGATGCTCTTCAAGATCATCGCCCTGCTCAAGAGCGAGGGGATCAGCGTCCTCTATATCTCCCACCGCATGGAGGAGGTCTACGCCCTGTCGGATCGGGTGACCGTCCTGCGGGACGGCAGGCTCGTCAAGGTCCTGGACAAGGGAGAGATCAGCCCCGAGGAGATCATCCGCCTGATGATCGGACACAAGCTGGAGGAGAAGGCGGTCCAGCACGAGCTTTCCCCCAAGGGCGGGGCCGTGGTCCTGGAAGTTCGGGGACTGACCTCGCTGGGCAAGTTCGAGGACCTGTCCTTCGACCTGCACGAGGGCGAGGTCCTAGGCATCGGGGGCCTGGTGGGCTCCGGCCGTACCGAGCTGGTCCGGGCCCTGTACGGCGCGGATCCCTACGACGCGGGCACGATCCGCTTCCTGGGAACGGAATGGATCCCTTCGGTCAAGAAGTCCATCGAGAACGGAATCGGCTTCATCCCCGAGGAGCGCCGCCTCCAGGGCATCCTGGCCACCCAATCCATCACCCGGAACATCGGCATCCCGAACCTGGACCGGATCGCCCCCAGGGGCATCGTCAACGTCAAGGAAGAGGACCGCCGGGCGGCCCGGGGCATCGAGATGCTGAACGTGAAGCCCCCCAGGCCCGAACAGCTGGTGGGTAACCTCTCGGGAGGGAACCAGCAGAAGGTGGTCTTGGCCAAGTGGCTGGTTCGGGACCTCAAGCTGATCTTCATCGACGAGCCGACGGTGGGGATCGACATCGGGGCAAAGGAGGAGATCTACGAGCACATCCGGGCTCTGTCCGCCCGGGGAGTTTCCGTGATCCTGGTGTCCTCGGACCTGCCCGAGCTGACCAGGCTCTCGGACCGGGTGATCGTGCTCCGCCGGGGACGCTTCTTCCGGGAGTTCCGGGAGTGCGTACTGACGGGCGAAAAAATCCTGCGCGCCGCGTCCGGCATCCGGGAGGGAGACGATGAATAAGAAACCGATCGCCACAGAACTCCGGCTCGCCATCGTCCTTGTACCCCTGATGGCGGCGCTGACCATCCTGTCCCCGCGGTTCCTGACCCTGGACAACCTGACCAACGTGATCTGGTCGGTATGCTTCATCGGAATCCTGTCCTCCGGAGCGATCTACCCCCGTATCACGGGGGGCATCGACCTGTCCCTGGGCTCCATGGCGGCCCTGTCGGGGATCGTCGTGGATCTGTTCATGAACCGGATGGGAATCGCCTGGATTCCGGCCATCCTCATGACCGTGGTCATCGGCGCCTTGGTGGGTCTGTTCAACGGCTTCATCGTGGCCAAGATCAAGATCCCGGCCTTCGTGGTCACCATGGCCGCCAAGACCTACCTCTACGGGATCGCCCTGGTGGTCTCCCAGGGAGCCATGCTGGCCATTTTGGAACCCAAGCCCTTCATCCTGATCAGCACGGGGCGCTTCCTGGGCCTACCCAACCCGATCTACATCATGGTAGCCCTGGTGATCGCGAGCCAATTCCTGCTCCGCAGAACGGCCTTCGGGCGCCAAGTCATGGCGGTGGGATCCAACGAGGTTGCCGCCCGGCTGTCCGGGGTGGACCCCGACCGGGTTCGCTTGATCTCCTACACGATCTCCGGCGGAACCTCCGCGGTGGGGGGCGTGATCCTGGCCTCCCTGACCCAGCAGGTCTTCGCGGCCGCGGCCTCGGGGATCGAGCTGGACGTTATGACCGCCCTGGTGATCGGCGGCACCAGCGCCGTGGGCGGCCGAGGCTCCGTCGTAGGCGCCCTGATCGGGGCCATCATGGTGGCCTTCATCATCAACGGCCTCAACCTCTTGAACGTGCCGAACCTCTACCAACCCATCGCGATCGGGACCGTGATCATACTCGCCCTGCTCTTGAACGAGGGTTACCTGGTGCCTAAACGCCGAACCCTCTCCCGGGCGTAGCGAAGAGAACCATAGGAGGAACACCTTGGCGAAGATAGACGGAATCACTCGGGAATCCTGGATCCTGGGCACCTTCCCGGAATGGGGAACCTGGCTGAACGAGGAGATCGAGGAGGAGGACGTAGCGCCCGGCACCTTCGCGATGTGGTGGCTGGGCTGCACCGGGATATGGCTGAAGTCTCAAGGCGGGGCGAACATCTGCACGGACTTCTGGGTTGGCACCGGCAAGAAGACCCACAAGAACCCCGCGATGGCCGCGGGACACCAGATGCAGAGGATGACGGGGGCCAAGAAGCTCCAGCTCAACCTCCGGAACTCGATCTTCCCCCTGGATCCCTTCGCCATCAAGAACGTGGACGCCGTATTGGCGACCCACGACCACAACGACCACATCGACGTGAACGTGGCCGCCGCGGTCCTGAAAAACTGCGGCCCCGACGTCCCCTTCGTCGGGCCCGCCGCCTGCGTCAAACTCTGGACCTCCTGGGGGGTGCCGGAAGGCCGCTGCATAACCGTGAAGCCCGGGGACGTCGTAAAGGTCAAGGACGTGGAGATCCTGGCCCTGGAGTCCTTCGACCGGACCGCCCTGATCACGGCCCCCGCGGATCAGGGCCTGGCGGGCCGGCTGCCCCAGGACATGGACGAGCGGGCGGTGAACTACCTGTTCAAGACTCCCGGCGGTTCCCTGTACCACTCCGGGGACTCCCACTACTCGAACCTCTATGCCAAGCACGGCAACGAGCACCGGATCGACGTGGCCCTAGGCTCCTTCGGAGAGAACCCCCGGGGGGTGACGGACAAGATGACCAGCGTGGATATCCTGCGCATGGCCGAATGCCTCCGCGCCAGGGTGGTCATACCCTTCCACCACGACATCTGGACCAACTTCCAGGCGGACCCCATGGAGATCGTGGCCCTGTGGAGGATGAAGAAAGACCGCCTGGGCTACGGATTCACTCCCTTCGTCTGGCAGGTGGGAGGGAAATTCACCTGGCCCGCGGACAAGGACCGGATCGAGTACCATTACCCCCGGGGCTTCGAGGATGTCTTCGAAGGCCCGACGGACCTGCCGTACCCCTCGTTCCTGTAAAGGAGTCCCCGGGATTCACCACGGAGGACACGGAGGCGC
>Ga0067045_1000134_pt1 | contig 13813 bp, 14 predicted proteins | sample TerdegcTABiofilm_FD_59184 | JGI IMG/M metagenome (GOLD analysis project Ga0067045, IMG submission 59184) | Combined Assembly of (Gp0054472, Gp0054536) Wastewater bioreactor microbial communities from Singapore -Terephthalate degrading...
ATGTTGTTCTACTGACCAGTGCTTTTAACTAAATCCGTCAAGGTCTGTTTTAATTTGGACAGTGTTTCTCCATACCCTGACCAATCTCCTGTCTTAAGTTTGTTCTGAGCCTCATCATAAAGCTGGTTCGCCTTTTGAGCCAGGTCGGCGACACTGGCAGGCGGCTGGGGCTGAGCGCTTGGTTCAAGTGGAGTCACCGGTCTGTTTACGTCCCCGCTAGTACCGAATATTTTTCTAACGCTTTTTCCAAAGTCGGCTCCATCACCACCAGATCGCCATGAGCCACAATCACCCGGCGCAATTCCGGCATTTTGCTTTGTTCGGCCTGGAGGTAGAGCGGTTCAACATAAAGCAAGGCGTCCTTAATCGGGATGGCCAGCAAGTTGCCCCGGATTACCCTGGAGCCGCGCTGATCCCATAAGGATAATTGTTGAGATATCGTTGTATCCTGGTTAACCCTGGCCTCAATCTGCATCGGACCATAAACCAGTTCTTGTTTGGGAAAGCTGTACGCAAGCAGTTTTCCGTAATCTTCACCGTCCGACCTGGCCGCCAGCCAGGCAATCATGTTCTTCTTGTTCTGTGGGGTAAACGGCAATATTAACACAAACTCCGGTTCATTTTCACCAGGAAGCTTGATTATCGTATAGTAAGGCTGCATTGGTTTCTCTTCATTACCGAATATTTCAGTCGGCAAATTCCACTTGTCTTCCTTGTTATAAAATACCTGCGGGTCCTCCATATGATACACGGCATACATATTTGCTTGAATATTGAAAAGATCCACAGGGTAGCGGATATGGCTTTTCAGGTCGCCGGGCATTTCATCCATCGTTTTGAACAACCCGGGGAAAATCTTGCTGTAGGTCAAAACCAGGGGATCACCAGGATCGCTTATATAAAAATCAACTTTACCTGTATAAGCGTCTACCACGACCTTCACAGCGTTACGGATGTAGTTGTTTACTTTATTATATGGTTCAGAATAAGGATATTTGTCCGTGGTTGTATAGGCGTCCCACATCCAAAATAGTCTACCCTCACTTAGAACAATGTAAGGATCGCTATCATAATCAAGGAAAGGAGCAATTTTACGCACTCTTTGTTTAATATTACGGTAGTACAAAATCCTGCTGTTGTCGTCGACATCACTGGCAAGCAGTAACTTATAATCTCCAAAAGAAAAAGCAAACATGACCCGGCGCATAAAACTGGCCAAGTTGACGCCGCCGCCGCCTTCATACGTCGAAAATACATTATCATCACCGCTTGGATAATCAAATTCCAGGGTCTTGGTATTGACGATAACATAATTATCAGTCATTTCGCCGTAATAAACTTCCGGGCGGGTGACCTTAAGGTCGGTTGTGCTAACCGGAGGGATATCCTTCAGGAAGAAAGCGGGTAAACCTTCTCCAGTAAGTTCATTTACCGGACTCATAGCAATTCCGTAGCCATGGGTATACTTGAGCCGCTGGTTCATCCATGTCTTAGCCTGCGTAGAAAGGTGTTCCTGGTTCAGCTCCCTGGCTGCCAGCATCACCTGGCGGTAACGGCCGTCAACAATGTAGCGGTCCACGTCAATATCCTTAAATTGATAATAAAGTCTCATCTCCTGCATCTGGCTGTAGGTCTGCTGGAGTGGCTCCCAGTCCCAGAGACGGATATTGTTGACAGTGTCCTTGTTAGCCTTGATGTCTTCCAGTGATAATACTTTTCCCGCAGGGAAGTTTCGCTTTTCTATGGTATCAAGGTTATACGCTTTTCTGGTAAACTGGATGTTCCTTTCCAGGTATGGAGTCTCCATGGAAATTTCGTTCGGGGTTACTATAAATCTTTGCACAAATATAGGGTAAATCCCGCCGAGCAGAACTGAAGCAAGCAAAGGACCCGATGCTGTACACAATAAGTTTAAACCGGCGCAAGAAAAGGTTCACCAAAATTGCCAGAGCACAAATAAGGGCTACATAGGTAAGTACCTTATAGGCAATCAGAGTGGTATGAGTAGCTGTATAACCAGGTCCCCAAACCGCGCCGTGATGGGTGAAAAGTAAGGCATACTGGTCAAGCTGATATCCCGCAGCTTTTAGGGAGAAGAAAAAGACAGCCAGAAAAGACAAGTGATAACGGGCCGACATAGACTGCAAGAGCCTGCCGGGAGAGCCTTGGGCAATGCTAACCAGCAGGTAAATTATCGACACCCAAAAAGCGATAATCAGGATAGTCCAGCTTGCTACATTATAAACAAACTGATAAAAAGGAAGCCGAAAGACATAAAAACCAATATCGCGTTTGAAGACAGGATCTATAATCCCAAATGAGGTTGGGTGAAGAAATTTTTGCAAAATGACCCAATCCCCCGCAACAGAAAAACTGAATAAAAAAGCCATAATCAGGCTTAAAGCTGTAAAAGACATCAGTAAAAGCCGCGGGGTAAGCAGTTGCTGCAAAGGCGATGCCTGGATTGTAAGCAGGTTATCTTCCTTGAAAACGGCTGCTTTTTGTGAAGCTTTAATCAACGGGCCGCGCGCCAGGAGAAGGTTTACAAACAGCAATATAAAAAAGGCTACGCTTACGGTTATTCGCAATCCCAGTTCAGAAACAATAATGGTCATAAATACGCGCTGGTAGTTTAGAGATTGAAACCACAACCAATCGGTATAAAACCTTGCGCCTTTTACGGTAAGCGTCAGCAGGATAAAAGCTAAAGCTATAAAGGTAATAAACGGCCAGCGCAATTTTTTACGCAAATAATTCACCTCTCGCAATCAGCGTTCAACTGGTAAGCAGTACAAACTCATACTGGTTTAGGCAATTTCTGGCTTTTGTCAGCCTCATTTTTCAGCTTTGCCTGGCACATTACGCAAAATGCCATTGATTTCTTTCTGGTTATTTCATCTTCCTCATCATCGTCAAGTGGATCGGTATATATTATTTCTTCTTCAATAATCTTTCCGCAGAGCATACAGCGACTTTTCACGACCATCACCCTCCAAATTTAATAAATAAAATAAATCAAGTATTCGCTGCTGTCCTGCCCAATTCCTTCTTAATTTAAAAATACGGATTTTTTTAAAGATGTACCGATTATTTCTTCCTCTTTATAGTTTAACCTTATCTGTTAAATAATACTATTTCTTAACTCATTTATAATTGCGACTCCTGAACTGGAGCCAATACGGTTTGCCCCTGCTTCCAACATGGACAGGACCGTTGCAAGGTCCCTGATTCCTCCTGCCGCTTTCACGCCTATCCCCGGCCCGGCTGACTGCCTGAGAAGGATTACATCAGAAACCAATGCACCTGTCTTATTAAAACCAGTCGAGGTTTTTACAAAGTCGGCACCTGCTGCTACGGCCATCCGGCAGGCCATAACCTTTTCTTCATCTGTCAACAGGCATGTTTCCAGAATTACTTTAACAATTACTCTCTCTCTTTCATGCCTGGCGGCACGCACCACTCTTTCGAGATCATCTTTTGCCTGTCTGACAAGCCCGCTTTTGAAAAAACCAATGTTCATCACAACATCAATCTCCGAAGCGCCGGCATGTACTGCTGCGGCCGCTTCAAACGCTTTTACTGCAGGGTCGCAAGCTCCAAGGGGGAAGCCGATCACAGCACAGGTATTTACTGGTGATTTTTCCAGCTCCCGGCAGGCCAGGGTAACATAGCAGGGATTAATACAGACAGCCGCAAAACCGAAATCGCAGGCCTGGCGGCAAAGAGTGATAATATCTCTCTCAGTAGCCTCTGGTTTAAGAAGTGTATGGTCGATGAATCCCGCTAATTCTTTTGGCGTAAATTGCATCATTTACCCCTGATTTATCATTATTCTTCCATGCAAGCTCAACTATTTTTTCTACCAGTTCAGGAAATTCTATTCCTGCCGCGCGGGCTGCATCCGGAAAGAGACTGGTAGCAGTCATGCCTGGGATTGTATTTAACTCCAGGATATACGGTTCCCCCTGGCGGTCAATAATAAAATCTACCCGTGCCAGCCCCCTGCAGCCCATGGCTCTAAAGGCGCGGATGGCCAGGTCTTTTACTTTACACTGCTGCTCTTCTGAAATGCGCGGCGGGATGATATGGAAGCTCATACCTGCAGTATATTTAGCCTCATAATCGTAAACACCAGTGGAAGAGACAATCTCGATCAGGGGAAGCGCGACCGGCTCATCGTTTCCCAGTACGGAGGCGGTCACTTCAACCCCTTCAACAAATTGTTCAACCAAAGCAACAGGGTCGTACTTGTATGCCAGCTCCAGGGCCGGAACAAGTTCCTGCTCCATGTGGACAAAGGATGTGCCGATGGTGGAACCCTGCGTGGGAGCTTTAACTACAACAGGAAGTCCCATTTCTTTAGATATACGCTCTACGGCAGCAGGCATACCATGAAACTTAATGTCCTTTTGACTGACCGGAATAAAGCGGGGTGTAGGAAGACCCTCGAATAATAACATCTTTTTAGTAATAATCTTATCCATAACCATAGCACTGGCCAGAACCCCTGAACCGGTATACGGGATGTCAAGCGTTTCCAGCATACCCTGAATTGTCCCATCTTCGCCGTATTTACCGTGCAGAGCCAGGAAAGCAAGATCGATCTTTTCATTTTTAATTTTTCTACAATATTGTGATCTACATCTATTTTCACACTATGGTATCCTTTTAACTTAAGCGCGTTATGAATTGCCTCGCCGCTTCGCAGGGATACCGCCCGCTCTGCTGAACGGCCCCCCATCAGGACACCAATTTTTGGTGTCAATTCAACCACCCCGTTTTAGATAATTAACCTGCTTCTATATATATTCTCGCCGGATTAAGAAAACCCTATAAAAGAGTTTTCTCTTGACGCAATAAACTGTCTGCTATATAATATAATATAACATAAAAAACAACATAGGGGAGTAGCTCAATTGGTAGAGCATCGGTCTCCAAAACCGAGGGTTGCGGGTTCGAGTCCTGTCTCCCCTGCCAAGTTAAAAAAGCCTTTCCAGACAAGCAGAAAGGCTTTTTTCCATTTAAAACCGCCGTTCTTGAAAAACCCTTTCTTAAACGGAAGCATTCATTCCTGAAAATAGAATTTACCCGTGCAGGGTATGTGGGTTTCAACACCCATGGATTTTACAACAATAGATTTGTCGACGGTCTGAGAAGCGTGGTTTTTCCACGCGTCCTTTCTTAAATTAAAATATTTAAATTTAATGTAACTTAAGCCTTCGCTGTTTTTGGTTTGCCGTGATTTTCCATCCTTTTCAAATCAAACCAGATCGGGCTGGCGTTGCAGATTGACGAATATGCCCCGGAGGTTATCCCAATCAGCAGGGCCAGAACCATATTGTGAATGGTTGTACCGCCAAACAGTAGCAAAGCCACCAGGATAAATATAACGGTCAGCACGGTGTTTATCGAGCGGGCCATAGTCTGCCACAGGCTGGCGTTGATGATATCCTCCAGCAACTGGCCTTTTTTCTTGTTAAGCATGTTTTCGCGAATCCGGTCAAAATAACAATGGTATCGTTTATTGAATAACCGATAATTGTCAGTATCGCAGCCACAAAGGCACTGTCCACTTCAATCTGAAATATTGAGAAAATCCCGGTAACGACCAGAACATCGTGCAACAAAGCAATTATGGCCGCAATACCCTGCTTGAACTCAAACCGCCAGGCGATATAAACAACCATCAGGATTGACGCCACGCCCAGCGCCAGGAAAGCATTCCTGATCAACTCGCGGCCGATCACCGGGCCAACCCGCTCGCTGCGCTGCACTGTGACGCCGCCCAGTTCCTGGTCCAGCGCCTGTATTACCTGTTCACTTTCATCCTCGGACAGCTCCCTGGTCCGGAGCAGGAAATCCGTTTCACCGCTGCGCTGGATGGAGGCACCCTCCAGTCCGAATTTTCCCAGCACTCCTCTGACCTGCTCTACCGCAACAGGCTGATGGAATTTCAAATCCAGAAGACTCCCGCCCACAAAATCAATACCCAGATTAAGCCCCTGGCTAAAAAGCGAGATTATGCCGGGTATGATTACCAGGATGGAGATAATATACCATATCTTCCTTAGCTTTATAAAATGGAAAGGCATTCTTTCCCTCAGCATCAATTTAATCTCCCCCTATGCCCCGTACAATTTAATATTCCGCACCAGGTTGCTGCCGGCCACCAGGTGCAGCAGGTACCTGGTTACGGTGATGGCAGTGAACATGCTTACCAGGATACCGATAGAAAGCGTCACGGCAAAGCCTTTAATCGGCCCCGTCCCGAAGTAGTACAAAACGGCCGCAGCAATCAGCGTAGTCACGTTCGAGTCGAAAATAGCCACAAAAGCCCGCTTGAAACCGGCGTCTATTGCTGAGCGCAGCGTCTTGCCGGACCACATCTCTTCCCTGAAACGCTCAAAGATAATCACGTTTGCGTCCACCGCCATACCCAGAGACAGGAGGAAACCTGCAATACCGGGCAGGGTCATGGTTACATGCAGGGCCGCGAAGATCAACAGCACCAGCAGGGCATAAACAACCAGGGCAAAATCGGCAACCAGCCCGGGAAGCCGGTAGTAAAGGACCATAAAGACAAGGATCGCGATCAAGCCGATGATGCCGGCTTTAATTGATTTATCCAGAGAGTCGGCGCCCAAAGTCGGCCCGACTGTCCGCTTTTCCATCACTTCCAGTTTTACCGGCAATGCGCCGGAACGGAGCAGGATGGCAATATTGTGCGCCTCTTCCAGGGATTCATAGCCACGTATTTGTGCTCGGCCGTTTGGTATGGGCTCATCTACCACCGGAGCCTGGAGCACCTTTCCATCAAGCAGAATGGCAATGCGCTTGCCTACATTTACGGCAGTAACCTCGGCAAATGTTTTAGCGCCGTCCGGCTCAAACTCCAGGTTCACTCTCACCTGCCCGCTCTGCGGGTCCTTTTCCTCTGAGGCGGTTTTCAGCTGGCGGCCGGTGAGCACGGTAGTTCCGTCCTCAGTTTTAAACTCCAAATAGGCGGTTTTAATCAAATTACGTACTGCTTCATCCGGATCCTTGATTCCGGCCAGCTCGACAATAATTCTCCTGTCACCCTGTTGCTGGACTACCGGCTCGGCCACGCCGTAAGCGTTGACCCGGTTTTCAATAATAGCCATTGCCTGCTTGACGCGCTCCGGCGTCACCGGCGCCTCGGGCGTATCTTTTGCTTCTACCACCACGTGAACGCCGCCCTGCAGGTCAAGGCCCTGTTTAATTAATTTGATAAACGGAAGCCAGCTGATCCCCGGGAAAACCGGTTTCACAGCCAGCACAGCCACAGCAGCCACAACAATCACGATACCAGCCAGTTTAAGAATCTTATCCCATTTCATGCTCTATTATTTCCCCCTGACATCAAATAGCCTAAACTAAAATAACCGCTTACAGCAGTTTTGCCCCGTTAATAACAAGTTCAAAATTAGTTTTTAAAAAAGCGGCCGCCCTGCGGCACATGATCATCCGGCTGAGGAATATTTCAAAATATTCCATCACGGGACAGATGTCAATGTCAATGGTCAACTCCATAGTAATCGTCTTCCTATCATCGGTAACCCACAAAAATGAGTGTTCTACGGCATAATTCACCCGGTCGTGGATATCAAATGTGGCAAAATCAGGGTTGCGGACCCTGGTACGGTGCACATCGGATTTATCTGCTACGATCAGGGCCGCCGCAACACTGTTTACCGCATGCCCATATTGCTCCTCGTGGTTAGCAATAGCGGAAATAACAGTAGCTATCTCATCCGGGTGCATCCCCATTTGCATCAATATCGGGTAAGCTATAACCGCTCCTGATATACCATGCTCATTCCGGTTGACCACATTTCCGATATCGTGCATATATCCCGCTATAGAGGCCAATTCAGCCTGTCTCTGGGGAAACCCCAAACGCTCCAGAATATTTTTAGCAATACTGGAAACCAGGTTGACATGGCGATAGCCGTGCTCAGTAAAACCTATCACACCAAGATATTTATTGCCTTTACGGATAAAAGAGTCAACCACAGGGTCTTTCTTAATATCCTCCAGGGTGATCATTATTAAATAAACCCCCTAAATAAGGAAAGGGGACATACCTTCCCCACTATCTCAATTCCATATATTCTTGTCATATCCAGGAAGAAATGTTCCCGAACAAAATAAGCATTTATAAATGACTACTCATTGTCTCCCGCTCCTTTACCCGTAACCTGGGCTACGGCGTTTTTCTGAAACTCTATTCTGACATTATCGGCTACTCTTAAAATAAGGGAATTATCCTTAATTTTGACGATTGTACCGTAGATTCCGCCAACAGTGATTACCCGGTCATCCACTTTTAAATTGTTGATCATCTCCTGAAGTTTCTTCTGACGTTGCTGTTGGGCCGGATCATCATAAAGTACAGAATGGCAAAAAGCACAACAATATACAGCAATGTGCCGTACTGTGAATTTATACCCACCATCAGACCTCCTTTCGCGTTAAGGTTACGTTTCTCTTAATTCGTCTCATAAGATTAAAATACCTTTTTTTACAGGTGACTTTTTATATAAATTAGCATTAGCTTCCCTGATATTCTTTTAAAAAACGTTCTCTATACTCCAGTATTCTCTCTTCACGAATTGCTTCCCTCAACTCTTTCATCAACTCTAAAATAAAGTGCAGGTTATGAATAGTAGTAAGCCTGATACCCAAAACCTCACCCGCCTTTATTAAGTGGCGCACATAGGAGCGGCTGTAATTTTGGCAGGCGTAACAACTGCAATCAGGATCAAAAGGGGCAAAGTCTCTTGCATATTCGGCATTCCGCACTACCAGCTTGCCCTTGCGGGTAAGCACCGTACCATTACGGGCAAGCCTGGTAGGAAGAACACAATCAAACATATCAATTCCCCTTACCACACCCTCCACCAGACAATCAGGCGAACCAACCCCCATTAGATAACGCGGCTTTTCCTCCGGCAAAAGGGGAACAGTATAATCGAGAATTTCATACATCAAATCTTTCGGCTCGCCGACGCTCAGTCCACCGATAGCATACCCGGAAAAATCAAGCTCCACAATTTCAGAGGCACTTTTTTTACGTAAATCAGGGAACGTCCCTCCCTGGACGATGCCGAACAAACCCTGTCTCCCGCCGGTGCACTGCCAGACACCGCTCCGCCCAGCGGCTGGTGCGTTTAAGAGCCTCAAGAGCATACTCAGGACTACACGGGTATGGAGCACACTCATCAAAGGCCATAGCAATGTCCGAACCGAGGGCCATTTGCACTTCCATAGCTTTTTCAGGACTGAAAAAATGCTCGGAACCGTCAATATGAGAACGAAAAGTAACACCCTCCTCGGACACCTTGCGCAAAGGTCCCAGGCTGAATACCTGGAAACCGCCGCTGTCGGTAAGGATCGGGCCATTCCAGTTCATGAAACGGTGCAGGCCCCCTGCTTCCTGGATCAGTTCATGGCCGGGCCTCAGGTAGAGATGATAGGTGTTGCTCAACACCATCCTTCCGCCCACATTCCAAACTTCTTCCGGAGTCATGGTCTTTACTGTGGCCTGGGTGCCAACCGGCATAAAAACAGGGGTTTCCACTGTCCCGTGAGGGGTATGCAGCAGCCCGAGGCGGGCCCGCGCTGCACGGCTTTTTTTGGTTACAGTGAAACTTACGGCCATCATTATACCTCCGGTCAACACAAAACCAGCTTATATTATCAACATCGCGTCTCCAAAGCTGTAAAAACGGTATTTCAGCCTTACAGCCTCCTGGTAGGCCGCAATTATTTTATCCCTGCCGGCCAGGGCAGACACCATCATCAACAAGGTTGATTTCGGCAAATGAAAATTTGTGATTAACCCCTCCACCACTTTAAAGCGGTAACCAGGATAAATAAAGATTTCAGTCCAGCCGGAGCCAGGGTACACTCTGCCGTCTTCCCCGGCAGCACTCTCAAGACAACGGGTAGTAGTGGTACCCACCGCAATCAGCCGGCCTTTTCTGTTTTTGGTTTCATTTATAGCAGCAGCAGCTTCCTCTGATATCTCATAATATTCTTCATGCATGCGGTGCCGGCGGATATCGTCCACCTGCACGGGTCGGAAAGTACCCAGCCCCACATGCAGGAGCACTGGTACCACCGCCACCCCCATATCTACAACCTGTGCAAGCAGTTCCGGCGAAAAATGAAGGCCGGCAGTGGGAGCCGCCACCGACCCCGCCTGCCGGGCGTAAACAGTTTGGTAACGGTGCTTGTCCAGAAGCGGCTTCTTGATGTAAGGAGGAAGCGGCATAACCCCCACCCGCTCCAATATTTCTTCAAAGGAGCCGCTAAAATTAAATTCCAGCACCCGGCCGCCGTAAGCGGTTTTACCCAAAACCAAACACTCCAGCAAACCGTTACCGATATTAATCCTTGTTCCCACGGCTGCTTTTCTACCAGGCCGTACCAGCGCCTCCCAGCGGTTCTCATCCAGTTGCCTTAAAATGAGTACCTCCATTTTAGCACCGGTAGGCTCTTTTACGCCGAACAAACGAGCAGGTATCACTTTCGTATCATTAATAACCAGGGTATCCCCCGGCTTAAGATAATCAACCACATCTTTAAACCGGCGGTGTTCGATATGCGTACTGTCCAGATGAAGAACCATCAACCTGGAATCGTCTCTCCGGCCGGCCGGTTCCTGAGCAATCAGCTCTTCGGGAAGAAAATAATCAAAATCGGAAAGGTTCACCTCTTGCAGCTCAACTCCTAATTATCACTTGACCAGGCCAGGATGCCACTTTTGCCGGAAACCTGCCCGAAAGACGCCTGTTACCGGCCATAATCAGCGGCAAAATCAATTCCCGAATAATAGTATTTCAAAATATCACGGTAGCTATAACCTTGCCTTGCCATACCATAAGCCCCCCACTGGGAAAGCCCCAGCCCGTGCCCCCATCCGCTACCGCTTATATTCACACCCGCAAGGTTTTTATCCTTATCATATATCTTACTCATGGTGAATAAAGCGCTTTTTAAGCCAAGAGCGATTCTTACATTATCCGCATTTGATATTTCTACTCGCAAATCCTTGTCGTCCGGCCCGGTGCCCTTAACAGCAAGCTTTTTTACCCGGGCGCCGGAAGCCGTGCGGGCCACTATCTCAATATCCGCAATGTTTTTGAACTTATAACCAGCCTTGTTCAACAATTCTACCAACTGGGCAATTGTATAGCTGACCTGCCAGTTATAATGCATTTCATTTTTATCATAAGGGTCATTTTTTGTGTTTTATATAAGGCAGAGGGTTAATCCAAACGTCTTCACTGTTTTCAGTATACCCCCCGCTGCTTGCATGGAAAAATGCAGAAATTAAATTACCCCGGTTAAGCATAACCACACCGCGGGTAGCTTCAACCGCCTGGTTTGTAGCCGGCGACTCTGCATCGTAGCCCCTGTAAACCTGGCTGAACTGATCACTTGTCAAATTGTAACTAAGACCCCGGGTAGCCTCAACCTTCTGGAGGGCATAATTGCGTGCCACTACCGCCTGCGCTTTCAGCGCTTCCGCCGGCCATGCCGCCGGCATCTCAGCAGGGACTACGCCACGCAGGTAATCTTCAATGTTCAATATATTTATTGCTGTAAGGCTCCCATTTTCAACACGGAATTCAACATCACCGCGGTACCGCCTGTATCCCGGACCATCAAGCAGCAGTGAAACCAGGCTTAATCCTTTGCCGGAAGTCAGGGTTTTCTGCTCCTGGGCGGACTTCACCGATAAATCAGCGTTTTCCGACAATGTAACTGCCTTTCCCCCGGCACCGAGCACTGCCAGACCCTCAACAGAATTTTTCTCCACAACTTCTTTGTTTCCAGCAAGGATATTAATATGTATTTTATAATTCTGAAGCACTACAGGCCCACCATAAGGGCCGTAACTGCCCCCCGGCCCCTTAAATTGAAGCTGACTCCCTTCTAATTTAACCTGCCAGCTTTCATCTTTCCCTATTTTTGCAATAACCTTACCGGTTAACTGATTTACTAGCTGGTAATCATTATTTACTTTAAAACTCACAGGCGCAGCCTGCCTGGCAAGCACCACCCGCACCATCCCCGGCTCCATAGCCGCCTCCGCAACAATTGCAGGCAATAAAACTGTACCAGCAATAAGTAACAAAATAAAAACAAATTTGCCCATTTTTCTATTTCCAGCTCTCACTTTTTTAATCCCCGGAATTGATAAAAAAACCATTTAAACACTGTGACTTCGACAAGAAATTGCAAATCCCCTTCAAGATTAAAAAATTTACACCTGACTGGGGCCTACCGGCGAACAAAAATATTTAAAATAATTGTAAGCAGGATACTTAAAACGATGCTTGTAACAACAGGAAAGTAAAAGCTAAAATTTCCCTTTTGTATAAAGATATCCCCCGGGAGGCGGCCCAGCCCCAAAAATTTCCCGCCGGCCAGCATCAACCCGCCAAGCAGTACCAGCAACACGCCAAAAAATATCATCATCTTGCCAAAGGTTTCCATTTACCTGTTCACCTCTGTTTCAGACGGCCTGCGCCCACGGTAGTAGCGTTCCTTTTCACTATAAATACACCCGCAGTACTGCTGCCGGTACATACCCAAATCCCTGGAAAGGACAGTGGCCTCCCGATAGCCGGGCCTGAAGTCGGTATAATAAAAAGGGATGCCGTACTTACCGGCAATCGTTTCACCAATTTCCCGGATCAGTTCGTGTTTCTGATAAGGACTGACAAGCAGGGTTGTACTGAAACAATCAAACCCACCCTTTTTTGCCACTCTGGCCGCCCGTTCTAACCGCAACGAATAACAAAAACGGCAGCGCTTTGCTTCTCTATATACTACGCCCTGTAAAAATTCCTCCAGCGGATATTCGTTATCAATAATCATTTTCAGGTTGATTTCCCTGGCATAGTTTTCCAGGGTCTCCCTGCGCTTTTCAAACTCAGTGTAGGGATGGATGTTGGGGTTATAGAAATAACCATAAATATCTATCCCTTTTTCTCTCAAGTACTTCACGGGGTATATCAAGCAGGGGCCACAGCAAGTGTGCAGCAGTACTCTCAACCATCAACCCCCCTAACACCAAAGTATCCTGTTTCGAGCCACCTTTTATTCAAAGTTCGTAAAAACATTTTGTACATCATCGTGTTCCTCAAGGGTATCTATCAGTTTGAGCATTTGCTCTGCCTCCCGGCCCTCCAGTTTTACGGTATTCAACGGAACTTTTTGTAATCTCCGCAAATACTATCTCAATCCCCGCGTTCTCCAGTGCCTCCTTCACCGATTTAAACTCATCAGGGCCGGTTATAACTTCATAAGAATCTTCACCAGCTTTAAAATCTTCAGCACCGGATTCAATGGCCAGTAACATCAAATCATCTTCGCTGCGGTTAAAACCTGCTTTTTCGATAATGATCAGGCCTTTCTCCTGAAACATCCAGGCTACACAACCTGACTCACCGAGACTTCCGCCGTTTCTAGAAAAAATATGCCTGATTTCGCTTGCAGTGCGGTTGCGGTTATCGGTCATTATTTCAATCATCACTGCAACACCGCCGGGCCCATAGCCTTCATAATAGAACTCTTCATAACTTGCACTATCCTGCTCGCCCGCGCCTTTTTGAATAGCGCGCATGATATTTTCGTTAGGAATATTCGCCTCTTTCGCTCTCTGAATAGCAGCTTTAAGCTGCATATTGCTTTCGGGATCCTTACCCCCTTGACGCACTGCAACCATAATTTCTCTGGCCAGACGTGTAAATATTTTACCCCGCTGGGCGTCTACTTT
>Ga0067045_1004657_pt1 | contig 13812 bp, 9 predicted proteins | sample TerdegcTABiofilm_FD_59184 | JGI IMG/M metagenome (GOLD analysis project Ga0067045, IMG submission 59184) | Combined Assembly of (Gp0054472, Gp0054536) Wastewater bioreactor microbial communities from Singapore -Terephthalate degrading...
CGACCGTGAGCAGGTGGCGTGGAGCATGGAGGCGTACTTGCGCACGCTCTGGAGCGGTCCGGATACCGGCTGGTACCCGTATCTGCTGGGGCCGGCAATCTGGCGTCGTCCTGCACTCAACCCGACGTATGCCTACGATCTGCTGCAGGCGGTCCGCCTACTTCCGGAAGACCCTCGGCGACAGGCATGGGAAGACCGTCTCCGATCAGCCGGGTTCATGGCCCCTGCCGATACAGAAACTGCCGAACGGGTCCCGACCGCGGAGGACCTGCAGTTTGCCGAGGGCGATCCCGTTACGTTCCTGATCGCGCACGCGAACGCATCGCTGGAGCTGATCAGCGCCCAAGCTCCCGATGGCTCCTACAGCTTCGATGCCGATCGTCGTGACGCTGGCGTCTTCAAGGGCTATGACTTCCATGAGCTCGGCGAGCCCGGCGCCGTCGAGATCGGGCTGATCGCAGCGAAGGCCTACCAGTTGCTCCAGATCGCTCGAATTGTCGGGGACCGGTCCTTCTACGAGGCTGGCGTGCGGTCCCTCAACAGGATGGAGCGATACCGCGTTCCTCGCGCGGCCCAGGTCTGGGAGGTGCCTGTCCATACGCCGGACATCCTGGCAGCGGCAGACGCCGTGGACGCATATCTCGAGGCCTACTGGTACAGCGGCGAGAGAAAGTGGCTGGAGAGAGCCAGAATCTGGGCGCGCAGAGGCTTGCCGTTCGTCTACTTCTGGAATGCTCCGGGCCAGCTATGGATGCGCTATGGGTCCATACCCGTGTTCGGGGCAAGCCAGATGCGTGGAAGCTGGTTCGGCAATGTGGTCCAATGGAACGGGCTTCGCTATGCGTTCGCCTTGCTGAAGCTATATCGGCACGATCCTGAGGCACGGTATGGCGGGCTGAGCTGGCGCGATATCGCTGTGGGGATCACGCGCTCTGCCATGTACCAGCAGTCCGACAGTCCCGACCTGCTCACGCTATGGCCAGATTCCCTCCACACGATCACGGGCGTACGTGCTGCGTGGGAGTTTGCGCCGCGGCAGATCCTCAAGAACGTCACGTGGTGGCTGGGATGGCCGGAAATGCCGCTGACCGTGCGCGCCAAGACGCCGGATGGTCGGATCATCCGGGTGAGTGGCCTGGGCCACATCGGCGAAGTGAGGGCGTCCGGCAACACGCTCTCGGTGCGGGTTCAGCACCCGTCGCGGGGACGGGGCAGCGTGCTCATCGCGGGTGTGAGTGCGCCCTCCGAGGTGCGAATGGGTGACCAGCAAGTGCCTCGAGTGTCGTCGCGCATCGTGGCCGGCAAACCCGGATGGCGCTATGATCCGCGGTTAAGGGCGGTTGCCGTGCACATCCCGCATGGGGGCGACGCGGTTATCCGCCTGAGCGGGATCCGCGCAGCCGACCCTGATCTCGCGGTTGCTCGCGTGGATCGCCTATCGTTCGAGTTTGATGACGGCTTCGAAGGTTGGTCTGCCCAGAATGACACCGCGGAACTGGAAGTGCGGGACGGGCAGCTCCAAGGGCGTTCCTCTGGCGGTGACCCTTTCCTCGTTAGGCCAAACTGCCACATTATCGGCAGCGATATCCGTGAGGTCGTCGTTCGGATCCGCGCCGACGGTCATGGCGGTGGACAGTTCTACTGGACCACGGCTGCATCGCCGGCGTTCGACGAGCAGAAAGTCTTTCCCTTCACCTTCCCGGCGGACGGCGAATGGCACGAGGTTTCCGTGCCTGTGACGAATCACCCTCATTGGCGTGGGCAGATCGTGACCGGTTTGCGGATTGACCCTGTGAATGCAGCCAACGTGAGCTTCGCGATAGACTGGGTGCGCGCGCGATGATCCGATGCCAATGGGCTGAAGGCGATCCACTGATGGAGCGATACCACGACGAGGAGTGGGGAGTTCCGCTGCACGATGATCGGAAACTCTTCGAGTACCTGGTGCTCGATGGGGCGCAGGCCGGACTGAGCTGGCTGACGATTCTGCGAAGGCGGGAGGGATACCGGCAGGCGTTCGCCGGATTTGATCCCGGCGCTGTTTCTGCGTTTGGCGACGATGACATCCAACGGCTGCTGCGCGATTCGGGCATCGTGCGCAATCGCGCGAAGATCCTTTCGGCGATCAACAACGCGCGGCGCTTCCTCGAGGTCCAGGCCGAGTTCGGGAGCTTCGATGCCTACATCTGGGGGTTCGTAGGCGGGCGCACGATACGGAATGCGTGGCGAACCATGGACGAGCTGCCCGCAACGTCACCCGAGTCGGAGGCCATGAGCCGCGACCTGGTGCGCCGGGGGTTCACGTTCGTCGGTCCCACTATCTGCTACGCGTTCATGCAGGCTGCCGGGCTTGTGAACGATCACACCACCGACTGCTACAGGTACAGCCAGCTATGAAGTCCGCCACACCCGCTGCCGTCGTGCCTCGTCCGTTACCCGACAGGACACTCCAGCGCATTCGGCGCGCCTTTCCCGTGCTCAAGCGTGTGACCTACCTGAACTCGGGCACCTATGGACCCATGCCGGTTCCGGCTCTGCGCGCGTACCTGAGCGCCATGAGCGAGCTCGAACGAGACGGCGTGGCGTGTGCACGTCCTCTCGCCGCCGAAGCCGAGGAGTTGAGGGCAGCGTTGGCACGCCTGATCGGTGCTCAGCCAGGTGAGGTGGCGTTCACAGGCAACTCGACGGACGGCCTGAACATAGTCCTTGCAGGTACGGACTGGTGTGCCGGCGATGAGGTGATCACCACCGATGAGGAGCACGAAGCTCTCCTTCATCCGTTGCTTTACCTGCAGCGAACCCGCAGCATACGGGTGCATCGGGTCTCAGTCACCCATGAGCCCGAGGCCATGCTAGCTCGCCTGGATGGCGTTCGGTCAGGACGGACCCGTTTACTGGCGTTCAGCCATGTCACCTGTGAATCCGGCGCCCGTCTGCCCGCCGCAGAGATGTGCGCCTGGGCCCGTAGAGATGGCATCAGGACCTTGGTTGATGTCGCGCAGTCGCTGGGAGCGACCCCGGTGGATGTCACAACGATCGGCTGCGACTACATGGCCGCCAACGGCCACAAGTGGCTGCATGGACCGACCGGAACGGGCTTCGTCTATATACGTGCCGACCGAATCGAGGAGATCCGACCCGCCCACGTGGGCGCCGGATCGCTCGAACGCGCTGATGCTGCGTCGGGACTGGCGGAACCGTGGTCGACTGCATCGCGGTTCGAGTTCGGCACCAGGTCGTGGGCCCGGGCCGCCGGATGGCTTGCCAGCTTGCGGTGGCTGGAGCGCATAGGCCAGAATCGGGTTGTGGCGCATATGCTCGCGATGGGAGACCAGGCCATCGCCATGCTGCGGGACTGTGAAGGAGCGGAGCTTCTGACGCCAACAGCGCCTGGAGGCCGTGCAGGATTGGTAACAGTCTCGTTTCGGGACCACAATGCGGGCGCAATCGGGGAGCGTCTCTCTCGTGACCATGGAATCGTAACCCGTCACGTGCCACACTACAATGCGCTCCGTTTCTCTATGTCGCACTTCACGAGCGCAGAAGACATCGCCCATCTCGGGGCGGGGCTCAGACATGCGCTTGGCGGCCAAGCCTCAACATACTGAGGGAGCTGATTACCATGAGCGAAGACGAGAAGCAGCCGCTTCGATCCTCCAAGGACGAGGATGCCGGACAACAGGACTTAACGGACCGCTGGCAGGCGTGGCAGCAATCGGCCGATGACGACGGGGATCCGGATGCTGACAGGAAACGAGAGCAAGCCCAGCAGCGTCGTTCGGAACGTGATGCCGAAAAACAGGCCAGAGTTCTGGCGAAACAGCAAGAGCGGGAGCTAGCCCGAGCGGAGCGCGAAGAGAAGGCCCGGCTTCGGCGAGAGGAACGAGAGATCTCCCGTATGCGGTCTGCCACCGAACGGGAGATCGTGCGGCATCAGGTAGCGGGCACTCTCGGCACCATTGCCAGGGCTTTCGCAGTCTTCCGCGAAGGTGGTCCCTTTGAAGTCATCCGAGCAGCCTACAGGCGCCGATGGGTGGTAGCGACATCGCTGTGCTTACTAGCGGTGGTCTCGGCGGTGGTTGGCGCTCTCATCATGCGAACCCGGCACCGCCGCTATCTCACGGCCACTCTGGTTGCAGTCAACGGCGTCCGGATCCTCCGTTCGGACCTCAACGACGAGTTGTTTGAGCGGTATGGTGCGTCGACCCTGAACTCCATAGTACAAAGAGAGATCCGGCGGCAGTTCCTGAAGAAGCATGGCGCGATCGCATCGGACAAGCAGGTGGATGAGAGGCTCCGGTTCGAGGCGCGATCTCCGGAGTTCGCTCCCATCCTTGAGAAGGCTGGCAAGTCGGAGCCCGAGTACCGCGAGTCNTTGGCGCGCGTACTCAGTGAGCTCAACCTGGTNAGCAAGGGCGTCGACGTTACCGAGGCTGAGATGCGAGAGTATTACGACCGCAACGCGAGCCCCAACAANCCNCGGGCTCTGTTCTACTCTCCCGAGGTNGTTACGCTCGCGGTGATTGCTGCGCCGAATCGGGCCATTGCGGAGAAGGCGAAGGCCGCGCTCAACGCCGGACTGGATTGGGCGAGCGCGGCTCGGCAGTATAGCGTGGATGATTCGGCGGNAACCGGGGGGATNATGCAGCCGTTTGCNTTGGGGCGCTCAGTCACCGCCATCAGCAAGGGGCTGGATGCGGTAGGCCAAAAGCTTGAGACGGGGCAACAGGCAGGTCCTCTGCAGCTCGGCAACCTGTGGTGGCTTGTTCGGTGTCTGGAGCGACGGCCTGCGCAGAAACGTACGTACGAGGAAGTCAAAGAGACCGTGCGCATCCTCGCGCGCGCAGCCAAGGGCGAGCAGATGAACGGCAGGCGGCTGGCGCAAGAGTACGAGGAGTTCCGGAAGAAGGCCAACATTCAGACGTTCCTTACCCGCTGATCCATCCGACAGGGGCGCCCAGAACTGAACTCTGTGAGTGTGAATCGACTGTGAACGAACGGGTATCCAGACTGCGGGCCGCGAGCCTCGAAGCGGTCCCTAGTATCTCCACGGAGAGGGCGGAGCTGTTGACCGCCTTTGATGCCGCTGCGCCGGAGGCTCCGGTGCCGATCAGGCGCGCACGGGCGTTCTACCATCTGATGGCGAGCAAGACGATCCATATTGGCGCGGACGAGCTGATAGTCGGCGAGCGGGGACCTTACCCGAAGGCCACGCCAACCTATCCCGAACTGTGTTGCCATAGCCTCGAAGACCTCGATCTGTTGCACTCACGGGCGAAGATACGCTATGACGTATCGCCCGAGGCGCGGCGCGTGTACGAGGAGCGGATCATCCCGCACTGGCGCGGACGGGCTATGCGCGACGTGATCTTCGCCTGTATGTCCGACGAGTGGAAGGCAGCGTATGACGCCGGCGTGTTCACGGAGTTCATGGAGCAACGCGCGCCCGGCCATACGGTGCTGGACGGGAAGATATATCAGCGCGGATTACTGGACTTTCGGCAGGCCATTGAGAGACATCTGGACCGGCTGGACTTTGTGGGGGACCCAGAGGCCTTCGATAAGCATGTCGAGCTCACGGCCATGGCGATCAGCATTGATGCGGTGCTTCTGTTCGCGTCGCGCCACGCGGCCCTCGCCCGACAGATGGCCGACTCTCCGGGCATCGCTGCCGACAGGGCGCGCGAGCTGCTGCGGATTGCCGATGTGTGCGAGCGAGTGCCTGCAAAGCCGCCGCGCGACTTCCACGAGGCGCTTCAGGCGTACTGGTTCTGCCATCTCGGGGTTATTACCGAGCTGAACACGTGGGACTCGTTTTGCCCCGGTCGTCTGGATCAGCATCTGTGGCCGTTCTATCGAGCCGGTCTGGCCAACGGGACGTTGACCGAAGAGGCTGCGCGCGAACTTCTTCAGTGCTTCTGGGTGAAGTTCAACAACCAGCCGGCGCCGCCGAAGGTGGGTGTGACAGCCGCAGAGAGCGGCACGTACACCGATTTCTGCAACATCAACTCAGGCGGACTGACGCCCGCTGGATCGGACGCAGTCAACGATCTGACGTACCTGATCCTCGATGTGATTGACGAAATGCGGCTGCTTCAGCCGAGCTCCAACATCCAGGTGAGCTGCAAGAATCCGGATCGGTTCATCGAAGCCGCTGCGCGCATCATCCGGAAGGGGTGGGGGCAGCCGTCCGTGTTCAACGCCGACGTGGTGGTTGAGGAGCTCCTTCGACAGGGCAAGGCCATCGAGGACGCTCGTGGAGGCGGGACAAGCGGCTGCGTAGAGGCTGGCGCGTTTGGCAAGGAAGCCTACATTCTCACCGGGTACTTCAATATGCCCAAGGTGCTCGAGATCATGCTCAACCGCGGCGTCGACCCGAGGACCGGCAAACGCCTCGGCCCCGACACGGGCGATCCTCGCGATATGGCGTCGTTCGATGATGTCATGCGCGCGTTTCTGGCGCAGATGGAGCATTTCGTGGGCATCAAGCTCCGAGGCAACCATGTGATCGAGCGGCTCTATGCCACCCGCATGCCCGCGCCGTTTTTGTCGGTGCTGGTCGATGACTGCATCGAGCGGGGGCGCGACTATCATGCAGGCGGCGCTCGCTACAACACCAGCTACATTCAGGGTGTCGGCCTCGGCACCATTACGGACTCGCTAGCCGCCATTCGTACCAACGTCTATGAGGAGCCCATGCTGGGGCTCGCTCGGCAGAACGCCATGGAGCGACTGCTCGGCGCGCTTGCAGCCGATTTCGCCGGTGACGACGATGTTCGCGGCACGCTGGTGCACCGGAGCCCGAAGTACGGCAATGACGATGAGCGTGCCGATGAGGTGATGCGCGCGGTCTTCGACATCTACTATGACCTCATCAACGGGAAGCCCAACACGCGGGGCGGCTCCTACCACGTGGACCTCCTGCCCACAACCTGCCACGTGTATTTCGGATCGGTGACGGGCGCTACGCCGGACGGACGGCATGCGGGCGAGCCGCTATCGGAAGGCATATCGCCGGTTCAGGGAGCCGACCGCAAAGGACCCACTGCCGTGGTTCGTTCGGCGGCAAAGATGGACCATGCTCGAACCGGCGGCACTCTGCTCAATCTGAAGTTTCATCCATCTGCCCTGAGGGGCGACGACGGCATCCGCCGGTTGCGCGATCTCATTCGCACGTACTTCAGGCTCGGAGGCCATCACATTCAGTTCAATGTCGTGAGCGCCGACGTCTTGCGGGATGCCAAACGGCACCCGGAGAAACATCGCGACCTGATTGTGCGAGTAGCCGGCTACAGCGACTACTTCTGCGACTTGAGTGAGGCGCTGCAGAACGAGATCATTGCCAGAACCGAGCATGAGTCGTTCGGGTCCTGATCCGGCGTTCATCCTCGGAGTGGACGCGGGCGGTACCAAGAGCGAGGCGCTGCTCGCCGACACTGCCGGACGGGTGATCGGATACGGGCTGTGCACGTTCACCGATCCGAGCAGTGGAAGGGGTCCCGGTGGAAGCGGCAGGACAGGCGACTCCGTGCGGACGGCCGTGTCGCGAGCGCTCAAGGGTTTCGGTGGAAGCGCGACCGGTGACCTGCTCATCATCGGAAGAGGGCGGTTACCGGAGGGCGCTGTGCCCTCTGGCATGTTCCGCACCGTACGCCACCGTGCCGTCAGCGAGCAAGACGCCGCGCTTGCGCTGGCTGGCTCATCGGTTGGCGTTGTCGCGCTCGCGGGTACCGGAGCATTCGTGTTCGGCCGAACCGAGGACGGGCGTGAGCTGCTGCTCGACGCGTTCGGTCCCTTGCTGGGCGATGCCGGCAGCGCCTTCGATATTGGGCTCCGCGCCCTGCGCAAGACGGCACGAGCCTCGTGGCATCCGCGCCACGCAACAAGCCTCGACGGGCCGCTTCAGCGTGCATGCGCGTCGCACGTCGGCGGTCATGCGCGCTTCGATCTCGTCAGCTACATGCTGGCTTACCGGGATCGATCGGAGATCGCTTCGCTTGCTCGGATCGTTGACGAGCATGCGGAAGCGGGAGATGCGGTGGCCTGTTCTGTCCTGCGAGAGGCTGCCGACGAGATCAGCGAGACACTGTACGATGTCGTGGAGCGTCTGGAGATTCGCAACGCTGAGCTGCCGCTGGTGGCGGCGGGCAGCGTGGCGCGCAAGTCGCGTCTCTACTGGGAGCGTCTGTGCTCCCGGGCGCGCGAGTTTGCTCCGTTGTTGCGGCCTGTAGTCCCGGAGGTTCCCGACGTGGTGGGCATGGTACTGGCGGGGGCAGACGCCGCAGAGACCGATGCGAGGTTTGCCGAGAATCTGCGAGCCGGGGTTCGCGCCGCGATGGGAGCGGTTGCCGGCGCCATGGAAAGGGGACACCATGCGATTTCATTATCCTGAAGCGGTGAGGAAGGTCGTTGCGCACCTCGAGAACACTCAGGCCGAGGCCATAGAGCGTGCGGCCCAGCTTGTGGTGGGCTCCCTGACAGCGGACGGCGCAGTGTTTTGCTCCGATATCGGCCACGGGATTCAAGGCGACTTCCTGAACCGTGCCGGCGGACTGGCTGCGCTGCAGCCTCTCACCTTCGGTTTGAGCGTGACCGATCCGGTAGCGCGATGCCGGGCGGAGAGACCTCGCCCTGAGCCCGTCAACCGGGAGATAGAGACTGTGCGTGTAGCGCTGCGCACGGGAAACCTGAGGGCAGGCGATGTGGTGGTGGCGGGCAGTGTGTCTGGCAGGAACGTGCGGCCCGTCGAGCTCGCTCTCGTATGTCGGGACCTCGGCATCAGGACCATCGGCCTCACTTCGCTCACGTACACGGCAAGGGTGGAGCCGCTCCATCCCTCAGGGCTGCGTCTGTGCGATGTGGCGGATGTCGTGGTGGACATTGGCGCTCCGTATGGCGACGCGGCGGTAGACCTGCCAGGCCTCGACGTGACGGTGATGCCGGTCTCGGGCATAGGCTTCGCGGTTGCGGGCTGGATGATCTGGGAGCGAGTGATGACCATGATGGTGGACGCCGGCAAGCCTCCGACGGTTTTCATGAGCGTGAACCGGGAGGGCGGGCAGCAGTACTACGAGCGCGCGCGCGAACGGTTCAACGAGTTGGGCTACTGAGCCGGCCACAGGGGGGAAACACAGTGCGATCAGCTATGGCATACGTTGACGCGGTTCGGGACCGACTGGCCGTGCTTTTGGAGTCTCAGGAAGAGGCGGTTGATCGTGCGGCTGAGCTCATGGCGGAAGCCATCGCCGAAGGCCGCAGTCTGTTCGCGTTTGGTGCAAGCCACTCCTTCATCATCGCGGAAGAGCTCGTGTACCGCACGGGAGGGCTGATGGTGGTGAACCCCATCTACCCGCATGGCATGAACCTCTCCGTCCGCCCGATGACCATGACCTCCCGGCTCGAGCGCATCGAGGGGCTGGGACGAGAGCTGCTGGAGGGTTCGCCCGCCAGCCTTGGGGATGTGCTGCTGATCGCCTCGACATCGGGCAGGAATGCCGTCGCCATTGACATGGCCATTCGGGCACGCGAGAAGGGCATTCGCACCATAGGGATCACCTCGCTCGCATATACTGCTGGTGTTGTCAGCCGGCATTCCTCGGGAAAGAAGGTCGCAGACCTATGCGACATTGTTCTGGACAACGGCGCGCCGCTGGGGGATGCCGCTGTGAGCGTAGCGGGCTTCGGGCAGCCTGTGGGGCCTCTCTCTACGGTTCTGGGGTGCGCGCTCGTCAATGCACTGGTCGCTGAGGTCACCGCCCGTCTGGTTCAGCGCGGCATTGAGCCGCCCGTGTTCATGAGCGCGAACCTTGACGGCGGCGACGCATACAATGCGCGACTGCTAGAGTCGAACCGAGCGCGCATACACTATATGTAAGGACGGGATGACTGAATCGCTGGCCCGATGCCCTGACCGCTGCTATTTGGCATCAAATCAGCAAACAGGTTGTCACAAAGCATGGGGTTCGATCCTCTTGTATCATAGAGGAGTTGTGGGCTTATGGAGGGACCCCGCCTCCCAATAGAGTTTTGCCGATATCGCGTCATCCGCTCAGTTGGCCGCGCGTACGGGCTGGCGGCTCGCTGGTGTGTGACGCGCAATGGCATGCGTCGGCATTGCTCGCCGCCCTATGATCCTCCCGTTACGCTCCGCCTGCCCCTTGTCCTTGATGACTTGCAGCCATTCACGTCAGTGGTGCGTTGCGGTCGGCGTTCGCGCTGTCGCCCGTACATAGTGCGTGCAAGACCTCCCGCGGTGATGACCTACGGGAGCGTAACATGCTGACGCAACCCTGGCGCATCTATCTGCTCGGCACCTTCAAGGTCGTGAGCGGCGACCAGGTCATCACGCGGTGCTCGACACGCAAGACCGAGGAGCTCCTGGCCCTGCTAGCCTACCGGCTGGGGCAGCAGTGCTCGCGGTCTGATCTCACCGACATGTTCTGGCCGGACTCGGAGATCGAGGCGGGCTACACCAATCTCCGAGGCAGCCTCCTGTCTCTGCGCCGACAGCTCGAGCCGCCTGGAGTTCCGGCTGGCAGCGTGCTCGTGTCTCATGGTCGCCATGCCATCTCGCTGAACCCGGAAGCGGCGACGTGCGATGTGGTCGACTTTCGCAGACTCATCAAGCAGCGACCCACGCACACGCCCGAGGAACGGATGCAACGGCTGCTCGCCGCGATCGAGCTCTATAAGGGCGAGCTGATGCCGGGACACGATGAGGTATGGATCGAGGACATCCGCCGGTCACTCGCCGAGCAGTTTTTCGAAGCGCTGCGCGAAGTGAGCAACATGATGGCGGCCACCGGGGAGATCGAGCGCGCCATCGAGCACGCGCATCGCGCCGTGATCCAGGACCCGCTCCGCGAGGAGTCGCATTGCGAACTGATGCGTCTCTACGCGCTGGCAGGCCGTCCCGAGGACGCCGTGCGCGCCTACGAGAACATGGCGCGCCTCTTTGAGCGAGAGGAAATGGGTCCGCCGTCGCGCGAGGCCTGGCGTCTTCTTGAGCAGGCCCGCAACTCGTCGCGTGGGTCCGCTAGGGGCACGGCGCCGGCACGGTCAGCGCCATGGCGTTCAACGCCTGAACCCCTGTCGGCAGAGGACGATGGCGAGGAGCCCCCGCCATTTCGGCCTGCCCCGGCGCCGGGATCCGACACACCTTCGGCCGCCAAACCCCCTCCGGCGATTCCGTCGAGGCGATCCACATCCGGCCCCGAAGCAGGCGCGCTGCAACCAACCGACGAAGATGACGTGCCCTTCAGTCACCAGCATACGGTGGATTCCGTGCGCCGCAGCGACACGGGCATCCCGCTTCAGTTCACGCGGTTCTTCGGCCGAGAGAAGGAACTGCAGCGGCTCGACTCCCTGGTGCGTTCAGGTCTCGAACGACTCATCACGATTATCGGTCCGGGCGGGATTGGCAAGACGCGCCTTTCGGTCGAGTACGCCGCCTTGGCAGCCAGGAGCCTGGATCGCCGCGTCCTGTTCGTGCCGATGGATGACCTCCACTCGGCTCCCGCTGCGATGGCGAGGATCGCCGACGGACTCGGGATCACGCTGCGTCCCGGTCCATCCGATCCAATGAAGCAACTTGCAGACGAGCTGAGCCTTCGTCCGACCCTGCTGATCCTCGACAACCTCGAACAGCTTGTGGACGAGCTCGCGCCTCTGGTCCATCGGCTGGTGGTCTCGGTTGCATCACTGATCGTGGTTGCGACGACGCGTCACGCGCTGGAGCTGTCGGGGGAGCAGCTGGTGCCCCTGGAGCCTCTGCCGGTGCCGGAGAACACGGCGCTAACGCCCGAAGCGCTGATGGCGGTCCCAAGCGTGCAGCTCTTTGTGGACCGGGCGGCGCGTGTCGTGCCCGATTTCGCCGTCACGGCACGGAACGCGCCCGACATTGCGGCTGTCTGTCGGGGTCTCGAGGGGCTTCCGTTATCCATCGAGTTGGCAGCCGCCCTGGCGCAGGACCGCACGCCGAAGCAGATGGTGCGCGATCTCAGCCGCAAGTTCGATTTCCTGGTGAGCCGCAAGCGCGATGTGCCAGACCGCCACGCAACCCTCCGGGCGTGCCTGGAGTGGAGCCACCGATTGCTGCCGGAGCATCTCACGGAAACGTTCGCGGCGCTGGCCGTGTTTGAGGGCGGCTTTACGATGGAGGCGGCGGAGGCGGTATGCCAGCTCGAGAGGCCGTTCGCTACGCTTCAAGAATTGCGTTCCCGATCTCTGATCACGGCTCAGCGCCTGGAAGAGGAGGTCCGCTATGGGATGCTGGACGCTCTGCATGCGTTCGCGGCCGAGAAACTCCCCGACGACCGTCGGGAGGAGCTCGCACGCAGACATGCGGCGTACTTCGCGGAACTCTGTGCTGAGTCGGAGCCCCACCTGTGGCGCTCGGGACAGTCCGAGTGGCTCGTGAGGCTCACGGCGGAGGCGCCCAACATACGGGCTGCGCTCACGTGGTCTCTTGAGCGCGATCCGACGACGGCTATCCGAATAGGGCGCGATCTGGGCCGCTTCTGGATCGTCAAGGGCTACGGGTCTGACGGTCGCCACTGGCTTCAGCGTTGTGCGGAGGCGGCCAGGGACACGGGGGATCAGGTGAGCGAAGGCGCGTTGCTCAGCCTGTGCGGCGCCCTGAGCGCCATGGAGGGCGAGTGGGACGAGGGCCTGAGGCAAGCGGACACGGGCGTAGGGCTCGTCCGAGCGCATGATGATCCCGTCGCGCTTGCGCGGGCTCTCATCAACCTCGGCATCGTACGCCAGCACCGCGGTGAGCTCCGCGACGCACGCGTGGCGTTCGATGAGGCGCTTGCGCACGCCGAATCGCGAGGCGTTCGGCACGTTGCCGCAGTGGCGATCGGCAACTCCGCCAGCGCTTGCTTGGCGGCAGGTGAGTTCGCCGACGCACAGGCGCTGGCAGAGCGCGCACTCGGATTGGCCCGGGATCTGGGAGACGACTGGTTATGCTCGATGCTGCTTCTGCACCTGGGTGACATCGCCTGCGAGCGCTACGATGCGCCGTCGGCGCGCCGTCACTACACCGAGGCTCTGGAGCTTCTCCTCGCGACAGGCGATGTAGTCCACGCTGCCCGGGCGCTGTGGCAGCTGGCGGCAGTCCTCGCCTACCAGGAGGACTTGAGCGGCGCGGCGTACCTGATCGGGGCCGCAACAGGCATGCAGACAACGCATGGGCTCCGGTCGGACGGCGAGGATGCTGACGCTTATCAGGAGACGGCGGCTGCAGTCCGCGACCGCCTAGCGGTTGCGGCCTACGAGACCAATATGGCGCTCGGGGCGGATGCCGATCCTTCCTCCATCCCGCAATGGCTTGCCGATAGGGGCAGCTAACCCCCGCATCATCCCTCGCAGACGCACTGGCATCCAAGAGACCCGGCCGATCCTGCCATAGGATCCCCGGGAAGACTGGCTACGTGCCCGGCGCAGAGCGTTGTGCCCCGTTGCATAGCGTGGAACCTCCTCCGTCGGCACGGGCGCATCCGTTCGGCCGCGTTGTCAACGAAAGGCCGCCATCCCGCCCAAATCCACACAACGCTTTGGCAACGCTCGGTTTGGATACTTCTCCACAACACTTCACAACCCATCTTGAGGAGGGCCTAGGAAATGTTCCGTCGCATCGCCATCACCCTGATCGTCGTCTGTGTGTCGCTGTTCGTGTTCGCCGCTCTGGCCGATGAGCATGTTCTGGGAATCGGTCCGAAGATCAAGCCTGTGTCCATCCCATGCGCGGTGTCCATCCAGCCGGATACCGTGGTAGGCGGCGCCACTGTCGAGTGCACCGTGACGCTGGAT
>Ga0067045_1030884_pt1 | contig 13811 bp, 10 predicted proteins | sample TerdegcTABiofilm_FD_59184 | JGI IMG/M metagenome (GOLD analysis project Ga0067045, IMG submission 59184) | Combined Assembly of (Gp0054472, Gp0054536) Wastewater bioreactor microbial communities from Singapore -Terephthalate degrading...
GACGTATAGGGGCTGACACCTGCCCAGTGCCGGAAGGTTAAAGGGAGAGGTTAGCGCAAGCGAAGCTTTGAACTGAAGCCCCGGTGAACGGCGGCCGTAACTATAACGGTCCTAAGGTAGCGAAATTCCTTGTCGGGTAAGTTCCGACCCGCACGAACGGTGTAACAACTAGAGCACTGTCTCAACGAGGGGCCCGGCGAAATTGAAGTCGCGGCGAAGATACCGTGTACCCGCAGCAGGACAAAAAGACCCCGTGGAGCTTTACTGTAACTTGGCACTGAGTTAGGGTTGAACTTGTGTAGGATAGGTGGGAGGCAGAGAAGCCGGGACGCTAGTCTCGGTGGAGCCGACGGTGAAATACCACTCTGGTTCAACTTTGACTCTAACCCCTGCCGTTATCCGGTTGGGGGACCGTGCCAGGCGGGCAGTTTGACTGGGGTGGTCGCCTCCTAAAATGTACCGGAGGCGCCCAAAGGTTCCCTCAGGTGGAATGGAAACCCACCGCAGAGTGCAAAGGCATAAGGGAGCTTGACTGTGAGGCCAACAAGCCGAGCAGAGACGAAAGTCGGGCTTAGTGATCCCACGGTTCCGAGTGGAAGGGCCGTGGCTTATCGGACAAAAGCTACCCCGGGGATAACAGGGTGGTGAGGCCCAAGAGTTCACATCGACGGCCTCGCTCGCCACCTCGATGTCGGCTCGTCACATCCTGGGGCTGGACAAGGTCCCAAGGGTTGGACTGTTCGTCCATTAAAGTGGCACGCGAGCTGGGTTCAGACCGTCGTGAGACAGGTCGGTCTCTATCCGCTGTGGGCGTAGGGGGTTTGAGGGGAGCTGCCTTCAGTACGAGAGGACCAGGGTGGACGGACCTCTGGTGTGCCAGCTGTTCTGCCAAGAGCATCGCTGGGTAGCCAGGTCCGGCAAGGATAACCGCTGAAAGCATCTAAGTGGGAAGCCTGCCCCAAGACGAGACCCCCCACCGGGTTAACCGGGTAAGGCCGCTGGAAGACCACCAGTTATTCATAGGCAGGAGGTGTAAGCGCAGTAATGCGTTCAGCCAACCTGTACTAATGGCCGAGGGCTTCTGCCGTCGTATGGAGAACTTGGAGTTTTCGCAGAATATTCAACTGATGGGTGCACTTTACATTGTGAAATAGTCCCTTGGTGATTTGAGCGGCGGGGGTACACCCGGTCCCATCCCGAACCCGGAAGTTAAGCCCGCCAGCGCCGATGGTACTTGGAGGGTAGCCTCCTGGGAGAGTAGGTCATTGCCAAGGGACTTTTTCTTTTGTCACCTACGACCCGGCCCTCTACTGAGAGCCGGGTTTTTTAGTTGCGTGCCCTTGACGATCGGCCAGGAAGTGTTAAACTTGGCTAACCAATCTTGGAGGTCGTGTATTGAGATGGTGAAAAGGTGGGAGATGCTGTTGCTCCCAATCGTGGGGGTTAGCTTACTGCTTGCCGGTTGCCAAAGTGTCAATCAGGGGTATGCGGCGGCGGCTCCTACGATGACTACGATGACGGCCGGGAGCGCCGTGCCGACCTCCGTCGTGCCGACCGCGGTACCCACGCCTTTGCCGACCGCCACGGCTACCCTTACCCCCATTCCGACGGCTACCCCAACGTTGTTTCCTTTCCCGGCTACTCCGGTTTTGGCCTGTGCTTATTGGCGAGGGGAGACCCGGAAAGAGACATTGGTCAGTCAACTGGGGGAAACGGTTGATTATCTGGTCCATTTGCCTCCCTGTTATGAGTCTTACCCCGAGGTGGCCTTTCCGGTTCTTTACTTGCTCCACGGTTGGCCGATGGATGAGTATCATTGGGACAATCTGGCGCTGGATGATTTGGCAGATGATTGGATGAGCCGCGGGCTGGTGGGACCTTTTATTGTCGTGATGCCGGGCGCGGTGTCTGATGGGCTCTATGTCAATTCTACCGGCGGGCCGCGCTCCTTTGAGACAGTGGTGGTAGAGGAATTAGTGCCGCTGGTGGATAGCCTGTATCGCACCTGGCGAGCGCCAGCCGGGCGAGCCATCGGCGGAATTTCCCGTGGGGGCGTCTGGTCGTTGGAAATTGGGTTGCGCCATCCAGAGCTGTTTGGAATTATAGGGGCACACAGTCCAGCTCTGTCGGTGAACCATCCTATCCCCAGTACCGATCCTTTTCAGCTGGCGACGGGGGGGGCTCCGGGACAGCGGGTGTACCTGGACGCCGGAGACGTAGATTGGACGCAGGCCAGCACACTCCAGCTGCGCGATTCGCTGCTCCAGGCAGGGGCTGATGTAACCTATCAGCAACATCAAGGCGGGCATGATGATGCGCTTTGGCAGAGTGGGGTAGGGGATTATCTGCAATTTTACACGGCCAGCTGGCCGCAACAGGTGGACGGCTTACCACGTTGGGATGTGGACCCTGAATCTTTGTGGTTGCAGGGGACTCCCAGACCATAGAGGGGGTTGCAATGAACAAAACGGGGACTGTCCCAGGCAGTCCCCGTTTTCATTAAGAATAGCCGGTTGGGCGAAGGCTCTCTATTCCTGATCCCAGAGCCGCAGCAGGGCGGCGATGTCGTACATGGGGACTTTGTCCTGTTCCGCCACCAGTGCATTGAGGGATGTCAAGGCGGCTTTGATGTTGGCATCCGCTTTCTCTTTGTCAAGCGAAAGCACGGCTTGCCAGACAATGGACAGCAATACCGCCAGGGTGTCAAAAGAGGGATAGCCGGCGGGGGTTTTGGAAGAGGTTACCAGGTTGATCTCTGCCTGCCGGGCCGGAATGAGCGTCGGGCTGGTAGTCAGGGCTACGGTGTGCAGGCCACGCTCGTGGGCGGCATTGATGAGGTGGCTTACTTCTATGTCAGGGTCAAGCCCCACTGAAATGGCTAACAACAGGTCGCCCGGTTGGGCGTCGCGCAACATCAGGGCCGCTTTGGCTACTTCGGCCCGGAGCGGATAAGCTTTGAGGCCGGCCAGTGAAAGGTAGGTAGCCCACAGCGAGGCCAGCCCATAGCCTTCCATTTTGCTGGTGATGAAGACTCGGGAGGCCTGGTGTATCAACTCGGCCACCCGGGCGATCAGCCCGGCATCGGCTTTCAGAGTCAAGACACGGTCGCTGACTTCATCGGTGAGATGAGTGATGTAGGGCACCAGTTCTTTATCCTCGGCTTTGCCCGCTTCACGTTGATAACGCAAGGCCAAATCCGTATTGACGTACCGTTTGATCTCCCGTGAAAGCTCGCGGTAGCCCGAGTACCCCAGTTCTTGTGAAAAGCGGACCACAGTTGCCGGGTCTACCTTGACGCGGTGCGCCAGCTCGGTCGCGGTCAGAAAACCGGCATCCAGTGTATTTTCAAGGATAAAATCGGCCAGGGCCCGAAAACGCGGTGAAAGCTGCTCATATCTTTCCTGAATTCGTTCGCGAAACATGTCAATCCTCCTTATTTGTTCCTTAGGCTGAGTAACCCAGATTTCATTTCGTATTAGTGTTTGCCTTTATATTTTATGATACTCAGCGGCTGGGCCATTGTCAATACTCGTTTGCGAAAGTAACGCTTTTTTAGCTATTTTGTTATGCAAAGTTGGGCTGAAAAGCGGGACATTTAAATTTGGTGGGCGGGAGGGGTGTTGGCTGCAAGGACAATCCCCAATTCAAGGGCTGAGGGGGAGAGCTGGGGCGCTAACACGGTGGAAAGCCGTGTTGGCGTCCTAAACGTGGGGGCCAGTTGCGGTTGTGCCGCCGGGGTATTTATCGGGCGTTGCTGCGTACCGACCGGGTGGCGACCAGGGCGGGCAGGAATAACAGGCCGATGAGGAGTAGCCACGGTGCCAGGTCCTGGACGACTACCAGGGCGGCCAACCAGGCCCGTTGCGGACGGGAAATAGCCTGGTCGTTGTGTTCCAGCCAGACCCGCCATTCACGTTCCAGCGTAGCGAGGTCAATGTTCAGGCTGCGTTCTAAGCCCGCCGAACAGCCGGCCCCGTCGGCGTAGGCGTTGAGCAGGGTGCGCAGTCCTGACCAGCCATAGGTCTGGCGGAGGTAGGTGGCGACGCTCTGGCTTTGGGCATAGGCCAGGATGATCTGACTTTGTTCCAGGGGGAGGGTGTTACATAGTTGACCCAAGGGGAGGAGCGTGGCCTCACGGCGCGCTTTCTCCAGGGCCACGGCGTAAGTTGGGTCAGGCCGGCGCTCAAAGTAGGAGGCCAGGCCCTCGTTGAGCCAGGTAGGCAATCCCTCGTACCCTTCCGCTCCCAAGAGCTGGTAGAGGACGTAATGCGTCAACTCGTGGGGGATGGTGAGCTCCATTTGCAAGGCGGCCTGGGAGGAGGGCGGAATCGCTAACAGTACGACGCCGACAGCGGGATAGGCTTCTCCGCCGACCCATTCCCGGCCGGCCAACCGGAGCGCGGATTGCAGATCGGGCTGAGAAGGGTAAACGTAGAGAGCGAGCGGCTCACTCAGCACGGGGCTGCCCAGAGCGTTTTGGATCTCTTCTAACGAGGCCTGCGCGATGTCCAGCCCGTTGAGCATCAGAGCAGGCTCGCCGGAGACCCAACGCAGGGTAAGGTTGTCGCGGCGCAGTTCTTGCCAGGCGAAGCGATTGTCTTCGTAGAGAAACGAGATTTCCTCTGTGCGATAAGTTTGTCCTTGCGCGTCCGTGTATTCCCACCAGTAGGTGACCTGGGCAAAAGGCGCAAAAAGCTCCTGGCGCAGATCGCGTTCGTAGCGGGCCTGGTTGTTTGCCACAGGTAGTTGATGCAGCTGGGTGTGTTCGGCCGTCCGCAGGTACAGTTTGGCCTCAGGCCCCCATTGACCTGTGGGCAGCAGCAGGGAGACAATCAGCGTTTGACCGAAGGTGTAGCTGTAAGGGGTTTGCGGCGTGGCCTGGGCCAGCGCCACGGGAAGGCCGCCCGGCTGCGCCAGGAGCAAGCAACCCAGGATGATTACGTTCAGAATTAGCCGCCGTGGTTGGATCAGTCGGACCACTCCAGTTCGTCTCCTGTGTCGTCGTCTTCATCTGCCCAGAGATCAAGCTCGTCGTCCTCGGATTCAGACTCCTCCAGGGCCTCAGGCGGAGCGAAAAAACGGGCCGAGTCACCGTGGAAAAAGTCTAATTCAGCCAGCGCCTCCTGCGCGGCCTCGCTGAGCGCTTCATTGTCGGCGTGGGCGTAGCGTTCCAGTGTGCGCCGGGCCAAATCCCCCCCAATTTGCCCCAGCGACCAGAGGGCCATTTGCTGCACTTCGGGGTCTACGTCTTCTATCAGATAGATCAGCTCGCGGACGGCTGCCCGCAATTCCATTTCTCCGCAGGCGCGAGTCGCCTCGTAGCGCATCGCCGGATTGAGGCTTTGCAGTTCCTTGCGCACGATGTTGGCCCACCGCCGGTCGGCATTGCGTCCCATGGCGAAGATGGCGCTGATCCGCAGCGATTCATCGGGGCTGGCGTACGCCTGCTCAATCAGGGCGACGATTTCCTGGGTACCCAGGTAGGCCAGCGCTTCCAGGGTGCGGCGGCGGACCTCCAGGTCTTCGCCAGCTTTCCGGTGGGCAGCCAGCAGGGCCTGATGGGCCATCTCAAAGGGACGGGGCCGGATTTTCTTCAGTTCTCCCAGCAGGATGAAGCGGGCCAGGGCTTGCGCAGCGGCAGCGCGCACCTGGGCGTGCTCATCTTCCAGCAACAGTTGACAGAACGACGGAATGAGCCGCACGTCTTCGTCTTCCCACAGCCCCTCAATGGCTACCATGCGCACCTGAGGGTCGGTATCAAATAGCGCCAGCCGGAAGCAGGCTGCAAAGTCCAGCTCGTAATCGGCTTCGGCCATCTCGCTCAACGTCTGGATCAGCTCGCGGCGCACCAGGAGGGGCAGGCTCGGCCAGAGCCGGCTGAGCCGCGTCTCGTCCTCAGTCAGCAGGCCGGAGAGAAAGTGCAGGGCGCGGCGATCCGGCATTTGCCGCGCCTCTTCCAGGGGTTGCCATAGCTGCTCGGCGGCGGTTACAGCGGGGGTGGGGTGAGCGGGCATCGGTTTATCTTCCTTCTTGCTTCTTGGCTTGCTTCTTGGGTTTCAGGGGGTCGGTAAGTTGATGGGGAAGAGGATGTCCAGGGCGGTGATGGCGACGAAGAGCACCAGGAAGAGCATCAGGGCTACCTGATGGATGCGTTCTTCTATCGCGGGCGTGATCGGTTTACGGCGCAGCTTCTCCACGATGACGAAGAGGATCCGTCCGCCGTCCAATGCCGGGATGGGTAACAGGTTGAAGATCGCCAGCCCCACGCTCACGATGATGAGAATACTGAGGATGGGGTAAAGGGAGCCGTAGGCGACGCTTTGTTGGACCGATTGGGAAGCGATGCGGCTGATGCCAATGACGCCGACGGGGCGGGCCTCTTCCACCGGGATCAGGCCGCGCATGATGTAGACGGGCGCCATCACGGTAGACAGTGTCACCATGGCAAAATATTCCGTTCCTCGCACGAAGGCTTGCGGCAGCGAGTAGCGTTTCTGCTGTCCGGGTATGATCTGCCCGCTCAGCACAATACCCATCGGCCCCTGACCGGCGGGGGGTTGCGAACGCGGGGTCAGGGTCACGGGCAGCGTTTCCCCGTTGCGCTCTACCGTCAACGAGACCGGTTGGTCCAGATGGTCTTGAGTGTAATTGGTCACGTCGTCAGCGGCCTGGACCGGCTGGCCGCCGATGGCGACAATCACATCTTGAGATTGCAGTCCCGCCTGGGCGGCCGGTGAATCGGGGGCCACTTCACCTATAGTAACACGGACGGCGGGAATGCCGCTGCTAAAGAGGATCACGGCCACGACCCAGGCAGTCAGAAGATTCATCAACGGGCCGCCGAAGAAGATCAGGAAACGCTTGCCCGCCGGTTGGGCATAGAGGCTATGCCGCTGGCGCTCGGCTTCCACTTCCGCCTGGGTGAAAGCATCGTTCGGGTAAAAGTCGCCGGTCTCGGCGGGGACAGTTGATTTTCCGCCAGCGTCTTCCCCTTCCAGACGCACAAAGGCGCCGAACGGAATCAAGTTAAGGGTGAACTCGGTTTCGCGCCAGCGAAAGAGGCGAACCAGGCGCGGGGGAATGCCAATGCCGAATTCATGGGCCCACACGCCGGCCCATTTGGCCATCAAAAAGTGGCCGAATTCGTGCAAGACCAGCAGCGGCACCAGGGCCACCAGGAAGGACAGGATGGTCAATCCCGTCTGGCCGAAAATATTAATAAGGTTGGACATGTTTTTTTCTCCTTAGGCCTGCTCTAAGACCTACTTTATTACCCGCATTATACTCTATCCTGTGGGGGGTGTCCAGATGACCCGCTTGCTATCTGGCCCCCTCCGGTTATACTTACCACTCAGGAGAACAACATGCGTCGGCGATATTATCGGTGGATTTTTCTTCTGGTGATCCTTGTGCTCCCGTGGGGTAGTTGTCCGCGGGCGGTCCAGGCGCAGGATGAGCGTCTGGTCCTGGCCTTCTACTACGCCTGGTTTGACGCGAATACCTGGGCACTACCCCTTTCGGATCAGCCGGTGCAGTCTTATGCCTCCGCCGATCCGGCGGTCATTGAGCACCACGTCTTGCAGGCTCAGCAGGCCGGAATAGATGCGTTGGTGCAGGCGTGGTACGGTCCCGACGCCGCCAACAATCAGACGGAGCCGAATTTCCGTATCCTGTTGGATAAAGCGCTGGCCCATGGACTCAACGCGGCCGTCTCGGTGGACCTGGGGGGGCCGTTTCTACAGAATACCGGTGCTATGGCGACAGCGTTGGCGACCTTACGGGAGGGCCATGCGCAACACCCGGCCTATTTGCGCGTTGGTGGACGCCCGGTAGTCTTTTTCTGGCGACAGGAGCGTTACAGCGTGGAAACCTGGGCCACGCTCCGCCAGCAGGTAGATCCGGATCGGACAATGCTATGGATCGCCGAAGGGGCGCGCCCTGAATACCTGGAGGTCTTTGACGGCCTCTATCTCTACAGCGTGGCCTGGTCGGAAAATCCGGCCGGGGTGTTGACCCGCTGGGGCGGGGAAGTGCGCCAATGGAGCGCCGCCCACAACACGTTCCGCTACTGGGTGGCGACCGTGATGCCCGGCTACGATGACCGTGTCACCGGGCGGTCGGATGCTTTTGTGCGGTCGCGCGCCGAGGGCAGCTATTATCAGCAAACCTGGGACGGCGCGCGCGCCAGCCAGGCGGATTGGGTGGTGGTAACCAGCTTCAACGAATGGTTGGAAGGGACCCAGATTGAGCCTTCGTCTACCTATGGGGACTTTTATCTGAACCTGACGGCGCAGCTGGGGGCCGGGTATCGCAGCGCAGCCGCGCCCGCACCGACTGCGACCGCGTCCCCCTCGCCGACGCCGCTGCCGCCCTCGCCAACTGCGACGGTGCCGCCTCCGCCGACGCCGACCCCTTTGCCACCCACTGACACTCCCACACCAACTCTGACTCCGACGGTCACGCCGACGCCCACGGCTACGCGACTCTATTTCGTCACCCCGACCGACACGCCGGTCTATAGCGCCCCTCCGACGGTCAACCTGCCCCCGGCTCCGACCGTCTATCTCTATGGTCAAAAAACCGCAGAGCCTGTCCCGGCGCGCCTGCAGCCGGTGGAAGGTGGGCGTCCCCAACGGCTTTGTAGCCCCTTCCTGGCGATCATCCTGTTGGGGTTAGGGGCCCTGCTCAAGGTCAAACGCTTCTGGTGATAGGGCCGGGGCATTAAAAAGAGGCCTGACCGGTTAGACAGCCGGTCAGGCCCCTGGATGATGGTTGGCTTTACCGCTACTTAAAGATCAGCTCTTCCAGCCGGCTGATTTCCTCTGGGGGCACATCGGGAAAGCGCAGGCCTCCTTTGACCTCAGCGCCTACTTCTTTAAATTCGTACCCGCTCATGCTCAAAACCACGTCGCGGGCGCCGGTGAGCATTTGCAGTAGTCCCCAGAGGGGGTTTTTAGAGAAGTTGGTATCCAACACCTGAATCTTGCCCCCTTTGAGGTAAATCACATCGGCGCGCAGGCTGCGTTTGGGATCAGGGGTTGTGATAATGATGCGTTTGTTGGTCAGGATGAATTGCCATTGATGGTAAGTCAACCAGCCCTGCCCGCCTTGGACCAGCAAGAGCAACCCCAGCAGTGCCAAAAGGCCAGTAATATATTCAATCAGGGTTTCTACCTGGAGGAGCCAGAATATCAACGTCAGCGGAGCGGCCACTCCCGCCAAGACGAGCCCTACACGCAGCATGATCTGCGAAGCTACCTGCCGGTAATCCGCCATGTGGATGACCAGCTGTACTTCTTCACCTTGCAGGTAGTGCGGGGCCGGCAATACGGTCTCATACAGCGCCCCTTGCAGGCGCTTGAAGAACCTGACGATGGCCCCGCCCCCTGCCAATGCCTGGGGCTCAGGTGTAGTTTCTTCGCTCACGGTATCACGGCAATGGAATGATCAACGTTTGGCCGACCTGGATGAGATCACTGGTCAGGTTGTTACGGGTTTTGATTTTATCCGCCGAGACGCCAAATTTACGGCCAAGGCTATATAACGTATCGCCGGAAACGACCACATAGGTCACTTCTTTGGTGGCGCCCTGGCTGGAGATGTTACCGGCCGGGGTCGTCAGGGGGCTGGCGGTCGGGCCGGGCATCGGCGTGATGAAGGTGATCGGCGGCTGGACGGTGGGCGAGGTAATTGTCGGCTGCGCAGTCCCAACCGGCAGGCCTCCCATGGCTTCATCCCAGACCTCGCGCCCGACATTTTCAATGGTTTGCAGGTTGGGTGAATTGCGGGTATTGACCAACCGTTGGGCCGTCCACCAGGGGAGGAAATTATCCACCAGCCAGCCAATGATGATAAAGGTGATGACCACTCCGATGAAGTAGGAAAGCAACTTGACCAGGTTCTGGGAGAGCGCCTCTTTCTTGAAAATCAACCAGAGTGCCCAAACGAAGCCCAAGATGATCAAGAAAATGGTCAACAACGCTTTGAAGTCCATCTGTTTCCTCCTTGCAAAAATGTGTAATGAATATCAACCGGCCGGTGGACAGCTCTCTGCCGGCAGGAAACCCAACGGGTCCACAAAACCGGTCTGACGCTTATCGTAAATGGCATAGTGTAGGGCCGGGGTAGAACTATCCATGCCCCCCACGGCTCCGACCGGCTGTCCTACCTTGACCGGACCTGGCGGGGCGGTATAAGAGCGCAAACCGGTTAGCCAGACACTCCATTCCTCGTTTTCAATTTGCACCGCCAGATGGCCTTTAAGATCGGTATAGCGGGTCAGGGTGCCGGTGATGGGGGAGAGCACCAGTGAAGATTGCGGCGGCACCAGAGTCACGCTGGGCAATAGACCGCAGGTCGCCTCGCCAATCTCTGCCGGTGATAGATGCAGCGGCGAAATTTGCGGGGCCAGGTCCGGCGCGCCGTCGGTGTGCGGTGCGACCAGGCAGCTGGTGACCTGCGGCGCACGGCAGCGTGTTGAAGTGACCTCCGGCGTTGGCTGGCCGTTGATCTCGGTGCGGGTGACCCAGAGCTTATCCACCATTTCCTGTCCCAACAACGCGGGGGCCAGTACGTAAGGTGGCAGCCGTTGATCGTTATCCTGGGCCAGCTGCGCTTGAATTGCCAGGTGGACCGGCCAGGCGCCCAAAGCCTGGAGGCGGTAGCTGCGTCCCTGAACGTCGGTGTGGGTCATGTTCTGGTGGAAAACGTCGTAGCCGTTCATGACGTAGGCCGATTGATCCGGGTTGGCCTGGCTGGCCGGCCCGGCGTTGTAGTAGAGGTAACACCGTTTGAGGAGCGCCGGATCGGTCGTCGTATAATGCACGTCCGGACAGTACTCCTTGAAGGTGCGGGCCCCCAGCCGCAGCTGATAGGCAACCTCCCAGGCGCTGATCGGGCCGGGCGGAAAGCAGGGCTGCTGTCCGGTGCGGATGGCGGTGTACATCCCCATGATCCCTTCGCAGTTGTCGGGATTTGTCGCTTGCAACCCGCCCTCCTTGTACCACAACGTGAGCGGGACCACCGGTGGCACGTCCTCCAGGTAAGCCACCAGCGCCGAAATGCTGGCCCAGCTGGCCACTTGCTGCTGTTGTTCTGGCGTCAAATGGTAACGTGCGTTCCAGACGGCCTGGCTCCCCAGGCTCAGGGTAAGCGGCAACCCAATGAACAACAACGCATCGCCCATCCCCTGGAGCATCATTGACAGGACTTTACGCCCTTCAATTTTCAAGAAGGGAATCGCGTAAACCCGTAGCCATTGCGACAGCCACGGAGGGATGATAGCCGATAGCGTTCCCATAATCTGAACTCAATTATAACCTGTATTTTTGAATTATACAAGCCTTGCAAATTAAGCAAATATGGGAAATTGCATATTAAAAGGATGCGTAGCTCTGGAGTGGCCAGGGGCACACACGCTTGCTTCTGATCTCTCCCTGTGGTATAGTAAGCCCCAATTCCGGGTGGGAGGAACGCTATGCTGAAGAGCCATACCTGTGGTGAGTTACGCGCGGCCCACGAGGGGCAGGAGGTCACCCTGGCCGGTTGGGTGAACCGGCGGCGTGATCACGGTGGATTGATTTTCATTGTCTTGCGGGATCGTTGGGGGCTGACCCAGGTGGTCGCCAGCCCTGATATTGCGCCTGAGGCGCACGCCGTCGCCGATCAAGTGCGCGGCGAGACGGTGATCCAGGTGCAGGGGGTGGTCCGCCGGCGCCCGGCCGACCAGGTGAACCCCGATTGGCCGACCGGTGAGATTGAGGTGGAGGCCCGCGCGGTGCGAATCCTCAATACGGCCAAGACGCCGCCGTTCTACATCCACGAGGAATCGGCGGTGGATGAAGCGTTGCGGATGCGGTATCGTTTCCTGGATTTGCGCCGGGCGCGGATGCAGCGGAACATCATCCTGCGGCACAAAGTCGTCAAATTCATCCGGGATTACCTGGACGCCCAGGGCTTCCTGGAAATTGAAACCCCCATCCTCTTCAAGTCCACGCCGGAGGGGGCCCGGGATTACCTGGTGCCGAGCCGGGTGCACGCGGGTAAATTCTACGCGCTGCCGCAATCGCCGCAGCAGCTCAAGCAATTGCTGATGGTGGCCGGCTTTGAGCGCTACTTTCAGATCGCGCGGTGCTTCCGCGATGAGGATCTACGCGGCGACCGCCAGCCGGAGTTCACGCAGCTGGACCTGGAGATGGCCTTTGTGGAGCGCGACGAGATCCTGGACCTGGTCGAGGGGCTGTTCACGGCGCTGATTCCGGCGGTGACGCCGCAGAAACATGTCCTTTCCCCCTTCCCGCGCCTGGCTCACCATGAGGCCCTGGCGCGGTACGGGGTGGATAAACCCGACCTCCGCTTTGGTATGGAGCTGGTGGACCTGACCGATCTGGCGCGGGAGAGCGGCTTCACCGTTTTCCGGCAGGTGGCCGAGAGCGGCGGGCAGGTCAAGGGGATTGCTGCGCCCGGCTGCGCCGCTTATACCCGCCGCGAGCTGGACGGGCTGGCCGAATTGGCGAAAGGCCAGGGCGCAAAGGGGCTGGTGACGTTGGCTTTCACCGCTGAGGGCGTCAAGGGACCGGCGGCCAAGTTCCTGAGTGAGGGCGAGGTGGCGGCGATTGCGGAACGGCTGGGCGCCCAGACCGGCGACCTGGTCTGCATCGTCGCTGACCTGCCGCAGGTTGTGGGACCCGCGCTCTCCGCGCTGCGGCTCACCTTCCGCGACCGCTTGCAGCTGGCCGACCCGAACCTGATGGCATTCGGCTGGGTGCTGGATTTCCCGATGTTTGAGTGGAACGCCGAGGAGCAGCGCTGGGACGCCGCTCACCATCCTTTCACCATGCCGCGCCCCAATACGTATGAGGCGATGATGGCTGATCCGACGGCGGTGCTTTCCGATGCCTACGATCTGGTCTGCAACGGCTACGAGCTGGCCTCCGGCAGCATCCGCGTCCACGATCCCCAGATCCAGATGGACATTTTCCGCGTGCTGGGGTATCCTGAGGACGAGGCGCGGGCGCGCTTTGGGCACATGATGGAGGCCTTCTCCTACGGCGCGCCGCCGCACGGCGGGATGGCGCCCGGCATTGATCGCCTGGTCATGTTGCTGGCCGATGAGACGAGCATCCGGGAGGTCATCGCTTTCCCCAAGACGACGCAGGCGACCGATCTGATGGCCGACGCGCCCTCTCCGGCGACCGAGCGGCAATTGCGGGAACTGCACATCCGCCTGGCAGAGTAAAGAAAAAGACTAAGAAGGGATTTTGCGCACGGCGGAGTCGTGCGCAAAATCCCCCTCTATAAAATTCCTCCCTTGTAAGCGCCGGGAAGGACTTGATCCATGACATTGCTTTTCCAAAGTCCCTCTTTTGACCTTTCGGAAGAAGTGCAACCGGGAGTGTTTCGCCTGGAAAGCCCCGGCCGCTCGCTGGTAGGAGTGGCCGGGGTGGAAATCCGGCGTGGCCGGCGCAACTACCTCATCACAACGGATGCGTTGCGGTTGGGGCGCGTGGAGCAACGCATGATGGAGGATGCTCACGGCAAGAGCGAGGAGATCGCCCTTTACTACCAACAGCTGCACGATATCGCGCTCAGCGTCCGTTTTCGGCTTTATCCCAACCGGCCCTTCATGCTGTTGCGGTTGACCGCGACCCATACCGGCGGCGAGCCGGTGGCCCTGCAGCGGTTCCTCTTCCGCACCCTGCCGGGGGGCTTTAAACCGCTGGAGCCGCCCACCGGTTGCTACGTCAACGGCTGGGCCTCCTGGTCGCCGGCTCGCTTTCTACCGGCGGCCGGCCGCGACCCCCGGCCGCTGT
>Ga0067045_1030881_pt1 | contig 13809 bp, 12 predicted proteins | sample TerdegcTABiofilm_FD_59184 | JGI IMG/M metagenome (GOLD analysis project Ga0067045, IMG submission 59184) | Combined Assembly of (Gp0054472, Gp0054536) Wastewater bioreactor microbial communities from Singapore -Terephthalate degrading...
AAGTCGGCTACCGCGAAGACAGCGGTAGCTGCATAAGGGCGGCAACTTTAATTGACGTCAGCGGAAAATCTAGTTGACGCCAGACAGGCGAGGTTGAAATGACTTTTCGCAGCTGGCATAAAAATTATTAGCGTCGACCAGAGCGAACAGCTGGGCACGAGGATCGGCCATATTACACCCGCAACTTGCGCACCACGCCAGTGACGACGCCCCAAACTTCCAGTTCATTGCCGTCCACAAGACGGATCGGGGAAAAAGCGGGGTTTTCAGGATGCAGCTCGATCACACCAAGCTGGTGAAACAGCCGTTTGAGCGTGTATTCGCCGTCGATCACGGCCAAGATGATGTGGCCGTGCGCAGCCGTCACTGATCGATCGACAACCACGTAGTCGCCGTCCATGATGCCGATGCCTGTCAGGCACTCGCCCACGACACGGAAAAAGAATGTCGCTTCCTTGTGCTGCACCAGGAAGGTATTCAGGTCCAGCCCTTTTTCCGTGAAGTCGGCCGCCGGCGAAGGAAAGCCCGCTGGTATTTTGTGGCAAAACAGCGGCCGCACTGTCGGCGGCGCCGTGCGCGCTGCAGGGATGAATTCAACCTGGGCGGCGCTGACGGGCCGCAAATATTTAAGAATGGACATAGGCAATTTTATACTGTGTTTTCATACAGTATAGCATTTCAATTTTCGCGGGCGCGATAATAGGCACTACTGATACAAGACTGCTACATTCCTGCTGTTGGCCGGCGTGCGTGTTGCATGGTTATGCTAAAACCGGGGCATAGTTGTTGTATCTGGAATGGGGGTGCTGGACGAGATGACAAGACGTCGATAGTCACCGGCATGGTTCCTCCAGAAAGCTGGTTATCTACGGCTAGTCATGGGCTCGGCCGTGATGTTTATCGCAGATTAATTTCCAGGAAAATGTATTGTCGGCCAGGGCATACCAATCCCTGCTGGGTCCGTCGCATGATCTATTTCAATGTCGGGAGTCCATTCCGAGCCTAATATTCAGTGACACAGGGATGTGAACGGGGGCGACGATTCTGCTGCTATTCTTCATCGACTTCAAGTGCGATAGCACCTGCTGCGTGGGTTCGCCGTGTGGCGCAACGGAGACATCGACCGTGCGCAGGATCACCGGGCATAGTTGGATCGACTGCAAATGGAAAGCACGATGCGATGGCTGGATTTTCAACGAATCGTCGCACAAAGCCTACTGTCCTGAATGTGCGTCAAGGCATCGGACTACACTTCATTAGCTTACCTTTATCACTTCCCCCCGCCTCGCTGCGCCGCGGCCACCTGTAGCTGGTGGACGTGCCAGCGGCGCCGACCTAGTGCGCTCTCTCGCGCACCAGCCAGTTGGCCAGCACCGCGCGTGACCACCGGCATGACCGTTATCGAGCGCTGCGCTCGATCGCCAGCTGCGTCGCGCCGCCACGGCGCTGGCCAGCTGCTCGATGACACTACCCGACTTTGTGAATGTGAGCGCTGCGCTCCGGGGCAGGTCTGGCGCCACCTGCGCCGCCCGGCCTAGCCGGTAGATACTTTTCTAGACTATCCGACCCAGTTCATATGGCCAAATTTAGCGCCGACGATCTCGGCACGTCGTATACAGGAAAGGCAAAGCGAAGCGCTTGCGCAGGCGCGGATTGGTCGAGGTCAGTGGCAGCGCATAGAGCGCATCATTTATGTGGCGCCATTGGCCTGTGGCCATTATGTTCTCAGCATCCTTGCTCGTGTCTACCGCACGCGGCTTATCCAAATCAAGGAACGGATGCTTAATCACGCTCAGTACCCTCACCTACCTGGTGATCATCGTTCATTAGCTCTTAATGGCAAATTTAAGGCGAACTCAATAACGGTTGCTTTTTAATTAAATACCCTAATGAGCACCAATCGACCCCTAGAAACCCTATAAGTATACAGATAGTGACTGATAGACCAGTATAGACCCCAATAGGGTCTTGTACTGATCTGGCAAATGGGATACAGTTTGCTTGTAGTCAAAATCACTGTCCGCTGGATAGGCGGCAATCACATTAGAGAGATCGACAATGAGCATTAATTCGCAGACAGAAACGCTAATGATCGTTGGTGTTGACGATGGTCACGATACAATCAAGTCGTGCTGGGGCTGGGACAAAGAAACTGGCTCGTTTAAGTATGGCTACCACAAGGCGCGCGCTGTAGAAGGACTGCAGCAAGTTATGTCGGTAGGGTCGCATAGTTCGACCGGAGGTGCCTATGAGACCGAAGGCCAGCGCTTCACCGTTGCAGGATCGCAGAACTTGCTGCGCACTTTGGATACCCGGATTGATGGGTACCCGATTTCAGACCTTAATCGGACGCTCGTCTGCCATTCGCTCGCAGCATGTGGCCTCGGAGATACGCCGGTCTTGCTGATAACCGGCTTGCCTGTGGATCAATATTATAAAAATGGAGCACCGAATCATGCGCTGATAGGCAAGAAAATTGAAAGCCTTGCGAAGCCCGTTACCCGTATCGGTAAAGGTCCGGGGTTAGCGCGGATCCTGAAGCAGAGTGTCATTAGTGAAGCGATTGCTGCGTTCTATGACGTACTTATTCGCCCAGATGGAACATTTGATGCGGACATCGAAAGCTTGATCTCACGTCGTCCTGTTGGTGTTGTCGACCTTGGCGGTAAGACCTTGGACATTGTCGTTGTAGCTGAAAACGTGAGCTCAGTGTACAACGATCGCAGTGGTACTTCGAACATTGGCGTTTTGCATCTGCTGGACAAGGTAGCTGATCGCATTAAGTCTGAGTACGATCTTAATTCCAACCCGCCACTGCCGTTTGTAGAACAAGCCTGCCGCACAAAGAAGTATGAGTTATTCGGGGAAATCGTTGACGTTAGTCACATCATCGAAGAGGCGTGCAAAGACTATCTGACGTTGGTGAAGAACTACTTCGTCACCAAGGCCGGTGATGGCTCTGACCTCGGCGCGGTTCTCTTCGTTGGCGGAGGTACTGCGTTGATCCTGAGCGCACTGGGTGCCGATGCATTCGCTTCTATTTATAAAGGCAAGCGTATAATTGTATCGGAGCCGGAATACGCGAATGCAAGGGGTATGTGGAAATATGGCACTTTCGTTTTGAATGCCTCAGAACGCACAATGAGTACTCCGGTCAAAGCTGCGTAAGCTAGCAAGGTAGAATCTATGTAAAAGGACGAAGGAATGGCGAAGGAGAATCCGCAAGGCTCGACGATGAAGTACAAGGTACTGCTAAGGCCAACCGCTATTGGAGTGCTTGTTATGGATCGGCTTCAACGGCCTCACCTGGACATGAGTGCAGAGCTACGCCGTTTAATCGAGCTGGGATATGCGGCCGAACAATCAGGTTTTATTCTTGATGGAACGGTCCTACGACATGCTGGCCGTGTTTGGGATACTCAGCCTGAACTTTGTGTTGATACCAGCGCTTCGGTTTCTGTTTCGGGACCGCACAAAGGTGGTTTGAAAAAAGCAGCAGTTGCTAAAGACACTGAGCCGATGCAATCAAATCCGAGTGTAGTAGGTGATAAGTTATCGCCTGGAGTTCCAGTATCTACTCAAGCCGATCAAAACTTGCCACCAGACGTTGGATCGTCGCTTCTGACTAATCTGCGAAGTCTTTCAGGCTGATCATATTCAATACATTCCCGAAGGCGACCTGGTCGCCTTTTTTTGCGTCATGCTCTCGGCATTTCAGTCACCGGCGCCTCTCGATGAAACGATCGGCGTCAAGTGTTCTACCAGAAATAGATGGTGGTGTTCTACGAACAAAGCTACTATCAATACGTTCCCTTTACCAAATTCATGAACTGAACCGTATCGATAGCCCACGCTAGCAAGCCAGATGGTCGGGCTAGACCACTTCATTTTCCCGCTTCAGGTAGGGTGCCCAGTACCCATCTAGCAGCCAGTTCCTTTATTCTCTTGCGAAAAAAAAAGTGCCTACATTTGGCACTTTTTAAAAATATTAGCAGCTAATATTTTCTTCTAAGTCATTGATTCCAAAGGATATCTTCTCATTTGAGGAAAATTAAAACTGGCTAAGTAATTGATTATTAAGACTTTTTATCTTCGGGGACCTCGATTGTTTCAGCAAACGCGCGTAACGCCGCGATTGTACGCTTGCATGAGAGGTCAACATCAACACCAGGTACTACATTAATGATGATCTGGTTTGCAGTTGAATGAACTTTGAATGCCGACCTACCATTTTTGTCCTCTACGATCCTCGTAGGTGCAGCTTGTCGTTTCGGACGTTTTCTTTCACAGGCCTTGCCTATGAGTTCCTTAAGCTCCCCGGGTTCGATCTCTGGCTTATCAATCATCATCTCTAAAGTTGTTGAGATGGCCAATGCCCCGTCTGGATACTTTAGGAGTAATTCCTGGAGAACTCGTGCATGACGATAAGTGATCAAGCCGGGATAGGTGTCAAGCATATCAATGATAACTCTGGGCAGTTTAAGCATGCTTAAACACTGAGAAATGCGGCCCTGAGTACAACCAGCCAGTCGTGCGACCTCTTGCTGGGTTTGAGCAAACCCCTCATCCAGCAACGCTTTATAGGACAAGGCTCTCTCAAAATCACTTAGACCTTCGCTTGTTTCGTTGCTCAGCAACGTTGATTTATGAGCCTCACGGTCATCAACAGCTGATACGATGGCATTCAGTTCGGCCCAACCAATAAGGCGCGCAGCTCTGGTTCGTCGATGCCCAGAAATCAGTTCGAATTTCCCGTTTGCTAATGGACGAACCCGAATGGGCTCATCCTGCCCTCTGGCTTTCAAGGTCTCACCGAGAGCCTGAATCGCAGTCTCATCGTATTTGAGCCGCGGTTGCCAAGGAGAGTCCACTAAATTCTGGACCGGTAATCTACGAATTGGACTAGAGCCATTCTCGGCAAGTGATTCATTAACGCTTGCCGTCGACGTTACATTAGCCGTGCTCGCATTGGATGAAAAGGGGACGGTATCAAAATCCTTCAGAAGGGCGTCAAGCGATTTTGATGAGCCTACAGGAGCGTCGTTCATGTGCATCTTTGAAGTTGCACCAGGGCTCGCTCCTTCTGGCTGTAAGCGAGCGGCCAACGAAGCATTAAAGGCAGCTTCTGATTGTTTGCTTTTCATAAAATTTCCATCTTTTTGATCAATGACTTTGCTACATCACGCAATTCTTTCGCGGCTGTACTACTTGGCCGCGCGAGCGCCAAGGGCATTCCTTCATCATCAGACAAAACCTTCTTGAACTCTTCGCTAGAACTGATTTGCGTATCAAGCCATGCATCAGGATACTGCTTAGTTAACGCAATTACTTGAGCTGCAACGCGTACACGGGTCATATCAAAGAAATTCCCAAGAATTGTAAGTTCAGGGAACTTGCCGTATTCAACTTCCATTTCATTTAAGACACCAGCAAGGTAGGACACTGACTTGGTACTGTACTTTTCCATTGATACCGGCGCGATGACAAAGTCACTTGCAAGCAAAGCACCACGTGTCGTTTGGTTTTTCGCAGGGGGGGCATCGAACATGATCACATCATACATAGACAAGTCGACGTCTTTGTTCCGGCCAGATCGTCCCTCAGCGAGAAATCGTGCGATGGCAAGTTCAGGTTTCTTGCTCATGATTGCATCTACTGTAAACAGTGCCTCGAGACGGTCAAGAGTTACTTCAGATGGTATCAAGTGGGGGCCATTTTCGCCGAATGGTTTTTTAATTACATCTGAGAGTTTCGGTGTAGGGGAGTTACCTTGCCATTGAGGCAAAAGGTGGCCTAGATGAAAATCAACACAAGTTGCAAGAGGAAAACCATTCTCCGTTGCTTCTTCTCTTGTCAATTCAGGATCGTATCCGTATGAAATTGTGAGGTTTGCCTGGAAATCCAAGTCGGCGACTAGGACTTTGAGGCCCATCAACGCAAAAATAGCCGCCAGGTTTGAAGTTTGAGTAGTTTTGCCAACTCCTCCTTTAGGGGCATACACCGTGATAATTCTTTTGTTTTTAGCAACAAGATTATATTTTTTGGCGCGGAATGCGGCAATATCATAGATATTTTCAATGCTGAACAACCTCGTTTTGGGACCGTCTCCTGGTTGACGTTCGATCTGCAGGCCAGCTTCCTCTGAGTCACGTCGCACAGCATCTACACTGATACCAAGAAGGGTCGCTACGGCTTGTACTTTGAAAGGTTTGCGAGGCAAGTTGATCTCCAGTTAGATTAGATTTCTACATTCTTGCAGGCTTCAAGTCTCTGTGCAAGGTTTTTTAGTCTTTGTGTGGGAAAAACCTAGCAGCGAAGCGTTTTCCAATATGAAGGAGGAATATTCATATCGAGATCTATGCATGGAAGTTCATATAGTTCCAAATACGTTAAAATCGTTCAGTAAACATTCACCGGGGCAAGATTATGAATACATGCGGCCTCTGGCACTTTTAGGGTTGTGGATATGTTTACAGGTGAGCTTTTTTGATAGCCAAGGGTTGTGGATATGTTTACAGGTGAGCTTTTTTGATAGCAGAGGGATGCGGATATGTTTACAGGTGAGCTTTTTTGATAGTAGCTGTGGATATGTTGCTGTCGCACCAATGTTTTGGCTAGTTTTTTGCCTACACCAAGTCGACTAGCATTCAACCATTGATAAATACATCAAAAAAGGAATGATTCGAGGTGTTATTAATGCAATGAACTTGTCGATGTGCGGCTACGGTGGAGCAAAAGGTGAGCTTTTCTGATAGCCAAAAAGGTCCACGAGGATGAAAGGTGAGCTTTTTTGATAGGCAAACGACTGCTTCAACTTCAAAGGTGAGCTTTTTTGATACCCAGAATGTGATTTATGAGTCAGAAGAGAGGCTTGACGAGGAACTCGTCGCTGTAAGAGAGGGAACCGCATAAAACGTAGGCCATACATTGGTAAAGGTGAGCGTTTTTGATAGGGTAGACAAACATAATTAGCTGGGATGGGGGGAAAGGTGAGCGTTTTTGATAGTCTGTGGTGTTGCTCCTACCAAAGGTGAGCGTTTTTGATAGCTGGTTGGCGACGTATTTGGTGAAAGGTGAGGATTTTTGATAGGGGCGTGGGATTTTATTGGTTTAGAAGAAATATATTTCAGGTTGGTGATACGAAAGACGGGGATATCGGGGGATGTAGCTTCACTTTGGAAAGCGAGACTACGAGGAATCGACCGAAAAGCTCACCTTTGGCCGGCCTTCGAAATTTCCTACATACCAGGTGCGTGCAAAGTTGTTGGCTGCGGGGGGGGGCAGCAAGGGGCTCAAGAGGATTCCAAAAAGCTAGTTGATTAGCGCGGATTTTTACCCGTCTAAGTGATGAAACGGCTCAGCTCACCTGCGGCCGAATTGCTAGCCTGTCCAAGCAGCCATTTTGTGACTGTCAAAGGTGTCGCTGAGTGAGAGCAAGACCGCTTAGTGCGGTAGAAGTGCCTGCATCACACGCCGATTAGAGGTGTTCGATCCAGTGTCGACAGAATGTTCTTCGCGTGGATAAGGACAGACGAGGTTCGGAACTACATCCTCAGCGGCTGTTTTCTGGAATGGGAAATTATCTTCCCGGTTAGTGAGCTTTGGCTGCAATGCGCACGACACTGGAAGGTCTGCGTTTTACCGTGCCACACTACGTAATGCTCGCGTCCGAGCCAGTATGCGCCAGCCTTCCGGTACCCGTGGATTGTTCCAGTGTCCATCGAGCGTTAATAATTTGTTTAGGCCCATGTCAGCTTGAAATTGGAACTGATTGACGTTGTCATACCCGCCGTTGGTATCCGCAGCGTTGTGCCATACCCACTTAGATCATTGGCAAGTCGGCGGCTGGGAAATGATGAAGATTGGCGCCAATCATCAAAACGTTTGACGAATAAAGCAGAAAGGTGAACAATGTCGTCAAAATCCTCACCTATAGAAAATTATGAATCAAGACGATACCAATGGATCGCAGATGGCTCTCGCTCTGCTTTTTGAACAGCAACCGGAGATTTTGAAGAAGCCAGTCCAGGCGATTCACATGGCTATCACCGGCGGTATTCAGAGCAAGACTCAGCGCTTGGCCTTCAACGCCATGCTCAAGCATGCACTTGAGGTGCGCGCAAAAAATCCTGCTATGGATAGTGAGACTTACTCGATCTCGCGCGAGGAACTCATGCGGATCATTGGTTACAACTCACCAAACAGGAAGCATCTGAAAGAAGCACTTACACAGATGCAAAAACTGACTGTTCAATGGGATATTCTTCGACAGGACGCCGAACCTATGTGGGCATCCTGTGTGCTTCTGCCGTTCGTGGCCTTTGACCGAGATAAAGTCTTTTATGCCTACGCACCACAGATTAAGCCTATGTTGTTCGATTCGAAGATTTACGCGCGCCTGGACTTGCGTATTCAGCGAACATTCAAGTTGGATCAATCGGCCGCACTTTATGAGTGGGTCAATCGCTTTCGAACAAACCCGTCCAAACGGACGAATGAAATGGGTTGGCAAGACTGGCGATGGGTGATTTATGGCGAGATATCAGAGACGTCAATTTTGAACGAGTACAAGATATTCAAGCGTGACAAGCTGAAGCCGGCTATCAAAGAGATCAACGAAAAATCGGACCTGAACATTGAGTTGATCGAGAATCGCGATGGCAGCAGAAGCGTGAAGTATCTGCAGTTTATCGTTGAAGAAAAACAGATGTTCCGCGTTCTGCCAGATACCGATGAGAAGGGAGAGTGGGAAAAGAGACTTGAAGATCTTGGGCTGTCGCCGCGGGACAGAAAGAAGATTTTGTCCACGTATCCGATCGAGACGATAGATGCACACTGGAAATTCACGATGGCCCGAGTGAGTGACAAGAGCCAGCCTTCGATCAAGAGTCCAGCTTCTTATTTGAAACGAGCGCTAGAAGGAAACTTCGCACCTGAACTCGCGGAGAAAGTTAGTTCAGCCAGTTCACAAGGTTTGGATGGTATGCGTGAGATCCAGATGAAGTTTACGCAAGTCCGCAATGCAGAAGCTGAGGCCATGCTGAACGAAATGCTTGAGGTCGACCGCGAGGCAGTCATCGCGGAATATAACGCTGCACAGGACAGCAAGCCTATGCAGATTCCGGAGGAAATGGATAAGCGGACACCAAGATACATGGTGCCTATGTTTGCCTGGCTAGCTAAAAAACATTGGGGCGAACCGACACCGCAAGATCTATTCCAATTTGCTCTCAAAACGGGCGCGATCAGTATGAATTGATCGTAGTGGTTAGACCAACAATTTCAAGATCAAATTCTAACGCTGAGTACCCAGTACCTGATCCGTCGAGGGGGAGGGGAAGTGTCACGCTCAGTTAGCAGAAATGAATGTCCATGTGCAGGCATGCGCCGGCGGAGATGACCATGCACCAAACGAATTCCTCTTTACGTATTGCAGAGCTTGAAGCTGTACTTGGCAGCACTATTGAGTTCCTGAAAAAACTTCCAACACACCCTATGACGAGCATGGTTATAAAAGGTGCCGAAGCCAAGCTATACGCGCCGGCTAACCAGGGCATAGAGGGTAGGGAGGCGGAGGGTTTGATCTCGCGTACTTATGCCCCGAATGGTGCACTACTGATTGGGGTTGAATCAACAAGCAAGGGTGTGACTATCACCACTGCCAACATAAAAATACCTCAACTACGTGACTTGCATATTTATCGCCTACAGCAAATGCTCGAGACTGGATTAACACTCCCCCCACTGAAATCACCGTAGCATCATCAACACTTTGAAGAGGGTATGTGTTTTGCATGGGCTGTTGTGGGTTGGTTGCAATATTGCTCCCCGCAGGGAAGCAGCGTGTATTCAAGCAGGGGTGATCTGACCGGCGCAATGCCAGGGCAGCCAACCGTCAACCCGTTTGACCGCTTAGGCGACGTTGTCTGTACGAAGAACCGCTGTTTATCGTCTCACAGACATCATGGTGGCGATGCGTTTTACCATCGCCCTGAGATCCTCAATACCAAGGTGTGGTTCGTTGGTCAGAAGTTGCTTGTAGAGCAGTGCGACGACCTGGACCGCGTCCACCGCACGGACTTGCACCGCAACCGCCGCGCGTCCGCGCTGGATGAGGCGCACGAAATAATGTGACTCTTGAAATTCAATCAGCAGTGACTTGTCATGTGTCCTCCCGTGGCCGTCGAACTTTACACTCGGGATAAGGTTTTCAAATAGCGCCAAGGTTAAATATGCTTCCTGGACCGTCAGTTGGACGATGATCTTGTTTTGCCAATCGAATTGCTTGTGGCCGCCGGTGCTGACCAGCTGGGCGCCTTCGATCTGGATTGTGCACTGGTTCCCGGAGCGAGTGCGGGCCTCGCACACGCACAGAGCAGCAGCGGCGCCAAAAATTTTGAACGAGTAATAGGGCGGATCCGTACGTGCAGTTGGTGCTAATGCCGCCTCAGTGCTCGCCATATTGAGTCCTGCGCCTTGGAGGTAGGCGAATGCTCGGGCCCGGTTACCGGGATTTTCGTTGGCAGTTCGTATCGTATTGATCCCTTTGGCTCCGTCACGCTTGATCACAGTGATGAGTCGAACAAGGTCAAAGTGAAAACCCAATTGGGTGACCGTGCGGCGCATGCCAGGCGCGAGCACGTTTACGACTGCAGCCAAGTGTTCGCGGCGGTCGATGTCGCCGGCTGCATACCACTTCAAATCATCGGCAAACGCTTTTCCTTCGGTCGTGCCGACGAGCTGCTGCAGCTGCTCGCTGGTGACGGATGGTAAGCGCGCGGCTGCAAGGGTATTGAGGATTAATGAGAGTTTCATTTCTTCGGGTCTTCATTGATTCGCGTGAACTTGTAGTCTGCGGCAGAGCGTTCGAGCGCCAGGCCGAGTATGTCTTTGAGTTCGTCAGGACTGGCGCCATTTTCTAATTGTCGTTTAGCGAATGTGTTGCGCAAGGTGCGACCACCAGCACGAGATAAGTCCATGCCGGCGCGTTGGAATGTCGAGCGAATCTGCATATAGACGGTCTTTTTCGTCATTTTGTCGCCCGCCACATTGGCCGGGAAAACGAATTGGCCGGGGATGGCCATTTTGTATCGTTCTTGTAGCCAGGGGCGGAGTTCGTTGACGCCGTCTTGGGGGAGGGTCGTCATGTGCTCATAGCTGGTGTCATGTTTTTCCTCGGGCGTGATGTTTAACTCGATGGATCCATCAATGGCCACCTGGTAGCCGACTTCGTCCATGAGCAATCCAATCGCTTCGGATACGCGAAGGCCGGCTAACGCGATGACGACTTGCATAGCCCGATCGCGTCTACGCTTCCATCCATCGAAAGGCGTAAGGCGACGGCGCCGAGGTGGATCCGTCGGAAGTGCTGCAAAGAACCGTTGCAACTGTTCGGCCGAAAGCGCGCGGCCGGCTGCATCTGTCGCCAGTATTTCGCGGGTGGTGCTGGCGAGTGTTTGCCGAGCTGGATTGGGTACGATGCTCAGGTGGTCGTAGCAGCGTTCTAGAAGGCGTAGGTAGCGGTACGCGATTTTGCTGTTGAGGACGCGCTTGCCATTAGCCGTTCGGTTGATGAACCGTACTAGGTCGAATTGATCCAGAGTTGATAGAGTTTTGTCTTGGTCAGCGATCCAGTTGGCCAGGTTAGCAAACATGAAAGTGTATGTTTTGGCTGATTCGAGCGAGACGGGTTTTATGATGCTGTCGACGGGTAAGCGACTGCTGGTTTTGGTGAAGTCGGTGGTTAGGACGAATTTTTTGAATTCGCTGATGGGATCGGCGTCCCATGAAGTGAGATTGACCATGGCATTTCCGTGATGGAGAATGCCTTAAGTGTAGCATAAAAGGTAACTAACCGACGCTCATATCGGTTTAGTTTGGCTGCTCTTCCGCCGCTGGCTCCGGAACAGGAGGTGGGCCTACTTTTTGCTCTCTTTTTGCTCTCTTCTCTCTCTATGCTCTTTTAGTACCGGGGTAAAGGAGTGGCCAGGGTCATCGGACTATGAGGACAACGGGACGTCTCTTGAGTCGATGGTTGTTGCTCTGCTAGGTGGGTTAGTTACCAATATTGCAGTCGCACTGCCGCGCATCCATGCTAGGAGGCCAGGATACTGCCTTGCACTGCGATGAAATTCAAGCGGAAATGGGCGGGAAATTTTCGCCGTATTTGACGAACAGGGGAGGCACAGGAGGCAAAAGAATCAGCCAAAGAATTTTTGAGAGATAAATGGCGAGATGGGGACACGGTGTCCACCGAGACATTCGTCTGGCTGGATGATTTAATGGGAATAGCGATTTCTGGCCGACAGAAACTGGACCACGTTTTCGCAATCAGGCTAAGATTTCATCGCTGCCTGAACACTAGACACACGTTTAAAGTTGCTGTACATTAACAGTGTCGGCCTCCGGCATTGAAGTACCGACTCCTTTGCCTATGCACTCATAGGCAAGTGACTCAAGTCACTATCTCCTTTCTTAACCCGCCATGCGGAATTTATTAGGAGTAGTGCAAAATGACCATCTTGAAACAATCGGCAATCGCAGCTCACCAGATCAAACTGGATCAACGACAAGACGGCCAACGCTATTCCCAGTACCCCGTTCATGAAATGGAGTTTTGGAATAAGCTGTTTGCCTTCGCAAAGAACCCGAATACCGCCCAGCAAGTGCTGAACGAAATCGGAGACATTGAAAACGAACCCTGTATCGAAAACGATCGCGTTTTCCGCAACGTGCAGCACGCTCGTAATCTAGCAAAGCTCGCTTTGCTGAACTAATTAGTGCTGAACGAGCACTAAGCATTTGGCGACAGGAACCTGGCAACCCAGGATCTTGTCGGCCATTGCCAGCGCCATATTGGCCACGTCGACCAGTTGGCGTGCCCTTGTCTCGGTATCCAATTCGCGCATCGTATTGCTGAACAGACTGACCAGGTTCTCTTCAGTAGGGCTGTCCGGATCACTCACACCTCCCGCTTCACGTATCCAACGCTCATAAGCTTCATCGGAGACAGCGTTCAAATCAGTTGCCATAACACATTCCTATATTTAATAATGCCACCATTGTAGGCGCTCGATAGCATCACGCAAGTCACCCCTCCACATTCTCGAATCAGCCCTGATTAAGCGCTGATCCTTCACGGAACACCTCTTTTTATTGCCGCTCCGCGGCATTTACTGGAGGTTCTATGCACTCAACAAACCCGGTCGCGTTACTAAAGCCGGCTGTGGTCATCCAGCTGGACATCTTCGACTGTTTCGACGACATCCCAGTCGATCATCAGAAACCCATCAAAGCTAAATCACCTGTCCCAAAACCACTGAACGACGGCCACCCGCACTCAACCAAGCCCGTCAAACCTGGATTGAAATCCAAGCCGACTTGCACTCCATTGGTTCCAGCGAAAAAAAAACCTGATGCCAGAGAGTTGCTCGTCGATCCAGACGAACCGGAGTCGGTGAATCTGGAATCAATCGAAGCTGGCGACAGTCCCGAGCACATCCTTGCCAAGCGGATGTTTCTGCGAATGATGTGGGACATTGAAGGCAAGTCGGAAGATGTCGAGCCCGATCTCTTCGGTCAGACGTCGGTCACTGGCACCAAATCAAACCAAGCTGACCAAAATCGGCTCGATGCTCTTATCTGGCTATACAGCCTCAATCCTGACGGAAGCCTCGTTAGCATCGAGTGGGTATGCGATGAACTCTGAGGTGTACTGTCAATAGTAGACACATCCGTTTAAAGCAGCCAGCGCCTGTTTTCTGAAATTCTCAGCGAACGACGCCGGTGATACGTAGCCAAGGCGGGAAT